>Ga0208783_10002226_pt1 | contig 11248 bp, 5 predicted proteins | sample DEB19_08_DNA_2_FD_184529 | JGI IMG/M metagenome (GOLD analysis project Ga0208783, IMG submission 184529) | Aqueous microbial communities from the Delaware River and Bay under freshwater to marine salinity gradient to study organic matter... | ecosystem: Environmental > Aquatic > Marine > Coastal... | reverse complement strand
GATGATCGCGTGCTCGAGCCCGCGCAGCCCGCGCACGAGCGGCAGCTGCACATCGGCAGGCAGCGATGTCGAGACGCCGTTCAGGTAGATCTCGTCGGTGAAGAGCGACTCGGGCTCGAGGAACACGTGGTGCGCGTCGCGGTCCGCGAAGCGAACGATCTTGTCCTCGATCGACGGGCAGTAGCGGGGGCCGCACTCGGCCTCAATCTGCCCCGAGTACATCGGCGCGCGCGCGAGGTTGTCGCGGATGAGCGCGTGGATCTCCAGTGTCGTCGCTGTCTCGCGGCAGTCGGTCTGCGCAAGATGCGGGAATCGCAGCGCGGGAAGGTGGTCAGGCGAGCGATCGCTGAAGGCAAGCGGCTGCGCATCGCCGAGCGCGGGCTTCAGTGAGTTCCAGTCGATCGAGCCGCGCGCGACGCGCGGCGGCGTGCCCGTCTTCAGGCGGCCAAGCTCGAATCCGAGCGACTTGAGCGCTGCGCTGATCCCGCGCGCGCTGCCCTCGCCCACGCGGCCGCCTTCGTTGCGCTCCTCGCCCGTGTGCATGAGCGCACGCATGAAGGTGCCCGTGGTAAGAACGACCGCGCGCGCCGCAAGCGCACGCGGAGAAGTCGACGGCGCCTCGAGCGCGACCGTGTGCACGCACTCGGCGATCGCATCGCCGCGGGCATTTGCATCGATCGCGTGCGTGTCGGCGCCCACGCGATGCGCGCCGGGCGGCATCAGCACGCCGCAGGCTGCGCCGTCCGAGTCGACGAGGATCTCATCGACCGTGCCCGCGAAGACCTCGATGTTCGGGATCGCAGCGATCTGCCGCTGAACGTCGGCGCGGTAGGCGTACTTGTCGCACTGCGCGCGCGGACCGCGCACGGCGGGGCCCTTGCTCGCGTTCAGCACCTTGAACTGGATGCCCGAGGCGTCGGCCGCCAGACCCATGATCCCGCCGAGCGCGTCGATCTCGCGCACCATCTGGCCCTTCGCAAGCCCGCCGATCGCGGGATTGCAGCTCATCTGCCCGAGCCGCGCGGGCTCCATCGAGATGAGCGCCACGCGTCCTTCCGCGCCGATCGCGGCCGCCGCCGCGCGCGCGGCCTCTGTGCCCGCGTGGCCGCCGCCGATCACGACGATGTCGTAGCGGTCGCCGGCGGGAATTTGCTCGGGCGCTGGATTCATGCGGATTTCGGCAGAAACGCAATGGTAGCCGAGGCTCGGCTACACTCCGCGTCCTCCGCCGCCTTAGCTCAATTGGCAGAGCACCTGATTTGTAATCTGGAGGTTGCCGGTTCGATTCCGGTAGGCGGCTTCGCTGGTTTCTGGACCTCGCCATGAAGATCCTCCGCTCTCTCTCGGTCGTTGCCGCGTGCATGCTCGTTCTCTGTGCCGTGTCGGTGACTGCGCACGCTGCGGCTGGACAAGGCGACGGCGCTCTCGCAGCCGCCCACGAATCCGCGCAGGACGAAGGCAGCGACGGCAAGACTCCGACGGAGATCGCCGAGGCCAAGGCCCCGACCGCGACGGAGCGCGCGGCGCTCGACCTCGTCGAGTCGATCCAGGACACCGAGTTCGGCGCCTGGCTCAAGCAGCATCAGTTCGCGTGGAATGCGATCGCGATCGGTGCGCTGCTCGCGATCGGATTCGGCCTGAAGCTCGTGCTCATGCGCGTGCTCGGGCCGGTTCTCGCGCGTGCGCTGGAGCGCGCGAACAAGAAGCGGCTCTCCGACGCGATCGCTGCTTCGAAGGTGATCGGTCCGATCAGCGCGATCGCGCCGCTCCTGCTGGTCGCGCGCGTGCTCAGCCTGCTCGGCGACGCGACGGCGATCAATCCGCTCGTCGCCTTCAACGCGTCGAATCTCTGCATCGCCTACGCGATTCTCAAGGGGATCGGCATCGCATCGAGCCTGATGAAGACGGTCGATGACGTCTACTCTTCGCGCCCCGAGGTGAACCGCCCTGAGGCGCTGCGTGGCTACCGGCAGGTCGCCATCGTCGTGATTGGTCTCGCAGGCGGCATCTCCGCGGTCGCGATCGCCGTCGGCAAGAGCCCCGTCGTGTTCCTCGCGGCCCTCGGCGCAGCGGGCGCGATCCTGGGCGTCGTGTTCAAGGACATGCTGTTCTCGCTGGTCGCGAACCTGCTCCTGACCGCGAACGACGCGATCCGCGTGGGCGACTGGGTCGAGCTCAAGCAGCACTCGATCGACGGGCGCATCGCCGAGATCAAGACGACCGCCGTGCGCGTGCAGAACGCCGACGGCACCGTGCACACCGTGCCGATCGCGCGCTTCGTGCAGGAGCCGTACATGAACTACCGCTCGAAGTACGGCTCGCCGGGCCGTCGCGTGCGGCGCGGGCTGCGCGTCGATCTGCGCAGCGTGCGCGCGCTGACGCCGGACGACCTCGCGTCCCTCGCGAAGGTGCCGTCGCTTGCGGGCGCGCTCGCTCGCGCGCGTGCGGCGGCGGGCGACGCGCCCGTCACGAATCTCTGCGTGTTCCGATCGTTCGCCGAGCGCACGCTTGCGGCGAACGCTTCGGTCGACACCACGCTGCCCGTGGTCGTCTCGCAGCAGGAGGCGGGCGCGACGGGCGTTCCCGTCGACATCCTCTGCTTCATCAAGCCGGACGCTACGCCCGACCTCGCGAGCGTCGAGGGCGCGCTGCTCGACCGTCTCACGCTCGCGTTGCCCGCGTTCGCGCTGCGCGCGTACCAGCAGGGGAGCGACTACGGGGCGAATCCGCCCGCGACATCGTGGCTTGGCGCAGCGGATCTCGCCGCGGCGGGCGCATGAGTCCCGCTATTCGACGACGGTGACGACCGCGGTCGAGGTCGACTGCGCCGAATCGTTGATGAACCTCGGATCGCTCATCCAGATCTCGTCTGCATTCGCGTCGCCCTTGCCCCACACGGCAATCGTCAGCACGATCGGAAGGCCGGCGTGGCCGCCGAGCGGTACGCGGAAGCGGTGTCCCGATGTGCTCCATGTCACATTGCCCCATGCGTCGCGCTGCGGACCGAGGTCTTTCGAGACGACTTGACGGCCATTGACGAGCACGCGGCAGATGCAGCCGTTCCCGTACTTCGTCTGCGTGTTGCGCACGGTGAACTCGACGGCGCTCGCGCTCGAGGGCACCATCGCGAGGTGATCGATGGCGATCTCGCTGTCGCCACCGCCCGCGGTGAAGCGGAAGGGCAGGCGGATGCCGCTGCCCGCCAGGCTCCAGTTCGCGGTGTGCGGGGGCGTGAAATCGCCTCCGCGCTCGAAGCCCGAGGTGTTCATCACGAAGGTGCCCTTGGGTGGAAGGGAGCTCACCAGTACTCCGTCGGAGCCACGGGCCACGGCCTCCGGCGCAGCGATCTCGCCGCGCACCAGCAGGAGCTCGCACGCCTCGGGCAGCCGAAGTTCGAGGCGCGCGCCGCTGGACAGCGCACCCGAGCGATGGAGCACGCGTCCGTTGTTGCTGCGGAGGATGATGTCGGTGAACCCAGTGCGCGCGATCAGGCTTGCCGCGGCGTCGGAGGACGGGGTGCCGTTGCGGTCGAAGTTGACAAGCACGAACCCAGGGTCCTCCACATAGCGGGTGATGGCCAGCGATGACGGGAGTCGATCGAGCCGCACGAGCGTCGAGTCGGGCACGGCGGGCGCAAGGGCGTACACCGCCGATGGATTCAGGCCGATCGACGCAGTCGCCGTGAACGCCGGCCAGCCCGGGATGCGAAGCGTCGAGTCGACGGAGGTCTTTCCCGAGACGCGCTGGTAGAGCGTCGCGCCTCCGACCTTCACGAGTTCCTGCACTCCGTCGCGCAGGCGGTAGTGGTACACCGAGCCCGCGCGGTCGCGGTACTGGCAGAGGACGGTCGCGTCCTTCGGCCACGCGTCGAAATGAGGCGCGAGGCCGAGCGTCGAGAAGAGCCGCGCGCGGTCCATCATGTGACGCGCGAGGCCGGCGGTCGAGTCGAATGAGACGGCGGTGGCCTCGAGCTGGGCGACGCCTCCAAGAGCATCCGAGCATGCCAGCACGGTCCACTTGCCCGCTTCGGTCTCGGCAGTGGTGGTCGGCACCCACGCGCGCGCAGCGCCGCCGAAGAGGAAGGTCGCGATCGGGCGGTGGCGCGATTCCCATTGCTTGCGGATGTCGTCGTTGCCCCATGATTGCGAGTAGCGCAGCGCCCAGGTCGAGGCGAACGCCATGTTGTCGGGCGCGTACTCGGTCGCCATCGGCACGGGATTCCGCTGGAGAAGGTCGAGGAACTGCGCGGATCCGCCCTGCGCGCCGCTGATCCCGCCGATTGCGCCGTTGCCGAAGTCGCCCGCGGTTCCCGCGGTGTCCTCGTAGTTCGCGTCGGCGCCCGAGTCGGCGCGCCAGCGGATCATCTGGTCGGTGTGGTAGCGGCGCCATGCAGGCGAGATCGGATCGAGGTAGAGGATCTCGCCTGAGGCGCAGTTCGAGAAGGTCTTGAGCGGATCACCGTATCGCGACAGCGACGCGTGGAGGCGCGTGAGCCCGAACGAGCGAATGTTGTCGCGCTCGAAGACGGGAGAGCCGTAGTTCACGCAGTAGGTGTTCACATAGCCCATCGTCTTGAACCCGAGGCGGTGCGCATCGCCGACGAGCTCGCGGAAGGAGCTGCGCGGCGTCCAGTCGGGCAGCATCGTGTCGAACTCGGGCTGGCGCGCGTACCAGTCGTGGATGAGGACGCGCGAGGGGTCGAGCTCCTTCGCGAGGCGCGCGAGGCTTGTCGCCGCGGGGCCGGTGCGGTCGACGATCACGGAGATGTCCCGGGCCCAGGCGGCCTGGCGTCGCATGGCCGTCTCGGTGCCGAAGGTGCGCGCGTACCAATCCCGGTACGGCTGCATCGCGGCGGTCCAGGTGCCGCGGAAGGCGCCGATCTTCCACTTGGCTGTGCGCGATGCGCGCTGTCCCTCGAACGGCATCTCGTTGACGGCCTCGATCGCAAACGCGGTCGAACTGGAGTCCCCGCCGTAGAAGGTCGCGTACGGGCGGAAGGTCTGGTCCTCGACCCACATGCCGAAGACGCCGAGCGGCGTCTCGGCCGCGATGACGGGCGCCTCCACGAAGGGCGCGCCCTCGAGGCTGAAGAGCTTGCGCCCGTAGAGGTCCGACGCTGGGAAGCGGAGCCCGCCGAACGATGGAATGCTGATCGAGTGCTGGCTATGCAGGTTGACGACGGGCACGATGAGCCCGACGACATCCGCAGAGGTCGAGGTGGCGCCCGAGGCGCTGAGCTCGATCATGTTGGTCTTCGGGTCGACGGTCGCCTCGATGGTGATGCTGTCGGCGGGGAAGATGGCGGCGCCATTCGAGAGGCCGCGCCAGGTGCAGCGCATGCCTCGGGCGGTCGGGGTCCATTGGACGGTGCTCGAGCTGGTCGGTCCTCGGGTGACGCGCGCGAGCGTGTCGGCGAGTTGGGCGCCGTAGATCGGATGCGCTCCCCACTGCGAGTGGAGTTCCTGCACGGGGCGCATGCCGCCTGACTCGGTCGCAGAGCAGACGAGGCCGCGCGGCATCCACGAGCTGGAGACCGAGGGCGCGGTGTGGATCTCGCCGGTGAGCTTGTTGTAGACGCGCGTGACTGCGCCTTGCGAGATGGTGAGTTCGAGGGCGCGCGTGGCGATGGTGAAGCCGTCGGCGGTCTTGGTCGCGACCGGCTGCTGCGCCAGCGCTTCACGCGTGGTGGCGACGGTCACGAAGGCGACGAGGACGAATGTCGCGACAAGCGAACGCAGGACTGTGAGGTTGTTCATGGAGCACCAGCCGATTCGCGCAAGGACAGGCGAAGCGAAGGCTCGCGATGGCGGATCCGGACAGGGGATTCGTCCCGTGATGCCGTTGCGTGTATCGGCGGCGGACGCTGGTGCGATCAGTCGGTGCGGCACGAGTGCGTGCATTGGCGCGTCGGGAAGTTGGGAAGCGCGACCCATGTGAAACATGCGGAAAAGTCGGGGTTTGACGGGACCGCGACGGAGCGTCGAGGGGCGATTATTGGACGGGATTCGCGCGCGGGCGCGGGGCATCCGACGCGTGCGTCGACGAAGCCACGCGATCGCGCCGCACGCGCTTCCACGCAGGGCGCGAGCGATTCCGAGCAGCGGCAAAGCGTTTGCGGGTGCGTCGTTTCGAATGTAGACTTCCCGCCCCCGCACCCCAGCGGGAACCCACTTCGGGCGGATACTCAAGTGGCCAACGAGGGCAGACTGTAAATCTGCTGACTTACGTCTACGGGGGTTCGAATCCCTCTCCGCCCATGATTGATCGCCTGCAGCCTTACGCGCCGAGTCGCACAGACTCGCATAAGGCTGCAGGCGATCTGTAGTTACGGATGCGATTGCGAGTCGGCGCCGACCGATGCGATTCCGTGCGGCGCTGAATTCTGCGCTGTGGATGCGATGTCGGATGCGCTGTCGCGGCTCGGCGATCCGAGGATTGACCCGCCGGCGGTCGCGGCCTTGAAGTGCGAGTCCCGCGCGATCATGTAGGCCTTCTGCTGGATCGTCACGCTGTGTCCGCACCAGCTCGCGACAGTGTGCGTCGGGAACCGCTCGACCATGTCGGTCGCGAAGGAAGCACGTAGGTTCTGAAAGAGCTTCGGCCAGGCTTTGACTCCCGCCTTCGCGAGCATGCGCTGGAAGCGCTGCCGCACGTTGACGGCAGACGGGAGGTCTGGAAAGAGCAGCCCTTCCTTCGACTGCACAGACTTCGCATACCGGTCCAGAATCGGCCGCAACTCGGGGACGATGGGGACAATTCGCTGCTCCCGGCCAGCGTAGCGCTCTGTCTTGATGCTGCGAACCGTCAACTGCAGCTTGTCAGGGGCGAGGTCGACATCCGACCAGCGGAGCGCGCGGACCTCGCTCGGACAGCGAAGGCCCCCGAACCTGAGCAGCGAGAAGACAGCCTGCCACTTGGCATCTTGTTCGGTCGCCAGGACGGAGCGGAAGACCGTCGTGGGAACATAGTGCTGCCGCGCGGCGTTCACCTGAGAGTCCGACTTCAGGCCCGCAAAGGGGTTCGAATCGATCAATCCCCACCGCACCGCTCTGTTAAAGGTGCCGCGGGCTGTGCTCGTGTACTTCCCGATGGTCGAACGCGCGAGGGGGCGGCCGCGGGCACACTTCGCGTCGCGAAGTGACGCCTGCCAGCGCTCGGCCTCAGCGGCGCGGATTCGGTCGATCTGCATGGCCGAGCCGAAGTACTCCACCAGCGAGGCGGCGATGCGGCGTTGGACTGCGGCGGATGCATCGGCGATCAGCGAGCTCGCCAGGCGTCGCTCGAACAACTGAGTGATCGTGAGTGGTTCGGCTGATTCCTCGACGAGTCCCGCCTTGCGGAGCTTCGATTTCAGAGGTGGCGGACATGAACGCAGCCACTGGGTCAAGTTGGTGTCGTGCCGTACGCCGAGTTTCTGATTACTGACGAGCTGTTCGACGCGGTTCGCGACCTGCCGGGCCGCTGTCAGAGAGCAGACTCCAAGCCAGATCGTGCGACGCTGCCCGTCGGCGGCCATGAAGCAGATTCGGTGGCTGCCTCCGGGGTCCTTGCAAATCGAGGCCATGGATCACGCCTTCCTTTCACGCTGGATGCGCGACTCGATCCATTGCTCCAGCGCGAGGCGCGGGTAGAGGACGCGCCGTCCGATGCGGAGCGAGGGGATCTCTCGTGACTGCGTCAGGGACCAGAGCAGCCGAGGGGAGATCGAGAGCGAGCGGGATGCAGTCGCGGCATCGACGAGGAGTTCAGAGTGGGCTGTGTCGACGGGTTCGTTTCGCAAAGGGGGGACTCCGACTGGAACCGAGCAGCTGCACGCCGCAGCCTTCTGCAGGTGGTCGCACCGGTTCTGCGCTGTGGTCCCGAATCGAGTCCGAAATAACTGTTCCGATAATGCGACATCCTCCACCCCTGTGCATGTGGTAAATCGAGCTGCGCGCCGGTCTTACCGCTTGTACTTCTCGAGCTCGAGCCGGATCTGCCGGATCGCCGCGGCATCGCCCAGTCTCGGCTGGGTCGCGGCCGCGCCGGCGAGGAGGAACGCGATTTCGCCGACCCGCTTCGCGTTGGACTCCGGAGCGAAGTCGACTCGCCGTGCGGTTCCGACCAGCGCGGAGGCCGCGGCCTCGCGCAGGCGCGCCGTCCGACGCTGGAGTTGTCCGATGCGAGATCGCCTCTGCAGCTCCCGGCGCCGCAGCTCGTGCCACCCCTCCGCGGCCGCGCGCTCAAGAGGCGCGACCGCACCCGCGATTGCACGTACAAGCGTTGCGTGCGCCAGATCGCGGGCGAGGTGGTTGGACGCGAGTGCGATTGCTCGGAGACCGTTCGAATGCAAATCGCTCGCGTGACGAAGCCTCTCCGCGACATTCTCGCGGACGCGTTCTTGATGCACGAAGTAGAGCGCTGACAGTGGTGCGACCACCCCTTCCAGCGCGCCCGCGAGGAGGCGACGGAGCACTGTCGCGACGAATGTGTCCACATCAAGGGGAGTCGGCGGTCCGCCAAACTCCGTCAACATTCGCCAGTCAGGGGAGTCCGCGACCTCTTCCACCACCCTGCAGAACCTGTGCTCGCAGCAAGCGGCAGCGAGTTCGAGTCCGTGCGCCAGGCACTCCGTCGTCGAGGCGGAATTCGTCTCGACGGTGAACCACTCTGTCGCGGCGCGCACAGCGTCCGCGCTGAGCACCTCGCCGCGCTCCAGAATCGAGCAATACTCGATCAGGCCGGTGGCGAGCTCCTGCGCCGCCGCTCGGCGGGGCTCGTCAGGGTCGGCACCGGCAGACAGCCCGCGTATCGCGTCTCGCGTTGCGCGCGCGATGTCTGTCGGCAAAGAGGACTTCTGGAAGTAGAGCAGCAGGAGGTCATCGTTTGTCTCGGTCCGGGCCGCGGAGCGGTCGCCAGCTTCCTCGCGCCAACGGCGCGGATTCGTGATCAGATCGCTGGCGGTGCGCGACTGCTCGAGTCCCCTGCGCGGCGAAAGATCGCTCACGACCGTGCCGCCCTTCCGCAGCCGAAGACGCCATTCGGCAGTCACGCGCCGCGACTCACGGCCCGGCGCCGTTTCCCGCAGCAGGTCAACCACGTCGCAGCCTGTCGCAACCTGGAGCAGTCGAGCGTCTTGCGTCTCTCTCAAGAGCTCTGCAGGTAGCCCGCGTGCATCCAGGAACTGCTTCATTTCACGCACCCGCGTCGCAGCTGCGTCGAACTGCGTGCGGAAGCAATCCTCCACCATCAGCGGAAACGCAGCGCCATGGAGCCGCGGCGTCGACACGGCCGCATCCACCAGCTCCGAGGCGATGCGCAGAGCCTGCCGGACGTAAACGACCCGGCGGACGTGCTCTGAAGGAGGTTCCTCCGTTGCCAGTTCCCGTAGGAGGAGCTCGAAGCGTCGCGAGAAGGGGTTGCCGCTCATCTGCACATCCTAGAACGGTCAATCGGAGCAAAATTTCACCGAAAATGCCATGCGGATGCCTGAGGAGGGGGTGCCGGAAGCGTTGAATTGGCTTCGCCTCGCCGGGAGGACTTTCCCCGGCGAAGCCGAAGAAAACCATGTCGCCCCGTGTCGTGGCGGGGTGGTGCGTGCCTCCGGCTCCCTGTCGGTTGGCAGAAAGAGCGGCCGGCAGGCCGTGTTACCGAAGGTCTATCTCGAGTTCATCCATGCGCGAAGCGCCGTCCGCCAGCCATCTCTCCCGTCTTTCCCTCACTGTGAAGGACCAACCCACCGACGACCAGCGAATGACGTCGACACTCCTGCGGCCGGCGGCTTTCCTCGCCTGTGCGATGTCGATTCAGGAGCATGCAGAAGCCGAGGATGGAAGTCTGTATTTTCTCACCATCAACATGCACGCAGGGCAGCGCGCGGAGTCGGCGACAGCCACCGCGGAGCGGATCGTAAACAGCTTGATGGAGTTCAGCTGGCGCTGGGCGGTGGGATCGGCAGCGCCTTCCTGCCTGGGCAGCGGCGCTCTTGGAGCTCGGCCTCTGGCGATGATGACCTTGGAGCAGGAGGCGGCGGGAGGCTTCCACAGCCATGGATTCCTGTTCGTCCCGACCGCAAAACTGCGTTTCCTCGCTGGCGGCCATCACTTCTCCGAGTCCTGGGTGCATTTCGGACTGCGGGTGGTCAGGGACTGCCGAAGACTCGGTCTTGAGCCGCTGCTCCACCCCGAGTCAGTGCACCTGATTCCCGTGCTCCCGTTCGAGGACATCCGGAGCTACAGCAGATACGCAACAAAGGGCTGGCGCCGGGAGCCCGGCAACGGTCCCACCATGGACCTGTTTCCGGGCGGTAAGGTCGCCAGGGACTGGCACCCCGTCTCCCGGCGTGCCGGTCAACTCCTGAACCAGCTCGATGCCGCGACGAGAGCTGCTGGAGGTGCGGCAGTTGCGCGGGAGGCGTATCTCTCCGCACTCGCGCGAGGCCAGTCACCAGAGCCGCTTCCGAAGCGAGGTGGGATGCGTTTCCGCTGGAACGTTCCGAGCGGCCTGCACGAGTGGGACGATCTCATGACGAAGCCCGCTCACTGGTACGCGTAGGCGGTGAGCCGCATGGGGAAGGTCGGCCCCGCGCCTCGGGATCCGGCCTTTAGCTTCCCCGGATTTTCGGCGCGTCGGTGGGACCGGTGGCTCCACACCGCCGGTGGGCAGACTTACCGTCTCAAAGGCTTGCCTTCAGGCTGGTCCAGGGTCAATTGCTGCCGTGAATCGGTACAGTTTCCGCAAGGCGCTTGCCGGTTCGGCGGGCGACTCCGCGCACCCTCGGGGACCGAAGATGAATGTGTTCGAACTCCACCGCAATGTGATTGCGGACTACGACAAGTACATCCGATCCTTCATTCGGATTTCCGATCCGGAGATCCAAACGGTCGTCGACACCGAGTTGTCGCGCGGAAAGCTCTGGCCGGAACCTCTCCTGCAGTTCAACCCTGCCTTCCAGTCCGCGGGAAAGGTCTCCGACCTCGCCGCTGACGGGACTGTGCACGGGCAGGTCGCGGACATCTTCAAGGGTTACTCCCTCTACCAGCACCAGCTCGATGCAATCCGTCTCGGCGCGGCTGGAAATGACTTCGTCGTCACATCCGGCACGGGATCGGGCAAGTCGCTCACCTATATCGGAACCGTTTTCAGCCACCTGCTGCGCAACGCATCGAGCAAGGGCGTCGTCGCCATCGTCGTCTACCCCCTCAACGCACTCATCAACAGCCAGTCGGGTGAGTTCAAGAAGTACCAGGACAACTACCACGCTGCGACC
>Ga0208783_10002223_pt1 | contig 11255 bp, 9 predicted proteins | sample DEB19_08_DNA_2_FD_184529 | JGI IMG/M metagenome (GOLD analysis project Ga0208783, IMG submission 184529) | Aqueous microbial communities from the Delaware River and Bay under freshwater to marine salinity gradient to study organic matter... | ecosystem: Environmental > Aquatic > Marine > Coastal... | reverse complement strand
ACGTCCGCGACCGAGGCCCAGACCTCCTCGGGAGTGCAGTCGATCACGGTGCAGAGGTGGATTCGCACGTGGGGTCACTCGCTCTCAGCGCGGATGCCGCCTGCTCCGGCGGCATCGGGTTCACCAGGATGCCGGTGCCCAGTTCGAAGCCCGCATGGACGCCGAGCCGTGGCACCACCTCTACGAACCAGCGACCCGAACCGGATGGAACGTCCGGAAGGTCGGTGTGGACGATGACGTTGTGGGCGAAGGGGCCCAAGGTGTCAGCGAGGCGGGCGAGGGTCCTGCGCAGGATGGTTGCGATCTCGGCGATCTCGGCGTCCGTGGCCGTCTCGAACCCCGATCCGGCGCCGGCATGGGCGATGCGCACGCCCCACGGCCAGCCGGAGGCCGGGGGGCACCAGGCGACGGCGCCGCCCTCCGCGTCGACGACGCAGTCGGCGGTCCGTGCCGCGCCGAGGTCGAGGTCGATCGGGTCGGCACCGAGGGCGGCGGCCCGCTCACCCCGCTCGAGCACGAGCGGCGGTACGAGGTCGACCGCGATGACCTGGGCGTGCGGGTGCGCGATCGACGCGCCGGCGGCGCGCCCGTGGTTGACGAGGATCTGCACGTGCGCCCGACCCGCCGCGAGGTGGACGCAGGCGCGGTCGCGCAGCACGGTGAGCACCTCGATCGCGTGCTCGTCACCGAGGGCACCGAAGGGCGCGTCGTGGTCCGGCGACAGGATCACGACCTCGTGCGCTCCGGTCGCGCCGGGGCGTGCACCCTCGCCGCCCACCACCGGGTAGCGGTTCGGCACCACACGCACCCGCCAGCCCGGCCCGTCGGGCGTCCCGCCCCCCGTGCGCAGCACCTCGGGCGGGGTCTCCCGCTCGTTGCCCGCACAGAACGGGCACGCGCCGGGTGGGGTCGCGTCGGCCGGGCGGGCCGTCGTGTGCGGTCGTGCGGCGCGCCCCGGAGCCACGATCACCGGCGCGCCGGTCACGGGGTCGACGCGTAGTTCGGCGCCCGCGGCGGTGCTGCGGTCCGGCGTGGGGTCCATGGGGTCCGAGGCTAGGTCGCTCGTGATCGGGGGTGCCCTCGGTGCGCCACTCGACGGTCCCGGGCGCGCCCGGTCCGGTCCGAGCGTGCGACGCCTACGCTCCGGGCATGGCCACGCGCTTCCTCGTCATCGGTGGGGGACCGGCCGGGCACACGGCCGCGAGCGTGGCGGCGGGGCTCGGTGCGGACGTCACGCTCATCGAGCGTGACGTCCTCGGCGGCGCGGCCCACCTCTGGGACTGCGTCCCGTCGAAGGCGATGATCGCCACGGGCGGCGAACTCATGGCGCTGCTGCGGTCCGAGGACATGGGCATCGACGCGGCGGCCGGGGTCGTCGACGTCGACGCCCTGCGGGCCCGCATGCACGACATCCAGGACCACCTGCGCGACGACGTCGAGACGCTGCTGCGGAGCCAGGGGGTGCGCATCCTTCGCGGCACCGGCCGTCTCGCCTCCGCGCGCACCGCGGTCCTCGAGCACGACGGCGGCGCCGAGACCGTCGAGTTCGACGCGGTCCTGCTGTCGACCGGTTCCCGACCGCGGATCCCCGACTGGGTCGTCCCCGATGGCGACCGCATCCTGACCACGCGCGACGCCTACCCGCCGCCGGTCGTGCCCGACCACGTCGTCGTCGTCGGTTCCGGCGTGACCGGGGTCGAGTTCGCGCACATGTTCACGACGTTCGGCGCACGCGTCAGCCTCGTCGTGTCCCGCCAGCAGGTCCTGCCGACCAAGGACCCGGAGGTCGCGGCGGTGCTCGAGGCCTCCTTCGCCGAGCGGGGCGTCGAACTGCACAAGGGGGCCCGGGCCGCCGCCATCCGTCGGGAGGCTGACGGCGTGGTGGTCGAGTGCGAGGACGGCCGGGTCGTGCGAGGCTCGCACGCGCTGCTCGCGATCGGCTCGATCCCGAACTCCGAGGCGCTCGGGCTCGAGGCGGCGGGGTTGTCGGCCACCGACTGGGGGACGATCCCGATCGACCACAACTGCCTCACCGCGGTGCCGGGCGTCTACGTCGCCGGCGACCTCTCGGGGAAGTTGCCGCTGTCGAGCGTCGCGTCGATGCAGGGGCGCAAGATCGCCGAGCACGCGATGGGCATGCACGCGATGGCGCACCGCCACCTCGACTACGAGAAGGCGGCCTCCGCCATCTTCACCGTGCCCGAGATCGCCGACGTCGGACTCGCCGAGGCCGATGCGTTCGCGAGCGGGCGCAAGATCCGGGTGACCAAGGTGCCGTTCGCCGCCAACGCGAAGGCCCTCATCTCGGGCGACTCCCGGGGCTTCGTGAAGGTCATCTCCGATCCGGCGACCGGCGTGGTCCTCGGCGGTTCGATCGTGGGCGAGCACGCGGCGGAACTCATCAGCGTGCTCGCGGTCGCGGTCACGAACGGGCTGCGCACCCAGGACATCGTCGAGAGCCTGCTCGTGCACCCATCCCTCGCCGAGGCGATCGTGGAGGCGTCCTTCTAGCGGGCGCGGAGCGGCGTCCGGGTGGGCCCGGGTTCGATCACTCGATCGTGAGGAGGGTGTCGCCGGCGCTCACGGTCTGGCCCGGCTCGACCTTGATCTCCTTGACCGTGCCGGCGCGCTCGGCGTTGATGGAGTTCTCCATCTTCATCGCCTCGAGCACGAGGAGCGCGTCGCCCTCGGCGACGCTCTGGCCGGCCTCGACGAGGACCTTGACGATTGTGCCCTGCATCGGGGCGGTGATCGTGCCGTCCCCGCCGGAGCCGCCGGTCGAACCGCCGGCGGGCTTCGGCTTGGAGGACTTCCGCGCGCTCGGCGCGGCGGCCGCCGGTGCGTCCGGGAGCCAGACCTTCACGCCGAAGCGACGACCGTCGACCTCCACGGGCACCTCGCGGGCGACGAGGTCGTCGCCGTCGGCCACCGCGGTGTCGCCCGCAGTGCTGGTGATGCCGGACAGGTCGACCTGGGTCTCGAGCCAGCGGGTCGAGTGGGTGTTGGACGCGAAGTCGGGGTGCTCGAGCACGACCCGCTGGGCCGGGATCGTGGTGTGCACGCCGTCGATCGCGAACTCGTCGAGCGCTCGCAGCATGCGGACGCGGGCCTGCTCGCGGTCGGGGGCCCAGACGATGAGCTTGCCGACGAGGTTGTCGTAGTACTGGCTCACCGCATCGCCCGGCTCGTACCCGCCGTCCCAGCGCACGCCCGGACCGGCCGGGAGGTGGAGGGCGTTGACGGGTCCGGGCGAGGGGAGGAAGCCCTTGGCCGCGTTCTCGGCGTTGATGCGGCACTCGATCGAGTGGCCGATGAGTTCGACGTCGTCCTGGGTGAAGGACAGCACCTCGCCGGACGCCACACGGATCTGCTCGCGCACGAGGTCGAGTCGGGTCACCATCTCGGTGACGCAGTGCTCGACCTGGAGGCGGGTGTTCATCTCGAGGAAGAAGAACTCGCCGTCCTGGTAGAGCATCTCGACCGTGCCGGCGTTCACGTAGCCGGTCGCTTTGGCGACCTGCACCGCGGCCTCGCCCATGGCCCGGCGGATCTCGGCGGGGAGGTCGCCCGCCGGTGCCTCCTCGATGAGCTTCTGGTGGCGGCGCTGCACGGAGCAGTCGCGATCGCCGAGGTACACGGCGTTGCCGTGCTGGTCCGCGAACACCTGGATCTCGATGTGTCGCGGGTGGGTGAGGTACTTCTCGAGGTAGGCCTCGTCACGGCCGAAGTAGGCGAGGGCCTCGCGCTGGGCCGACTCGAGGGCGGCCGCAGCCTCGTCGGGCGAGTCGACGACCTTCATGCCCCGTCCGCCGCCGCCGTACGCGGCCTTGATGGCCACCGGCCAGCCGAACTGCTCGCCGAACGCGATGACGTCGGCGGGTCCGGTCACCGGGTCGGTGGTGCCCGGGACGCTGGCCACGTCGCCGCGGGCCGCGGCCTTGCGGGCCGAGATCTTGTCGCCCATGTCCTCGATGGCCTCGGGCGGCGGACCGATCCATGCGACACCCATCGCGGTGATGGCGCGGGCGAAGTCGGCGTTCTCGGAGTAGAAGCCGTAGCCGGGGTGGACGCCGTCCGCACCGGAGCGCCGGATGACCTCGATGATCTTGTCCTGGTTGAGGTAGGACTCCGCAGCGGTCTGGCCGCCGAGCGCGTAGGCCTCGTCGGCGAAGCGCACGTGCAGCGCGTCACGGTCGACGTCGGAGTAGACGGCCACGGTCGTGATGCCCATCTCCCGGCACGTCCGCATGACCCGTACGGCGATCTCGCCCCGGTTCGCGATGAGGATCTTCTGCAGCACTGGGGCGTTTCTCCCGATGTGGCGGACGTGGGGCGGGCCGTATCCTACGGGTCGTGACCTCCGCCGCTGCCACTCCGAACGGGACGGGCCCGCTGGGGCCGATCCGCCGACTCGACGAGGTCGATTCGACCAACCGCTACGCGCTCGACGCGGCCCGCGCCGGGGAGGCCTCGGGCCTCGTGGTGGTGGCGGACCACCAGAGCGCGGGGCGGGGCCGGTTGGGTCGCACGTGGGAGGCGCCGGCCGGGGCCTCGTTGCTCATGTCGATCCTGCTGCGCCCGACGATCCGCCTCGAGGCCGTCCACCTGCTCACGATGGCGGCCGGGCTCGCGATGGCCGACGCGGTCGAGGCGGTGGCGGGGTTCGCGCCGACGATCAAGTGGCCGAACGACCTGCTGGTGGGAGACCGCAAGCTCGCCGGCATGCTCACCGAGGCCGAGGTGACCGACGGCGAGGTGACCGCGGTCGTCGTCGGCATCGGGGTCAACGTGCAGTGGACCGACTTCCCGCCCGAGATCGCGCAGACCGCCACGGCCTGCAACCTCGTGGTCGGGCACGACGTCTCGCGCGACGCGCTCCTCGATGCGTTCGTCGCCCGCTACGGGTCCCGCCTCGCCGACCTCGACGCGGTGCCCGAGGATTACCGGGCCCGACTCGGCACGCTCGGGCGACGGGTCCGCATCGAACTCGCGTCCGAGTCGTTCGAGGGCGAGGCGGTGGGGGTGTCCGACGACGGGTCGCTCGAGGTCCGCACCGACGACGGCCCCCGGATCGTGACCGCGGGCGACGTGATCCACCTGCGACCGGCCTGAGGCGCGCGGCCCGGCGCGTCCGGGTCAGGGGTCGAGGTCGTGGGCGAGCAGGTCGCGCCAGGCCGACTGCAACTCGAGGGCCACCGGGCCGGGGGCGGAGGCGAGGGCGCGCCCATCGACCCGCGCGATGGGCTGGATCTCGCGGGTGCTCGAGGTGAGGAAGGCCTCGTCGGCGGTGTGGAGCGCACCGATCGGGAGGTCCGCCTCGGTGCAGGCGGCGCCGGTCCGGTCGCACAGCTCCAGCACGAGGTCCCGGGTCACGCCCGCGAGGCAGCCGCTGGACCGCGGCGGGGTCGCGAGCGTGCCGTCGAGCACCACGAACACGTTCGAGCCCGTGCCCTCGCAGAGTTCGTCGCGGGTGTTCGGGAAGATGGCCTCGCTCGCGCCGCGGTCGTGCGCATGGGCCAGCGCGCGGACGTTCTCCGCGTACGAGGTGGTCTTCAGGCCCGCGGTCGCGCCGCGTTCGTTCCGGCACCACGGCACGGTGACGACGTCCGCGGTGGGCGGCCAGGCGGTGAGTCCACCGGAGGCGACGACCACGGTCGGCGGAACGCCGCCCCGCTCGGAGCCGAGGGGGGCGACCCCGCCGGTCACCGTGATGCGCAGACGCGCGTCGGGCAGCCCGTTGGCGGCGATCACCGCGTCGGCCGCCGCCCGCAGGGTCGCGCCGTCGGGGGGTACGAGGCCGAGTGCGGCGGCCGAGCGACCGAGGCGTTCGATGTGGCGGGTCCACGCGAAGGGCACCCCGCCGTAGACCCGCAGGGTCTCGAACACGCCGTCGCCGGTCAGCAGGCCGTGGTCCATCGGCGAGATGCGTGCCGCCTCGTCGTCCACGAGCGCGCCGTCGACCCAGATGGTCACGGCGCGCCCACCGGACGGGGGGCCGAGGTCATGCTGCCGGCCGCGGCGAGCAGGCGGGCTGCCTTGAGTTCGGTCTCGGCCCACTCCGCCGCCGGATCGGAACCGACGGTGATGCCGGCGCCCGTGCCGAAGGTCGTGTGGTCGGTGACCGTGAACGTCCGGATGGCCACTGCGAGGTCGGCGCGCTGGCGCTCGGTGTCGATCCACCCGACCGCTCCGCAGTAGTAGCCGCGCGCCGTCGGCTCGAGGGTCTCGATGATCCGCAGCACCCGCGGCTTCGGTGCGCCCGTGACCGATGCCGGCGGGAACGTCGCCCGCAGCAGGCCGCCGAGGCCGACCCCGGGGGCGAGGCGTCCGACCACCGTGCTCACGAGGTGGTGCAGCCCCGGGTGCGGTTCGAGGGCGCAGAGTGCGGGGACCGTGATCGATCCGGGCGAGCAGACGCGCCCGAGATCGTTGCGGGCGAGGTCCACGATCATGACGTTCTCGGCGCGGTCCTTGGCGCTCTCGAGCAGGTCGGCGGCGTCCCGGGCGGTGCCCTTGATCGGCCGGGTCTCGACCCGACGGCCATCGAGGCGCAGGAACCGTTCGGGGGAGGCCGACACGACGGCGAGGTCCTCGCCGCGGATCAGCGCGGCGTGCGGTGAGGGGTTGTGACGGTCGAGCGCGTCGAAGAGCTCGACCGGATCGCCCGGGTGGTCGTTGCGGAGCGTGCGGGTCAGGTTCGCCTGGTAGCACTCGCCGGCCCGCTCGAGCCCGATGATCTCGGCGACCGCGGCCTCGTAGCGGGCTCGGTCCATGGAGGAGTGCCACGCGCCGGTGAGGCCCGTCGACCCGGTGCGGGGCGTTGCGGCGTCGAGTGCGTGCCGAAGGCGACGGGCACCGGTGCCGTCCCCGACGACCACCGGCGCTCGGTCCGGCGCGAGCACGAGCCGGGCGGCGAAGCGCGTGAGGTGCAGATCGGGCACGGCGCGCGGGTGCGGCGGTCGTCCCGTCGGCTCGATGTCGCGGCCGAGTTCGTAGGCGATCGCGCCGGCCCACCAGCCCGGGGTCAGCGACGCGAGGGCCTCGAGGGCGGCGGCACCGTCGAGGCGGAGCCGTTCGACCGGTTCGATCGCGATGACGGTCCGGGCACCGTCCCGGACGACGGCGAGGTCCTCGAGGGGATCGAGGACGCGCAGCAGGGAACCGGCGAGCACCGCGCCGACGTTACCCGGCGAGATGGCGCCGCCCATCCGGCGCCCGCGAGGGGTGGCGGGGGTCGCGCCGGTAGGCTCAGGTTCCCATGGCGTCGACCCCCCGGCCATCGTTGCGTTCCCGTCCCTTCGTCGCGAGGTACCTCGTGGCGCTCGGCGTCACGTTCGCCACCCTCCTCACCGGCGTGGTCGCGGTGAACTTCGCGGTGAACCAGAAGTTGGCCGGCATCGGTCGGGTCGACGGTCTCGAGCTCCCGAGCAGTCCGGGCAAGGCCGGGAACTTCCTGGTGCTGGGCTCCGACTCCCGCTCCTTCGTGCAGAACCAGACCCAGATCGACGCCTTCGGCTCGACGGCGGACGCCGGCGGCACCCGGTCCGACACCCTCATGATCGTCCACATCGATCCGGACGCGAAGAAGTCCCTGCTCGTCTCGATCCCCCGGGACACGCTCGTCGACATCCCGGGGCAGGGGAAGCAGAAGATCAACGCGGCGTTCAACGACGGCCCGCAGAAGGTCATCGACACGATCCAGCAGAACTTCGGCGTGCCGATCAACCACTACGTCGAACTCAACTTCGAGGCCTTCATCGGCGTCGTGAACGCGATCGGCACGGTCCCGGTCTACTTCCCGGCCCCGGCTCGGGACGCGTACTCGGGCCTCAACGTCCAGAGCGCGCCCGCCTGCGTCCGGCTGAACGGCGACGCGGCGCTCGCGTACGTGCGGGCCCGTCACCTCGAGTTCTACGACTCGACGACCGGGCGGTGGTCCTATGCGGATGCCATCCCGGACATCGGGCGCATCGGCCGGCAGCAGAACTTCATCCGCCGCCTCGGCGTGGTCGCGGCGCAGAAGGCCGGCCGGAACCCGTTCACCGCGAACCGCATGGCGAACGCGGTCGTCCCGAAGCTCACCGTCGACGAGGGGCTGGGGCGCTCCGACATCTTCGCCCTCGTCAACACGTTCCGCACGGTCGACCCCTCCGACACCTCCAGCATCGAGATGGTCACGCTCCCGACCGAGGGCGGTCCGAGTTACAACGGGCAGTCGGTGCTGTACCTCGACCAACCGAACGCGGAGGCGACGCTCGCCCGATTGCGCACGTTCGGGCCGACGGACGACCCGACGCGGTCCACCGCCCCCATCAAGGTGTCACCCTCGCAGGTGCGGGTGCGGGTCCTCAACGGTTCGAGCACCTCGGGCCTCGCCGGCCAGACGCTGACGGAACTGCAGCGCTACTCGTTCCAGCCGGCCGGTTTCGGCAACGCGGCGCGGGTCTCGGCCACGCAGATCCGGTACCGACCGGGTCGCCTCGACAGCGGTCGCCTGGTGCAGCAGTACCTCGGAGGCATCGGCACGCTCACCGAGGACCGGTCGCTCATCGATGCGGACGTCGCGATCATCGTCGGACCGGACTTCGGTTCCGTGCGGGCTCCCGGTTCGACCGGCGCGAACACCTCGAGGTCCACGACCACGACACGACCCGCGTCCGGTGGCGGGTCGGCCGGCGCGCCGACCGCGCCGGCCTGCTGATCGGTCCGCGGCGCGTCGACTCGCCGGTCCTGAGCCGTCCCCACCGGCCCTAGACTCCTCGGCCGTGAGCGATGTCGCCGTCATCGGGGCCGGGTACGTCGGGCTGACCACCGCCGCCTGCCTCGCCCACCTCGGGCACCGGGTCGTGGCGGCCGACATCGACGCGGCACGGGTCGAGCGGCTGAACCGGGGCGAGACCCCGATCCACGAGGACGGCCTGCCGGAACTCGTCGCCGAGGGTCTCGAATCCGGGCGCCTCCGGTTCGTCGTCGGGGCGGCGGCTGCGATCCCCGAGGCCGAGTTCGTGTTCCTCTGCGTGCCGACGCCCCAGGGCGACGACGGCGCCGCCGACCTCTCCTTCGTGGACGGCGTGGTGCGCGAGATCGCCGAGCACCTGCGGCCGGGCTCGGTGGTCATCAACAAGTCGACGATGCCGGTCGGCTCGACCCGCACGGTGCAGCGGATCCTGGGCGAGTCGGGCGCGTCCATCGACGAGATCGGTGTCGCCTCCAACCCCGAGTTCCTCCGCGAGGGCACCTCGGTGCGTGACTTCCTCCAGGCCTCCCGCGTCGTCGTCGGCTGCGACAACCCGGCGACCGCGGTCCGGGTGAGTGAGCTGTACGCCGGCGTGCGGGCGCCGATCGTGGTCACCGACCCGGCCTCGGCCGAGATGATCAAGTACGCCTCGAACGCGTTCCTCGCCACGAAGATTTCCTTCATGAACGCGGTGGCCAACCTGTGCGAGGCGGTCGGGGCCGACGTCAACGAGGTGGCGCTCGGCATGGGCTACGACCCGCGCATCGGGTTCGAGTTCCTCCAGCCCGGCCCCGGGTACGGCGGGTCCTGCTTCCCGAAGGACACGGCGGCTCTCATGCACATGGCCCGTCGGGCCGAGGCCGACTTCCCGTTGCTCCAGGGCGTGATCGACGGGAACCGTGAGCAGCACGACCGGATGGTCGCCAAGGCCCGGCGGCTCGCCGGGGGCTCGCTCGCCGGCGTCGACGTCGGGGTCTGGGGGCTGACCTTCAAGGCGAACACCGACGACGTGCGGGACTCGCCGGCCGTCTTCATCGTGCGGCGCCTGCTCGAGGACGGCGCGGTCGTGCGCGCCTACGACCCGGCGGCGCGCGCGGAGGCCGTCGACCTCCCGGGCTGCACCCGGGTCGACACCGCGCTCGAGGCGGCCAAGGGGGCGGGCCTGCTCGTCGTGCTCACCGAGTGGGACGAGTTCCGCTGGATCGACCACACCGAACTCGCCGACGTGATGGCCGCGAGGCGGATCCTCGACACCCGCAACGTGCTCGACGCGGTGGGGCTGCGCCGCCGCGGGTGGGAGTACCAGGGCGTCGGTCGCTGATGCCCCGGGCGGTCGTGACCGGCGGCGCCGGGTTCCTCGGATCGCACCTGTGCGCCCGGCTGCTCGATCGCGGCTACGCGGTGGTCGCGGTCGACAACCTCCTGACCGGGCGCCGTGCGAACCTCGACGACCTGGCGGGCCGCGCCGGGTTCACCTTCGTCGAGGCCGATGTGATCGCCGGGCTCGAGGTGGTCGGACCGGTGGATGCGGTGCTGCACTTCGCGAGTCCGGCCAGCCCGCCCGAGTACCTGCGGCTGCCGTTCGAGACGCTGGACGTCGGATCGATCGGGACCCGGCACGCGCTCGACCTGGCCCGGGCGAACGGGGCCCGGTTCCTGCTCGCGTCGACGAGCGAGATCTACGGGGACCCGGAGGTGCATCCGCAGCCGGAGTCCTACTGGGGCAACGTGAACTCGACCGGCCCGCGGTCGGTCTACGACGAGGCGAAGCGGTTCGCCGAGGCGCTGGCGATGGCCTACCTCAGGTACCACGACGTGGACGTCAAGATCGCACGCATCTTCAACACCATGGGCCCGCGCATGAAGCCGGAGGACGGCCGCGTGGTGTCGAACTTCCTCGTCCAGGCGATCCAGGGCCGACCGCTCACCGTGTACGGGGACGGCACGCAGACCCGGTCGTTCTGCTTCGTGGAGGACGAGGTGGCCGGACTCATCGCGCTCCTCGAGTCCGATCACCGCGGTCCGATGAACATCGGCAACCCGGGGGAGTTCACGATCCTCGAACTCGCCGCGCTCGTGCTCGAGGTGACCGGTGCGGAGGTGCCGATCGTGCACGAGGAGCTCCCGGCCGACGATCCGGTCCGCCGGCGGCCGGACATCTCCCTGGCGCGCACGGTGCTCGGCTGGGAGCCGCGGGTGCCGTTGCGGGAGGCGCTCGAGCGCACGTGCGGGTGGTACCGCGACGAGCTCGCCCGCGCCGGTACGCCATGAGCCCCCGGTGGGCGGCGGTCGTGGTCGCCTACGAGTCCGGTCCCCTGCTCACCGACTGCGTCGGCGCGCTCCTGGCCGACGACTCGGCCGGGGGTCCGCCCGAGGTCGTGGTGGTCGACAACGGCTCGGGCGACGGGTCGATCGAACGGCTCGGGGCCACCCACCCGGAGGTCGCGGTGCTGCGACCGGGTGCCAACCTCGGCTACGCCCGGGCCGCGAACCTCGGCACGGCCGCCACGCGGGCCCC
>Ga0208783_10002220_pt1 | contig 11266 bp, 8 predicted proteins | sample DEB19_08_DNA_2_FD_184529 | JGI IMG/M metagenome (GOLD analysis project Ga0208783, IMG submission 184529) | Aqueous microbial communities from the Delaware River and Bay under freshwater to marine salinity gradient to study organic matter... | ecosystem: Environmental > Aquatic > Marine > Coastal... | reverse complement strand
GGCCGCGGTGCCCGACCCCGTGCGGCGCCTGCATGACGACATGGCGGGCCACGAGCTCGAGAACATGATGACCCACCCCGAGCTCGGCGCGCTGCTCGCCATGCTCGTGCGCGCGACGGGCGGCCATCGGGTGCTCGAGATCGGCACCTTCGTGGGCACCTCGGCGCTCTGGATGGCCCCGTCCCTGGCCCCCGACGGGCACATCGACTGCCTCGACATCAACCAGCAGCACGCCGACCGCGCGGCGGAGGCACTTCGGGAGGCCGGCTACCACGAACAGGTGACGATCCACGTGGCCCCCGCACTGGACACCCTCGCCACCCTCGGCCCGGGCTACGACATGGCCTACATCGACGCCGACAAGCCCGCGTACCCCGCATACCTGCGCGAGTGCGCCCGGCTGGTGCGGCCGGGTGGGCTCATCGTGGCCGACAACATCTTCGGCGGGCAGGGCGATGCCGCCCAGGTGGCGGCCCTGCGCGATTTCGCGGAGGGCGCCATGGCGGAACCCGGGCTCGCCACCATCGTGCTGCCAATCGGCGACGGGATCACGCTCAGCGCCGTGAGGTGATGGGCCCCCGGCCGCCCGCCGGAGCCCCCCAGGGCCCTCTCGGCCTGAGGCGGTTCCCGGGTCGCAGGGCGCGGCCACTGCATATCCTCCCGCCGCCATGAGCACCGTATCCGCACCGGGAACGAGGGCGCGCATCGAGCGCGAGTGCGGGCGCATCGTCGGTGCGCGCTGGTTCAACCCGTTCATCGTGGGGGTCATCGCGCTCAACGCCGTGGTGATCGGCCTCGAGACCTACCCGGCCATCAACGACCCCTACGGCGAGGCGCTCACCAACGCCAACCACGTGTTCCTGGGCATCTTCATCGTGGAGATCCTGCTGCGATTCGGCGCGTACGCCACGCACCCGGCCGACTTCTTCAAGAGCGGCTGGCACATCTTCGACGTCGTGGTGATCGGGGCGGTGTTCATCCCGGGCGTCTCGAGCAACGCCCAACTGCTGCGCCTCGTGCGCCTGCTGCGCGTGGTGCGCATCGTGTCGGTGCTGCCCGACCTGCGGGTGATCATCAGCGGCCTCGGGCGGTCGGTGCTGCCCATCGCATCGCTGTTCCTGCTCATCATCTTCGTGCTCTACGTATTCGGCATCCTCGGGTGGATGCTCTTCGGCGATGTCCTGCCCGCCGAGTGGGGCGATATCGGCGTGGCGATGATCACGCTGTTCCAGGTGCTGACGCTCGAGGGGTGGAACTCCGTGGCGGCCGAGGCCGTGGATGCCACGAGCCCATGGGCATGGATCTACTTCATCGTCTTCGTGCTGCTCGCCGTGTTCATCTTCTTCAACATGCTCATCGGCATCATGGTCAACTCGCTCGAGGAGGCCCGCGCCCGCCACCACAAGGAGCAGGCGGCATCCGACCGCCTCACGATGACCACGGCCGAGCAGGAGACCGAGCGCAAGATCGAGGCCATGCGCAGGGCGCTGGACGACCTGGAGCAGGACCTGCGCGACCGCCGCTGAGGCTGCTGGGGACAGGCACGGTCAGGTGCGTGGTACCCGGCGGTGTCGGGCACCAGAACACACGAACGCTGAGGGAGGGCCCGGATTTGAGCGGGGCCCTAGAGCGCACCCCGTGCCCGCGCGGCCTGCAGCCTGAGCAGGCCGATGAGGCTCTTGGCGTCGTGCACGCACGCGATGAGGTCGTCGAGGTGCGCAAGAGGCCATGGAACCACCTCGATGGCCTCCTCGGCGATGGCATCGTGCTGCACCGGCGTGAGGTCGGTGGCCAGGAAGCAGTGGATGTACTCCTCCAGGATCGCCGGGGCCGTGAAGAACCCACCCCAGTCGTGCCAGGCGCCCGCAGCCCTGCCGACCTCCTCGGCGAGCTCACGCCGCGCGCACTCGAGCGGGGGCTCCCCGGGCACGTCCAGCTTGCCGGCCGGCAGCTCGAGCAGGTACTCCCCCACCGCCTCGCGCGGCTGGCGCACCAACAGCACGTGGTCGTGCTCCACGGGCACCATCACCACGGCCCCGGGATGCCCGATGACCTCGCGGCGCACCACCAGGCCGTCGGGGCGCCGGTAGTGCACCACCGAGAGGTCCACCACCTCACCCACGTAGATGGGCTCGCGCGACTGCACGGCCAGGCCCGTGATGGGCGGGCCGCCCTCTCCGCCGCGCGGGTCGCTGCTCACGAACGGGCGCCGGCGATGATGGCCAGCGTCACATCCACCATGCCCTCGATGTCCGCGATGCGGATGCGCTCGTCGGGCGTGTGGACGTCCACCATGGCGTTGCACAGGTTGACCGATGCGAAGCCATTGACGAGGAATGCGTTGACGTCCGAGCCGCCGCCGGACGCCACGTAGCGCGGCGCGAACCCGCACTCGGTGAGGGCGCGGGCGGCCAGGGCCACCTGCGGGGCGTCCTCGTCGAGCGAGTAGCCGATGAAGTGGTCGCGCACGCTCATCTCCACGTCGCACTCGACCTCGGTGGCGGCCCAGGCGAAGGCGTCGAGCATGGCGGTGAGCTGGCGGTCGAGGGCCTCGGGATCGCGCGAGCGGCACTCGGCCGTGACCACGCACTGCTCGGCCACCACGTTGGTGGCCGACCCGCCCTCGATGGTGCCGATGTTCGCGGTGGTGGCGTCGTCGATGCGCCCCAGGCGCATGGAGGCGATCGCCTTCGATGCCGCCGTGATGGCGCTGCGGCCGAGCTCGGGCTGGATGCCCGCGTGGGCGGCCGACCCGCGCACCGTGAACGTCATCTCCTTGTGCGTGGGCGCGGAGGTGACGATGCCCCCGAGCTCCCCGGTGTGGTCGTACACGAACCCGAACGCCGCGCGCAGCACCGAGGGGTCGAAGTACGCGGCGCCGCGCAGGCCGACCTCCTCGCAGGGGGTGAACACCAGCTCGATGCCCGCGTGCGGAATGCCCTCGGACACCACGCGGTCGACCGCGGTGAGCATGGCGGCCACGGCCGCCTTGTCGTCGCCGCCGAGGATCGCCTCGTTGCCGTTGGTGAGCCACTCGCCCTGCTGCACCACGGTGACCGGCGCCAGCAGCGGCACGGTGTCGAGATGCGCGCAGAACATGACGGGCACCCCCTCGGCGGTGGGCGCGAACCGCGCGACGATGTTGTTGCACCCGGCCAGGGGCAGTGCCGACGCGGCGTCGTCCTGCGTTACCTCGGCACCCATGCGCGCGAGCTCGGCCAGCACGGCATCCGCCATGGCGGCTTCCTCGCCGGATGGCGAGGGGATCTCGCACAGGCGCGCGAACAGGCGCGCGGACTGCGGCAGCGCCGCGGTGTCGAGCGTGCTCACGCCGTGCGCGAGGCGGCGACATCGCCGCCGCCGCCCACGCCCGCACGGGCGGCCGCGGCTCCCACGAAGGCGCGGAACAGGGGCTGCGGACGGGTGGGCCTGCTCTTGAACTCCGGGTGGTACTGGCTGGCCACGAAGAACGGGTGGCCCGGGAGCTCGATGCACTCCACCAGGCGGCCGTCGGGCGAGCGACCGCAGGTGACGAGCCCCTTGTCCTCGAGCTGGGGACGCAGCACCGGGTTCACCTCATAGCGGTGGCGGTGGCGCTCCTGGATGGAGTCGACGTCACCGTAGAGCTCGCGCACCATGGTGCCGGACATGAGCGACACCGGGTCGGCGCCCAGGCGCATGGTGCCGCCGCGCTCCTCGATCTGGCGCTGCTCCGGCAGCAGGTCGATGACCGGGTAGGGCGTCTCCATGTCGAACTCGGTGGAGTTGGCGCCGTCCATGCCGCACACGTGGCGCGCGAACTCGATCACCGCGATCTGCATTCCGAGGCAGATGCCCAGGTACGGAATGCCCTCCTCGCGCGCGATGCGGGCGGCCTCGATCTTGCCCTCCACCCCGCGCCCGCCGAACCCGCCGGGCACCAGCACGCCGTCGGCCGCGCGCACGTGATCGCCCAGGTCGTCGGCATCGGCATCCACCCAGTCGATCTCCACCTCCACGCCGTGCGCGAGGCCGGCGTGCTTGAGCGCCTCGGCCACCGACAGGTAGGCGTCGTGCAGCTGCACGTACTTGCCCACCAGCGCGATGCGCGCGCTGCCGCGGGTGGCACCCAGGTGCTGCACCACCTCGCGCCAGTCGCTGAGGTCGATGTCGTGCAGGGGCAGGCCGAGCCGCTCGCACACCACGCGGTCGAGGCCCTCCTGCTCCATGGCGATCGGCACCTTGTAGATGTCGTCGCTGTCCTCCGCCGAGATGACGGCGTCGGACGGGATGCCCCCGAACAGCGCGATCTTCTCGCGCACGCCGGAGTCGAGCGGGCGGTCGGACCGCAGCACCAGCACGTCGGGCTCGATACCGATGCGCCTGAGCTCGTTCACCGAGTGCTGGGTGGTCTTGGTCTTGAGCTCGCCGGCCACCTCGAGGAACGGCACGAGGGTCACGTGCACGAACGCCACCTTGTCGCGGCCGACGTCGTTGCGCATCTGGCGGATGGCCTCGAGGAACGGCAGCGACTCGATGTCGCCCACCGTGCCGCCGATCTCGACGATCACCACGTCGGCGTTCGACGACGTCGCCGCCTGGCGGATGCGGTCCTTGATCTCGTTGGTGATGTGGGGGATCACCTGCACGGTGGCGCCCAGGAAGTCGCCGCGGCGCTCGCGCCGGATGACGGCGTCGTACACCGAGCCCGTGGTGATGTTGGACGTGCGCGTGAGCGCCTCGTCGGTGAAGCGCTCGTAGTGCCCCAGGTCGAGGTCGGTCTCGGCGCCGTCCTCGGTGACGAACACCTCGCCGTGCTGGAACGGGCTCATGGTGCCGGGGTCGACGTTCAGGTAGGGGTCGCACTTCTGCAGCGACACCTTGTAGCCGCGGGCCTTCAGCAGCGTGCCGAGCGATGCCGCCGTGATGCCCTTGCCGAGACCGGACACCACGCCCCCCGTGACGAAGACGTAGCGCTCACCGTGTTCACTCACCGACCGGCCTCCCCGACCCGCACACCGTACGGGGAGCCAGCATACCGATCAGCCCCGGCGCGCCAGCAACTCGCGGGCGTGCCCCCGCGCGGCGGCGTCGTCGGCGGCCGAGCCCAGCATGCGGCAGATCTCGTCCACCAGCGCATCGCCCTCCACCGACTCGATGGTGGTGATGGCCCGGCCGTCGTCGGCCGTGCCCTTCACGAGGCGGTAGTGGCGGTCGGCCACCGCGGCCACCTGCGGCAGGTGGGTGATCACCAGCACCTGGCGGCCCATGGCCATCTCGGCAAGGCGCTCGCCCACCACGGCCGCGGTGACGCCCCCGATTCCGGCGTCCACCTCGTCGAACACCCATGCCACCCCGGGGTCGGCGGCGGCGGCCACCGCGTGCAGGGCGAGCAGCACGCGCGACAGCTCGCCACCCGATGCCGCATCGGCCAGCGGTGCCTCGGGCAGGCCCGGGTTGGCGCGCATCACCAGCGACACCCGGTCGCGGGGCACCTCGCCGTCGTCGTCCGTCACCTCCACGCGCAGGGTGGCCCCGGCCATGGAGAGATCCTGAAGGGCGGCCTCCACGGCCGCGGCCAGGCGCGGTGCGGCATGCTCGCGCATGGCGCGGAGCTCACCGGCCGCGGCGATGGCCTCGCCCAGCAGGGCGTCGCGCTCAGCCGCGATGGCATCGTCGCCGGCCTCGCCCGTGGCCAGGGCGTCCAGCGCCGTCCGGGCCTCCTCGGCACGGGCGATCACCGCGTCGGTGCCGGGGCCGTAGCGGCGCGACAGGGCGTCGTAGCGCGCCAGGCGATCCTCCACCCAGTCGAGGCGGCCGGGCTCGGCCCCGAGGTCGTCGGCATACCGCCGCACGCCGATGAGGGCCTCCTGCAGGGCGGCCTCGCCCGCGGCGAGGTCGGCCAGGGTGTCCTTCAGCGACGGGTCGAGTTCGGCGGCCTGCTCGATTGCCCGCATGGCCTGCCCGGCCGCGGTGAGGGCACCGCCCTCGCCGTCGCCGTCGAGCAGCGCGATGGCCGTGGCCGCGGCACCCGCAAGCCGCTCGGCATGGGCCAGGCGGGCCCGCTCGGCCAGCAGGGCCTCCTCCTCCGCCACGTCGGGGGCCACCTCGTCCACGTCGGCCACGAGGGCCTCGAGGGCCTCGCGCTCGCGCTGCGCGCGCTCGCGCTGCTCACGGGCCTCCTCCACCTGGCGGTCGAGCTGCACGAGCGCGCGGCGCAGGCCCTGCACCCGCGCGGCAAGCGCCACCACGTCGGGCCCCGCGAAGGCATCGAGTATCGCCATCTGCGCGGCGGGGCCCACCAGGCGGCGCTGCTCGTGCTGCCCCGAGAACCGCACGATGGCCCCCACGAACGCCGCCACGCCCTCGCGCGACGCCACCTGGCCGTCCACCAATGCACGCGCCCTTCCCTCGGCGGGCACGCGTCGGGCCACCACGACCTCGGCCTCGTCGTCGGCCAGTTCGCGCACCTGCTGCGCGGGGTCGTCCGGGTCGAGCGACTGCCAGAAGCCGTCGGGCACCGCGATGGTGGCCTGCACCAGCGCGTGCTTGGCGCCCGGCCGCACGGCCCTGGCGTCTGCCTGCCCTCCGGCCAGCAGGCCCAGCGCCTGTGCCACCACGGTCTTGCCCGCCCCGGTCTCGCCGGTGATGGCGGTGAGGCCCGCCACGGGCTCGATGTGCGCCCGCTCGATCACGACGAGGTCGCGGATCTCGATCTCCCGGATCACGCCGACGCCGCCACGGGCCTCATGGACGTCCGAACTTCTCCCGGTACCGGCGGAAGAACGACGACTCCGGGAAGATCGCCAGGTGCACCTCCTGGCCGCCGAGGCCCACGGTGATCGATCGCCCGGGCGGGAGCGCCGCGATGCGCACCCCGTCGGCCAGCACGTCGCAGTCGCCCACGATCGCCGAGTTGGTGACCGTGAGCTTCTCGTCGGCGGCCAGCACCAGCGGCCGGGTGTCGAGGTGGTGCGCGGCGATGAACGAGAGCACGAAGCACTTGACGCGCCACGACACCGTCGGCCCGCCGGCCGCGAGGTTGTAGGCGGTGGAGCCCACGGGGGTGGAGCAGATGAGCCCGTCGCAGCGCACCGTGGCCACGGGCTCGCCGGACACCGAGTACGACAGGTCGGCCAGGCGCGACTCGCCCCCGCGCAGGAACGCCAGGTCGTTCACCGCCTGCAGGGTGCCCTCGCTCCACTCGGCCTTGAGGGACGGCAGGCCGAGCGTGATGTAGTCGCCGTCGAGCGCGCGGGCGAGGCCACGCTCGAGATCGGACTGCTCCACGCTGGCGAGGAACCCCACCCGGCCGAAGTTGACGCCCAGCACCGGCGCACCGGTGGTGGCCTCCCGCGAGAGCGCGCGCAGGATGCTGCCGTCACCCCCCAGCACCAGCACCAGGTCGGTGCCGTCGCCGCGAAGCTCGGTGGGCTCCATGATGGTGCGCTCGGCAAGCGGCGGGTGCTTGGCGGCCTCCTCGGCGGTGGCCGCCACGTCAACTCCACGGGCGTCGAGGATCGACAGCACCGTGGGCATGACGCCCGCGGTCACCTCGGCGGCTCCGTGCGTGAGGATGAGCACGCGACGGGCGCGCGACCCCGCGACCTCGCTGATGGGGCGATACGGCGGCATGCTCAGGCGCCCTCCGCCACGGCCGCGCCCACCGCGGCCTGCACGTCGATGTCGGTCTGGCCGGCATCGGGCCCCACCGCGAGCAGGAACACCTCGCGGTTGCCCTTCGGACCGGGCGTGCCGCTGTCGGCCGCACCCGCCACGCGGCCGCCCGACTCACCGATGGCCGTGGCCACGCGCATGACGGCATCGTGGCGCAGGGCGGGGTCGCGCACCACCCCACCGGAGCCCACGTTGTCCCGCCCCACCTCGAACTGCGGCTTCACCATGACGAGGGCACGGTACGCCGGAGACAGGCAGCGCGCCACCGCGGGCCACACGATGGCCGATGAGATGAACGACACATCCATCACGGCGAGGTCGGGCACGCGGGGCAGCATGGCGGGCTCGAGGGCCCGTGCGTTGGTGCGATCGAGCACGTCCACGCGGGGATCCTCGCGCAGCGACCACGCCAATTGCCCGTAGCCGACGTCCACGGCGATCACGCTCTCGGCCCCCCTGCGAAGCAGCACGTCGGTGAAGCCGCCGGTGGACGCCCCCACGTCGATGGCCCGCGCGCCGGCGACATCGACGCCCAGGCGGTTGAGGGCGTGATCGAGCTTGAGGCCCCCGCGCGACGCGAACTCCGGCCCCTCGTCCACCTCGATCGCGGCGTCGGGCCCCACCTGCTGGCCGGGCTTCACATCGGCCCGGCCGTCCACCCGCACCCGGCCCGCCATCACCGCCGCCTGGGCGCGGGCGCGCGACGGGAAGAGCCCGCGGTCCACCAATGCGGCGTCGAGTCGCTGCCGGGCCACGTGGCTGATCGTAGCCGCGCATGCCGCGGCACCCGGCGCACCATCGCGCCGGAAGCCGCGCGTCAGTGCGCCGACCGCTCCCCCACCGCCACCAGGGCGGCCTGCGCCACCGCCGCGGGCGTCACCCCGGCATCCGCGAGAATCAGGTCGCGCCGGCCGTGCTGGATGAACTCGTCGGGGATCCCGATGCGGGCCACGTGCGCGGGGCCGTCACCGATGACCTCGAGCACAGCGCTGCCGAACCCGCCCTGCAGCACGTGGTCCTCGATCGTCACCACCACCTCATGCGTGCGCGAGAGATCCTCCAGCAGCGCCGAATCGATGGGCTTCGCGAACCGGGCGTTCACCACCGTGGGTCGCACGCCGAGGGCCTCCGACACGATGCCCGCGGCGTCCAGCGCCACCTGCACCCCGTAGCCGTAGCCCACCAGCGCCACGCGCGCGCCATCCTCCAGCACCTGCGCACGGCCCACCTCGAGCGCCTCGGGGCGATCGGGCAGCGCCACGCCGGTGCCGGCCCCGCGCGGGTAGCGGAGGGCCGAGGGTCCATCGAGCCTCAGCGCCGTGTGCAGCATGTGCACCAGTTCCGCCTCGTCCATGGGGGCCATCACCACCATGCCCGGGATCGAGCGCATGTAGGCGATGTCGAACACCCCGTGGTGCGTGGGGCCGTCATCACCCACCAGGCCGCCACGGTCGATCGCGAACACCACGGGCAGCCCCTGCAGGGCGATGTCGTGCACGATCGGGTCGTACGCGCGCTGCAGGAACGTCGAGTAGATGGCACACACGGGCCGGTAGCCGGCGATCGCCAGGCCGCCCGCGAACACCACGCCATGCTGCTCGGCGATGCCGACGTCGTAGGTGCGCTCCGGGAATCGCGCGAGCATGTGGTTCATGCCCGTGCCCTTGAGCATCGCCGCGGTGATGCCCACCACGCGGGGGTCGGCCTCGGCCTCCTTCACCAGGGCCTGTCCGAACACCTCGGTGTAGGACGGCGGCGCGGGCGCGCTGGGCTTCGCAGCGCGGCCGCTCTCCACCGCGAACGGCCCCGAGCCGTGCATGGCCTCGCCATCCTCCTCGGCGGGTCCGTATCCGCGACCCTTGTCGGTGTGCAGGTGCAGCAGCACAGGGCGGTCGCTGTCGGCGGTCAACTGCATGGCGCGACGGATGGCCTTGATGTCGTGCCCGTCGATGGGGCCCATGTACGCGAAGCCCAGGGCCTCGAACAGCTGGCCGGGCACGAACAGGGCCTTCGTGGCGCTCGACAGCGAGTGGCCGAGGTCGTGCATGCCGGGGATGAGCCCCAGGCCCTTCTCGATCTCGTGGCGCACCTTCGTGAGCATGGGGTCGAGGCGCGCCTTCTGCAGCGCGCCCGCGACGGCGCCGACGTTCTGCGAGATGCTCATGCCGTTGTCGTTGAGCACCACGGTGATGGGCGATCCCAGGTCGCCGGCATGGTTCATCGCCTCGTAGGCCATGCCGCCGGTCATCGCCCCGTCGCCGATCACGGCAACGATGCGGCGGTCGCGGCGGCCACTCACGCGCATGGCCTCGGCCAGCCCCACGGCGTACGAGATGCTGGTGCTGGCGTGGCCCGCGCCCATGACGTCGTGCTCGCTCTCCTCGCGCCGCAGGAAGCCCGACATGCCCTCGTACTGGCGCAGCGTGTCGAACTGGTGCAGGCGGCCGGTGAGCAGCTTGTGCCCGTAGGCCTGGTGCCCGACATCCCACAGGATGCGGTCCCGGGGTGACTGCAGCTCGCTGTGCAGCGCGATGCTGAGCTCCACGGTGCCCAGGCTCGATCCCAGGTGGCCGCCGGTCTGGGACACGGTGTCGATGATGGCCCGTCGCATCTCGGCCGCCAGGGCCTCGAGCTGGGCGTCATCCATGTCGTGAAGGGGCGCGGGGCCGTCGAGGGCCGCGAGCAGCGGGTATTGCGAGAGAGAAGTGGTCACGCACCCCATGCTAACGGCGCAATCGGCCCGGGCACGAAGGTGCGGGCCCCTCGTGCCGTCAGCGCGGCAGCACGCGCAGCACCCGGGTGCGCCAGCGCTGCCCGGTGCCCGCCTGGCGCGTCTGCACCCGCACCTCCAGGCGCCCCTGCCGCAGCGCCGTGCGCGCGGCGGCCGGGATGGCCACGCGGCGAACCGCCGCGCTGTTCGCCCTCATCGAGAACCCGGGCCGCAGCGTCGCGAGCGTGCGGGCCGGGCGCCCGGCCGACGCGCGCTCGCGCATGGTCACCACCATGGGTCCGCTGGCGGGGGTGGGCGACGTGGCCCCGGGAGCGGCCTCCGGGCGCACCCGCAGAGCGCGCAGGGGAATCGCCAGCCTGCCGTCACCGCCGGCGCGCACCATGGTGCCGGCCGCGGCCACCGTGGTGGTGGGGCATGGGAACGAGGCCCCCTGGTATTGGCAGGTACCCACCCCGCCCGCGATGGTCATGCCCTGCACGTAGGCGATGGCGCTCGACGCCGGGCCGCCGTTCCCCCAGGCGTACGACTGGGAAGACAGCGTGTTGGGGGAGTTGTTGTCCAGGGGGGCCCAGTTCATGGTGTTGGCGTTGCCCGCCTTGGCGCCCGCAGCGGGGGAGCTGGCGAACGCCAGGAACCCGTTGGCCGTGTCCAGGGCCAACGCGCTCGATATCGAGGCGCTGCCCATGGCGCCCTGGGTGAGCATCGAGGTGATGCAGCAGCCGGTCTCCGGCACCCGTGCGATCTGGTTGGACTCGGCGCCGGTCTGGGCGGAGAGCACGTACACCATGGCCGTCGCGGTGTCGACGGCCAGTCCGGTGATGCTCGCCGAGATGAACGGACCGCCGTCCGCCTGCACCGATGGGCTGCCGCCCGGGGCCG
>Ga0208783_10002219_pt1 | contig 11267 bp, 5 predicted proteins | sample DEB19_08_DNA_2_FD_184529 | JGI IMG/M metagenome (GOLD analysis project Ga0208783, IMG submission 184529) | Aqueous microbial communities from the Delaware River and Bay under freshwater to marine salinity gradient to study organic matter... | ecosystem: Environmental > Aquatic > Marine > Coastal... | reverse complement strand
GATTCGTGGAAAGCGCGGATGACCAGCAAGCCGGCGTATTCGCCCTGCGAACCGGCGTTTGGCTGCAGAGACACGGCAGCGAAACCAGTAATCTCAGCCAGCCACGTTTCCAACTGCCGGAACAACTCCTGATAGCCCTGCGTTTGACTCCCCGGTGCGAACGGATGCAACGCGCCGAACTCCGGCCAACTGACGGGGAACAACTGGCTGGCCGCGTTCAGCTTCATCGTGCAAGAGCCGAGCGGAATCATGGCGTGGCAGAGCGAAAGATCTTTGCTCTCCAGCTTGCGCAGGTAGCGCTGCATCTCCGTCTCGGAGTGGTAGTGGTTGAAGACGGGGTGCTTTAAGAATTCGGATTGCCGGTTGCTGATTGCTGATTGGGGTGCTGGGAGGTCTGTGAGCGCAAACTGTGGCGGGCGGTTGCCATTGAAGATTTGTAGCAGCGCAGCCAGGTCAGAGGTGGTGACGGATTCATCGAGGGAAATGCCCACGGTCCTGGCGTCAATGGCTCGCAGGTTAACGCGATGCGACGCGGCGATTTGAACGAGGTCGGCACTGGCCACGCTGCCGAGGTCGACATGCAACGTGTCGAAGCTGTGGGCGGCGTTGGTGGTGTAACCCAGCTTCTCCAATCCAGCCGCCAGGGCTTGCGTGAGCGCATGCACCCGGCCGGCGATGGCTTTCAGACCCTCCGGCCCGTGATAGACGGCGTAGGCCGCGGCCATGTTCGCCAGCAGGGCTTGGGCGGTGCAGATGTTGGAGGTGGCCTTTTCACGGCGGATGTGTTGCTCGCGGGTGCCGAGCGAGAGTCGCAGGGCGGGCTTGCCGCGCGAGTCTTTGGAGACGCCCACGAGGCGTCCGGGCATCTGGCGCTTGAATGCATCGCGCGTGGCGAAGAAGGCCGCGTGCGGTCCGCCGAAACCCAGCGGCACGCCGAAGCGTTGCGCGCTGCCCACGGCGATGTCAGTTCCGAATTCTCCGGGCGGCTTGATGAGGCACAGCGCCAGCAAGTCCGTGGCAACGACCAGTAGTGCTCCCGCAGCATGAGCCTCATCAGCAAGGTTCGTGTAGTCTCCTATGGTGCCGAACGTGTCCGGATACTGAACCAGCGCGCCGCAGACTTGAGCGGTGAACTCGAATTCGTTTGGCGGGCAAACTGTGGTTTCGATGCCGAGCGCTTTGGCCCGGGTTTGCGTGACTTCAATGTTTTGCGGGTGGCAGTTGCTCGCGATCAGGAAGACGTTGCGGTTTTCCGCCTCCTTGACTCGATGGCACATCATCATCGCTTCCGCACAGGCCGTCGCTTCATCGAGCAGCGAGGCGTTGGCGATTTCTAGGCCGGTCAGGTCGCAGACCATCGTCTGGAAATTGAGCAACATCTCCAAGCGGCCTTGGGAGATTTCCGATTGGTAGGGGGTGTACTGGGTATACCAGCCGGGGTTTTCGAGAATGTTCCGTTGGATGACCGGCGGCGTGATGGTGTTGTAATAGCCCATGCCGATGAACGACCGGAATACTTGGTTTTTTTGTGCCACCGCGCGTAGCTCGGCCAAGGCTTCAAATTCGGAAACCGGCGCGGGCAGGTCGAGAGGCTTGGGAAGCCGAATCCCGGCGGGCACCGCAGCGTCCGCCAAAGCATCCAAGGAAGCACATCCAAGCGTTTGCAGCATTTCCTGCATTTCGGCGGGACGAGGACCGATGTGGCGGCGGACAAATGCGTCGGTTTGATTGGTCAAATTCATGGTTCGGGCGGTTGAAAATTGAGCCGCGCAAACCCGCGCGGCTCATGCGGGAGGAAAAGTAGAGTCGGGCGGGGGCAAATCAAGTTGGTTTTGAGTTCCAGTCAATCTTCACCTCCACAACCGGTTTGGTTGCAAGCTCTTTTTCAGCACAACAAATAGTGGTTTTGGGTGCAGAAACGGGTTGTGTGTGCAGGCTGATTTTTCTATGGTTTTGATACTGTTTGGAGGCTTCAAACCAGCCTCCAATTTTTCACGAAAATATGTCCAACGAAGCCCCTGTAGCCGAGCCAGTTGTCCCCCCGTCGGGAATGGTCTCCGAAAACTACGATGCGTCGAAACTCGGCAAACTTGAAGGCCTTGAGGCCGTTCGGAAAAAACCCGGCATGTACATCGGCGGCACGGACGAACGTGCCCTGCATCATTGTGTCTCCGAGGTTCTGGACAATTCCGTGGACGAGCATCTCGCGGGGCATTGCTCCAGGATTGAAGTCACCATTCATGTGGATGGTTCCATCAGCATTCGCGATAACGGGCGCGGCATCCCGGTGGACATCCATCCGCAATACAAGATTCCGGGTGTGGAGATGGTGCTGACGACGCTGCATTCCGGCGGCAAGTATGGTCAGGGAGGTTACAAATTCTCCGGCGGCACCCACGGCGTCGGCGCCAAGTGCGTGAACGCCGTTAGCGCGTGGTTTGAAGTGGAAGTGTCGCGCGACGGTCAGGTTTATCACATGGAATTCGAGCGCGGCAAAACCATCAAGAAGCTCGAAGTCATCGGCAAGGCCAAGGGCACCGGCACGCTCATCACGTTCCAGCCTGACCCTGAGATTTTCCGCGAGACAGTTGAATTCAAAGCCGACCGGATTGCCCAGCGTTTGCGCGAGCTGGCTTTTTTGAATTCCGGCTTGGAGATCATTTTTGCCGATGAGCGTAACTCCGCGGCGGAGCTTGAGCGGTTCTATTACCGGGATGGCATTGAAGAGTTCGTCAAGCAACTCAACAAGGGCAAGGAGCCCATTCATCCCAAGCCGATCAGTTTCCGCAAGGAGTCGAAGGAGCAGATGGACGACAAGCCGGTGGAGGTGCATGTCGAGGTGGTCCTGCAATACAACGACAGCTACAACGACCAGGTGCTCTGCTACACCAACACGGTTCACAATCCCGACGGCGGCGCGCATCTCTCCGGTTTTCGCAGCGCGTTGACAAGGGCCATCAATCAGTACGCCAAGTCCAACAATCTCCTGAAAGAGAAGGACCCGCAGATCACTGGTGACGACGTTCGCGAGGGTTTGGCGGCGGTCATTTCGGTGAAGCACACCGACCCGAAGTTTGAATCCCAGACCAAGGTGAAGTTGCTGTCGCCCGAGGTGGAAAGCATCACCGGCTCGGTGGCTTACGAGGGGTTGATGAGCTACTTCGACGCGAGTCCGCCGATCGCGAAACGCATCGTGGAGAAGGGGCTTAACGCCGCCCGTGCCCGCGAAGCAGCCCGCAAAGCGCGTGAGGCGGTGCGCAAGAGTGCGCTAACAGGCGGCGGTTTACCCGGCAAACTGGCTGATTGTTCCGACCGCAACCCGGAGAACACCGAACTCTACATCGTCGAAGGTGACTCGGCTGGTGGCTCTGCGAAGCAAGGTCGCGACCGCAAGTTCCAGGCGATTCTTCCGATTCGCGGCAAACTCATCAACGTTGAGAAGGCGCGCCTCGACAAGGTGCTCCAGAACAATGAAATCCGGACAATGATCACCGCCATTGGCACGGGCATCGGCGATGGGGAGGGGGAGGGGGCTTTCAATCTCGAGAAGCTGCGTTACCACAAGATCATCATCATGACCGATGCCGACGTGGACGGTTCACACATCCGCACGCTGCTCCTCACGTTCTTTTATCGTCAAATGCCGCAGCTTGTTAAGCAGGGCTTCGTGTATATCGCCCAGCCGCCGCTCTACAGCATTACGCGCAAGAAGAAGACCGATTACATCGATGACGATGCGCAGTTGAACAAGATTTTGCTTCAGAACGGTACGGAGGAAGTGAAGCTGAAGAATCTTTCCGACGGTCGTGAATTCGCCCCGAACCAATTGGAGGAGATCCTCTCGTTGCTGGAATCGCTCGACAAGCACGCGATCTACATCAAGCGCCTCGGTGGCGACTTCGCGAATTACGTCGAACGTCGCGCGGCGGATGGTTCCTTGCCGCAGTCCATGGTCAAAGTGCGCGATGGCAATGATGAAACCGTTCATTACTTCCTCACGGCGGCGGAGCTTGAAGTGTTCAAGCTCTCGAACCCTGACCTGTTTGGCAGTGACACCGAAATCGTGGAGCGGAAGAAGGAAGGCCCGACTCGTCGCGCGAAGGTCTCCGACCTGCACTTGGAGAGCAAGGCCATCGCCGATCTGCTGGGCAAGATTTCCAAGAAGGGACTGGCGGTCGAACATTACGCCGCCCAGGACAAGCCTTTGTTTGAACTGACTGAAGGTGAAGGCGAACGCGCCAGCGTCACGCCGTTGTTCTCCATTCCGGAAATCCTCTCGGCGGTGAAAGCTGTCGGCAAGAAGGGCATCCAGATGTATCGCTTCAAGGGCTTGGGCGAAATGGACGCCAAGGAACTTTTCGAGACCACCATGAATCCCGTGAAGCGCAAGCTGCTCCGCATCGACCTGACCGATGCCGTTGAGGCGGAGGAGATGTTCGTCAAGCTCATGGGCGATGAAGTTGAGCCGCGCCGCCAATTCATCGAAGACAACGCGCTGAACGTCCGCAATCTCGACGTTTAGCCGCAGCTCACAACTCTTTCTGAATTTGCATCATGCCAGACGAAACTGAATCCAACCCGTCCCCCGAGCAGCCTTCGCAGCCGGGCGGACTTTATTCCCAAGGCGAGAAGATCCAAAAGATCAACGTCGCGGACGAGATCAAGAACTCGTTCCTCGACTATTCCATGTCCGTGATCGTTTCCCGTGCGCTTCCTGATGTGCGCGACGGTCTCAAGCCCTCGCAGCGGCGCATCCTCTATGCGATGGAGAACCTGTCGCTTTTTCCGGGTCGCAAGCACATCAAGTGCGCCAAGATTTGCGGTGACACCTCGGGTAACTACCACCCGCACGGTGAAGCAGTCATTTATCCGACGCTCGTCCACATGGCGCAACCGTGGGCGATGCGCGAAAAGCTCGTGGATGGCAAAGGAAACTTTGGTTCGGTCGAAAACGACCCGCCGGCCGCCATGCGCTATACCGAGGCGCGGCTCACGCACCTGGGTGCCTTGCTCATGGCCGACATGGACAAGGACACCGTGGACTTCGCGCCGAACTACGATGAACGGCTCACGGAGCCGGTGGTGTTTCCGGCGGCCTTTCCCAACTTGCTCGTCAATGGCGGGACCGGCATCGCCGTGGGTATGGCGACGAATATGCCGCCGCACAACCTGGGCGAAGTGGTGGATGGCATCTGTGCGCAGATCGACAAACCCAGCATCACGATTCTGGAGTTGATGAAATACATCAAGGGGCCGGATTTTCCGACGGGCGGCACCATCTGTGGTGTGGAGGGCATCCGAAATTATTTCACCACCGGCAAGGGCAGCATCAAGTTGCGTGGCCGCGTGGGCGTGGAAGAACTCAAGGGCAATCGCGAACAACTCGTGATCACCGAGATCCCGTTCAACGTCAATCGCGCCGGGTTGGAGGAACAGATTGCCAACCTGGTCAATGAAAAGGTCATCACCGAGATCTCGGCGATGCGCAATGAGTCGGACGAACACTGCCGGCTCGTCATCGAACTCAAGCGGGATGCGGTGCCCAAAGTGGTTATTGCCAACCTCTACAAGCATACCCAGTTTGAGATATCCTTCAGCGTCAATTCGCTGGCGATCGACCACGGACGTCCCAAGACGCTAAATCTTAAGGAAATCATCCAGTGCTATATCGAGCACCGCCGTGAAGTGGTGCTGCGCCGCACGCGTTACGAACTGCGCAAGGCCGAGGAACGCGCCGAATTGCTGGAAGGTTACCTCATCGCATTGGCGAACCTCGACGAGTTCATCCATATCATCCGCTCCAGCCGCAACCGCGACGAGGCGCGCATCAAGCTGCTCGCGTTCGAATGGTCGCGGGAACAGGTGGAGAAGTGGGGCATTCTTATCCGGCAGGAGGCGCGCATTCAGGCCGGTCGATATGCGCTGACGGAGCGGCAGGTGGATGCGATTCTGGAACTGCGGCTTTACCAGCTCACGGGCCTCGAAATTGACAAGGTTGAGGCGGAATACAAAGGCCTTTTGGAGGTCATCAAAGACTTGATGGACATCCTGGCCAAAGAATCCCGCGTCATGGCCATCATCAAATCCGAACTGCTGGCCATCAAGGAAAAGCACGCCACGCCGCGGAAATCGGAGATCGTTCCCGACGAGGGTGAAATCGCCATCGAAGACCTGATCACGAATGAAGGTGTCATCATCACGCTCACACACAGCGGGCTGATCAAGCGCACCGCCGTAAGCGCCTATCGCGCACAACGTCGCGGGGGGAAGGGTGTCATCGGTATGACCACACGCGAGGGCGAGTCAGCGGAGGACAAGGATTTCGTCGAGCATCTGTTTACCGCCAGCACTCATGATTACCTGATGTTCTTCACGAACACGGGTCGCGTGTATGTGGAACGGGTGCATGAGATTCCGGACATGGGACGCGCCTCCAAAGGGCGGAGCATTGCCAACTTGCTTGAGCTGAAGGCGGATGAGAAGGTCGCCGCCATGATCCGCATTCTCTCCAAGACGGGCGAGAATCGCGAAGATACCACTTGGGAACAGCCCGGCTTCCTGTTCTTCACCACCCAGCAGGGCACGGTGAAGAAAACGTCCCTCTCTGATTTTTCCAACGTGCGCAAAGGTGGAATCATCGCGATCGGCATCGAGCCTGACGACGTGCTGATCGATGTTAAGCTGACCGACGGCTCGAACGAGGTCGTGATCATCACCAAAGACGGCATGAGCATTCGCTTCAATGAGGAGGACGTTCGCGCGATGGGGCGTCCGGCTGCTGGTGTGAAAGGCATCACCCTGTCAGAGCGGGACGCGGTCGTGGGGGCGGCCATTGTGGTGGCGGATGCGACTTTGTTGGTGGCGGGCGGGAATGGCATCGGCAAGCGGACTTCGTTTGACGAATACCGCATCCAAAGCCGCGGGGGCAAAGGCATCATCACCATGAAGACGGGCGACAAGACGGGCTCTGTGGTGGGGGCCCTGACCGTTCGTGACGCGGACGAAATCATGCTCATTACCACGGGGGGGCAGATGGTCCGAACTTTCGTCAAAGACATCCGCGAAGCCGGCCGCAACACCATGGGGGTAAAGTTGGTAAATCTGGACACTGGCGACAAACTTCAAGCCATCGCCCCGGTGATCAGTGAGCAACAGGAGGATGTCTCTGATGGAGAAGTCGCTGAAAACAAGTGATTTGTGTTTGGTCGCAGATAATAATGGCTGCTGAATCTGATGGCAGTCAACCTGCTCCCGTTTCCGCGTACCATGGCCAGATTGGTTGTCATTGATAACGATCACCTAGGGCTCTCCCACGAACTTGGGAAGCACTGGGCGACTATTGGCCGTGCCGCTGGCAACTCTTTTCAGATCCTCCAAACTTCAGTGTCGGGACATCATTGTGAGGTCCGATTCGCGGACGACGTCCTGACAGTTCGCGACCTGCGTTCGACTAACGGAACCTTCGTCAGGGGACAACCGGTGACTGAATCCACCCTCAACATGGGTGACTCGTTTCGGGTGGGGGATGTCGAACTGCGGCTCGAGGCGTCTGCGAGCGTGCCTGTGATCAGGAGTGCTCATCCTGCTGAAGGGGAAGCCTCGAAAGCTGCGCCAAAGACTGGCCGGAAAGTTTCCGTGCTGCTCGTGGATGACAGCAAGGCGTTCCTCGAAGCGACCAGTGAATTGTTCACGAGGATGGGCGGCCAGAAATGGGATGTGCATCAGGCGGCGGCGGCGGACCATGCGCTGGCCATCCTCCAGCAGTGTCCGATTGATCTCGTCGTCCTTGACGTGGTGATGCCGCTACTGGATGGCGTGCAGCTGCTCAAGCTTATTCATCAACGGCATCCCGGCATCAAGAAGGTCATCCTCACGGGCCATTTGAACGAGTGCACCCGCACGGCATGTCTGGCCAATGGAGCGGAGCTTTTTCTGGAGAAGCCCACGGCCGCCGATGGTTTCCGCTTCATCTTCAATGTGCTGGACGATTTGATTGCGTGGACGGAGCGCGAAGGATTCACGGGAACCCTGCGGCACGTCAGTCTGGCTGATGTCATCCAAATCGAATGCCTCGGGGGCCGCTCCTGCATTCTTGAGATTTCGTCACCGGAGGTCGGCGGGGAGATTTACATCGAATCGGGAACGATTGTTCACGCGGTTGCGGGCTCGTTGATCGGTGACAAGGCCTTTCACTGCCTGCTTTCGCTGGTCGGTGGTGATTTCAGCCTCCAGAGCTATCGCAAGCCCCCAAGCCGCACCGTGCAGGGAACATGGGAGTATTTGCTTATCGAGGCAGCCCGTGTTCGCGATGAGGAAAAGAGCAATCGCGCTTCTGCTGATACGATACTCATCACTCGGACGGCCGCGCCTGAATCCCCCTCCGCCATAACCAGCCCTCCCACGCTTGCCGAAGAAGTCGTAGTGGGTCCGACTTACGATGGCTGTTGGCGTTCTGCGCAAGACGGAGGCTGAGTGCCCTTCACGGCGATACCAGCGTGGGGTTGTGCGTCTCCGCAAGCATCGTTTCCATCAGGGGGCCGACCTCCCTCTCGCGAGTGGGGAGCGTTTCGGTCTCTTCCTTCGCACTCATCACCCAGCAGGTTGGTGCATGAGTTAGATAATCAAGTCCCGCTTGGTGAGCAAATCTACGCAAGGCAAGCTCAAGTGAATCCCGCAATCCCTCCGGCGCATCCGGATCCAGCAGACCCACCACCACACCCTCGCGGCCATGACGGTTCGCGCGGACGCCCTCCATCCATGAGTGAAGCTGCCAGCGGCTCTGCTCCTGAGTGGAGGAGGCAATGATCACAATCCGGGCATTGGCCGCGCTCTCCACGGCATTTTGGTGATATTCCGCATTGCCCAGCAATCCCAGTTCGCACGGCTGGAGTTCAAATTCGATGTCCGGCCAGAACTTGTGCGCGAGAAGATTGCAAACGTCCGAAGCGCGTTGGTGTGTCTTGGGGTCATCGTAACCCACAAACACCCGGCACGGCTCCGTCTTGGCCTCCGCTTCATTGAAGTTTCTGTCAGTCATCTTTATCGGGCCAGCTGCAGCGGAATTGCTGCCACGCCGAACCCCAGTACACGCTCGTCCTCGGCAGCTGAAATGCAAGGGGAAGTTGCTTGCTAGGGTGCCAGCCGCTCAACAATCCATGCCCCCGCATTGCCGCGCGTATAGCAAAATCGGTCATGAAGTCGGCTGGCGCGACCCTGCCAGAACTCGATCCGTTCGGGCGACAGGACAAAACCGCCCCAATGTTCCGGCATCGGAACCGTGCTGGTGGCAAACTCTTGCTCCAGCTGCCGGAAAAGTTTTTCCAGTTCACCGCGGTTCATCACCGGCTGGCTTTGGTTTGAAGCGGCGGCAGCGATCTGGCTGCCGCGTGGGCGACTGTGGAAATACGCTTCGGATTCTTCGCGCGGTAGTTTCGTGACCGGTCCGGCGACGCACACCTGTCGCTCCAACTCTGGCCAGTAAAACGTCAGTGCGCCTTGTGGGTTGGCTTCCAGTTCACGTCCTTTGCGGCTGCGATAGTTGGTGAAGAAGATGAAGCCGCGCGGGTCCACCCCTTTGAGCAGCACCATTCGAACGGAGGGTTTGCCATCCGCGCCGACCGTCGCCAATGACATGGCGTTGGCTTCAAGGTTTTTACCGCCAAACAATGCCGCGAAGCTTTTGTAGATGCCAATGCCGAAGCGGCGAAAGCGTCCGCCGGCTTGCTTGGCGCGCGAGGCCTCGTCAAACCAGCTCTGGAACTGCTTGAACGGATCGGCGTCCAAGCCGCTCCGGTCGAGCTGTCCAGAGGTGTAGTCGCGTCGGATGTCGGCAATGGCCATGCCCAGACTTTAGGCAGCCTAGCCCTTTTGGGCAACCTCGCGAGAGAAATGCAGCTTGCCGCAGAGGTAATCGGCGATGCGCCATTGGAAGAAGGGCGAACACCTGGCCGGAGTCGCCTTGTTGCGTGACGGCCAGAACGCGTTGAAGTCTGACTCCAATTTGCGCAGCGAATCAATCGCGGTCTTGGCCATTTCCTTCGCGGTGCTGCGCCGTCCGCCGGCGAGGGCCTGCTGCCACAACAGAATGCGTCCCGATTCGGTTGCCATGCGGGCGGCCAGATCCAATTCACTGGCCAGCAACCGGCCCGACGGAGTGCTAGCCCTGTTAAGACGAAGGACATTGCGTTGTCTTTGAATCTCACGCAAAGCTGCTTGAACATTGGCGCCGGACACCCGGGCGTAATACTTCAAGCCGTCCCGGCAGAATAGCTCGTGTGTTTCCGGTCGCGGGGCGGCGAGGGTCGCCCCCAGCGGCGTGGCGTTGGGGGTGACGTATTTTAGTTTGCGGTGCGCCAGCCCAAGGGCCAGTGCTGCCGCCGCAACTCTGCCGCTACGATCATGATAAATGTCGCGGCTGGCAGCGTTGAGTAATGCATCTTCGGTAGGCGCTTTGCCTGACCAGGCCAGTGCCGCGCCCATCAGGAAAGGCAGCCAAACCACGGCGAGCGGCTGTGGGTGTCCGCCATCGCCCCATTCGGTGATCAGATAACCTGACGCACCGTTCCTCAATCCTTCGCGGGCGGCGAGTTTCAAATTGGCGAAGGCAGTGTCGTGTTTGCCGATCAAAGTTGACCACGCCGAGGTGCCGGGGCAGACGTAGAAGTCGATGCCAGCCCGGGCAAATTGCGGAGCTTCGCGTTTGAAGGGATGGTCGGCATCATAACCCCAGTTCAGGGCGATGACGTCGTGGGGCAGTTCGGGGATGAGGTCGGGGCTGTGCAGGATGATATCGCCCCAGAACATCATCCGCTTGCCGCGTTGCGTGACCTCCCGATGAATGCTACTTAGAAAATTGAAGTACACCCGATGGCGTCCGAGCTGCTCGCATTCCTTGGCGCTTTGACCGCGGCCGAGATCCCAAGTCTCGTCGCAGCCGACGTTGAAGAATTTGCTGGTGAAGTTGGGCAGCAATTCGTCGTAAAGGGCGCGCAGAAACTTGAGCGTGCCGGGATGGTTCGGCGCAAAAGTGGTCGGATAACGCCAGAAAGTGCCGCCGCCATCTGGCCATGGTTCGGCGATCTCGGCCAGGGGCTTGAGCTCAGGCGAGGCCAGAAACTCCCGCATGTGGCCGAAGGAGTTCTGATTGGGGACCAGATCGATTCCGAGCGCACGACACCGTTCGTCGAGCTTGCGGATTTCACTGGCGGTTAAAGCGCCCCATTCGCGCCAGATAGACGTGAATTTTTGGTAGGCGAACGTGTGTTCGA
>Ga0208783_10002215_pt1 | contig 11275 bp, 19 predicted proteins | sample DEB19_08_DNA_2_FD_184529 | JGI IMG/M metagenome (GOLD analysis project Ga0208783, IMG submission 184529) | Aqueous microbial communities from the Delaware River and Bay under freshwater to marine salinity gradient to study organic matter... | ecosystem: Environmental > Aquatic > Marine >... | reverse complement strand
CCGGCTGACTGAGCGAAAACGGCTTCGGTAGCTGCAATCGCAGCGATTCGAGAAGGGCCAAAGATTGCTGAAAGGTCGCGGCCTTCCTGGAGCCATGTGGCGGTCGTTTCATTAATCTCTCGCGCACTACGAATCGCTCGCTCTCTTGCGAGTGCGTCGAAGTCGTCCGCTGACGCTTGCTTGGCTTTTGCACTCTTCGCCGCCTCTCTGTATAGCTGAATGACCGCCGCTTCGAGCATGCTGGCCAGTCGCCGGTTCCAGTCGCCGAAGCGTTCTTTGTCCGCTTGGGCCTGCATCTTCTGCATTCGGAAGACCTTGCCCATTACTTCGGCAACGGCGTCAATCCCCCTCTTCCGGCTCATTGGCTAACTCCGGTTTAACAAGGAAGCCGCCGTCGCCGCCGGACGCTTCGCCCATCGCTTTGTCGAAGGCCTGCGCCAACTGACTATCCGCTTGCTGTTCACCAGTCCCCCACGGCACAGGAGAACCATTAATGACCGGGTCGTTTCCACCGTGAGCGTAAGGTTCGCGGCCACGCCAGATTCGTTTCTCGTTAACGGTCGCGGAGCCGTCCGCAATGTCGGAGTTCCACTGCTTCTCTTGCATCTCCACATCGTCGGCGATGCGGTTATCCCAATAGCAGATACCGTTTTCGCAGCCCGGCGTTGTCTTTATGATCTTTTCCGTAATGATCTGACCCATATAGGTCAGCCGGAAATTGATCGTGAAGCGGCAGAATGCGTTGTACGGTGCGTAGGCGGAGGTATCGGAGATCGGCTCCAGTCCTACCACACCCTTCGGCACACCGTAAGCGGCCAAGACCATATCGCGGATGTGCGCTTCCGACTCGTTGCTTGCCGCCAGCGCGTCGGCGGGCCGGTGTCCGTCGATGCCTTTGACTTCGATATCCGCACCGGTGATGAGCGGGAGACCGCTATTATTTTCACCCTGAAATTTTTGCATCCACTTCGCATAGAAGCGGGCCAAAAACTGCTCATCCGGGTCGGAGTAGGCTTCGCCAAGTGCAACATGGAGAGCCGGGATTGCGCCGTTTTTCCAGACCGCGAGCCGCATACGGATCATCGACTCGTAACTATCAATCCACTCGCCGACCGACTGCGAAACACTGTTACCTTCGTATCGCGGATTCAACGGGCTGTGGTCGTAGAAGTTAACCGTGTCCTTGTAAGGGACCATGCAGGACATGCCCCATGGAGATTGCAGCCAATAATACTCCGGCTGTCCGTCGCGATCCGTTATCAACTTCAGCCAGTGCGTCGGCATCACCCAGAATTCGACCGGGACGCCGAAGGCATTGCGAATCACCCACCAGTGCGATTCGCCGGTGAGGCAGAGGAACAGGGTATGGTAAGCCCAGAGATCGTAGGCTACGTCCGGCCCGTTCGGATTGCGGAAGACCCTGCACAGCGGATGATCATGCGGGTACGGCTTAAAGTCTTCGTGTTCCTGTGGTCCACCCAGTGCCTTACTGACTCGCTTAGCTTTGCGAGTGGGGTTGACGACCACTTCGCCAAGGTTTGGCGGGAGACCGCCAGCAATCTCCTGGATAATGGCGCGGATCGCAATGAAGGCCCAGTATTTGTAATGAAGCACCTGCTCCCAGCGATACGCCTGCCCGTAGTATTGCGCGCCGCCATAAGCGGGCCGGAACGCTGACGGCACATGGGTACGATTGCCCACGGGTCCAACGGACCGGGCCTTCGAGCGAATCAGCGAGCGTAGTGTAGTCAGTTCACGCATAGTGTGTAAGCATGGCCCGTGAAGGCCCCCTTTGCACCTTCACGGGCCGCGTAGCCGCCGGGTTGCAAACCGACTACGCTTCCTCTTGTGGTTCCTCTTGCAGCAATGTCGCCTGCAACTTGATGAAGGCATTCTTCTGCCGTATACGGAGAGAACAGTAAGCGACTGCAACGCACGCGGAGACTAGAAACAGTGCCCTATCCTGAAACAAGAATCCGCCGACTAAGCAACTTACTGTAACCACCGCACACAACAGAAACTCCATCGTCTGATAAGATGGGGTCACGACGGCAGCGGAGGCAAGGGCTGCCCGTTACGAATCGCGGCCACGACGGCTTGAATCCAAGTAAGGTATTTGCCTGCGTTGGCGAAGACCGCCAGCACTTGCGGGCCGTACTGCATCAGCAGAGAGACGATTTGCATCAGGGAAAGCCCCTGTACTCGCATCTCTGCCATCGCAGCCTTAGCTTCGGGCTGCGGCTCCGTCAACAGGGTTTCAAGGTGTTTTGCTTCGCTCATGATTGTCTTTTGCCTCTAAAGTTGCGCCTCACACGGAGGCTAGAAAAGCTACCCTCACCTACCGCCTCTACACATTACGGAAGACCCGGTAGCGGCGGGTGAATGCACCGCTACCGGGCGCGAAGTGCCTGTCGGCGCTGAAGCGACAGGCTTCGTCAAAAGATCACGTATCTGCTCGTTGGTCGCGGTCGCGGGAAGATCGTGCCTCAAGAAGACACCGTCACGCCAGACGCCGACCACGATGCCGCTCCCCTTCACGTCGGGAAAGGTCTTCGCCGTGAGCGTTACCAGCTGCGATACGGCGCGGGGCCGCGTATTGACGAAGACCACGACATTCTGCTTGCGGGTCTCGACATCGCGACCGTCTTGTTCCCACGAACCGAAACCGCAAACGCATTGTTCGCTTTCGGTACAGCCACAGTCGCACGGCTCTTTAGTGACCGGACACGACGGAGTCGGCAAGTCTGGGATGACCGGCAACGGCTCGACCGGCTTCGGAGCGGGCCTCGATGCGAAAGCCGCAGCCAAGCCGATCACGGCGCAAAAGACAGTAGTGATGATGTAACGCATGTATCCTCCTATGCGGCCACGGTACGAGTGCAAATTGCGCCGTCCGGAATACCCTTGGAACCTTGGTAGACCGCGAGACCGAAGCGGCCCCAGCCCTTCCAAGAGTTAAGAATCAGAGTCCCCCATGAACCGCGCTCGACACGCACCTTGCGGATGGCGCAAAGCGAGTGGCTTTGCCAATTGAAGTCCACAGGGCACGGGTTGTTAAGGAACAGCTGCGTAGCTAGTTGTTGCTGGGTCAAGTTCTGGTCGTAAACCTGCCGTGTCAGGTCAACCCAATTCTCGACGATTTTGTATTTCGCCATCGACGCGCGAAGGGCGGGCGTATCGTACTGAAGATTACGGCTATGCAACGGCCACTGCCCCGGTCCAGTTCCTTCTTCCGCGTACCCGTTCTCGCGAGCAAACTGACCGGAGAGACCACACCAACCGCCCTCGTCCGCACCGCGCTTGATAATTGCGGCAGCCGCGTGCGGATTCAGCCGCACCAGCGGCAAGTTCATCGCAAGCCGCTTTATCATGATCGAATGGCCCGTACTGTAGGCCCAGCAATACCCGTGGCCGTTCTGGTCCAGGTTAACGAATCGGGGCTGCCCGCCGGGGCCGCTCAGGAAAATATGCTCCAGGCTGGATTGCTGGGCCTCCTGCTCGTCGTAACGAGCGTCCCATTCCGATTCCGGGATAAGCTGCATCTGCGACGGAGAATCGAACATCGCTTCGGGGTAGACAGAGTAATCTCGCGGAACATACCCGCGCCCGATAGAGTGCCCGTCGCCGTCTCTTGCGGGAAACGCAAGCGAAAGCGATTGCGGGTCGTCGTTGATGATGGGGATACTGCCTTTGTAGTAACTCAGCATTACCCACCCACTTTCTTCAACGCTTCCAGTGTTTGCGGTGTGACCGGCCCTTCAAACGTCGCTTTGCCGTTCGTGGCGAAGACCCACGGAGTAGACGCGCGGGGCCGGGCCAGTACCGCTTGCCAAAACGGATCGGAAGGTTTATCGTCCTTATCGAAAACCTTCCAGTCCTTTGCCTTCGAATCAAGGTAGCCACGTGTCGCGCCTCCGTAAATCACGGAGGTAAGTTCCTTCGGCAATGTGTCCGCCGTCTCCACGATAAACGCGACCTTGAAGGAGTCAGAAGGAACCGGCGCGGGGCCGGGGCTCGGCCACGGTATCGAGCAACCCTGTTGCTGCCCGACCGCGACGAAGGCCACGGACGCGACGACCGCGCCAAGAAGATACGGGGCGACCGTCTTCGACACCGCTTTCGCCGCAGGCCACGCTGCCTTTACTTTGCCGAGTAGCCGCGAGAAGAAACCGGGGCCGCTAGGTTGCGGAGAAGCACCGCGAACTAGCTTGACCCACTCGACACCGGACGCGGAAGCAAAGCCTATATAGTAAACGCCGTTAGCAGAAACGGAGACGTATGCGCCGGAGCCTGTGGGCTGCCGGAGATCGATCACCCCCTCATCTTTTGGATGAATGAACCAACGGCCTTCTGCGGGGCCGGTTAGCTCGGTGATACCTGTAGTAACGGCGATTTCTTTCACTCTTCAGCCTCTAAGGTTACTTCTTATGTTCCTTCGTGACCGGCTCCGGGGAAGGACCGCGAGTAAGCTCCGCGAGCCGCTTCGTCGCAAGTTCCGGTGTCGCGCAGGTCTCGGAGAGCAGAGCCAAGCAAGTCTGCATGGTGATTTCGTTAGAACGCTTCGGGTCCCGGCCAATATCGACAATGTGTTCTGGGTTAACGTGACGACCACCAAAGAAAACGAAGCTCATTACGATTCTCCCGGTCCCATGTTGACGTTACGACCTTTATGCTGGTATTTACAAACTGCTTGGCTTGCGAGTCTATCGAGTCTCGCGGTGTTCTCCCTAATCGCGGTCGCAGTATCCTTAAGCGTATTACCTAAGGTTTCCCGCTCTAACTCCATTGCCCTAAAGAACATTTCACCGGCTTGTAACTGTGCCCCCGCGATTTTATTTACGGTCTTCTCATGCATCTTGGGAAATATGAGAAGGAGGAAGAGCGCCAGGATACCTAACGAACCCCCTTGCAGGATCAGCTGTAGGGCAATCGGCCATTCGAGCATTTTTAGGCATCCTTAATACTCGTTCTGAATACGGGGCAGGCGATACGCCGCAAGGTTCAACGTACCATTGTTCCAGACGGAGATACCGGAGAGCACCGTGTTAGTAAGGAACCCGGCTGCGATGGGTAGCATATCCGCGCCGCCGACAATCGTCATGCCGTAGGTTGCGTTGGCTGTGCCAAGAGCAAAGCGGGCATCCGCGCTGGACTGAGCGCAAATAAGGTTCGCGGAGACCGCCCCTAGGCCGGTCACGTTGTTTAGAGTCGTGGTGTTCCCGCTGCCGCTATCGACTAGCTGGAACGTGCCGAGTAGTTGTCCTACCATATCTACACGACTCCCCAGGCCACCGACGACTGGCGGCGGTGCGTCGCCAGCGTCAAAGTAAGCTGAATCGAAATATGCCGCGTCGAAATAGGCCACATTAGGCTACCGTTACCAAGGTTCCGTTGGCGGAGAATGTATACGTGCCCGTACCGGACGCAACGTTGATTGTGCCGCTTGTCACGGTCGGCGATGTCAGCAGTACCTGTAGCGCAAGAACCGCCGCTTCCAATGCGATCACCCGCGTCAGCAAATCGGCGGTATCAACCGGGATTACAACGACGGGATTGCCGCCGATACCCTGAGGGTTAGTAATCGTGCAATTAGTCCCGGTCAGGGTGACGTTACCTAAATTCCCGGAGGAAAGCCCAACGATGAACCCTTGCAAGTCGGTCTTAGCATTACCGGAAGCGTCCAAAAACGCTCTGCCGATAATATACATAGTAGTATTACCTGAGGTAAAATCCCCCGAAGACCCGACCAAAACACCTTGTCCCGCGTACTGCCCTGATGACAACGTTAGCGCGGTCGTGAGTTGTACCGCATAAAAGGATGTATTGTCGCTATCTTTGGTGAATACTACAATCTGGCCCGGTATCAAGTTGGCCAGAAATTGCGTGATATCTTGCGAATATCGCGTGGTTGGAGTTATCGCGAATGCTGCGGGGCCTGCCCCGCCCGCGTATCCCCAACCGCCGGGAACTGTGCTATCTCCGACGTAGGCCATCGGAGTGCCGCCCGTATAAATCGGGATTGCGGAGATTGCACCCGTGGCATTCGATCCCAACAGCGACGCATTACCTAAGCCGGTCACTTGGTGCGCGCCGATTGATACCCAATCGGCTTGGCCGATCAGTGCGGAGGTATTCGAGTGTTGAACGCCTACGGTCATTACAACTCCACTCGAAGAACGTCGCCTTGGTGCAACGTGGCTACTGCAACATTGTTAACTAACACGCTACCGACTACAGCGGGCGGAGGCGGCGGAGGCGGCGGCGGCGGAGAAGGTTCGCTGGGAAACGCAGAAGCCAATGCCGCCAGCCAAATGCCGCGACCGGTCGCAGTTAAGTGCGGCGGGTCCATGCTACCGGACGTTGCGAGCAGTTCCCCGGTCACGTCAATGAACAGGTCGGCGGTACTTGCAATCGCGGCGTTAACCTCCGCGACTTTCTCCACGTCCGAAACAGGGAAGACCCCCGTCAGAACAATAAACGCATTAGCGCGGAGATTACGTATCCCGGCAACCATACTTTCGATGTCGGTCGTGATTTGCGCCGCGGTATTAGCTAGATCGTTCGCGCCAACTTGTACACCGATGATGGCGGGGTCGGAACTACCCAACAGAGTAGCGGCGTTATCCGCGATATATGCAGCCGTCGCACCGTTAACACCAGCGTTAATGTAATTAGGGAAGGTCGCGGCAAACCCAGTCCCTACATTGACTGTATTAGAGTCGCCAAGAAAGAATGCGGTCCCGCTTGGCGATGGCTTTACCACTCCTGTGGAGAGACGCGCATAGTACGCCTGATCCGCGACGAGTGTAACCGAAGGGCCGGAGATTACATTCAGTGCGAGCGGGTAGCTTGCAGAGAGCGACGTATCAATCTCAACGGCCCACTCGCCCAACTTCTCCGTATAGTTTGCGTCAGCAAACAGTTCGAACTTCTTCGCACCGCTGTTGACGTAGGTACTGCCGTCCGTGAAAACGGCCTGGATGCGCGTTGCGCCTGCGGAACCCCAAGGCCCCGAAGGGCCGGCAAAATACAAGTTAGCCCCGTTAGAGGTTACGTTGTCGTATTGCGCCAGTAGCATTTCCTGTACAATCATCCGCACCACACCGCAGGTTTAAGGTTACCGAATTTCGCCGCGAACCAACAACAGAGGCCGAGAGCAATTACTAAGTCATCGTGGCTGCCTGCTACGTTGCCGTATTGAAAATTAGCTGACTTCGTTATCTTCATCCGGAAGTCTGTTAGCTGTTTGAGTAGCTGCTGCATCTCCGGGACCGGCGGCAAGCGAAGAATGCCCTTCTGCTCCGCCAGAATAACAGAGGTTACTACGTCGACTTTGGGCACGTTAACATGGCTACCGCGCTGCTCATGTTTGACTGTCGCCCGGCCCGAAGAGCCGATTAGTTGAACCGGCTTAATCTTGCCTCTGTAGTTCCGCAGCATTGCCTGTTTGCGGAGCATATCGACCACGGGCCTGCCGACACCGCCAAAGTCTACTACTAACGCGTCCGACTCCAGCGAAAGCACATCGGTTACAATGTCGTTGTAATCCGTGCCGAGCGGCCACTGTCGGATTGCCCGCACGTAAAGCCGGGCCTTGAAGTTCGGGTTTCGCGGGCCGATGAACCCGCGCGGTTCGATTGCTACGCGATCCGCAACCACGGCGGCTGCCGGGTCATGCGACTGCCCGAGATCGAGACCGAGTATGCGTGTCATGCTTCGCCGCGAGCGGCCCGCACCGACTCCAGCGCCCGTTGCAGGTGTTTTGGCGCACCGATGAATCCGGCCTGTTGCGCGATGCCAAGAGCCTTGTTAAGGACCCGTTCGGCTTCGTCAAGAGCGTCAGTGAAGGAGGACGGTCCTTTCTCTTCCACTTCCTCAGCGACCCAATCCCCCGCGCCGTTCTTCTGCTCCAGGTTCGCTTCGTCGGCGGCGGTCTGCGCCTCGTCCATCGATTTGAACTTGCCAAACCAGCCCTTGATAGACTTGCAACGAAACGCTACCATTGAAGAGTCTCCATGTCATGATCGATCAGGTCGGCGAAGGCGGTCACATCGAAGACGCCAGACACCGTATCTAAAAACTTACACTCATATTCCTGTTGTACCCACAAATCGCCGTGTTCGGCTCGCTCACCTTCGATGAACTGCGGCGTCAGTCGCGGGCATCGAGTCCAGGGGACTTCTTCTCGCCTGAAGTTTTTTCCGCGGGTCCAGCTGTTGTAGAAGAACCCGCGCTTACCAAACGGTGTCGAAAGCAAGGTCTTTCTTCCGCCACTGACGGCGAGCATTGGGGTGACTGCACCGTATAGCGTATCAGGTACTCTACTCGCTTCGTCGATAACAAGTCGCCCGACGGAAGAGTACACACGTACGGTTGCTTCATTATTCGCCTTCGCCAGGATGCGGCCACCGTTAACTAGCCGCAGTTCGCTTTTCGTCGGTTCGTCTACGGCCTCTACTAACGGCCATTTGCGGTACAGACTGATAACTCTCTCGAAGAACTCAAACGCTTGCGGCTCCGATGCGGAGAGGATCAACACGAAGGAACCGCAGCACATTGCCTCCCACAGACACTGAGCGGAGACTACCGTTGTCTTGCCGCTCTGTCGCGAAGCATTCAGTATCCAGTTACTTCGCGGGTCACTAAGAACTTTCCGCTGCCACGGGTCCGGCGTATCTAACAGCTTCCAGGGGCAGGCCCAAAGCTGGTCTAGTGGGTCCGCGTCCTTAGCCAGGATGCGGGAGATACGACTACGGGACGCGCCGGGAACGGTCAGCAGGCTTTCTAGTGTCGCCGCTGCCACGGCTGGGCCTCCGGCGTTAAAATTTTAATGAGTGTTGGCGTAGACCGAAGTAACGTAAGTTTGCCATTCTTGCGACAACATGTTAAAAGTCCGGTAGCAAGCCCGATAAGCTTCATCGCTGATTGAGTTAACCGATACCCCTTGAAATCTCGCGAACGCGGCACGGCGTTCGTCGGGAGTCAACTTATTCCACCAAGCCACGGCATCACGCGGGTTCGCCTTGCCCACGGTTTTACAACGCAGCCAACTATCGTAGCTCATATCAGAAATCTCCCGCGAGTTTCCACTGCTGGGCCAGCGAACAAACAAGAGAACTGTGCCGTTCTTCGTATTTACAATGCCATCCGCCACCCGCCCATCTAACGAACAGGAGAACTGTGCCGTCCGGTACATCCTCCCCAAGAATATTATCAAAGGTCTGGATACTGCCGACCTGATTCCAACGAAGAAGCCCCACGCACTCCACCGGCACAAACATGCCTTTGGCTACTACCCTCCCCCACACGGTCAACGGCTCCCTGGCAGTTGGCAGCGATTCATAACCGTGCATCTCGCCGCTACCGTTAACCTGATAGCTGGCGGTCGCGGTCTTCACCGCGACTGTAGCCAAGGCGAAGGAGACAGCGGACTTTAGAAATTGCCTGCGAGTTTCACGCATATTCGGCCCCCGACATTAAGGCGCGTGCGGTTCTGGTGGTATCCATTTTCCGACCATCCGGGAACAGCAGAGACATACGGTATGTCACATCCTCTTTGTTATACCGTCGCGGGATTTCGCCGTTTATAACGGCCTCATACCCGCCATCTTCGTACCCCTGTTTGAATCGTACCTTAGTGCCGGATGGTAAATGCTTCCCACCGTCTGCGCCGGTTATCGCTAATCCAGTTATCCCACCGCCCTTATCCACGGTTTTACAACGCAGCCAATTATCGTAACTCATATTAGAAATTCCCCGCGAGTTTCCACGGCTGGGCCTCTGGCGTCAAAGTTTCCGGTTCTTCGGTCTCATGTATAACGGAGATCGCAGCCAGCCCCGCGTTAATTTCGTCGTCCGAAGCTACGCTGCGAGAAGCGGGCTGCGTTAACGCAGCGGTGAGACCGAGCTTAGCGATGGTGTCCAGACTCTTCAAATTCAAGGCGCAACATTTAAGCACATTGTCGAACGCGGCGCACCTCACCCCTGCTGAAATGGTGGGGTCGGAGGCGATGTTCAATTGTTCATCTAACAGTGCAGCCCGACGGTCTGTCGGAATTTGCCAGTTTTCGTTAAGAGCACGACGTAGCAAATCAGTACTTAAAGTCGCTTCGTTAAGGGCGGAATTCGTTATTTTCATTCCGTGTAAAAAAGTGCATATTGTGGGTTTGTTGCGATTATTCATTTGTCGAGCTTCTTTGTGGAATCATCCAAACTGGGCGCAAGTCGCGGCTCCGTAAGAGGTTAAGTGACATTGTGGGGTTTTTGGCTCGCGGAAAAAAGTCCAAGAAATATTTTTGTACAGGCGTTTTTGGTCCAAAATCGGGCGTAAACTGTAATAGCGTTCCATTCACTAACTAGGAGAATATGGCCATGACGAAGGAACAAAAGAAAGCGGAGACCTACCGGCTCGCGATCCAGCGACTATCCTTCAGCCGCCCGGAAGCGGTCATGAAGTCCTGCACCGAGCTACAGGAGGCCCGCCCATGAAACCATGTCTATCTACGGACTGCAAAGCCACCGCCCGCGTCCGGGGCCTGTGCCATGGGTGCTACGAGAAAGCTCACCGGGCAATCAAGGCCGGAATCACGACCTGGGAAGAACTGGAGCGGCTCGCCCTCGCGGAGCCATCCAAGCGGCCCCGCACCGGTCAGAAGAATAGTTTTGTACACCTGATCGAGGCCCGGCGAGCGGCATCCCGATAATAATTAATCGCATCGCTAGGCAAAAACCTGATGGGTATACTACCTAAAAACGACCCGTAATCTAACGATCCCGTAAGATTACGGGCCTTTTCTTCCCTATTGTACGCCTGTCAAGGTAAAAACTACCTATTTCCACTTCTCCTTACCAAAGAACCGGTTACGGCAAACCGTAGGTATTTCTGCATAAGCATTCCTTAATTGGGGGTCCAAATCGACCCCCTCTCCAAAAACATTTGTTTTCGATAATTATTAGTGGCGAAGAATGTGCCCTTCTGTACACCACCCCTACCACTAATAATTAACCCCAACTATTACTACCTTATCTTCTAATAATAATTGAAATGTATTTGTTTGTAGTAGTGGTAACGGCTCTGACCGTCCTAAGGAACAGTCGCTATATACAAATGAACAAGCGAAATCTCCGTTTCCAAGGGAAAAATTCCCTTGACATCGCTCTCCGTCCGTGATAGAGTAATAGTATGAAACAAACCACATACCCGCCAATTGAAGGCCCGAAGAACTGCGACCGTTGTGGGGTCTCCCTTATGACCTGGAAAGGAAGGGACGCCTTC
>Ga0208783_10002211_pt1 | contig 11281 bp, 26 predicted proteins | sample DEB19_08_DNA_2_FD_184529 | JGI IMG/M metagenome (GOLD analysis project Ga0208783, IMG submission 184529) | Aqueous microbial communities from the Delaware River and Bay under freshwater to marine salinity gradient to study organic matter... | ecosystem: Environmental > Aquatic > Marine >... | reverse complement strand
CGAACCATTTGACTGCCTTCTTCTGGGCCTTCAGCAACACGCCAATGACAATCGGCAGTGTCTTTGATTGCATTGATGATAACAGCACGTATGAGTTGTGCTGCTGTTGCATGGAATTCGTTGAGGTTGGCGTCAGTCATTGCTTGTATTAAATAACTAAACAAGACCTGGGACTTACACTGCCTCCTTCTGTGCTATTTGCACAACGAGTACAGACGCCCAGATCTTTAGATTATCTTAATGTTTCGTTTGCTTAATCCTGTGCCAAGGATACTGATTGATCCATGAACACCAGACTCACGTGCATTGAGCGTGAGCTGGAATGGACCAAGCTGAAACGATTTGCTGTATGACTTGATTCCACGTTCTGTGACGTTGAATCCAGCGATTGTCTTATCGAAATTGAATGGAGACTTCTCTGTCATGGGAAAGTTTTTGGAATAGAGATTCAAGTTCTTCTTCAGTGCCAGTAATAGATACTGTCATTGATACTTGCTTGGGCTGTGGCCTACGCCTGTTACGTAGATCACGGACGGATGAACGCCGTTGGAACTTTGTGCCACATACTGAATTAGATTCGAATAGCTTGCAGCATTCTTCCAGTTCAGCATCTGCACCCCATTGCGCAGCTTCAATTAAAAGCTTGCGAATGTGCTTATCGCCTAAGTTCCAGTATTGTTCAAACCACTCTTGAAGTAGGTTGGTAGGTGGAACAACAGGATGCTCTTTGGTCACTTGAGGTCCTCCGGCATAAGTGCATTGATGTCATCTTGATCTTCCATATTTGTCATTACAAATTTCTCTCCATTGGGGGCGATGAAGCCCCCAATGAAACCAATGCCATGTCTCTCAGCTGATTCTTTCATCTTGGCTACGAGCTGCATAGCTTGCAGTCGTTGCATGTCAAGTGAATCAGGAATACGAGGAGTGTTTGAGTTTGTCATGTGAGTTGAATTGATGTGTTGTCTAGAAGACTGTGTCAGTCTACCAGGGTTGTCAAGGATTGATTGGTGTATTAAGAGATGTAATACATAGGAAATACTTATGTATATAGAAGGATCCCCCCTGGTTCTCCACTGGGGGAGTCTGAGGGGGGAATACATGCGTACTACCTGATGTTATCGATGCATTTCCTGGTGTTCTTTCCATGCAGCTGCATGCATTTCTGCTGCAGTGATGGGTGGTTCACCAGGTTCATTAGGTGTTGGATCGTAGTCGATCTCATCTTCCAACATGCCGATCACTTCATCGATGATGTTACGCATGTGTGGATCAAGATGCTCGTCCATCATGTGACGCTTATCTTCGCGAGCACAGATGGCTTTGAGTGCATCAACCACTAGTTGCAGTTGATGATACTCGTTTTTGGTCCAGGAATACTCTGGATACTTCTTAGTTTGTTCCATGATTGAAGTGAAAGTGAGCTGAGTAAATACCTGGGACTTATACCACGGGAGCGTGGATGCCCAGGATTAAACTTAGATGGTAACTAGGTTTATTGTGATGTTAATTGCTGGTCGGTATTTAGTTGGTGGTAGTCCATTCCTTGAAGGATGGAAGCAGGAATATATGAAAGCACAAGGTTCAATGCCACCACCTAACAAAGTGATGGACTTCTTGGTGTCTGTGGTACGGAATGAAAGCATTCCAATGCAGGATAAACAGGCAGAGATAAGGATGTTGGATCAGATGCAGAGGTTTGGTGGCATGGGTAGTGACAGGTAAAAGGATGAATACCGTGTTATTAAAGGGTGAATACCGTCTTATTATCTTAGATATAGGGTTTCATACGTTGTTGAAGAAGTGTATTAAACCCTGGTACTTAGGAGAATAAATACCAGCTTACTCATACAGCTTTTGTAAAAGGTATGAAACCCTATAGAGGGTTAGATAAGACGGTATTTACCCTCCGACAAGACGGTATTCGCAGAATCTCCGGTCTTCAACCATCTACATATGTACTACTGAGTTAGAGATAAGAGATATCCCTGGTACATACCTACCATTAATAGGTACATACCAGGGATGAGTAAGTATTCCTACCTAATATTGGTATGTATTGGCACTTTGTACGTGCCACCCAATACTTCAGTGTTCGCTATTCGGAAATAGCAAATGACATAACGCTAGTGTTATATGACATAGCTTATTGTGCGATGGGATCGAGCATGATCCATGCTGTGTAGTGACCACCGCTTTTATCGATGCGTATCAAACCGTATTCTTCTAGGCGTTCTACTGCTTTGATGTATTGCTCTACCCTTGAGTTCTGACTAGGACACCTTGGTACAAAACATGGTGTGTTCCCATACTTTTCCCTGTGGTGCAAGAAGTACCTATAGATATTACGCTGATTGATTCTCAATGCCAGTGGCTTCTCCTGTGTCATTTTCATCAGCAGTAATAAGGACGTTCTTCGGGGTAGGACTTGGCGTAGTCGTTGGCGAAGTTGACTTCGTAGTTCGAGGACGTCGTTGAGATACCGAGGTCCGGCTGGTCCCAGACTTCGTACTCGTCTGCGTAGATGACGTACTCCGTGACCGCTTGCTTCTTGGAGAAGATGCAGTGGGTAAGACAGGGGTATCCTGCTTGGTACCACCATCCTCCTTCTTCTGGACCGCCGTAGTTGAGCGTCGTTTCGTGGATGGTGATGACGCTTGGCTCTTGACCTTCCCACTCGATGTGGGATTTGTATTGCTGGAGGGCGTGGCGAATTTTGTAGGTACTGGGGTAGAGGCGCTTGAGGTGTTCGATGTAGAGCATTGGATTGCCTCGATTAGGGTTGTAATGAGCAGTGAGATGATTGCTATGGTGATGAGGAGAATATCTCCATCATCCCAAGCTTGTTGCCAGTGATTGGTTTGTTCAGTCATGGTAAGGAAAGACGTAGCGTTCGTTGTACATTTCACAGGCGAATCTTTCTTCCGGTGAGATTTCTTCCTCACCATCCCAGCCATAGAAGTCACCTGGATCTGCTTCAGTCATGGCTTCACGTAACTCATGGTCACGATCAGCCATTGCATCAAGGTAGTCAGAGTTGAAGTAATGATCTCTCATTGTTTTGAACTGAGGTAGATGGACAGTAAACCCTGGGACTTACACACCATACTTACGTAGGTGTTGCCCAGGTATCAGAAGGTGTTAGCTATCTTTGTTGCAAGGTTGTCAACAAAGGATGGCCCATCTTCTTGGAACGAAAGCATGTATTGTTCACGCTCATCCTCATCCATCAGTGCACCTTGGATGTGATGTGCATGATAGAAGGCTAAAGCATTGACGATTGCATACTTCTCGTCAACGTTGATGATGAGGTGATACCGCTTGTTGTCTTCTGTCATGTTGAGTTGAGTTGAGTGAATGGACAGTTGGACATGGGACTTACACCACTGTTGCAAATGATTCTCAATAGTGGATGCCCATGCGTTGGTTATTTCATGTACAGATATTGACCAGCCCAATCTGCATTTTGAATGCATGTCGCAAACGATACCTCATCCATGAGGTTGTAACGTACGTGCTTGGCTGGTGTCTTCCAAGTTGCTGGCTTGTACACAGAACCAGTCTGCCTATCGATGAATGCATGAACGCATGCACCGGTCTTGCCATCAATAGCTGAACGCTTCACGTCGCGTTGAATAAGTTTGTAGTACTTGGTACCCTTGACAACGTCAAAGGTAATGCCGCCATCTCCATAATACTTAGCGTAGCTAGCAAGGAGTTTGTCAATGAGGCAAGTGATGCGAGCTTCAAGTACTTGAATGTGCTCGGCTAGTTGTGTTGTCATGATTGCGTTGAGTTGAGTGAAGAGTTGGCTAGGACTTACACCACACGTTGTGTGTGGATGCCTAGCTCTTATCAACGGGTAAGGCGATTGGCAAAGCTATATCTATAACCGCTGTCGTATGCAGGTTCCTTATAGGTTACGTTGTTTGCAATCTTGCAGATTGCTGATTCACCAATGGCATAGTCCTTGCTGATAGACAGTGCAGTTTCACCGCGTGCTCTGCGCATACGAATGTCTTCCACCTGGCTATCGCTCAGGAAATTACTGCGACGACCACGCTTAATCGGATCTACTTCGATTGGAGGACGTTGCCTTACACGACGCAAGACATGTGTCATGTAATGGGGATTAACATTGACAATGCTACCAATCGAATCGTAGTCATACCCTTGGCACCTCAAATGCCAGATGCGATCTTCTTTGACGATGGATACACGAGTACGCATGGAAGGTTGAGGGATGTTGGTGAGATGGGACTTACATCCTTCGGAAGGAAAGCCCATGGATTACGGAGTCAGTAGCCTATGACAGAAGTCTTGTCAGCCTTGATGATCTGTGGATCAACCGGCGGATACTTACTGACGAGTGCTGCGATTGTACTGATGCTAGCCGCAAGTATGAGTGCAGCCACCACAGCTTTCAATAAATGGTGAGACTTATGTATCTCACCATAAGAATCCATCTGGATGAAACCAGTCTTCATTCGGTAGATCGTTTTCATCTCAGATAGTGGCAAGGATATAGCGACAGCAGATGTAGTCTTCATCTGGTAGCTGAATAGGGGTACCTTGTTCGTGTGAACCGTAGGTATCTACCCAGCACTCATCAATGAGAACATCGAGACACTCAAGGAATGCATCGATATACTCACGAGCCTGGGACGTTGTCGATACCCAGTGGAGATAGATGACATTGTCATCATCTACTTGCAGGTAATAGTCATCGATCTTGAACACTGCAAGTGCAGAGTCAAGCTCTTCTTTGCTGATGGTTAATGCCATGTCAGTTGCAATGGAATGGTGTCCAGGATATTGAGTCCTGGTGGGAAGGGCCGAAGCCCCTCCAATCAGGAGTCAGTCCTCATGCCTACGTTCCCAACGAAGCAGCTCTCGATTGAGATCTACCTTACGTTGGAGAACAATGCAGAATGGGACTAGGTCTTGGAACTGGGCTAACCCATCTTGCCATTGGAAGAAGAGTTCGAGTGCAGCTTGACGCTGCGTTTCAAGCTCTTGGTCAATGGCAGGGGAGTCTCTGCGAGCCAACAGACGTGCGTCTTGGGTCAGCAGTTGTTCAACAGCTTTAGGAGTCATGATCTCCAGTTGGTGTCGTGTGGTGTAGTGCAGGTGTGACCTGCAGAAAACTCACCGGCAATACATATGTACTACCGGGAGAGTTATGTGCAGATTACAGGTACTTACTGTGAATGCAGTAGTACGTATCTCCTAACGCACTTTGCGTGTAGATGAGATTGTGATTAGGTCTTGAGTTGCATGTGTCTCTGTAGTAACTGTTGAGCATCTTCTGTGCTCCAACAGATAGGAGTACACCAGAACCAATGCCAAGTACAAGAGAAACACAAGCTTGAGTAAAGTCGGACATGAGTTGTAGTTAGTAGTTGTGATGAGAGTCAGAAGTCTAGGTAGTCTTCTTCCTCTGGTTGGCTAGATAGATCAGTAGCCTTAGGCTTTGGTGCTGCACCAATGGTTGCACGTACTCCCGTGAGTTTGATCTCAGGGAACTTGAGTGCAATCAGATGATCATCCTTCTGGTAATGCGTCTTAATGGAATTGATCCGCACATTCCACTGCGTAAGGATGAGCTGATGCCCTGTCACCAAGGTGCCCTTATTGTATGACGCAAGTAGACCATTGCTATTGGTAAACCGCAAGCGGCATGATCCACCGAAGGGATCGTTGACAGCAATGCTAACTGCCAGGAAAAGACTGTTATCTTCCCTGGACTTAAGCACCTTTAGATCAGTGACGTAACCAATGATGGTTGAACTGAACATTGGGGATAGAGATGGGGTTGATAGGCAGGATGTGTAGTCCTGCAGTAAATAAACCAGGCAGTACATACGTACCACCTGGAATTACTTAGAGCAAGCTACTGGTCAGAGCAGTGAATAGATATGTTCCTGCTCCATGATGATACCAAAGTTGTAGTAGTCTTCCATCTCCTGGTACAACTCCTTAACACTTGATGGGAGACCACCCATGATGGTACGAACATCAATGTCGATCCATTCACGAGTGCCGTCAAAGTTAGGAGTGGCAACAAGGCAGTACTTCTCAAAGTGAAGCTGGTTCTTGTTGCCGTACCAAGTGACACGATACTTAAGCTCGTTGGAAGGCTGATAGATCAGTGGTTCCATGGTGTGATGTGTAGTAGATGCCACGGGATTGTGGCAAGTGTTGTGTGGGGGATCCGATCCCCCGGCATCACGCCTGGTCAGATGACCATCACAACGTCGTCGGCCTCCATCATCTCCTGGAAGGACATGATCTGTACGTCATGCGTACCTTGGATACCGTCGTTCAACTCTGGCGAGTTAAGTTCAAAATCCATTTGCGCAGCCTGAATCAACGCTTCTTCCCACTGGAAGGAAACGCCATGCTGCACGCCGTCAATCACGATGTAGTACATGGTGGTATGGAATAGATGCCACGGGATTGTGGCAATAACTGGACCAGGGTTTGCACCTGGTCACCCGCTTTAACGGATCAGTTGTTCAGGAACTATCCAGCAGCAAGAACCGATGTCGCTGTAATCCAGATTTTCATCCGGATATCTTTCACGAGCCTTTGCTAGTTCCAAATCACGCTCAGCATGAAGCACAGCCAGTCTTAGTTCAGCTTTCGCTCGACTGCTGTAACAACCTTCGACTGTCGTGTGACCAAAATCATCCTTGAAGATGATATAGATCTCTTGTTGCTGACCTTCGTCAACGTGCATAGATCTTTCCATATGTGCGGTGCCTATCTCCGCTGGAGGCAATACCTGGCCAGGGGATTGCACCCTGGCACGCCGCTTTAACGGACTCAGATGTCGTAACCGTTGGTGATGCACCAGTTACGGTGGAGTGTGTCATGCTCCTTCGGCCAGTCATGAGTACGGCATTGCTTAGCCGTGGCTACATCCAAGAGATGGATGGTGATCTGGGTACCAATACCCATAGTTGCCGCAATGCCAATGATGACGGCAGCCAATTGTTGAGTCATAGTGTTGAGTTGAGTAAATACCACGGGATTGTGGCAATAACTGGGCAGGGGTTTGCACCCTGCCTCCCGCTTAGTTACGGATCAGCTAACTTCGTAAATTGCCCATGACATTGAGTCATAAATCTTCCTGGCGATTTCGCCATTCGGATCGTTAGCTTCAATGAAACGGTCAACTATTTCAGCCATGCAGATTTCATGGCTGACCATTCTCTGACAACAATCTTCAATTGCTGCCTCACGAAGTGAGATCAGCACTTCAAGAGTGTGCGCAAGAGCTTGATCCACAGGAAACTCCTGTTGTGCGGTGCCCATCTCCGCTGGAGGCAATAACTGTGGGAGGACTTACACCTCCCAGTGCCGTGTTAACGGACTCAGTTGGTTGGGTAGTTGTTGGTTGCGCACCATTCCATGTGTGCGCTGTGTTGTGTTGCCGGCCAGTCATGAGTGCGGCATTGCTTAGCTGTAGCCACATCCAAGAGATGGATGGTGACCTGGGTAGCAATACCCATAGTTGTAGTAATGGCGATGATGCCGGCAGCTAGTTGTTGAGTCATGGTGGTATGGAATAGATGCCACTGGATTGTGGCAATGCTGAGTAGGGGGATTCGATCCCCCAGCATCACGCTTGATACTCAGTGCTGCAGACGGCATAGCTCATCGGACAGTCCCCGATAAGCCGGGTACATCCATGAGCGCTTAACGTCTGCTTCCCATCGAGCTTTGAACGGACCTGCTGTCACCTGTTCCATATACTGGAACTCAGTGACTGCAAAGACTTCCTGAAGGAAGTAATCGCCGTTGCGCTCGATGATGTTGACGGTGTAATCCATCGTATGGTGTTGTGTAGATGCCACTGGATTGTGGCAATGCTGATGGGAGGACTTGCACCTCCCTGTCCGCTTTGACGGATCAGCGCCCGCTGTAAGTAACGCGGGAGTTGTTGCGTTGGTTGACTGGCGCGTAATCGCCAGTGATACGACGGTCGTCGTAACGGATGACATCGCCGGTGATGCGGCGGTCAAGTTGAGACTCGTGCCACTCCTTAGATGCAGCGTTGGTAGCTGCAGAGAATGCACGTCCGAGGGATGTACGGAAACCCATGATGTTAGGTAGTGGATGCCACTGGATTGTGGCAATGACCAGAGCCAGGCATTGCACCTGGCTTGGGAGCTATGCTCACCTGGCCTGTAGTTGACGCACGAGCTTGCGCCCTGCGTCTACGGTCATGAGCGTGGAGCGATGCCACTCTCCTGGACATTGAGCCTTAAGGATCATCTTGGTGACACGCACCAGATTCTCCTCCTTGTTCACCTGGAACTTGTAGACGGCTTCGTCCGTGGTCAGGGTGAAGTAGATGATCATGATTGATCCTCTTGATCTGCGACTGACGTGCGCAGAAGTAACGGCTGCGTTTAACGTCCAGCTCGACGAATGACCCTTGTCTCTATTGCTTACTCTTCTGTCTTGCTTGTCTTGAAACCGTGACAGTTACCTCGAGCTTCTCGATGAACTGTTCTACATGTCAGCCAAGCACGATTATCCGAGAAGCCTTGCGCGCGAAGGGATCTCAAGGATTCGTACGCTGTCCAATAATGTTGCAGCCTGTGGAAAAACCTGTGGAAAACTCGTGCATGCCCCCGCTTCGCTCCAACTATTTCTCAACCCTCCCGCCGTTCTTTTTTTTCTATGCACATTCGCATTCCCACAGGTATTGCAAGACCCGTCAGAAAAATATTTTCCCTATTTTGGGGCTATAGGGGCCATTTTTAACAAAAAACCGTACACTATCAACAAAAAATGTACCAGCTATCAGTGTTTAGCCCAAGTTTTTAGACAAAAAAGCCGGGGATTCTACCCCGGCGTTAATTGAATTTACATATTTTCTAAAAAATTTTAAATTAAATATTGGTCACCAAAGTTGGGTCGGTTGAATTTTGGTTTTTAAACTTGCTTGCCGCCATAAATGCGTCTTTATACTTGTCTGTATCAGGGATTTGTCTAGCTAATTCCCGTAATGCACCCGAAGAAAACGTCTTAACTGCAATAGGATCAGCTCCAGCCTTTTCCAGATCTTCTGTTTTGCTGGCAATAGCACGCATTGCTACGGCGCGTTGCATCCTATCTACGGGTTCCATGTTTTTCTTGGTACTCTTTCTGTATATAGTCTAACTTATATTGTTATTTCTTGAATTTTGCACCTTAAAATACAGATATCACAGATATATCAGACAATAGGATTCACATGGCGGAATATTACGAGGAATCACGGAACGAAGGCCCTAATATCTTAGGAATGGCCGGTCTTCTTGGCTTAGGTGCCCTCGCTGGAGCTGGTGGCTACTACGCATTACGTAACGCCAGGGGAAAAGGTGCGGCGGCAGAGGCATTAACACGTGCTGCTCGCAGTGAACGCCCCCGTGGCGTACAAATGGGTGACCTTAGTTCCCGCGTAACGGGTGACTTTGGTTACGATCCTCGTATTACCGGTAATACACAACTACCAACACCCCGTGCTTCCCGTGTTACGGGCGAGCGTGTTACTGGAACCCCTCAACGACCTGTTGCACCACACGCACCAGAGCAGTATTCCAACGTTCCTCCGAGTGTGCCGCCGACTGTACCCACCAGTACGTTGGTAGACCGGCGTGTACAGGCTAATTACGCAGCAATTGCACGTGAATTAGGCGATTACCCTGGTGAGTCCTGGACGCCACCTTTAGATCCGTCTGTTAGTTACGGCAATCTTACTCGTGAACGCGGAGAAACCACTCCAAGTGCAGAAACACGAGCACGTGCTTATGCCAATGCTGCGGCAAAGTCTGTATCTGAATTACCACGCGTAACTAGACCGCAAAGTGGTATTTCCGAAAGCATGTTAATTACAGATCCCAACACAGGCGAAATTTATCGCAGAGGTGGTGGCGGTTCTTATTTTGCAAGTAAAGCACCCGCAATGGAAGCAGGTGCCTTATTAACTGATTTACCTCAAGTAACCACTGCACCAGCAACAGGTGAACGAATGGTACGTCGTCAAGGACGCATGGTACCTCTTTCTTCTATTAAACAAAAACAACCTGCAATTCCCGCCAGTACCGTAGAGCTTAATGCATTACCCATTGACCCTACCGCGCTTAAAGGGCGGGATTTCCATGTTGCCCTGGGACAGCAAGGATACTCGTTAACGGGCAATCCTTACGATAATGAAATCATGCTTATGACAGATAGTGGACGCGAACTTTATCTTAAACATCCACTTTCGACACATCCAAAAGAATCTATTCGCCGTGCTGCACAACAAGAAGAGCTTTTGGGACAACAAGCGCTTGCAAAAACTGGTTTTACTTTACAGCAAGTAGAAGAAGAGCGTTTTGCACAATATCAAAAAGCTTTTGGCGGTAACCCCTATTTACAAAACCAAGCAACGGAAGCAGTTGAATCTGGCGCAGCACAACAAGAAGGACGTGTTTGGCAACAGCTTTCTCGCAACGAAGATCTTGATAAGACACAAATTGCACAACTAAATGCACAAGCAGATGCCGACTACGAGGCAATGCTTGGTTCTAATCCCAGTGAATGGTCTGGTGTTGAAGGTGACGTAGCAATTAACACCGTTGCTAAAGCTTTACCTGATGGTCTTCCCATCGACCAAGCAGAAGGTGTGGGCTATGACTTACGTACTGGCGAACGCTTTAAGTTTGGTGGTAGGCCCGCTCCTCGTACAGGACTTGCTCCTGGTGGTTCTATCGAATTACAAGCAGGCCCTGGTGCAGATTTAAGCCAAACTTCGGCAGCACGTTTCCTTCAGCAACGACGCTTGAAACTTCTTGAGGATGCAAGTGCAGGTACGGCAGGACGCCTGGAGAAGAAATTATCTGAAGCACTTGGTCCTGAGGCCTGGCGAGAAGATCCCAAAGCTACCAGACGTAGGAACGCACTTAAGCTTGGCGCCGCTGGTAATGAGCGTTTCTTTGAAAATATCAACGAAGGAACGATTAATGTTGCTGGTCAAGAACTTCCTGTCTCTGCCTTAAAAGAAGGCGTGTACATGGAAGATACAGCACAAAACTTAGTAGATAAAGTTAACAGTTATAAAGATTGGCTTGGTAACATTCGCTTACAAGAAACTCAAAATCAAATTGGTTTAGCTAATGAATTAGATAATTTATTAGCACAAGATGCAAGATTGCAAGCAGACGTCGCAGGCATGGGAGAAGGACGTAGGTCATTTAGAACTCCTCAAGAACGTGACGAATATCTTGCCGCTAGCCGTGGA
>Ga0208783_10002209_pt1 | contig 11290 bp, 21 predicted proteins | sample DEB19_08_DNA_2_FD_184529 | JGI IMG/M metagenome (GOLD analysis project Ga0208783, IMG submission 184529) | Aqueous microbial communities from the Delaware River and Bay under freshwater to marine salinity gradient to study organic matter... | ecosystem: Environmental > Aquatic > Marine >... | reverse complement strand
GTAACCTTCGAGAAACCGAGGCCATTGCGGGTCGAGGCGGTGGAGTTGGCGCGCTCGGACTCGAGCTGCTGCTCCCAGAGGGCGACCATGGCGCGTTCGACCGCACCCGGGCTCCGGCGGAGGAGCGCCTTGATGTCCTCGCGGGTCCAGACCTTGGCGGGGGTGTTTTCGTTTTCCATTCCTTTCCTGGCCTCCATGAGATCTAGTAATATCTTTTTGATCTCTTGGACACCTCTGACGCAAAATAGTTTCAACTTTTTTGCGCCTCCAGGAGCTCATCGAAACCGTCAGGAGTCTCTGAGATGGGGGAGTATGAGTCGCCAGCGATCTCGAAGAGGCGCTGGTCGTGGTACACGCGGACCCACCCACGGCGACTGGCCGAACCGACAACGAGGACCGCAGTCCCAGTCGCGAGCCACCACCTCTCCACGTAGGCAGAGTTGTCAGGACTGAGGGCGGATGTGCCGGGTGAGAGAATCTTGACGAGAGTGCCCTTCATGCTTCCTCTCTATATTGTCTCACCCTGGGACAGATTTACACTGACTTTGCGAGGATGAGAGCGAGGTGCTGGATCGTCCTCTCGAGCTCGAGGCGGACCCGGGTAATCTCGGGATCCTCACGCTTCGCTCGCTTGACGTCATTCTGCGCCTCCCTGAGACGCTTTAGGGCGCGTGAGAGGTAGATCCTGTCAATCTCTTCCACTGTCCCACCCCCTCACTTCGTCCTCTGCGTCAGAGCGCCGCTTGAGCCGGACGAGGCCGATCGGGTCATCGGGATCTGGTTCGAACTCCTCACCCGGGTCCTCGTACGGGTTGCGGAAGTAGGTCGACCTTGTCGAGTAGACCTCATCGAGCTCCCTGATCATCTCGCGCACTGTCATCCTGACGATCGACTCCTTGGGGCCCTCGATGGCAGCGATCTGGCCTTGGGCCCGCTTCTTTGAGGTGTGACAGTTCGAGTGCTTCTTGCCCTTCTTGTCGGTGTAGGAGAGGACGTAGCTTCCCTTCTTGCCGGATGACTGTCTGCACGAGCGCTTTCGAATGTTGTACGGCATATGTCAGCCCGCCGCCGCGGGCTTCGTGTGCACATCATCGCTGATCTTTTCTTTGCTGTCTACCTGGAGGTCATCAATCTTCGGAGGCTTACCCAGGATTATTCGAGATATCGTATCGACGGCCCAGACGGCAGACCCGACGTAGCTTATCATCTCTGTGAACATCTTGACGGGCGCCGCGAATGTGGTGATGACAGCATTTGTCGCGAACTCCTTGAGAATATCAGACACGAAATTCTTGACGACGTCACTTCCCAACCAAGCGATCCCCGCGGCGGCTCCAGCCCCCGCAGAAGCTCCCAAAGCTGCCTTGACCGCTTTGGCTCCACCCTTGTCGAAGATCGTTTTTAGACCCTTCAAGAATGTCTTGACTTTCCCAAACTTGTCATTCTCCCACACCCACCGTAGACCCAGAGCTGCAGCAATGGCAGCGAGTACTCCAGCTATTCCGCTCGAGTAACCGTCAACGACTTGCTTCACTTTGCTCACAAAGTTTACAGCGAGATCAAAGTAGCTCGAAGGGTCTTTCACGACGTCAGGCGCGCTCACAGGCTCAGCCTCCTCGGTTTTTTCGGCCTCGGAGACTGAGTCCTCGCCCTGTGCAGGAGTTGATTCACCCTTGAGACCAGACCAGACCTTCTTCAAGAGATCTCTCGCTCTTTCGAAGTATGATCTCAAAGAGTCAACGAATAGGTCAAATCCCTTGAGAGCCGTCTTGTAGAGCTCTCCCATCGTGCCGGTCGAAGCCGCGACCCAGAGCGCGACACAGGCCCCTTCCAGGTTCATGCCGAACTCATTGATGGCGCCCTTCGCGTCGTCGACCTTCTTCTTGACAGCGTCGATGCCCATTCCGACGAGCTGCTTCGTCTTGTCGAGCCACCCAGAGAGGTCAAGACCTTCTCTGACGATGCGACGTATGAGAGCCTCGTCGATGGGACCCTCGTTCAACGGGATCCTGTAGCCCAGCGTGTCCCTGACCCAGTCACCACCGAGAGGGAACCCCTCTATCTGGAGAGACAGGGTTGTTGTTGCGTATTTGGGCAGCAACATCTCTCTGATGATGCTTCTGACGAGAGTCTCTTCACGAGACTCTCTGATCATCCTTCTGCGTCTTCTGGTGGCTGATGTCATACGTGTAAGTATATCACATCTTCCCCTTGTGGTTAGGGTTTCCGCCGAACTCGCCGATCTTCTGACCACCGAGAGTGTCCATCGAGAGAGTAGTGGTCGCTCCCATCTGGCAGGACTTGCCCTTGTTGTGACCGGTAGAGTGACGCCACGCCTTCATGTAGGCTTTCGCCTTCTCACCGTTGTCGAAGCGGAGCATCGTCATACCAGCCATCTTACCGTCACCGGCCATCACACCGATGGTGGTGGGTGCTCGCTCAGTGCCAAGTTCTTCGACGCAATCAGGACACTCGTTGATGAGGCCCCCGACGCTGAGCTTGTGGGAGGAGCGGTGATCGAACTCGATGCCGCAGTGCTTGCATTCCTTCATTGTGTAGCCTCCACAGTTCGAACGTAGTTGCGATGGATTTCACGTGGTCCAAACGTTGGATGCAGGACCATGATGAACTTGTACTTCGTCTTGCCAAGGAAGACGAGCTTGTCACCAGGGGAGACGTAGTCGTCCCTGTCACCGCGGATTCGTCCAGAATCCCAGAGGATGGTCCGACACCAGACTTCTATGAGGTCACCCTTCTTCATTGTTCCTCCCCTGATGTGATCTCTTAATTCACTGGAAGAACGGAGGACACCTTCTGCGACACTTTTCTCAAACTATTTTTGTGAGGACATTCCCGTCGATCACCCACCTCCCACCGTCCGTGGGATCGACCACAGTGACGAAGAGGTCTCCGGTGGGACCGAGGGGATCCTCGACCAGCTCCACCTTGTCGACAATGAAGATTGTCTCTTTCGTTGCGTAGTATTCGAGGTCGTGGTCAACGCGTCCCATTGGTCGGTTCCCATCGATCCTGACGAGGTCACCGGGCTTCACTTCAGCTTCTCCACCTCGTCCTCCACTGCCCAGCACTTCCTTCCCTCGAGGAGGACCTCGACCATCGCCATTGCAGTGGGGTCGGTATCGGGATCTACTGTCGTGTACCTTCCCTCGAGGAGGACGCCCACCTGACCGTGCTCCCACTTCCCCTGCCAGTCCTCCATCCCATCAGGACGGTTCCAGACGTCGAGGTAGTTGATTGGGGTGCGGTAGTAGATGTTCCACCGGCGGGGCTGGAGGAGGTCACCGGGCTTCATCTGCTGGAATCCTCAATTGAAGGTTATGGATGGAAACCACGATGTACACAGATGAACTGGGTGACCCTCTGTTGAAACGGGATCGTTTAGTAATGGATATCCTTTACCATATCTCTCGTTTCAACAGAGGGTCACCCGTGTAATCAGAGGGCGATCTCCGCGGCCGAGAGGCGGGCGAAGGGATCGTCCCCCCAGCTCCAGCCCTGGGGCATGTCGTTCTGGAGCCCCGGCATTGAGTCGAGGCGCTCTGCCTCCGCCGCGGTGAGGATGACGACGGTGAGGTTCGCCTTCAAGAAGTGGGCGATCCGGTGGGCGCCGGCCCCGGTCGCCGCGAGGCGTCGGGCCTCGGAGAGGACGCGGTTGACAGGGATGACGTGCTCCCGCCAGGTCCCAGTGTCGCCCCACCAGAGCCCCGCGGCCCGGCATGCTGCAGACCGACCGACGATCTGGGCGGAGTTGCCAGCCCAGCTGTCGATGAAGAGGCTGTCCCTCGTCGCCGCGTCGGGGTTCCGAGTCTCATGGGCGTGGACGATCTGCTCGGCCTTCGCGAGCCACCAACCATCGAGGCCCGTCTTCGCGGGGGGATCGCCGCGACGGGAACGCGTCCGCTTCAATCCAAGAGACTGAATGAGGGTGACAATCTCCTGGGCGCAGTCGATAGCGAGGGAGCGCGATAGTGTCGGAAAGTTGAGCGCATTGAGGGCTTCCTTGTCACCCCGTCCCTCCTGCTTTCGGGCCTCGATCCAGGAGAAGTGTGAGAGAGTGGCAGAGACGCAGTCCCAGATCTCATCATTTCCGTCACCGTATGCGACCGACACCCGGTACTTGCCCTTCGTGTGCGCGATCCAGACGTCGATGCCGTTCACCTCCGCACGCCAGGTCGGCCGGGTGTCGCGATTGGAGCGGGCAACGTTCTCCCACGTGATCTCGGGGTCGATGGCGTTGACCTGGGACTCGGTGATCGGGCTGATGTCGGGCATGTTGTCTCCTGCTAAGGCTTGATGGGTTCTGAGAGTGTGTTGAGGAGCTGATCACTCCATCCGTTCATGGGACCATCGACAGTGAGGATCTCCCAGTGGTCCTGTTTCTTGTCAGTGCGACGTGAACCAGGCGGGAGAAACTTTCCCTGGGATCGCAGAACGAGGAAATCTCCTGCAACGCCATCGACGTCTTCCTTCCACCTACGAAGCTGGCCTGGTTCGATCACTGTTTCACCTCCTCGCTGGACTCCTCGATGTGCTCGGTGATCTCCCAGCGGGGCTCGTCACCCGACTCCATGATGAACCAGCCATCGTCCACGAGATCGGGGCCGATGGCGAACGGCGAGCGCTCCAGCACGAGGAAGAGCTTGCCATGGTCCCTGCCGGCGTAGGTCCAGCGACGGAGTTGGCCGACCTCGATCATTCGTCCTCCTCACGCAAGACCTCATCCGGGTTCTCGAGACGGTCGACCTCATTGTCGAGCCCCAGCTCATACATCATGTCGAGCATCCGCCCGACGACCAGGTAGGCCGGTGCATCGACGACCGTGACATCATCCGCGAAGACGAAGACAGGGCCCCGCGCCTCGTCCCAGGCCGGACGGCAACAGTAGACCGCCCGGTCCACCTTCATCTCAGGGGGCATGTTCTCCCAGCCGCAGCGGAGAGCGCAGTTGGTGGCGCCCACGACGGTGAGCCGTCCCGCGACACCGGGCACCGTGACCGTGATGTCGAGGTAGCCCTTGAGAGAGCTGAGAATCCGTTCGGTGAGTTCCATATTGAATCCTCTCAGTTGAACTTCGAGTGGACGATGGCACGATTCACAAGCTCGAGGAAGACCTCGTTCCACTCCCGGAAGGTGGAGCCCGACCAGGAGGCGGAGTCACATCCGCGGCAGTACTCCTGGACGAAGTGGTCGGGGACGACCAGCGCGGCGAGGGCAGGGTAGTCGGTGGCGAGCTCCTCGTAGATGCTCTTGGCCCGCCGGATGTCCCAGTCCCACTGTTCTCCCTCGTAGCGGACCTGGGATCCGTCGCCGGGGCTCCTGACAGTGTAGGCAGTGGGGGTGAAGTCGATTTCCATTGTTTCCTTCCTCCTATAGTCCTTTAATTCCTTTCGAGACTGGAGAACACCTTCGGGAACACTTTCTTGAAACTATTTTCCGAGGATCCGCCACTTCTTGATGTCGATGACGAGGGATCGCTTGCCCCAGTCAGGGTGGTAGAAGTCCACGTTGTGGGAGTTCGTACCGTGACGGGGGTCCTCGGAGTAGACGACCGTGAGGGGCGTCCCAGCCGGGATGTCCTTGCGGTTGCCGCGGAGAAGGCCACGGAGATCGGAGTCGAAGAAGGGACTGTTGAAGTCCGATACGATGATGTCACCGGCGACGGGATAGGGGCGCTCAATCACTCGCCTGCCTCCTCATCGAACTCCTCCCAATCAGAGTCGCCCATCCACTCGTCGAAGGAGGGGTAGGACTGCCCCATCCCGCTCTCCCGCTCGAAGTCGACCTCGTAGAGCTTGCGGAAGGACTCCTCGGACCCGATGAGGACGACCCGGTACTCACCCGAGTAATCAGTCTCCCCCATCTCCTCGATGGTGAGTCCGCACTTGAGGAAGTTCTCGACGTACTCGGCGACCGAATCGTAGAGGGGGTCGACCTCGAAGTGGTAGAGAAGGGTTCGCATGCTCAGTTTCCTCCCTTGATGCGGGTGACCTGCTTCTTGCTGACGTAGAACGTCCGGCCCGTGGCGGGGTCAGTGACCTCGAGGCAGTGTGCTCGAGAGCCCCAGCCGCAGGGGGCGCGGACCCTCCCACGGTTGACGATGAGGGTGACGCCGCGGGGATCCTCGAAGCTCAGCCAGGTGTCGTTGGGGGCGAGCTTGGACTCACCGCCGGAGTCGTAGGGGACGTCCCTGCCCGCCTTGCAGTCCTCGGCGAGCTGGCGATACCATGCCTGGCGCTCATCGCCCGTGGTCCGGCGCCAGGCGTCGGGGCGGTCCGTGTTGAACCGGACGAGGTCACCCTTGTAGAAAGTTTCCATTTTCCTTGGCCTCCATGATCTCTTAATTCATTCTGGGACCCTTGGACACCCCCTGCGAAACTTTTTGCAAGGTTTTATGCCGCTTTCACGTTGACTGCCGGGACCCACCAGCTGAACCCGAGGTGGTTGGCGATCCGCACCTTTGTGCCCCGCTTCTGAACTTCCATGAGGGTGTAGAGCCCCTTCCCGTAGAAGACTCCGATGCCGAGGGGCTGCTTCCGCCAGTGCCAGATCGCCTTTCGGGCCTCGGACTTGTCGGTGTAGAGGTCACGCTCGTTGTCGGCCTCGCCCTCGAACCGGTGATGCTTGCCGTACCCGATCCGGGCCATCCAGGCCCAGAAGGTGCCGTTGTGGCGGAGGGTGCCGTCCTCCATTGCCGCGGCGAGGTGCGCCATTTCGTGGGCCATCGTCTTTCGGGTCTGGCGGGCGGTCATCCCGGTGCGAATCTTGATGACCACACTGCCGTGGAGGGGACGCTGGCTGGACCACTTCAGGCTGATGTTGCCGAGGGTGCCCCTCGACTGCCTCGGGTCCATCCAGAGGAACTTCACCTCGTGGGCCGGGTGGAGGCTACCACCGAAGAGCTCCACATTGAGCTCGTGGTAGAGGGCCTCGAGGGTGACCACCGGTCGAGAGTCCTGGCAGTGGGGGACCGCCGCCTTCTTCTTCCTTGCCATTTTCCTGGCCTCCATAGATCCTTTAATTCATTCTGGGATCGGAGGACACATCTGGCGAAAAATAGTTGCAAAAACTACGGATCAGCCTCTGGCGGTGAGCTCGGCCCTGATGAGGTGACGCAGAAGCGACTCGCTAACAGGCGGTGGCGGTGGGGGACCCTTCCTCGACTTCACCTTCCCGGCTATCTCTGCGTACTCCTTGTCCGACATGTCATCGAGGAGGCCGATCGCGCCGTCGAGGGTGAGGGTGAGGTAGGTCGACGGGCTGAGCCACCGGAGGATGTCCACGACGTCGGTGGCGCTGAAGCGGATGTTCATTCCCTTGCCCTTCAGCCAGTCGATTGCCGCGTCGAGGACGGGGACGCCCGCCTTCCTGATGACGAGCTCGGGCGAGTTCGAGATCCACCGCGCGGCCTTCAGGACGCCGATGAGCGCCTTCCTGCCGAAAGAGCTACCGAAGACTGAGCTGATGACGTCGCCGAGCAAATGGGCGATGACCTCCTCGAACTCGTTGATCCTGCGCGGCTGGGACCCGACAGACTGGAGTGCGATTATCTCATCCCTGCGCAGGACGCTCTCGAGCCTGACGTTCTCTCTCAGCCTGTGTCGAGCGCTTCTTTGGTACATTTTCTCTCCCTTCATGATAAGTATTGGCTCCAACCCGCTGTTTCCACCATACTTATCCTGGGAGAGAAAATGAGGGTCACCGAGTCACAGCTGCGGAGGGTCGTCCGCGAGGAGCTCCTGCGAGAGAGCAGGCTGTCGAGAAAGGGCAGGGGCGGGCAGCTCCAGGGAAGGGACGCAGTCTCACAGACGAGGTCACTCCTCGAGAGGGTCCTCGGGGTCGATGCCCTCACGCCCAGGCCGGTGACTCTCATCGCAGGCAGACCCGGGAACCCCGGCAGGATGACGGACTACCAGCTGCTCGAGGTCTACTTCAGCAAGAGGCGCGGCCTCCTCACAGAGTCGCACCTACGGCGGGTTAGTGTGATCGCAGAGGGCATCCTCGACGGCATCGGCTCGATGCTCAGCGCCGCGGGCAAGAAGGTGGGTGACTTTGCCGAGGAATTCGGCAAGAAGATGGTCGACTCAGCCACTGCCGCAGCGAAGGAGGTGGGCGAGAACGTGAAGGACGTCGTCGCCGGAGTGAAGGACACCGTCAGCAAGCTCGGAGACTTCATGGCCTTCATCATCACGAAGATCCCGGGCGGTGAGACCATCGTCACCTTCGTGAAGGAGTACGCTGGGAAGATGTCCGCGATCATCAAAGAGACCCAGAACTACATGAAGGGCAAGATCTCCGGCTGGGCGCAGAAGGCGAAGAAGTGGTTCACGGACTACCTCATCAACAACCTTTTCGACAAGCACCCTGAGCTCAAGAAGGACGTGATGGAGGAGCTCGGCCTCACCGACAAGGACGACAAGGAAGCCGTGAAGGAGAACGAGCGCCTCGGCATCAGGAACCTGAGCGAGTTCAATGACAAGCTCGAGCACGCCTTCTCCAAGAAGGCGAAGACCGAGGCGAAGACGGGTGACGCTATGCAGGCAGGGAACATCGGGCAGCAGACCCTCCAGTTCATGAACGTCCTCGAGTCCGACACGCCCATCTCTGGAACTGCCCTCGCGAGGGCCGCGGCGGGCGCGGTACTGAAGCACCTCCTCAATGCCGTCGTGAAGATTTGCCTCAAGGACAACACGAAGTACAAGACGTATCTCGGCCCCCTCTGGGACAGTGAGCTCTTTGAGCCCTTCAAGACGGGGTACGGTCTCGTCTCCTCGGCCCTCCTCGGCCTCGCGAGCTCATCGAATGTCAACCTCGAGAACGTTGTCCCCTACGTGAAGGGAATCATGGAGGGCTACGAAAAGAAGGAGCAGGAGGTGAAGGCGACGGCGAAGGTCGGGCTCGAGGACGCCGACGAGAAGGAGGTCTTCGCGGCGCCGAAGCTCTTCATGGAGAACGGCGCGAAGCTCCTCATCGACTTCCTCGTCGGCCTCATCGAGGGCTCCAACATCGAGGTGATCGTCCGCGCGCTGGCGGGAGACCCATCAAAGTTCGTCGACGCTGGGAAGAGGGTGATGGCCCTCATCGTCAACGCCATCAGGGCGGGCATCAAGGCCCACGCCTCCGCGGGCATCTCTGCGGCGGTGGGATCCGAGGCTGCTGACGAGACCGAGGACGGCATCCTCATCACTCTCGAGAAGGCCGTCGACTCCTTCTTCCCGTCGTAGGAAGCGAAAACATCTCGGGCCCCCGAAGGGGCCCGAGCGGCGCGCCAGGTGGTCTCACCGGCGACGGAGGGCAGCCACTTCCTCGCGGATGATCTGGCGGAGGCGGGACTCCGTCAGGCGTATGCCCTCGGCCACGGGAGGGGCGGCGCGGGTCGGATACTTCTGGTAGCCCTTCGGGGGAGCGCCGCGGTGGCGGGCCATGAGCTCCTCGGGGTCGGTGATCGTCTGCTCGCCCTGGTCAGTGATCTTGTAGTCGACCGAGAGGCCCATGTCCGCGGCGAGGCGGGCGGCATCGAGCCAGGTCTCGTAGTCGGTGGCGTAGAGGTGGCACTTCGACGCGCTCATGTTCGTGTAGGCGAAGCCGCCCGCTCTCGCCATCGCCGTGAGGCCCTCGGCCCTGAACGCGGCGTTGAGCTTCTCAGCGTTCGCCTTCGCGACCTTCACATCAGAGGTGGGGTTCGCCGATCGCGGAAAGTTGATCTCTCCCCTGACGGGGTACTCCTTGATGTCTCCATAAGCCATTGCAGTCTCCTAAAGGTTGCAGAGTTATCTATCTTCTACGGGATGAAAATTCCAAAATCGTTCGCGCTGGGCAGAGGTCGACATAATGTCGCCCCCGCCCGCGCTCACTCCTGGTCGGACAGGACGCGGACCGCCTCGAGGTAGCCCTCGAGCGCCTCGATGATCCCCTCGAGGTCGGGGTCGGACTCACCGACCGTCCGGCGCTCCTCGTCAGAGAGCTCGAGGAGGATGGCGAGGGCGTCCCTCAGCCCCTCGGCCTTCCTCGTGTAGCTAAACCCCGCGGGCCCAGGGCCCGCCATGCCCGCCTCAACGAGCCTCCCGATCTCTTCCTTGATGATGCGCTTGAGGGCGCCCTCTGTCAACTTCTTCGTCGTCATTGTCAATTCTCCGGAGTGGGTGTGTTACTCGAGCCCGAGGGCCGAGACGAGGGCATCGAGGACCTCGTTCTGGGTCTGCACGTCGCCGCCGTCGAGGGCGCCGTCGCTGAGGTCGCCGATGAGCTCCTGGAACTCAGCGTCGGCGGTGTGGTCGCCCTCCATCACGTCGCGGTGGAGGTCGGTGGCGCCCTTGGCGCCGAGGGTCTCGATGATCGCGTCGGCGATGTAGTAGGGATCGCTGAGGGTCGCGAAGTGGTCGACGTCGGGGTCGCTGATGTCGGGACCCGGGCGGACGTGGCCACCCGCCTCGACGAGGCGCCGGGCCTCCTGGCGGACGATCTTGCGTAGGGCGCTCTCTGTGATCTTCATGTTGTCTCCATTGTGTCAGTGTGTTGTGGTGCCTATGCGAGCATCTTCGCAATCTCGGAGGCCTGGATGAGCCCGTCGATGCCGCTGAACGCCATCCGGGCAAGCTTCTCCCTGAGGTCCGGGTCGAGGTCGTCGTCCAGCGCCAGGGAGCGGATGTGATCGTACGCCTTCCAGAAGGCGATGCGCCTCTCGAGGCCCTCGGGTGTGAGGGTGGAGATGGCCTTGAGGAGGGAGGCGAGGGGCGGCCCCATGGGCGTGGTGACACCGAGGAAGGCGGCGACGGGGACGGCGCCCGAGGCGTCGCCGCCGAGCTCTGACCAGGTCGCCATGATCTCCTGCTTGAGGGGGTTCTCGTCGAGGGGGTCCCAGGCCTCGCCGAAGGCGAGGCGCAGCCTCGTCGAGACGAGGCGGAGGCTGGTGGGCTGACCGTACGTCTCGCGGGCATCGGCGCACTCGAAGAGGAGTTCGACGAGCTCGTGGACCCGCTGCTCAGTGACACCCAGACGAGGTGCCTCATTCATGAACCTCCCGAAGAGCTCGTCGCGCGTCTCGAAGGAGAGAGCATAGAGACAGTTGCGGGCAAAGTCCTCGGCGACCATCTCTGCGGTGACGCCCGGGGGAAGGAGGGGGCCCTCCGCACCCTCGCGGAGGAGCTCCTCACGGACGATCTTGCGTAGGGCGCTCTCTGTGATCTTCATTCCCGTGTCTCCCGTGTGTTTGTGCGATCGGGTGGTCCTCACCCTCTCCTCTTCACGTACCTGTCAGTGTTCCTGTAGTAAT
>Ga0208783_10002207_pt1 | contig 11291 bp, 23 predicted proteins | sample DEB19_08_DNA_2_FD_184529 | JGI IMG/M metagenome (GOLD analysis project Ga0208783, IMG submission 184529) | Aqueous microbial communities from the Delaware River and Bay under freshwater to marine salinity gradient to study organic matter... | ecosystem: Environmental > Aquatic > Marine >... | reverse complement strand
GAAAGCGGGCCGCGCTCTATCCCGTTCGTCGGCCCGACGACCGCGCTGCGGTGGACTCCCGTATACCGCGCGGTCACCCTCATCGCCGGAGACATCGCGAGGCTCGACGTCGAGGTCTCCGCGCCCGGCGCGGCGTCGCTCATGGCTTCGCCGAGCACGATGATGAGCGCGTTCGAGTTCCGCCGCGCCATGACGATGCAGGTGCTGCTCTACGGCAACGCGTTCGCCGCGATCAACCGCACGCGCGGCGGCGAGCTGCTCGAGCTCATCATGCTCGACCCAGGCTCGGTGTCGCTCGACGTCCAGGGCGCGCGCCCGTTCTACAAGACGCAGGCCTACGGAGACCTCGCGCTCGAGGACGTGTTCCACATCCGCGCGCCCGGGCTCTCTGGCCTCTGGGGAGAGTCGCCGATCAGCCTGTGCCGGACCTCGCTCGAGGTGCTCGCCGCGCAGGAGGAGATGGCGAAGGTCTCCTACTCGAACGCAGGAAACCCGAAGATCGCGATCACGGGACCGCAGAAGTTCGTCCCCGAGCAGGCCCAGAAGATCGAGCAGTACTACATGGACCGCCACGCGGGCAGCGCGAACGCCGGCCGCCCGATGGTGCTGCTCGAGGGCATGAAGGTCGAGCGCATCTCAAGCACGCTCGACGACACGGGCCTCGAGAGCGCGCGAAGGTACAGCATCGGCGACGTCTCGAGAATCTTCGGCGTGCCGGCCTCATACCTCTCCGAGAACGTCGGCTCGAGCTACGGCACGATGGAATGGCTGTCGCGAATGTACGTGCAGGCGCTCGAGCCATGGTGCGCGACCTGGTCGAGCGAGATCGTCGCCAAGCTCGGCGGCGCCGGCACGACGGTCGCATGGGACACCGACGACCTGGTTCGCCCAGGACTCGCGGAGACCATGGCCGCGCTGCGCACCGCCGTCGAGGCGGGATTCATGACCCGCAACGAGGCGCGCGAGGAGCTCGACATGGCGCCGCTGCCCGGGCTCGACGATCCGATCGTCGCAAAGAACATGGGCACCGGCGGCGGGACCACCAACATCGGCACCGACACCAGTGCAGGGAGCGCAGATGATTTCACGGCGTGACTTCACCGCGGCCGAGCAGTCGATCGACGGACGCACCCTTGCGGGATACGCCGCGGTCTACGGGCAGGACTCGCGCGAGATCGTCGAGGGCGGTCGCAAGTTCACGGAGCGCATCGCGCCCGGCGCGTTCAACGAGACACTTTCGAGCGGCGCCGATGTGAAGTTGTACTACAACCACGATGCGTCGATGCCGCTGGCGCGCACGCGCTCGGGAACGCTGCAGCTCAAGAGCGACCGCAACGGCCTTTCATTCACCGCGTCGCTCCCCGAGACAACGCTTGGCAACGATGTCCGCGCGCTCATCGAGCGCGGCGACCTGAGCGGAGAGATGAGCTTTGGCTTCTTCGTCACCGAAGACAGCTGGAACAAGGACCGCACGCAGCGCCTGGTGAAGAAAGCCTCGCTTGTCGAGGTGTCCATCGTCCAGGACGCCGCATACCCCCAGACCAGTTCGAGCCTGCGGAGCGTTTCCGCGGCATACACGGAAGCCGCCTATCTGCGGCTCGCACTTCATTTCCGAAGGATGACAGACCATGTCCGATGAGTTGAACGATCTCCAGCAGATCACCCACGAGTACCGCAAGAGCCTCGCGGCGTACGAGGCCCGCACGAGCCGCGCGCCGCAGACCGTCGACCACCGCGGCAGCGGCGAGGAGCGGGAGAAGTTCGCGAAGATGGACGCCGACCTCGACGCCGTCGAGATGCGCGCGCAGCTCGCCGCCACGCAGGCGCGCCTCTCCAAGCTCGAGTCCCAGCCCGTGCTCGACTCGCGCGCCGCATCGATGCGCCCCGTCGACGCTGGCGCAGCCGAGTCCGCGCGATGGCTCAAGGCGATGGTCAACAACGACCAGGCTGAGCTCCGCGCGTTGTCGCTCTCGACTTCCAACGCCGGCATCCCGACCGACATGGAGCGCCGAATCGTCGAGCGCCTCTGGGATGCAAATGTGATGCGGCAGATTTGCCCCGTCACGCAGATCGACTCGAAGCGCACGATCACCGTCGAGAACGCGCTGCCGACCACCAGCCTGATCTCGGAAGCCTCGGCCATCGGTTCGCCCGGCGACCCGAGCTTCGGCACCGCCGTCTCGGTGGTTCCCTACAAGTACGCGACGCGCGTGATCCTCTCTCAGGAGTTCATCGAGGACGGCATCGGCCAGGCCGGCATCGGCTCGGCGCTCGACTACGTCGCGAACCGCTGCGCGCTCTCCATCGCGCTTAAGCAGGAAGATGCGTATGTCGCTGGCACCGGCAGCAGCCAGCCCGAAGGCATCGCCGGTTCGAGCACCGGCAAGCCCATCTCGCAGGGCGTCGACCTTGGATCGGGCGCCGCACTAACCACCGTGACCGCCGACAACCTCATCGACGCGCTGTTCACCGTCAAGCCGGTCTACCGCAACTCGCCGCGCTTCCGCTGGCTCTTCAGCGATTCGATGGTGAAGACGGTGCGCAAGCTCAAGAACAGTGGATCTGTCACGACCTCCGGCGGCTACGCCACCGATTACATCTGGACTCCCGGAACGGCCAATGCGAACAGCATGGTCGGCGGCATCCCTGCGACCGTTCTCGGCGTGCCGTACTCGGTCTCGCAGTATGTGCCGACCACGACCGGCGACAACACCGTCTACGCCGTGGTCGGCGACTTCAACTACTTCGAGATCTTCGACCGCACGGGCATCACCTCCGTGGTCGACCCGTACTCGCTGTCGAACAACCACCAGACGGCGCTCATCTTCTACACGCGCACGGACAGCCACATCATGCTGGCCGAGGCGTTCGCCTACATCCGCGGCTGATCCATCTCCCTTCTCCGGTCCCTTGGCGGGGAAACCCGCCGAGGGGCTTTCATGAGCATTCCGCTCTCCACGATCAAGGCTGCGCTCAAGATCGAGTACAGCGACGACGACACGGACCTGATAAGGCTCCGTGACGCCGCCACCTCGCTCGTCGCCAGGGAGACGGGCCTCGTGCTCGCACCCGAGGACAAGCCCATGTACCTCGCGTACTGGCGCCCGACGGCGATACCGTTCGTGCCGTTCGTCTCGGTGAAGACGGTGAAGTACTTCACGGGCGGCGTCGAGACGACGATGCCGTCGACCGACTACTGGCTCGACCGCACCGACGGTCCATTGCCCGTGCTTCGGTTCCTCGAGGAGCCGTCGATCGACGAGGGGACGCAGATCACCGCGACCATCGAGTCAGGATACCTGCAGCTTCCGAATGAGATCGTGCACGCGGTGATCTCGCTGACGGGCGCCTGGTACAGCAACCCCGAGGCGTTCCAGCCGATCGGGCTGTCGACTGTCCCGATGTCCCTGCAGTTCATCCTCGAAAGCCTGAGGGTGCGGGAGATGATCCGATGATCTCGGGCGGGCTGCTCAGGTGGCGCGCGCTCCGGCTGCAGGCGTCGACCGCGCAGGACGTGCTCGGACTGCGCACCGACGCATGGACGGCGGCGGGCTACTTCCGATGCGACGTCAGGAACCAAAGCAGCTCCGAGCAGGCGTACGCCGACGGCGTGACCGTCCGCCGGCAGTTCGAGATACGCGCCAGGTGGCCTCAGGTCGCGGCCATCGGGCTCACCGAGCTCGACCGCGTCTCGGTCGACGGACGCACGCTCAAGGTCCAGTCGATCATCAATCTCGACGGCGCAGACCGCGTCGCCGTCATTCAATGCGAGCAGGTGACCTGATGGCGACGATCGAGCAAGCGATCCGCACAATGCTCACCAAAGGCACGGTCCTCTCGGCTGCCGGCGTACCCGATGCACGCGTGACGCACGGCTACCGCCTGCAGGATTCCGACCTGCCGGCCGTGACCTACAGCGTGTCCTCGAAGGAGCCGGCCGCGCTGACGGGCGCCAACTCAGGCACCCTCACGATCAACTGCATCGCGACGACGAGCGCATCCGCGCTCGGCATCGCCGATGCAGTTCGGAGCCTGATCGTCCCGGACAGCTACGACGCCGTCGTGGTCGCGGCCGCATTCATCGTCTCCGAGCAGCTTGAGCCCGAGGTGGTCGGGCTCGGCGACGAACAGGAACCCGCCATCGCGACGACCACCGCATCCATCTTCTGGAGCACTTGAATCATGGCCATCTATTCCTGCACAGGCTGCTCGTTCACGGTCGGAGGCACGACCGTCCCCGGCGTCGTCGACGGCAGCGTGACCCTCACCCATGAGGCGATCGACGCGACCGAGATCACCGACGCGCGCCGCGTCTTCATCGGCGGCGTCCGCGCGGGATCGTTCTCGGGGACGATCTTCTACGACCAGGGGAACACGGCCATCGCCGCGCTCGAGACCGCAGCCGCGAACGGGACGACCGTGGCGTTCGTCTTCACGCTCCACAGCGGCGCGACCTACACGGTGTCCGCGTTCATCACGAACTTCGCGCCGAGCTTCGCGGTGAACGACGTCATGCGCGCGTCGATCTCCGCGCAGTTCACCGGCGCGATCACGATCGCATGAAAGACCTCCGCGCCATCCTCGCGCTCGAGCCGGCTCCGTTCGAATGGAACGGCCACGCGCTGCTCCTCAAGCGCCCGAACCTGGTCGACCTCGTCGAGGCGATCGAGGCGAACGCGCTGCCGCCGGCGCAGTCGCGCGCCTGGGCGATCGCGCGGCACCTGCTCGGACCCGACGGCGCGCCGCTGTTCGCGACGCCCGCCGACGCCGCCAACTGCCCGAGCGGCCTCGCCGCGAAGGCGTTCCCCGCGATCGAGGCGCTCTACAGCGAAGGGGTGGACTAGGCAAGGACGCACGCGGGCTGCTCGCGCGCGTCCTCAAGGCACGGAATGCAGCGCCGTGGGACCGATCGGTCCTCGAGCTCATAGTCGAGCTCGACGTGCCCGACTGGAAGGGAATCAGGAGGCAGCTTGATCGAATTGAAGCTCACCCTCGACCCGACCGTGCAGCGCAAGTTCCAGAAGGCGCTCGACCAGCTGCCGCTCGAGGTGCAGGACCGCGCGGTCAAGCGCGCGATGCGCCCGTTCCTGAATGAAGAGATGAAGCTGATCCGTGCGCGGAACGGGAACAGGCTGCCGGGCCGAGACCTGAAGGCGAAGATCAAGACCTTCCGCTCAGGCGTCACCTGGGCGGCGATCGGCTACAAGACGCCGATCCGCTCGAGCAAGCGCGACAAGGGCACGACCCGCGGGCGCGCGCAGCGCGCCGTGTACGACATGGAGGGCACGGGATGGCGATCGCACTTCGCCGAGCTCGGGTTCCACACATGGAGCAAGAGCCTCTCGCGCCCGCGGGACCGCCACTTCCTGGGGTGGAAGCGCGGACTGACGCACAGGGGACGCGGCAACTGGGTGCGCGGAACCTACGCGTCGATCCTCGCGCACCGGGCGATGGCGCCGCAGTTCCGCCAGAGGCTGCTCGAGGGCTTGAACCGCGTGCTACTCGCCCGCAGGGCTGAGAACCCAACGATCCGAACCGTGGAGGAGATCCTGTGAAGCTTCCGACCCTCAACGTCGACATCGCCGTCAATACCAAGACCATGAAGAAAGGTATTGCCGAGGCCAACAAGGAACTCGAGAAGGTGGGAAAGAAGGGGCTCTCGTTCGCCGGCGGAACCTTCGGAAAGATCGGGTCTCTCGCGGAGCTTGGCGGCGGCTTCGGCATGGGCGCGATCGGGGCGGGCGGCATCGCCCTGGCGTTCATGGCGCCGTTCAAGGCGGCATCCATCTACCTAAACGCGGTGGCTGACGCAGCCAGGAACGGAGAGCAGGCGCTGAGGAGCTTCGCCGAGGGCAAGGGGCTTACGGGCGGACTCGACCTGGCGAGCGCGTCCAAGCTTGCCGCGGCATCGAGGGAATCGGAGATGGCCGCGAACATGGGCAAGGGGCTGATCGACACCTTCATCGCCGCGGGAATGAACGAGCAGGGGCAGATGGGGGGCCTCGCCGGGCTGATCGGAGACTGGGCGGCCGCCACCGCGGAAGGCACAAAATGGATCACGGCGCTGCTCGGCGCGTTCGCCGGCGGGCGGACTGACTACGCATACGAGACCGCCGACATGGCGATCTCGAGGAGCGCGGCGGGCGCCCAGGCGTACATGACCACCGAGCAGATCAACGCCATCGCGAACCAGGCCGAGCGCCTGCGCAAGTCGCAGCGGGAGCAGAACACATGAAGACGAGCGCGCTCTTCAAGTCGAGCCTCAAGTCCTACTCGGCGCAGACCGGCGAGATCTGGGACGTGCACTCGGTCACCGAGACCTACCTTGTCCAGAGGGTCGACGGAAACTTCATGCGTCCGAACGACGTCTCGACCATTCCATTCGAGACGGGAGCGGGCGCGCCCGTGATCCCGAAGATCGGCGACCTGTACCAGTATCCGACCGGAGGGCTCGGGACATCTCAGCTCGAGTTCATGCGCTGCCGTTCCCACAGCTGGGCGCAGCCTGAGGGCTTGGGGATGCAGGTGCAGGTCCGCTACGAGACCCGCTACTTCTACGCCACGAACGCGAAGGGCATGACGGCCGTTGCGCCCGGATCAAACACGGGCTTGGGCGGCGAGAACTGGAACTCGGCGACTGTCCTCGATGCGCAGAAGTTCCTCCCCTGCGAGCTGCTTCCCGTGTTCCAGTCGCGGAACGTGAAGCTCTATCGCGACAATCCGTCGATGACGGGTCCGTCCCCTGGCCTCGACATCTCGACCGCCGACATCGGGGGATCGGAGAAGCTGATCGACCAGGACGTAAGGCAGGTCGGCATGAAGCTGAGGCTCGTCTTCGACTGCTACGCCACGCCGATCCTGGCCTCGAGCGCCGTCACGGGAATGCTGGACAAGGTCACCTCGCTTCTCGGCACGAAGAACCAGTACACGTTCCTCGGGTACGGAGCGGGCAACCTCGTCGCGACGGGGGCGTCGATCAACCACCTCGAGGGGGAGTTCTACGAGCTCGTCCTCGAAACCCTGTACGACGAGTACTTCCACCATTCGCAGTTCGCGGTCAACGCCTCCGACGGTCGCCCCGACATGACGACAAGCGGAGGCGTCGGCAAGTACAAGACCGTCTACTGGGCCCGGCCCGTGCGCACGCAGGCCGACTTCAACTCGATCTGGCCGGCGAACGACATCGGCAAGAACCAGAAGTACCAGGCCTATACGGGCAGGTGGTGGTGATGTCGGGTGGCGTCAACAGGAACGCGATCGAGGCACGCAGGGTCCGCGACCTGGCGCGGGCGCTCGCGCAGCCGGCTCAGGTCGAGCCGATCACGTCGCAGCTCATGAAGGTGACCGACCGCAGCACGATCGACGGCACCAACTTCCGCTACCTGTATTCCGTGCGGCGCGCGCAGGTCGGTCCATCCTCGAGCTACACGCCGGCAGAGACGTCTTTCACGCTCACGGAGTACGCCTTGAGCGTCTCCGAGCTCTCGAACGCCGGGAGCACCGTGTCGTATGGAATCGTCAAAAGCACCATTCCCGCAGGTTTCGCGCCAAAGCCGATCCCTACGGGGACCTATGTTCTTTGCGTACCGCATCGCCTGACCGACGGCACCCTGATCTGGCTGATCGTCAACACCCAGGCAGTCGACGGAGTCTGTGAATGAGCGCCGCACAGCTGGACGTCATCATCGAGCAGGGTTCCGACTTCGTCCAGCTCTGGGAGATCCAGAATCGAGACCTCTCGAGCGGATACACATTCGCGGCGAAGTTCCGCACCATGCACGCGGCGCCGACGGCGATCGTCTCGCTGACTTCGTTCACGGTCGCCAAGAGCGGCAATCACACGCACGTGACCTGCCGAGTCCCGGCCGCGACCACTGCCGCCCTCGCGGCCCCGGGCATGGGCGTCTATGACCTGGAGGCTACGCAGACATCGACGGGATACGTTTCCCGCGAGTTCGAGGGCTCCTACTACATCACGCCGGAGGCGACGAGGTAACCATGCCTGCAAAGACTCTCACTGTTTCCATCGGAAACATCACCACCGGGCAATATGTCCAGATCGATCCGAATGTCAAAGGCCAAGCCAGCGTTACCTTCGTGAACGCCTCCGGCGTCTCGATCAGGTTCGCCGGCGAACTTGATGCGCAGCCGGCGGTCGGCTACGCAACCTATGCCGTGTTCGCATCCAACAGCTCGGCGGTAATCTCATTTGACTGCAACCCTTCAAAGACCTGGATTTGCTGCGAATCCGGTGGAGCGGGGCAGCCGTTCCTGATCAATTGGTGAACCACCATGCCTAGCAAAATGTGCGGCCAAGCCGTCCAACTTCCTGCAGCTGGATACCAGCAGCTCGACACCATCAACGGGATGTGCGACGTCACCTATGTGAACCAGACGAACGGATCGACGAACATCGTCGCCGACGCCGGCAACGCCACCGAGGCCGCCACTGCGGAATCGTCCGGGCTCTACGCCCAGGCGGCGGCGGTAGGCGCGGCGGTGTACAAGCTTCGGCTCAACCCGTCTCGGACATGGATCAAGTGGAACGGCACCACGGTCGGAACCAACCGCCACAATTTCCTGATCTCATGGTGATCGCATGGATGTCGCAACCCTCGCCGGCGCGCTGGGCGTCATCGCCTCAATCGTCTCGACCACGATGATCGTGGTGGGGAAGCTGACGCGCGTGGAGGTCATGCTCGCCGAGCTGCGCGCGCAGATGACCGGGTACGAGCACCGCATCGCAGAACTCGAAAGGCGCATGAATGAACAACCGTAACACCACGCTCGCCGGCATCGGCGCGATCCTCGCCGCGGTCGGCGGCATCGTCTCGACATGGCCGAACCCCGACTGGTCGACGGCCATCGCCGCGATCATGGCGGGGCTCGGCCTGATCTTCGCGCGCGACGCAAAGAGGGCCGATGCTTGACCGCGTCGCGGTCGCCATCGTCATCGCGCTGCTCGGGTGGCTCGAGAAGCGCGGCGTCTCGACGGCGGTCGACGCCGACCGCGATCCTGCTCGCCTTGATCGCGCTGGCGCTCGCCTGCGCCAGTGGCTGCGCGACGAGGACCGTCTTCGTCCCCGATGAGTCGCCGATGAGGCTCGGGCCTGGCGCCAGGTCGAAGGTCTACCACCGCGTCGCCGGCGAGTGGACGCTCTCGGAGAACGCGATCGCGCTGCCCGAGGGGTGGTACATCGTTCCCTCGAGGTACGTCGAGGAGAACCCGTGAGCCTGCACCGCGTCTGTTGCTGCGTCCTGAGCGGAGACTGCCCGTGCCATTCGTACTACGGCGGGCAAGCGACCTATACCGCCACATGGACCGGAAGCGTCACCGCCACGACTCCGAGCTGCGCCTGCATGTACAGTCTTCACGGTCCTGCGCCTGGCGCTCCGGCCGAATATTGGGACAAGGTCGATCCGACCGAGACCTGGGATGCCTCCGGGTATCCGGTCACGGTGTCGTGGCAGTCAAGCAACGTGCTCGACCCGAACTTCTGCAAGCTGATCGGGTCGACCGCGATGTCCGACATAACGCTGCAACCCGTGCAGCTGTACGACGGCAATTGCACGAACTACGGGGCTTCGTACAACAACGGGACCACGCTGTCTATTGCGGTCCTGGCGCCTGACCCAGACAGCGGGCGCGACTACTGGGAAGCCGACTGCGCGATGACGGCGCTTTTGCGCGTGAAGTTTCGGTCGACCCAGAGCACTTGCTTCCCGACCGTGTGGTCGGTGTATTCCGTGATCTCGTCGCCGCCGTCCGGCTGCTACGACTGGAGGGGCATGGCATCATGGAGCCACAGCGTCGGAACATTCACCCTGACCTGAACTGCAGGCACGCGGTCTCGGGCAACTGCACGCACCCCGACGGGGTGCATATGTGCGGAACCGTCCTGCTTTGGCAATGCTGCAAGCGATGCCCGCACTACGACGGCGCCGCGCGCGGGCTCGGCGACATCGTCGCGGTCGCAACCAAGGCCGTCGGCATCGCCCCATGCGGGGGCTGCCAGAGGCGCCGGGAGGCGCTCAACGCGGCCGTCCCGAATCCTTTCAAGGGCACTTGACCGCCTGGCCGATCTGCATTACACATCCGACCCGTGACCCGTAGCAGAGCAGTTTCGGTCGACGAGAGCACGCACCACGAGCTGGCGCGCCTCTGCGCGGCCTACGGGAAGCCCCGAAGGAGGATCGTCGCGGAGGCGATCGCGGGGTACGCGGCGATGATGGAGCTGGCGGACGCGGGACGTCCGCGGAAGGAGACACGGCCTTGGAATGGCACTGGTACGAATGGATCGGGTTCGGATTGTTCGCCCTCGCGACCCTGCTCGCGCTCGTCGCGACGCTCGCGCCGCTCTGGGGGGACTCCGAGCGATGAGCCTCGATGAATACCGGAGGAGCGCCGTGCGCAACCGCGCGCGCTTCGACCAGATGGAGGCGCGGAACGCGGACCACCTGCGTTCCATGTCGACCGAGACGCTGTACGCCGTGACGAGCGCGCTCTGCGAGGCGATCGACGTGCTCGAGTCGCGCAACTCGCTGCAGCTCGAGAAGCCGCTCGCCGAGCTCTCGCTGCGCCTGGCGCTCACCGTGGTCGCCGCGGCGCTCAACGACAAGATGGAGACGGAGGCGAGCCGATGATCCTGGGCGCAGGTTCAGTGACCGATGCGGTCGAGTGCACAAACCTCATCGAGAGGAAGGGCAGGTTTGAGCTCTTTGTCTATCTCGATTCAAAGCGCCCTTTTTTCATGCTTCGTTGCGAAGAAACCCATGAGGGTTTTGCGTTCGGCGAGCTTGACGAAAAGTCACTGAAGGCGTTTCTCGCGGCTAGGAAAGAGCTGTGGGGGAAATCCAATGCCTGAGCACTGGCAACCCATGATCGGTAACCCCGAGCCGCTCTGGAGCTTCCAGGGGGCGCGAAAGATGGGCGCGCAGGTGCGCGCCATGTCCGAGCTTCACCCGGGCATCGCCCGCGAGCTCTGCGAGGCCGCCGCCATGATCGAGCACCTCGCGTTCTGCACGAGCAACTACCGCGAGAGATGGGTCGAGACCGAATGGAAGCTGCATGACCTGCGAAATCCACCGCGCGACGCGGAGAAGGCGAGAGACCATGAAGACAAGTGAGATGGCTGCGAAGCTCCGCGAGATCGCGGCGCTGCTCGAGGGAACTGCCGCACCGCAGGCTAAGGCGCCGAGCGCCTCGCCGGCGCCAGGCGAGCAGGTGATCGACCTCTCGTTCGTGAAGATCGGCGAGACCTCGAGCGGCAAGAGCTCGCTCCGCATCGGCT
>Ga0208783_10002206_pt1 | contig 11293 bp, 10 predicted proteins | sample DEB19_08_DNA_2_FD_184529 | JGI IMG/M metagenome (GOLD analysis project Ga0208783, IMG submission 184529) | Aqueous microbial communities from the Delaware River and Bay under freshwater to marine salinity gradient to study organic matter... | ecosystem: Environmental > Aquatic > Marine >... | reverse complement strand
AGGGAATCTACCACGCCCAACCGATCGCGGCCCACAAGTCGGGCCTGCGCGGCAACGCCTAGTCGTCGACCTTCTTGCGGTTCTCCAGCGCCCGGCCGAGCGTCAGTTCGTCGGCGAACTCGAGGTCGCTCCCCACCGGCAACCCACTCGCGATGCGGGTGACTTCCACGCCGATGGACTTCAAAGTGCGCGAGATGTATGCGGCCGTGACGTCGCCCTCCATGTTGTTGCTGGTGCAGACGATGATCTCCTGGATGGGCTCGTGCTGCAGCCGCACGACAAGTTCACGGATCTTGATGTCCTCGGCATTGATGCCGTTCAACGGGCTCATCACACCGAGGAGCACGTGGTAGCGGCCGCGGAACTCGCCCGTTCGTTCGATCGCCGCGAGATCACGCGCGTCCTCGACGACACACACCTTCGTGGTGTCACGCTTCGCGTCGTTGCAGATTGTGCAGTACTGGTCGTCAGACAGGTTGAAGCAGCGCTCGCACAGCCGCACCTTGTGCCGCGCCTCGCGGATGACCCGCGCGAGTCGTTCGGAATCCTCGGTGTCTGACTTCACCAGGTGAAGCGCGATGCGGATGGCCGTGCGCGCACCGATGCCGGGAAGGCGGCTGAACTCGTCGATCAGTGCCTGGACAGCCGGTGTGTACGGGGTTGCCACTGTGGCTACTTCTTCTTCGACTTGGCGGGGGCATCCTCCACCTGGCCACCGGGGAAGAAGTCACGCAGGGTCTCGATGGACTGGTCCTCGTGGACTTCGTCGGGGAGGATGTCGTCCGGGTCGATCGGCTTGAACTCGTCGGCTGCGACTTCCTCCACGATCGTGGCGAGCTTGTTCTCCACCGGACGCTCAGTGACGTTCGTGTCGTCCTTCACGATGACAACGCTGTACTTCGCACCGCACATCCTGCGCAATGCCTCGGTGAGCACCGCGGAGTGCTGCTGACCCTTGTCCAGTGGCGTGTTGTGCGGGAGCCTCACGGTCACCACGTTGTTCTCGACCGAATCAACGGTGGCGGGCCGGAAGATGGCCTTCGCCAGCGGCTTCAACGAGTCAACAATCTGCGGCCACACGTGTGCGGGATCGTTCGTGGGTTGCTCTGCGGGCGGCGTTGCGGGTGCGGGAACCTCCGGTGCAGGTGGCGCGGCGGGAACGTCTGCAGCGGGGACATCTGCCGAGGGTGCCGACGGTCGCGCGGGAGCGGGGGTCGGCGCGGTCGTGTCCCGGGGACCGGTCGCGCGTCCCCCGAGCTTGGCTCGACCCGTGGATGCATCGACCGGAGCCGGCGGGAGCGTGTTGACACCCCCCGCGATCAACTGGGCAACGCGTTCCTCCAGCGCGGCGATGCGCGACGTGAGTGCCGACGACGAATCATCCATGTCGGGGGACGACAGGCGGACCATTGCCACCTCGAGCAGGAGACGTGCATCGGGTGCGTGGCGCATCTCGATCAGCGTCTGGCCGAGGACCTCCATCACACGCACGACGGTGCGGTTGCCGAGCGAGCGTGCTCGCTGGGCGATCTCCGTGACGCGCGCAGCGGGCAGCTGGACGAGTTCCGGCGCGAGCACGGCTAGGAACGAATCACGCATTGACCTCACGATGTCCTCGGTGAATGTGCGCGGGTCACGACCGAGCTGCATCGCATGTGCGACCGCGGCGAGAACGCGTCCCTGGTCCTTCGCGACGAGTGCGTCGATGATCTCGTCGGTGGTGTGGACCGCCTCGAGCTCCGCGCCGCCGGAGACCACGAGTTCGAGCGCCGAGAGCGTGTCGCGCGCGCTGCCGCCGCCCTGGCGCAGGACGAGGTCGATGGACTCGTCGTCAACGGTGAGCCCCGCTTCCTTGATGACGAAGCGCACGTACTTGTCGAGTTCCTCGACGGGGAGAAGGTGGAACTGCAGGTGCTGCACGCGGCTGCGGATGGTCTCGGCCACCTTCTGCGGGTCCGTGGTCGCCAGCACGAAAACGACGTGTTCCGGCGGTTCCTCGAGGGTCTTCAGCAGGGCGGCCTCGGCACCCTTGGTGAGCATGTGCACTTCGTCGAGGATGAAGACGCGGTGGCGACCCGGGCTTGCGAGTGCGGCTGACTCGATGAGATCGCGGATCTCCTGTACACCGTTGTTGCTGGCTGCGTCGAGTTCGAGGACGTCGTAGCTGTTGCCGAGTTCGACCGCCTTGCAGCTGTCACACGCGCAGCACGGTTCTCCGTCCTTCGGTGACTCGCAGTTCAGGACCTTCGCGAGAATGCGCGCCGTCGTTGTCTTGCCGGTGCCGCGCGGCCCGGAAAAGAGATAGGCCTGGCCCTCGCGTCCGTTGATGACCGCATTGCGCAGCGCGCGCACGACGTGTTCCTGGCCGTACAGTTCGGAGAACTTCCGGGGGCGGAAACGCCTGTAGAGGGACTGAGTGGCCATCGGGATTGACCCTACCAATCGCCTGCAACACAACGAAGAGGGCAAGTTCCCGCCGTATTGCGAGGCGCGCCACCGTCACCTTGACTACCGTTTTCACACCCATGCGTCGTCTGCTCTTTTTTCTCGCCGCGTTGGTCGGCGCCGTGTGCTTCGGGTCGACCGGCGTCCTCGCCGAGGGGTCGAACTCCCTCGAGTCGTCGAGTCCCACCGCGAACGAGATCGTGACAGTCGCACCGACGCAACTCCAGCTGAAGTTCGTCGCTCCGGCAGGCACGGCCGAGCAGGTCGCCCAGATGGGACTCGCCCTCACCTGTTCCGGCCGCCTCATCGGTCTCGGAACGCCGCAGTTGGGCGCCGACGGTGTCACGGTCTCTGCCGCCCTCACGCAGGTGCTGAACAACGGGTCCTGCAACGTCAGCTGGAAGCTTGCCGACGGGTCGGTCGGCAACTTCAACTTCGAGTCCCAGACCCAACCGACGACCACCACGATCGCCGGCGCCACTCCGGGCCAGACCACGGTCCCCGGCCAGACCGCGACCTCCACCGGCAAGGCTCCCGCCCGCCTCGGCGGACCAATCGGGCTGGCCCGTCTCGTCGCGTTCCTGACCGTCAGCGCTCTGTTCGGTGGCCTTCTCTTCATCCGTTTCGTCTGGGTGGAGGGCGTGGAATACGGCATCACGGAGAAGTACTTCCGTCTGGTCTCGATCGCCGCAGTGGCGTCGATGGCCCTCCTGGTCTCGCTGTCCACCGCGGCGGAGTCCTCGCGGTCGCTCGGCGGGTCGTTCCTCCCGACCTCGTGGTTCTCCCTGCTCGACACGAACGAGGGACGCGCCCTCATCCTGCGAATCGTCGCAGTCGGGATGCTCGCCTACTTCGCGTGGATCCCGGCGCGCATTTTCGAACCGACGAACGTTCCCTTCACCGCCGGTGCATTCATCGGTGTCGCGCTGTCGTTCGGTTTCGACCGCGCATCGGGTCGCATGTTGATTGTCGGGTTCGTGATGGCGATCTTGCACATGGCGTTCACCATGCTGTGGGTCGGTTCGCTCGCGCTCGTCTGGCGCGTGGTGCTCTTCGGTCCCGGCGACACGGATCTGGTCCACGCGCTGAAGGGTTGGGCGCGGGTCGCGACACTCCTCACCATCGGCATCGTCGTCACGGGTGTCGTCCAGGTGTACAGGCTCGACGGATTCAGCATCATCAACAGCGGTCACGGCCGAATGATCCTCCTCAAGGTCCTCGTGGTCGGCGCCATGATCGTCGTCGGCAATGCGGTGCGCAGGTTCGTTCTCGAGGGAATGACGCGCGCACGCAGCCTGAACCAGAAAGTGGTGTGGCGACTGAAGGGCCCCGTGGGTATCGAGCTCGCCCTCAGCGTGGCCGTGCTCGCGTGCTCCAGCATGTTGATGTCGATGCGTCCTCCGTACGTCGTCGCGCGCGACAAGGGACCGAAGGTGCAGTACGCAATCGTCCAGGACCTCGTGGGCAAGGATGACTTCCACGTGCGCGTGTCGCTGACGCCGGGCAACGTGGGCAACAACAAGTTGCTGATCGAACTGTTCGGACCGAAGCGCATCCAGAACTTCACCGTCTCTCTCATGCCCACGAACCCGTCGTTCAGCGGGATCAAGGTCTTCGTCCCCATCACGCGGCCGGGCGGCGCCGTGCTGAACGAGGACATGGGAATGAAGCTTCTGGCCCCGGGTGACTGGACGATGACAGTCGAGGGAACGACCACCACGGGTGACCTCGTGCCCCTGAAGGGCACCTTCGTCATCGCCGACGGCGTGACCGTGACCACCCTGCCGAACAAGAACCTCACCGCGACCACCACGACGGTGCCCGCGGACACCACCACCACAACGGTTCCGCAGGGTTGAGGCCCTGGTTCGGCGCCCGAGATGGGCGTTCGGCAGGGTGCGACAAGTAGCGTTTGGCCCGTGACTGACACCGCCGCTTCCTCCATGCAGGACAAGATCGACGACCTCCGCAACCGCCAGCAGGAGGCCCTGAACGCGGGCAGCCCGCGCTCGGTGGAGCGCCACAAGAGCAAGGGCAAGATGCTCGCCCGCGAGCGCATCGACTACCTGCTCGACCCGGGTTCGTTCCACGAACTTGACATGCTCGCCCGCCACCGCGCACACGCAGCGGGTCTCGAGGAGCGCCCCTACACGGACGGCGTCATCACCGGCTGGGGAACCGTCGAGGGCCGCAAGGTGTTCGTGTTCAGCCAGGACTTCACCGTGTTCGGCGGCGCGCTCGGCGAGGTGTTCGCGGAGAAGATCCACAAGCTGATGGACCTCGCCCTCAAGGTGGGTGCCCCGGTCGTCGGTCTGAACGACGGTGCAGGTGCACGCATCCAGGAGGGCGTCGTGTCGCTCGCCTCCTACGGCGGCATCTTCCACCGCAACGTGCAGTCCTCCGGCGTCATCCCCCAGATCTCGGTGATCCTCGGACCGTGCGCCGGTGGTGCCGTGTACTCGCCGGCGATGACCGACTTCATCTTCATGGTGAAGGAGACCAGCCACATGTTCATCACCGGACCGGACGTGGTGAAGACCGTGACCGGCGAGGACGTGACGCTCGAGGAACTCGGCGGCGCCATGAGCCACTCGTCGAAGTCCGGTGTCGCCACGTTCATGTCGAACGACGAGCAGTCCTGCCTGGAAGACGTGCGCTTCCTGCTGTCGTTCCTCCCCACCAACAACCTCGAGGAACCGCCGGCAGTCGACTCCGCCGACGACCCGGAGCGCTCGTGCGACGTGCTGCGCGACATCCTGCCCGTGTCCCCGAACCAGCCGTACGACATGAAGAAGGTCATCCGCGAGGTCGTCGACGACGGTGAGTTCTTCGAGTACTTCCCGCACTGGGCGAAGAGCATCGTGTGCGGTTTCTCGCGCGTCGACGGCATGACCGTCGGTGTCGTCGGAAACCAGCCGATGGCATTCGCCGGCGTCCTCGACATTGAGAGCTCCGAGAAGGCCGCGCGCTTCGTGCGCACCTGCGACGCGTTCAACATCCCGCTCCTCACGTTCGTGGACGTGCCCGGCTTCCTGCCCGGCGTGAACCAGGAGCACGAGGGCATCATCCGCCACGGCGCGAAGCTTCTGTACGCGTTCTGCGAGGCAACGGTTCCGCGCATCCAGATCATCACGCGCAAGGCCTACGGCGGTGCGTACGTGGTGATGAACTCGAAGTCGATCGGTGCGGACCTCGCGTACGCATGGCCCACCGCCGAGCTCGCGGTGATGGGCCCACAGGGTGCCGTCGAGATCGTCTACAAGCGCGAACTCCAGCAGGCTGCCGACCCGGTCGTACGCCGTGCCGAACTGATCACCGAATACACGGAGAAGTACGCGAACCCGTACGCGGCCGCAGAGCGCGGCTACGTGGACGACGTGATCGACCCGGCCGACACCCGCAAGAAGGTCGTCGCCGGCCTCCGTCTGCTGCGCACCAAGCGCGAGGAACTGCCCCGCCGCAAGCACGGCAACATGCCGCTCTAGGAGAAGACAATGAGTTCGTTCGAAGGAAACTGGTCACCACCGCCGCCTCCCCGCCCCTCGATGGAGCACAACGACAAGGCGGGGTTCTGGATCCGTTTCGTTGCCCACATCATCGACTCCGTCTACATCTGGTTCGTGACGCTCCCCATCTCCTTCCTCACGCTCTTCACGAGCGGTAGTACGGACGATCTCCTGAACACCATGTCGGTCGTGCTCGGCGTGTACATCCTCGCGCGCAAGACGGGAGAGCTCGGCGGTTCACCATGGCGGGCGAAGATGGGGGTCCTCATCATCGATGAGCAGGACGGCTCGTTCATCGGCACCCAGCGCGCGGTGTTCCGCATCATCATGAGCTACGTCTCCGGTCTGGTCCTCCTGCTCGGTTACCTCTGGATGCTGTGGGATCCGAAGAAGCAGACCTGGCACGACAAGATCGCCAAGTCCGTGGTGGTCCGCCGGTGAGCACCGTCAACATCGGGTCGATCTCCCCCGTACCCACCGAGGAAGAAGCTGCGGCAATCGCAGCCGCAGTCACCATGATGTGGCCGCAGCCCGTCGCACCGTCGTCGCAGAACGACGGTCGCGTCAACGTCGGCTGGCGATTCAGCGGCCGTTGGTGGGCCACGCAGCACGTCGTGCGGCGTCCACGCCCCGGGTTCTGACGATGAAGCCGCCCGTCGGTGTCGAACTCACCACGGTGGCGGACAAGTACGCGGTGTTCCACCGCGCCGACGAGGTCATTCGCATCGACAACCTCGAACCGGGAACCGAGCACACCGAACTGGGCATCACCTTCCGCACGCTGACACCGCCGCCCGGCCGTCTGCTCGGCACCATCGCCACGGTCAACGACGTGCATTTCGGTGAGACCGAGTGCGGTCGCATCGATGACAATCCGAACGGCCCGATCATGCGGCCGTTGCCCGGCGAGCGCCCCTACCCGCTCATCATGAACGAAGGTGCAGTGGCGGAGATCTCCGCCCTTGCCCCCGATGCCGTCATCGTGAAGGGTGACCTCACCGAGGACGGACGGCCGGAGGAGTTCGCGGCGTTCCGCGACACGTACGGGGTGTTCGGCGGGAAGCTGCACACGGTGCGCGGCAACCACGACTCCTACAAGGGCCAGAACGAGTTCGTCGGCGACCAGTGGATCGAGGTGCCGGGAATCACGATCGCGCTGCTCGACACTGCAACGCCCGGCAAGACCACCGGCAACATCGAGGCCCACCAGTTCGAGTGGCTCGACGCCCGACTGAACGCCACGACGACGCCGGTGATCATCATGGGGCACCACCAGCAGTGGGTGGAGGGCCCGCGCAGCGAGGACTACTTCGGCCTCCACCCCGACTGCAGCGACGAACTCAGCGACATGTGTGCCCGTCACGCGAACGTGATCGCCTACACCGCCGGTCACACGCACCGGCACCGCGTGCGCACGATGCCGCGCGCGCACATCCCGTCGGTCGAGATCGGTTGCGTGAAGGACTTCCCCGGCACGTGGGCCGAGTACCGCATCTTCGAGGGAGGCGCGATGCAGATCGTCCACCGCATCTCCTCGAAGGAAGCACTGTCGTGGAGCAACCGGTGCCGTCACCTGTACTCCGATTTCGGCACCGACTACCAGTCGTACGCGATGGGCACGCTGGAAGAGCGTTGCTTCGTCATCCCGTTGCGGTAGACAAGTTCCCGATGGCTGAACAAGCACTCTCAGGTCTGCGCGTCATCGACCTGTCGACCGTTCTCGCAGGGCCGAACTGCGCGCGCTACCTCGGCGACTTCGGAGCAGATGTCATCAAGATCGAGCGCCCCGACACCGGCGACAGCCTGCGCAACATGGCATGGCGCGACCCCGCCGACGGCGAGGGACTGTGGTGGCGGTTCGTCAGCCGCAACAAGCGCACCATCGACCTCGACCTGAAGGACGCTGCCGACAAGGAGGTGTTCCTCGGGTTGATCGACGGCGCCGATGTTCTTGTCGAGAACCTGCGCCCCGGCATCCTCGAGCGTCTCGGCTTCGCACCCGACGTGCTTCTCGCGCGCAACCCGAAGCTCGTCATCACGCGCATCACCGGGTTCGGCCAGACCGGTCCGTATGCATCGCGTCCCGGGTTCGCGTCCATCGCAGAGTCGATGGGCGGCGTCGCGGCAATCAGCGGTCAGCCCGGTGGCGAACCGATGCTCCCCGCGTTCGCACTCACGGACGAGGTCACGGGCCTCGTCGGCGCATTCGCCACGATGGTGGCGCTGAACAGCGGCAAGGGGCAGGTAGTCGACGTGTCGCTGCTCGAGAGCATCTTCCACCTGATGGGCCCGTTGATGAGCGTGTGGCTGACCCGCGGTGAGCTGCAGGAGCGTCTTGGTTCCGGCATCCCGTACACCGTCCCGCGCGGCGTGTACCGCTGCAGCGACGGCAAGTACATCGGCATCTCGGCCAGCAGTGACTCGATTGCCGGGCGCGTCGTCGCGCTCCTCGGATTCGAGGGTGACGAGAGATTTGCAACCTTCGGTGCCCGAGTCGAGAACCGCGAGGTGCTCGACGGAGCGATGCGGGACTGGTGTGCGACGCGCACGCAGGAGGAAGCGCTCGCACAGATGTCGGAAGCCGATGCCGCAGCCGGCCCCATCATGACGATGGAGGACATCGCGAACGACCCGCACTACGCCGACCGCAATGCCATCATCAACGTGGACGGCACACCAATGCAGGGCATCATCGCCAAGCTGAGCGAGACACCGGGTGCAGTCCGTTGGCGAGGAAGACCACGCAATGCAGACGGGGACCACATCCGCCGGCACGGTTGGGACTGAACAACCGCCGTTCATCTCGTTGCCACCGTGCGTCCACCACTAGCGTGACCATGTCCGAGGGGGACCCAATGAACGAACAACAGCCTGATCTTTCGCGTGCCTACAAGGTGCTCAGCCTCACCGCCATCGCCACCTTCCTGGTGTCGCTGGACACGAGCATCGTGGTCGTCGCAAAGAACACCATCCAGGCCGACCTCGGTCACCCGAACCTGCTCACCTGGGTCTTCTCCGGGTACAGCATCGCCTACGCCGCCGGTCTTCTCACCGCGGGCCGATTCGCGGACGTGAACGGCCGCAAGCGTTCGTTCCTGCGCGGTCTCGCGCTCTTCAGCATCGGTTCCGTGCTGTGCGGTCTTGCGCCGAGCGCCGCACTCCTCATCGTCGCCCGTCTCATCCAGGCGATGGGTGGCGCACAGCTCACGCCCGCGTCACTCGCTCTCGTCCTCCCGGAGTTCCCGGTGGAGAAGCGCACGGTTGCCATCGGAATCTGGGGCGCAGTCGGCGGACTCGCCGCCGCGGCCGGTCCGTCCGCGGGTGGCCTGCTGGTCGATGTCCTCAACTGGCGCTGGCTGTTCTTCATCAACGTGCCGTTCTGCATCTTCACGCTCATCGTCGGGTCGAGGATCCTGCACGAGAGCAAGGACCCGACTGCAACGAAGAACGTGGACCTCGTCGGCACGGCACTCGGTTTCCCCGGCGTCGCGCTCGTGACACTCTCCATCGTGCAGAGCGGCGACTGGGGCTGGGCAGATTCGCGCACTCTCGGCGCGTTGTTCGGCGGACTCGTTCTCCTCGCACTCTTCGTCAAGCGCTGCAGCTCCGTTGCCGACCCCCTGCTCGACCTTTCGTTGTTGAAGCTGCCGTTCGTGGTGGCCGCAAACCTGTCCGGCCTCTTCTTCTCGATCGGCTTCCTCGGCATGTGGTTGCTGAACACGCAGTGGCTGCAGGCCATCTGGCACTACAGCCCCGCCAAGTCCGGTCTTGCCATCGCACCCGGTCCGATCACGGCTGCGCTGCTGGCCGCGCCCATGGGACGCGTTGCCGTCAAGTGGGGCCACGCCCGCGTGCTGATGGTGGGGTCCATTTTGCTCTCGTTCGGCACGGTGATGTTCTCCATCACCATCCAGCCGGAGCCGAACTACGTCACCGGTCTGCTGCCGTGGATGATCCTCACCGGGGCCGGCGTCGGCTGCAGCATGTCGACGCTCTCGGCAGCCGCAAGCGCGTTCCTGCCACCGTCGCGGTTCGCCATGGGTTCGGCACTCAACACGACAATGCGCCAGGTCGGCTCCGCACTCGGTGCCGCACTCGCAGGTTCGATGGTGGTGTCCACGACGCGCATCATCCAGACGGCCGTGATGACCAAGACCCCGCCTATGTTCACAGAGGCCGCGTTCCACGATTACGACATGGCATGGCGCACGATGGCGGCGATCTACCTGTTCGCGGGGCTCGTGATGATGACGCTGTTCCGCAAGCCCACCGACGACCAGATGAAGGCCGCCGGTCAGGTCAGCTTCGTCGACTAACCGCTAGGAGAGCAGGCCGACGGGGCAGCTGACGCCCGTGCCGCCGAGACCGCAGTACCCGTTCGGCACCTTTCCGAGATACTGCTGGTGGTACGGCTCTGCATAGAAGTAGTCACCGAGCGGTGCAATCTCCGTGGTGATCTCGCCGTACCCGGCTGCAGTCAACTGTGCCTGGAACTTGTCGCGTGACGTCTCGGCGGCGACACGCTGTGCGTCATTAGCCCAGTAGACGGCGCTGCGGTACTGCGTGCCAACATCATTGCCCTGGCGGTAGCCCTGGGTGGGGTCGTGGTTCTCCCAGAACACACGCAGCATGTTCTCGAGGCTCGTCTTCGACGGGTCCCACACCACCATCACCACTTCGGTGTGGCCGGTGAAGCCGCTGCACACCTCTTCATATGACGGGTTCGGAGTGAAGCCGCCTGCGTAACCGACGTTCGTGGAGAAGACCCCGTCGGCCTGCCAGAACTTGCGCTCCGCGCCCCAGAAGCAACCCATGCCCACGACGAGAGTCTCGAAACGGTCGGGCCACGGACCCACCAGGGGCGTGCCGAGCTCGAAGTGTTCCGCGGGCACCGGCATGGTCTGGTCAGTGCGGCCCGGCAGGGCCATGTCAGCGGTGACCATCATTGCGTTCTTTCGTCCGAACATAAATGGAACAGTACCCGCCGAAGTTCCTACACCAATCCAAGAATGCTTCTGAGTGCTTCATCAACCATCCACATCTCCTCCATTGATAGGTGGCCCACTTTCCGTCCCAGGCGCGAGATGTCTACAGCTCTCATCTGTTCCACCAGGACCGAAGTCTTCTGGTTGAGTACTTTCACACGGGGTCGATACGTGAGTTCCTGCGCACTTGCCGACGTTGGTGCGACGACCACTGTGGAGGAAGGGAGAAGATGCGACGACTGAACCACCACTCCGTATCTCGGCCCCGACTGCTCGTGCCCGACAACCTGCTTGTCCACAAATTCATGGACATCACCACGGATCATCGATGGACTCCATGAACTCGAGGGACTCTTT
>Ga0208783_10002204_pt1 | contig 11294 bp, 9 predicted proteins | sample DEB19_08_DNA_2_FD_184529 | JGI IMG/M metagenome (GOLD analysis project Ga0208783, IMG submission 184529) | Aqueous microbial communities from the Delaware River and Bay under freshwater to marine salinity gradient to study organic matter... | ecosystem: Environmental > Aquatic > Marine > Coastal... | reverse complement strand
TCGCCTGCATCTGCGGGCACTCGTGTCGAGGCGGTCGCGGCTGTGGCCGCTCCCTCTCGTGCTCGTTGGTCACGGGTGCCCGCAGACGAAGTCTGCGGAACCATCGACGTGGGAGTCCATCCGAAAGGAGGTCCAACGACGGATCGATCCAAGGACTCCCCACGCAACGCGTTCGGCAGATTCCGGCTTCGCCTGCATCTGCGGGCACTCGTGTCGGGGCGGTCGCGGCTGCGGCCGCTCCCTCTGGTGCTTGTTCGCTCTCAGCATCGACTCCCCACGCAACCCGTTCCGCAGATTCCGGCTTCGCCTGCATCTGCGGGCACTCATGCTTTCAGCGGTCGCGGCTGTGGCCGCTCCCATTGTTACTGGTGACACGATGGCCGTTCGTGCTTCCTCACGCGCCACCCACCGGCTCGGCCATGTCGTCGAACCGAGCCGACGCATCTCGCGACTGGCCGGCCAGTGGGCACCCGGCCTTCTCGGTGGATGCGAGTCCCGTCGTGCGCTCAACGCAGCCCGTATTCCTTGAGCTTGCGGTATAGCGTGCGCTCGCCGATGCCGAGCATCTGCGCGGCCTGCTCGCGGTTGCCCGCGGTCATCGCCAGCGTCTGGCGGATCGCCTCCTTCTCGAGCTTGTCGAGGCCGACGCCCGCGAGGCCCGCGCGCGACTGCGCGTGGTTCTCGCCCAAATCGTCGGCGGAGCGGATCTCATCGGGAATGTCGCGGAGATCGATGGTCTCGCCCTGCGTCATGACCACCACGCGATGCATGGTCTGGAACACCTCGCGCACATTGCCCGGCCAGTCGTAGGCGACGAGGCGCATCATCGCAGGCGCCGTGAGCGTGGGCCGCGCGCGGTCGAGCTCGGCCGCGTACTTGCCGATCGCGTGGTTCACCAGCAGCGGGATGTCCTCGCGGCGCTCACGCAGCGGCGGGATGTGGATCTCGGCGCCCTTCAGGCGGAAGTAGAGGTCCTCGCGGAACTGCCCGTCTGCAGCGGCCTTCTTGAGGTCGCGGTTGGTCGCGCTCACGACGCGCACATCGACCTTGCGATTCTCGTTCGAGCCGAGGCGCACGACATCGCCCGTCTCGAGCACGCGCAGCAGCTTCGGCTGCATGTTGAGCGGCATGTCGCCGATCTCGTCGAGGAAGACCGTGCCCTTGTCGGCGTACTCGAACACGCCCTCGCGGTCCTTGTCGGCGCCCGTGAATGCGCCGCGCACATGGCCGAAGAGCTGGTCCTCGAGCAGGCTCTCGGCCTGGCCCGCTGCGTTGAACGTGACGTATCGGCGCGACGCGCGCTTCGAGAGCTTGTGGATCGCGTGCGCGACGAGCTCCTTGCCCGTGCCCGACTCGCCCGTCACGAGGACAGGCAGCGTGCTGGGCGCGAGCTGCTTGACCATCGTGATCACCTGCCGCATCGCGGGGCTCTCGCCGATGATCCCTTCGAAACCGAACGCTGCGTCGACCTGGCCCTTGAGCGCCTGGTTCTGGCTGCGCAGCATGACCGTCTCTGCGGCGCGGTGCACCAGGTTGCGCAGGACGACGAGGTCCACCGGCTTCTCGATGAAGTCGTACGCGCCGCCCTGCAGCGCCTTCTTCGCGGTGGGGATGTCGCCGTGCGCCGTGACCATGATGGTCTCGGCGTGCGGCTGCTCGGCGCGCGCGAGCGCGAGCACATCGAGGCCTGCGGTCTCGGTCTCCATCACGAGGTCGGTGACCACGACATCGAAGTGCCCGTGCAGGAGCTCCTCCTTCGCCGCCGCGAACGAATGCACGATCGTGCAGACATGCCCGGGCTTGCGGAGCGCCTCGGCCATCGCCTCTGCATGATCGGTCTCGTCATCGACCACCAGCACCTGCGCGCGGATCTGCCCATCGCTCATGGCTTCGTCTCTCCCTGCTTTCCTGCGGACGGCGTTGCGAACGCGCTCACCGTGCCCGGCGTCGCGGTCGGCGGCTGATCGATCGCGATCGGGCGGATCACGCCGAATCCGTCGAGGCGCGCGACATAGTTCACGCCGCCACCCACGCGGTTCGGATACACGGCGACCATCGGGCCCGCGAGCACGATGCTCGCCTCGCGCACGAGGTCTCCCAGCATGGCGTCGTAGCCGACGACATCGATGCCGTTGTCGTGCCCGACCCAGATCTTGCCGTCGGCCGAGGCGAGCGTCGACACGAGCCCGCCGCGCGACGGCTTGTAGGGGAGCGAGCGCTCGCCCACGCGGAAGGTCACGACCTCGCGCGCCTCGTCGCACGACGCGGCGCCCCAGGCGACCTCGGCACGCGCATTCTGTGGATCGGCTGCGGTGATCGGGCGCTCGACGAGCTCTGCCTTCTCGCCGATCAGGTACATCCAGTTGCCCTCGACGCCCGCGGCGAGCACGCGGCGTCGGTCGCTGACCGCGACATCGAGCCGGCCCGGCATGCGCTCGGACCAATAGAAGGTGTCACCCGCCTTGTCGCCCTCGGGAAGCAGTCGGTAGAGCGAGCGCCCGAAGGTTCCCGCGACGGCGTAGCGGTTCGGGCGCACGCACGAGACATCGCGCGCGCCCTTCACGGGAACGAAGAACGGCGTGCCGAGCTGCAGGCCCGCCTCGTGCTCGGTGGCGTCGAGTCCTGCCTTCGGCTCGAGCTTCCAGGTGGCGATCTCGAACTCGGTGACGGCGAGGAAGCGACCGTCAAAGGTGCGCAGCGCGCGCACCGTGCCGCGCAGCGCGCTCGACGAGCGCTCGCGGAAGTTCTCGCCGAGGATGCCGACTTCCGCGCCTTCCGACGCCTGCAGCGCGAACGCGTAGCCGCCGCCGAACTCTGCGGGGATCGGCACGAGCATGCTGGCCGCACCGAGGTACTCGCCGGTCGCGACGCGCATGATGCGGCGACCGACGCAGGCGACGGGCCCTCCCTCCGCCGCCACCACGGAGCCCACGCTCATGCCGTCGAGCGCCCGCTGCGGAAGCTTGGGCGCGATCGCCTTCCCCTTCTCGTCGAAGCTGGTCCCCACGGCCGCGGCCTCGGACAGCCGCACCACGCCGCCGACGCCCGCGACCATCACCTCGCCATCGACGATCGACAGGCCGGTCGGCTCAAGGCCGAGCTCGGTGGTCGTCCAGCGCGCGAGCGCCTGCGGGAGCCGGGGTTGCCGCACATCGATCTCGACGACCGCGTCGCGCTCGAGCACGACGAACAGGCTGTTCGCCTGGAGCACCATGCCGACCGCAGGACCCGTGGTCCCGCGCGGCGCAAGCTCGACATCGCTGATGAGCGTGCCCGTCTCGCTCTCGAGCACGAGCACGCGGTTGGCGAAGGTCTGGAACCAGATGCTGCCGTCGACGACCATCGCGCGGTGCGCGCCGCCGAAGGCGCTCACGACCCGCATCGCGCGAGGGGCGCGCAGGACGGCCGCATCGGCCTCGTCGATGACGGGGGTTCCTTCGGTGGCCTTGGTGCACGACGGCAGCGCGAGGAGGGCCGCGAAGGCCGCCGCACAGGCCGCAAGAAGCACCGCAATCGTCCGCACGCGGGGGGTCGACATGGCGTGTAGAGTATCCACCCGCCCTGTTCCGGGCGATTGAAGGGCTTCCACGCCGATGGCGTCCATGGCGACCGATTCCGAACGAGTGACCAAGCTTCGCGCGCTGCTCGAGAAGGAGCCGAACGACGGCTTCCTGCTCTACGCGTTGGCGCAGGAACTCGCAAAGCTCGGAAGGACCGACGAGTCCGTGGCGCACTACGACCGCGCCATCGAGGTCGACCCGAAGGAGTGCTACGCGTTCTTCCACAAGGCGAAGGTCCTGGAGGAGGCGCGGCGCGCGCCCGAGGCGGTGGCGGCGCTGCGCGCGGGGCTTGCGCGGGCGCGGGCGGTGGGCGACCGGAAGGCTGCAAGCGAGATCGAGGGGTACCTCGATCAACTGGAGTAGTTGACACGACTGTTCAACGCATGGCCGCCGATGAACGGCGGCAGGAAGGCGGCGCATGGCTGTCCGCAAGAAGGCGATCGTGAGGAAGGCTTCCGTCACCAAGGGCGCGCGCGGCGCGGCGAAGAAGCCCGCTACCTCGAAGGCGGCGTCGGTCAAGGTGTTGGCGGCCACGCCGTCTCGCGATGGCGCGATGTGGACGCTCTCGCTGTCGAACGGCGCAAAGGCGAAGGTCGGCTCTGCGGCCGCGCAGAGCGCGGGCGTGCGCGTGGGCGGCGCGTGGAGCGCCTCGATCGCGACGCGCGTGCAGTCGGCCGCGGACGACCAGAAGCTCTTCCTGCGCGCGATGCAGGTGCTTGCCAAGAAGGGCCGCACGGGCGCATCGGCGCTGTCGAAGCTGCTCGGCGGCGATGCGCGCGCAAAGCGCACCGTGGCCGCGCTCAAGAAGAACGGCTGGATCAGCTGACGATGGCCGAGCTCGACCCACGAGGCTTGCCGGCGGGCTACCCCTACCGCCCCGACGACGAGATCACGCCGCGCGAGGTGGCCGCGCTTCCGAAGGGAAGCGCGCTGCTTCTCGATGTGCGCACGCAACTGGAGGCGGATATCTGCACGCTTCCGGGCTCGCGGCTCCTGCCCCTGCAGGTGCTCGAGGCGAAGCTCGACGAACTGAAGGCCGAGGTCGATGACCGGCTCGACACGCCGATCGTCGTGTACTGCCATCACGGACGCCGCAGCCTGACCGCGACCTTCATGCTGCGCGCCGCGGGATTTACCGATGTCCGCAGCATGGCGGGCGGCATCCACCTGTGGTCGATCGCCGTCGATCCGAAGATGCCGACCTACTGACACGCCAAGATCACGCAAGGCACGACCATGCTCTGGCAGCGACTCATCACCGGTCCCCTGCTCATCCTGGCGATCCTCGGGATTGTGTGGCTCGATGCGCGTGTCGAGCCCTCGTCGATCGAGCGCGGTTTGCCAGTCGGGCTCGTGCTCTTCGCGCTGATGGCGCTGCTTTCCGTACTGATCGCGCGAGAGGTGACGGTGTTCCTGCGCGCGGCGGGCGTCGCGGCGAGCCCGACGGTGCTCGCGCTCGCGGCGCTGCTTGGCGTCGCGGGGACGGCGGGCAGCACGCTCGCGCCCACGCAGGTCGGGGTCGCGGGCGTCATCGCGACCGCGCTGGCCGCGATGCTGGTGCTCGCGTTGCTGCGCATGGCGCGCGACCGCGATCCGAAGGGCGCGCTCACGCTTGCGGGCGGCGCGCTCCTTGCGGGCGTGTACGGAGGCGTCCTGCCCGGATTCTGGATGCTCATCCGCCTCGAGCATTCCCCGTGGCTTCTCGTGGGCGCGATCCTGACCACCAAGGCGTGCGACATCGGCGCGTACTTCACGGGCATGTCGATCGGACGGCACAAGATGATCCCGTGGCTTTCTCCGAAGAAGACATGGGAAGGCCTTGCCGGCGGCGTCGTGTTCGCGGCCGCCGTCGGCGCGGTGCTTGCGCACTTCTCCGCGGATCTCGCGGCCGATGCGGACCACTTTCCGTGGTGGGTCGGTGCCATCCTGGGCGCGCTGGTCGCAGTGGTTGGCCAGGCCGGCGACCTTGCCGAGAGCGCGTTCAAGCGCGACGCGGGCGTGAAGGACTCGGGGAGCGTCCTGCCCGGCATGGGCGGGGTGCTCGATGTGCTCGACAGCCCGCTGCTCGCAGGCCCCGTGGTGTACTGGGTCCTGCGCGTCGCTCCTCACGCGTAGCCCGCGGGATGCCGCGAAACATCGGGGTTCGAAGCGGTTTTGCGAGCCGTGTTCCTGCTACCATCCGCGACCCCTATGCCACTTCTCGAGAATCTCCTGACCCTGTTCCGTGTCGATAGCCAGGTGCGCGCGCTGAGCGGGCGCGTGGACAACGCCAAGACCTACCTCAAGGCGCAGGAGCAGCAGCTCGCGACGCAGGAGAAGCAGAAGGCCGAGCTCGAGACGCAGGTGCGCCAGCTGCAGGCGTCGGTGCACGCGCTCGAGGTCGACCAGAAGGTCGCCACCGAGCGTGTCGAGAAGCTGCGCGGCGAGCTGAACAACTCGACGAACGACAAGCAGTACAAGGCCATCCTGAACGAGATGAAGGTCCTCGAGACGCAGAAGGACGACATCGTCAAGCGCGCCGTCGAGGCGATGGGCCGCGTCGAGGACACGAAGAAGCGCCTCGAGGTCCACCTCGCGACCATGGCGGAGCGCCTGAAGATCCGCGACATCGCCAAGTCGAAGCTCGACGAATGCATGGGCGATGTCGGCGAGCGGCTCGCCGAGCTGCAGGCCGAGCGCAACAAGGCCGCTGACCTGATTCCCGAGAAGGACCGCAAGGTCTTCGACCGCGTGGCCGACCTGACCCAGGGCGAGACGATGTCGGAGGTCACGATCGTCGACCTCCGCCACCGCGAGTTCGCGTGCGGCGAGTGCAACATCGAGGTCCCCTTCGAGACCTACGCGAAGCTCTCGTCGAACGCAGAGACCGTGATCCAGTGCAAGGCCTGCGCGCGCATCCTGTTCCTCGCCGAGGCGAACCGCCACAGCGAGAAGGCGGAGAAGGCCGCGAAGTCGCCCAAGGCTCCGAAGGCCGCCCGCACGCAGGAAGAGCAGGACCGGCTCGACAAGGCGAAGTTCGAGAAGACGCGCAAGCTCTGAGCGCGCGTCGCGGGCGTCAGGCTAGATTCCATCGAGGGCGGAGAGCACCGAGTTCGACGGCGCGTTCTTCCATTCGCGCACGCGGCCGTCGGAGGACTTCACGCGCACGAACTGCGCGCTGGCTGCAGTGCCGAGCCCGAAGCGCGCGACCGGCTCGCACTGCGAGAGGTAGCTGCGCGTCGGACGGACCTCGCGGCGCAGGACGCGCTGCGCGCCGCCGACCTCGAGCGTGACCTCGACCTCGCTGCCGATCGGTGCGCGCACGGCAAGCCAGCGGTTTCCCGTGGATTGGGCGTTGACGAGCACGCGGGCAGGACCACCGAGCTCGACGAGCACGAGGTCGTCGTCGCCATCGCCGTCGAGGTCGCCCGAGGCGAGCGCGCGCCCGACGGCTGGCGAAGCGAGGTCGCCGATCGACGCGGCGGCCGCCTCGACGAAGCGCGGTTGCGCGTTGCCTGCGCGACGCATGAAGCACTGCGCGGGCTGCGCATACGACTGCGCGGGCTGGATGCGGGCGATGTCGGGCTCGAGGTGGCCGTTAGCCTGGACGAAGTCCTCGTCGCCGTCGAGGTCGAGGTCTGCAAACAGCGCGCCGAAGGTCAGCACGCGGCGCGTGGGCGCGCCGATGCCTTCGCCGAGCGCGTCATCCGAGAAGAGCGGCGCACCTTCGGCGCGCGCGTTCACATAGAGCGAGGTCGGCTCGTTGGCGAAGTTGCCTATGGCGACGCCGAGCGCGCCCTGCCCAGCCTCGATCGCGTCGAGCCATGCGGCGTCGATGCCCATCGCGCCCGTCGCGTTGCCGTCGCGGTCGAAGGCGAATCCGCTGGCGACTCCGATGTCGCGAAAGCGCGGCGTGCCGCCATCCCGAGTCTCGTTGCGCAGCGCGAACTTCGGCGTCTTGTCGTTGGCGACCAGGATGTCGGTGCGGCCATCCCTGTCGATGTCGGTGAAGGCGAGGCCGAGCGCCTTGGCGGACGGCACGCCGCTCACGGGGTTCTTGAGGGCGATCCCCGAGGATTCGGTCTCGTCACGGAAGACGCCTGCGTCGTTCACGAGCAGCGTGAGCGTCGAGCCCTCGAAGCCGATGGGCGGTCCGTACGCGCGCCCGAGACCATCGAGCGAGTAGTTCACGGTGCGATCGATCGCGGGCGACCACACGACATAGTTCGCGACCACGATGTCGAGATCACCGTCGCGGTCGGCATCGAGCATGCCTGCGGAAGTTCCCCACTTCGACTCGGTCGGCAGCGGTGAATCGATGAAGGTGGGCGCCGCGCCTGAGCGCTCGGCGCGGTTGAGAAGCAGCCGGTCCTGGCCGAGGCAGGCGAGGTAGAGATCGGCGCGCCCATCGCCATCGACATCGCCCGCCGCGATGCCGAATGGAGAGGTGTCAGGGGCGATCGCGTCGTCGCCCGCGAGGCGAGCGAAGCGCAGTGCGCCGCCCGCGACAGTCGCGTTCATGTAGATGCGAATGCCGCCACGGCCCGCGGCCGCGTCGCCAGGCCTCGGCTCGAGCGGCTGGCCCTGAGAGAAAACGAGGTCGAGGCGGCCGTCGCCGTCGAGATCGACGATGGCGACGCCGCCGCCGAGGCATTCGGGCAGCAGCTTCTCGCCGCGCGCGCCCGATTCATGCGTGAAGTCGACGCCCGCCTCGCGCGCAACATCGCGGAAGGCGACGCCGGGTTCAGGCGCGATCGTGCTCGACGCGGGGGCGGTGACGGGCGCGCCCGAGCCAGCGGGCGGAACGGGCCTCGCGCGCAGCATGCGGAAGGCGACGATCGCAGCGGCGATGAACGCGATGACCGTGATCGAACGCCAGAAGCCGCGCGCGACGAGCTTGTCGGCTTCGGGATCGATCGGATCGGGCGCTTCGGAGTCGGACACGCGCGGAGTCTATCCGCGCACTCAGAGGATGGTGCGCCGCATGCGCACATAGTCCCAGACCACGAAGCGGTCGAGTTCCTCGCCGCCCGCGAACAGCACGCGTCCGCCCGTCGATTCGGCCATGCGGTGCGCGAACTGCACATCCTCCTCGGTCTGCGACCAGCTGGGCAGCAGGAAGATGTTGATGACGATGCCCTCTGCCTTGCAGCGATGCGCCTCGCGCATGGTGGCCTCCTCGGTGCGCGGATCGGGCGGGTAGAGCATGTAGAGGTCGCTGCCCTCGAAGTGCGCGGTGGGCAGGCCGTCGGTGAGCAGGAAGACCTGGCGGTTGGGCGTGTCCTGCGCGGAAAGGACCTGGCGCGCGAGCTGGAGCGAGCGCTGGATGTTCGTGAAGTGGAGCGGCAGGTCGAGCTCGGTGATCGCGGGGTCGGACATGTCGGCGCGCAGGCGCACGACGGGATCGTTGATCGACACCATCTTCGGCAGCATCTCGACGATCTCGCCCGAGCGACGCAGCTTGGCCAGCGTGTACATCTCGATCGCCTGCAGGAAATCGCCTGGATACTCGCTGCGGATGAGCCCGTCGAGCGCGAGCGCCATCTTCTTGCAGGCGATGTACTGGCCGCCGTAGCGCATCGAGCCCGACATGTCGAGGATGAGCGCGGTGGCGCACTTCGGCGTGCGGCGGGTGCGGTGGACGACGAGGTCCTCGCCCGCGGGACGCCCCTGCCCCGTGCGCGCGACGGCGTTCAGGATCGACTGCGGCATGTCGAGGTTTGCGGGCGAATCGCCGAACTCGTAGGCGCGCGTCGACGGAAGCTCGACGGCGCCGTCCTTCGTGAGCACGCCGTCGTGCCGGCCGCGGCGTGCGTCGGCGAGGTCGGCGAAGATCATTGAGAGCAGGCGCTTCTGGTAGGTGCGCAGCGCGCGCGGCGAGGCGCGGTAGCCAGCGGGCGAGCGCTCGAGCCCTGCTTCCTCGGCCATCTTGCGGAGCAGCTCGTTCACCTGCCGCTGCAGCGCGGCAAGGTCGTTCATCTGCTCCTCGCCCACGAAGTCGCGCAGCGAGTCCATGTCGATGAGCGCTGGCTTCGCGTTCTTCAGCGCCTCCTCGATCTGCTTGAGCAGGCGGTCGATCTCGTCGAGCTCCGCCTTCACGGCAAGCGCCGTGTCGACATCCATCGGCTCGCGCCCGGTGAACGGGTGTTTCGACGCGAGCTGCTCGATGGCGTAGCGGTCGCGCAGGCGCGCGATGGCGCGCATGATGTCGCGCGCAAGCGGCGTGGCGTCAGGCACGCGACGCTGGATGCGCTCGAGGTCGGCGAGCTGGCCGAGCTCGAGCGCGGGCTTCAGGCGCGGCGCGAGCGCGTCGGGGATCTCGACGCGGTCCTTCGCCGCGGCGTAGGCCTCGTTCGCGAGCGTGTCGGCGCGCGCGGTCTCGTAGCGCTCGAGGATGCGGCGCTTGCGCTCCTCGAGCATGGCGCGGATCGCCTCGAGGCTCGGGCCGAGGCCCTTGATCTGCGACGGGTCGAGGCGGATCGCCTCGGCAAGCTCGCGCTCGGTGAACTTGCGGCGCGAGCCGTACGCGAGCATGTGGTCGAGCATCGCCTCGGCCGCGTCGCCGCCGCGCGGGCGCGTGGCCGGCGGGAACTCGAGCGGGTCGTAGCCGAGGTACGAGTGGACGAAGCCGCCCAGGGGATGCTCGTTGGCCGAGTCCACTTCACTTCACCTCGAATGAGACCCGTCCGTGCTTCTCGCTGCGCGAGATGCGCTCGGTGGCCCAGAGGCCCGCGAGCACGAACTCGACGCAGCTCGCGCGGACGGCGGGATTCTCCGAGGCATTGACCTCGAACGCCTTCTCCCATGCGGCGGGAACGGCCTTGAGCACGCGCTCGTAGTGCGCGCTCGGGAGCATGTCGCCGACCTCGACGCGCGTGCCCTTCGCGAAGATCTCGGCGATGTCGCCGAGTCCGTGGGCGTCGACATACTCGTTGAAGACACTCGCGATCGCCTCTGCAACGATCGCGTCGATCGCCTGCGCCTCGGTCATCTGGTGCGAGCCCATCAGATCGAGCTCGAGCTTGCCGACGGCGCTCGCCTTGATGTGCGCGAGGTCGCTCACGCGCGGCACGGACGGACGCTCGCCGAGCGCGATCCCGCGGCGGCGTGCGTTGGCGACGACGGTGCGGTAGTTCGCGATCGCGAAGCGCGCGCTCACACCGCTCGCGTGATCGACATAGCGCGAGGCGCGGGCGACGCGCGAGATCTCCTCGATGACCTCCTCCATGAACGGCGGCACGAGCACGGGATGCTCGCCGCCGAGGTCGATGCCCGACTCGCGCCGCGTGATGGCGATCCCCGTCTCGCGCTCGCGTGGATAGTGCGTCTGGATCGTCGAGCCGATGCGGTCCTTGAGCTGCGGGATCACCTTGCCGGAGCGGTTGTAGGTGCTTGGATTGGCGCTGAAGAGGACGAGGATGTCGAGGTCGAACCGCACGGGATAGCCGCGGATCTGGACATCACGCTCCTCGAGGATGTTGAACAGTCCGACCTGCACGAGCTCGTCGAGATCGGGCAGCTCGTTCATCGCGAAGATGCCGCGGTGCTGGCGCGGGATCAGTCCGAAGTGGAGCGCGTCCTCGGCGGACATACTGGTTCCAGCGATGAGCTTCGCGGGATCGATCTCGCCGATCACATCCGCGAACTTCGTGCCCGGCGCGAGGCGCTCGCCGTAGCGCTCGCTGCGGGGCCACCATGCGATGCGGATGTCGGCGGGCGCGCGCGTGGCGAGGATCTCGCGCGCAGCGCGCGTGA
>Ga0208783_10002203_pt1 | contig 11296 bp, 18 predicted proteins | sample DEB19_08_DNA_2_FD_184529 | JGI IMG/M metagenome (GOLD analysis project Ga0208783, IMG submission 184529) | Aqueous microbial communities from the Delaware River and Bay under freshwater to marine salinity gradient to study organic matter... | ecosystem: Environmental > Aquatic > Marine >... | reverse complement strand
GCATAGTGCGGGCATGGACATGCCAGCCACACCGGCTGCGATCACACTCACCGACGCGGAGCGGCAGGCGCAGCAGGTGTTGCCAATGGAAGCGGCGTCGTAGAGAGAACGGCTGCCTTCAGCCGCTTGCAGCCAATAACCTATGAGCAAACCAAAGGACGTTACCGCAAGTCGGCTGCAAGGCTTTGTTCTCTCCATCTTTTGACCGGAGGATTGCATGAGTAAATCAATGAAAATCACGGAAGACCAAAAGCGAGGTCTTGTAGACGGCTACGAAGTGCCTGGCCTTGAGGTCATCGACGAGCAAGAGCTTTTCATGGACAACCACGGCTGCAACGTCGTGCTGATCGTGGTCAAAAAGGATGGTGATGACCGCCCGCTGGGGTTTACCTACCGCTACTCGTCTGAGGAGAATTTTTACGACGACGACCCGATGGAGCTTGTGCCGCTGGAGCCACGAGAGGTCGTGAAGATTGAATACTCACGGGTGGACGGGAAGAATTGGAATGACTGTGTTTGATGTCCGCACGCACAACAGGGAGGCCGGTCGGCCGGAATAGGCTGCCGGATGCTAAATGGCTCCATGCCACAGAAGTTGGGGAAGGTCCAACGATGCGGGTTCAAGTCCCGCCCGGCCTGCCTGTTGTCTTTCCGTGAGAGAACGACAAGGATCAGGAGCGGCGAACTATGGACACTGACAACACGCAGGGCGGTGCCGAGCCGTCTCCTGCATCCGCTGGTTCTCACGGATTCAACACGGAATCGCGATGGAGACAGGTGGCCATGCGGTTTGGAGAGTTGCTTGCCGGAAGCGGCCCAAGCGACTACTACGACTTCACTCCCGACGAGTGGCTTGAGTGGGCGTCGGCTTCGATTGTCACCGACGAAGATCGGCAGAAAGCGAGCGAGGCTGTTATGTGTGCCTTTCTTGATCGGGCGCAGCCCACGCTCACCGACGCGGAGCGGGAGGCGATTGCGGATGCAGCCGGCAGGTACGTCGCAGGAATAACGCCGAAGGCTCAAGAGTACACCGCCACGCTGCGGGGGCTGCTGGAGCGGACGAAGTGAGAACGGCTGCCTTCAGCAGATCGCAGCCAACCAACTATGAACAAGACGCAAGACGCTGACGCGATTCTGCTGCAAGGCTTTGTTAGGGCTTCTTTTTTGAGGATAGGAAATGGACAAGAAACCAGAAGATACCGAACTGGCTGCGATGCCATGCCCGTTCTGCCTTACGCGATGCCGCAGCGTCATGGGCGAAGACGGGAGAGTGCGACACCTTCCTGTTCAGCACGACAGCCGATGGATTCCGGTGACGGAGCGGCTCCCAAAGGAACTGACGGCAGTGATGACATACGGTGAGTATTCGCACGTCATTGGCGAGATTCGGATGGGCGATTGGTCTGCTGTTGATGGTGACAGCGAGACTGGCGAGCCGTGGATTCGCGGGACTGTCACTCATTGGATGCCATTGCCGGAGCCGCCGACGCCCGTTCCTGTTCCCATGCCCTAACGGCTGCCTTCAGCCGCTTGCGACCGAAGACATGAAGACCAACACAAAGCCGCCCCGCGCGGCTTCTTCTGTTTCTGAACTGCGTCGCGCCGTCTTGTCGTGCTTGCTCTGGGAAGACCAGTTTTACGAGTCAGGTATCGCCATCGCTGACCGAATCAAGGCCCTGGCAGCAACCGCTCACCCCCAGGAAGTCGCCAGGCTCGCCGTTGAGGCCCGCCACGAGCACGGGCTTCGGCACGTCCCGCTTCTGCTTCTCTGCTGCCTCGCGGAGCGTCGCAAGCTCACGAAGGAACTCGTCTTCCTGTGCATGCAACGAGCCGACGAACCCGGGGAGCTTCTCGCACTTTGGTGGAAGGATGGCCGCAGGCCGATCCCGAACGCCATGCGAAAAGGAATCGCGATGGCACTGTGCGCCAGCTTCGATGAGTACCAACTCGCCAAGTACGCGAACGCCGGTGGCATCAAGCTCCGCGACGTTTTGTTTCTTATTCGACCGAAGCCAACGAGCCCCGAGCAGGCCGAGCTATTCAGAAAGCTCGCGAACAAAGAACTCTCCCCACCGGACACTTGGGAAGCTGCGCTCGCTGCAGGCAAGGACAAGAAAGAGACGTTCGAGAGGCTCCTGACCGAGGGCAAGATCGGCTACATGGCCCTGCTTCGGAACCTCCGAAACATGAGCAACGCAGACGTCGACCACTCCCTCGTGGCAAAAGCCATCGTGGCTCGCCGTGGCTCAAAGAACGTCATGCCGTTCCGGTACGTCGCTGCAGCTAAGGCGTGCCCGAGGTACTCGGCGGAGATCGACACTGCTCTGCGGCTCACGGTACAAGAGCAGCCGATCCTCGCCGGCCGCACGATCGTCCTCGTGGACGTGTCGGGGTCCATGCGGGAGCGACTGTCTGCTAAGTCGGACCTCACCAGGCTCGACGCAGCCGCAGCCCTCGCGAGCGTCGTGAATTGCGAAGACCTTCGCGTGTTCACGTTCTCGTCCAGGCTCGTCGAGGTCTCGACTCTTCGCGGTCTCGGTGGCATCAAAGAAGTCGTGGACTCCCAGCCGCACGCGAACACAAACCTCGATGCGGCAATGGCTGAGATCAACGAGATTCCGCACGATCGCTTGATCGTCATCACAGACGAGCAGACCGACGGGCCGGTTCGAGCACCGGTCGCCGAGAACTCCTATCTCATCAACGTGGCGAGCTACGAAAAGTGCCTCGACCGCAAGGACGGATGGACCCGTATTTCGGGGTTCTCCGAGGGCGTCCTCAGGTTCATTCAAGAATCTGAGTGAGACTGCCGATACCTAGTTTTGGGCCAGAAAACCGCCCACTTGCCGCACCGACGTCGGATGTGTAGATTTCTGGCTCACCTGGAGACAAACAAACATGATTCTTGAAATTGAAAACCACCCGTTCGATCATGTCGACACCGACGACACGAACTTCACGATCTTCATCGCGGACTGGAACCTCCCCGTGCAGCTTGACCCGATCGATCCCGCCGACGCCGCTGCTGACGGCTGGGACGTCAAGCCAACCCACCGAATCCGCCGGTCGTCGTTCGACCTGCGGCCTGCCCTTGCCGTTGCCGTCGAGGTCACCGGCAAGACCGTTGTCCGCAAGTGGGGTGCTCGCTACGTTCGTGGCCAGGTCACATTCTGCGGGGACGGCGAGAAGTCGGTCCGGCACCAGTGTCTGATTGCACTTTCCCGGCAGTTTTAGGCCCACTTGACAGACGTCTCCGACGTCGCTTATTCTCTCTCTCAGTCGATTTGAACCCAACCCAAAAGGAACTTGAACATGACCGCAGTTGCTGAACAAGCCAAGGCCAACATCTACCACATCGGGACCATCCACGAGGGGCCCGACGGCCGCTCGTGGACGATCACGAACATCGAGTCTCGGAAGTCCGAGGGCTCCGGTTACACGAGCCGCATCTACACCCTCACCGACGGCGAGAACACCGTCCGGAAGTCGAGCCGTGGGCTCACTCTCTGGCTCGCTGGCAAGGGTGGCGAGAACAACGTCGAGACGGACAGCGACTCCGCCCAGGAGCCAGCCAAGGCCGTCGGCGGGGACCTCGCCGCCATCATCGCCGCTGCCGTGGCGACTCACCTTGACCTCAAGCAGGGCATCGACCGCGAAGAGGTCGCCGCCATCGTTCGAGAAGAGGTGGCCAACAAGGTGCCACGGTCGATCGTCGTGAATCACGCCCAGCACTCGCCGGTCGACGTTGGGGTCCAGCACTCCAGCTTCGAGGCGCTCCTGCGGGCCGTCGGTGCTCGTCGCAACGTGTGGCTTCCTGGCCCTGCTGGGTCCGGCAAGTCATCCGCAGCGTCGGCCGTCGCCAAGGCCCTCTCCCTGCCGTTCTACGCGACGTCAGTGGGCCCTCAGACGTCTCAGGCCAGCCTCATCGGCTACTGCGACGCCAACGGCAAGTACGTGTCGACGCAGCTTCGTGAGGCGTTCGAGAAGGGTGGAGTGTTCTTGCTCGACGAAGTCGATGCCGGTAGCCCGGCCGTCCTCGTGGTCATCAACGCACTTCTGGCGAACGGTCACGCGGCCTTCCCGGATCGCGTTGTCGACAAGCACGAGAACTTCGTCCTGATCGCTGCGGGCAACACGTTCGGCCAAGGCGCTGACGCGCAATACGTCGGCCGTCAGAAGCTGGACGAGGCCACTCTCGACCGGTTCGTCTTCCTCCCGTGGGAAACGGACCCGTCGCTCTTGGCGGCACTGTCTGGCCTCGATCCCGACATCTTTAGCGACCTTCAGAAGTCTCGGACCTGGAAGTTCCTGAAGACGGACGACTCCCAGGCCGTCACCGAGCGGAAGGACGAGTACGCCAGAGAGGTTGCAAAAATCTGGAAGGCCGTCAGCGAGTTCGGCAAGGGCCTGCGGCTCCTGGTCGGCTCCCGGGCCGTCCTGAACGGCCTGCCTCTCATCGAGGCTGGCTGGAGCGTCAGGGACACGCTCGAAGCGTGCGTCTGGAAGGGCACCGACAAGGACACTCGGTCCAAGGTGTCTTCGCGGTTCTAGAAGCCCCGGGGGTCCTGGTTTTGGGTTCCCAGGACCCCCGGGCTTGACGGGATATCCGACATCGAATAAGGTACACGACATGAAAGACGCAACACACACACGAATCGACTTCGACAACGTCTCGGACCTTGTCGCGTATTGCAGAGACAACTCGATCCCTCGCGGCACGAGTATCTCGTCAGAGAAGACCGACGATCGGGACTTCTTCCGGACCGGCACGTACGAAGAGGCCGTCAAGCTCGCAGAGTCTGGCTGGACGCAGGGCGCCGAGATCATCGCCGAGCATCGCGATGCGAGCCGCTGCTTCCTCAACGCCGCGAAGGTCGCCAAGGTGGCCACGTACGGCTACGACGTGTCTGGCGACTGGCTCGACGTCGGTCGATATCTCGATGGAGAGCCTGAGTGCTTCGGCATCGAGGTCGGCGACGGGGAGATCGTTGCCCAGAAGGTGGTTTCGATCCGGATCAACAGTGCCGTGAGCGGAGCCGTCGAGGCCGATCACATCATCGCTCGCGGCATCGCCCTCCTGCTCGCCGTCGACCTTCTAGAGGCCTGCGGCACGCGGGTCGAGCTTATCTTGGCACGTGGCGGCGGGATCAATGGGAGCGCCAGCGAGAGCACGGCCGCTAAGGGCTCCACGTTCGAGAGCAACACGGTAATCAAAGAGGCAAACCAACCAGTCGACATCGACCGGCTCGCGTTCTGGGTCGCGCACCCGTCGGCGTTCCGTCGGTTCGGGTTTCGCCAGGCCGAGATCGCCGGAATGAGCCCGAGCAACACGTCGCCGAGGCCGATGAGCGACTACGGCAAGCGTCCCGGCACCGTCGAGATCGACGAGCTTTGCACGTGCAGTATCCATGAGCGACGGATCGTTCGCCAGAACGTCCTCGACATCGTCAAGAAGTGTGGTCTCGTGATCGATTCAAACCTGCTGGAGGAAGTCCTATGAGCCGCATGGGTGGAAAATACTACAAGAAGGGCATGAAGCTCAGTGTCGTGAACTTCGACAACGTCGAGGACTACCTGAAGGTCGTGAACGTGGTGCCTGCTCAATACTCGGACCAGGGGTCGCGAGAGCGGGGCCGCAGCGACTTCTTTGGAACAAGCTCGTATGAAGAGGCCCTGAAGCTCGCCGAGACCGGCTGGGCTGAAGGGGCTCAACAAGTCATCGCGCTCCGCGACAAGTTTGATTCGTTCCTGCAGGCCCAGAAGTCCGCGAGGGTCGGAGCTTACGGGTACGAAGTGTCGGGGGACTGGCTCGACGTTGGTCGATATCTCGATGGAGAGCCCGAGTGCTTCGGCATCGAGGTCAATGACGGCGAGATTGTCTCGCAGAAGGTGGTGTCGCTTCGACTCAACAACACGGTCTCGGCTGCAGTGACGACCGAGCAGATCATTCGCCGAGGACTCACGGTGCTCCTGGCGGTCGACCTGCTCGAAGCCTGCGGGCTCCGCGTCGAGGTCATTGTCTGCCAGGCAACCTACTACTACGGGACCAAGGACCATCGCGAGATGAACCTCACGATCAAAGATGCGAATCAGCCCGTCGACATCGACCGGCTCGCATTTTGGATCGCCCATCCATCGGCGTTTCGTCGGTTTGGGTTCTCGTACTTCGAGCACGGCGGTCACCCGTCGCACTTGTCGAACGTGTCCACTCCGCACGACCACGGCACGAGAGAAGGCACCGTCGAGTTCGAGTCATACGAATCGTGTGGCACGACCGAGCAGGACATTCTCGACGACGTTCGGAAGATCGCCGCTGGCTGCGGCTTGACACACTCGGAGGCACTATGAAACCTGACATAGCCCAAAAGCTCATCGCTGCCCTGGAGTCTGGAGAGTTCAAGCACTGCAAGCTCAGGCTCCGGATCAACGATTGCAACTGCGTGATCGGCGTGCTGTGCGAGCTATACCGTCGCGAGACCGGCGACGGCGTGTGGAAGGCTCACTGGGACGAACTGGACGCATTTCAGTTCTACGGCGAGCAAGACTTCCTGCCCGAGATTGCCGGAGCGCCGGACTCGGTCATGGAGTGGTCTGGCATGAAGTCACCGACTGGCATGATCGACGGCACGAATCTGTCTCTGGCAAACGCAAACGACGCAGCGGACGACTACTCTGCCGCGATCGAGTTCCTGAAACAACACGCGGAGGAAATATGAACGACTTTACCCACGTCCTTAACATCACGCTCGGCGCGGCCCTGTACCGTCTTCGCCAGCTTGGATGGGAGGACTTTGTGTTCATCAATGTTCCGATCAAGGCCGCGATCGTTGCGTGGTTCGAGAAGTTCAAAGACGATCAAGTCGACAGAAACACTCCACCGGACACGGCACTGCATGTCGTGAAGGCTGGCATCGAGATTGCGAACAGATTCCACGCAGCGAGGACAAACTAACATGGACAAAGATGAGATCGAAGAACTCCTGCAGTCATGGTGCTGCATGGCAATCGGTGCCTACTTGGTTAAGAACCAAGAGAAGATCGACGTAGCGACCTGGGACAAGGTCATCGATAAGGTTTCTCGTGCGGTGCTGGACGTAGCGGCCGAAACGATCCCGCTCCACCCAAACGAGGCGGCTGCAATCATCTTGGACGCAGGTGCAAAATGTTCTCTGTCGTAGTGAACCCAGACAACGTCGAGCTTGAGATTCCGAACTGCGTTCGGATCAGCCCCGAGTTCGCGCTCGAACACTTCTTCACGATCAGCGAAGTGTCCGACCGCGTCAAGGAACTGTTCCTGATCGTGGTGCCGGACTACGACTTCGAGCACCGCCCGTGGCCACCGACGTCAGATCCCTTTCGTCGGCTAATAGGGCTCATTGATTTGACGGTCAAGCTCTTGAATCGGGGCGGGATCGGAATACGATGGCAATACCCAGAGACTGGACTTCATCCGAAGCACCAAGTGAATCTGGCGGACCTGGCGATCGAGTTGTTCGTGGAGAAAAAAAATGCTGACGACAAGGCAGGTAGCGATGGTGCTTAACTGCTCGATGGGGCACGTGCGATACCTTCGGCGGATTGGTGTCCTCAAGGGAGAGGAACTGTCTTCGAGGTTCGTCGTGTTCGACGAGAAGCAAGTGCGTAAGGTTAAGCGTGAACGAGAGAAGAGTGGTCACTATGGGAGGGGCTTCTCGCCCGACACTTGAAATGGAAAAGCACCTTGAATGGCTTCGAGACCTGGACACAAAGGGGAATGAGTTCCTCTCGGACATCCAGAACAAGATGGCGAACGGCCTGACCGCAAAGCAGGACGCAGCCGTCAAGAAGGCGTACGATCGCGAGATGAGCAAGCGTCCGGCACCGTCCGGCACGGGCATCGAGTTTCGCGGCGTCGTCCGGTCGAAGAAGCCGACTAAGTTTGGAGACAACTGGGGCCTCGTGGTCGACACGGGCGTCGGTTGGTCTGTGTGGACCGTGGCCCCGAAGGGCCGCATTGTGAACGTGGGAGACTCTGTTGAGCTTGTCGGTGACCTGACGCAATCCGACAGCGACAAGTCATTCGCGTTCGCCAAGAACACGAGATTCGCATGACCTACTTCGTGGTGATGCCCAACGGTAAAAAGTTCCCGCTCACCGGAGAGTTTCGGAGAGCCGAGAACGATGACCTCGTGGTTCCGATGATCGGCACCCATGAGATCGACCAGCGGGCAGTCATCACGGATGAGAATGGCAGGGAAGTGTACAACCCGAGGGCCAATATAGATGGCCTGTCGCCAGAACTCTTGCAATGGATAATGGAGAACGATCGATGGGCAAGGTGATGAAACTCAAGCGAAGCGTGACGTGTATAAGGCCAGGCCACGAGCCTTGGCATCACCTCTCCGTGGTAGCTTGTTTGGGGAAGCGACGTGAGGCCTAGATTGAACCCACAATCGAAGCGAAACCGAGTCGGCTATACGGACTCTCCGGACTCCGGTACCTTCCGAACGAGGACTAAACACATGCGACTCATTCAAGACGGCGATACCGTGACGCTCTTGGCCTGCAGGCCAGGCTTGTTTGTTTCACCAGGCGGCTCGCTTGGGTTCAAGTCCGAGTACCACGCCAACGATCCGATCTCGATGGAAGTGTTTTGCGTCGAGTCCGGCGAAGCGTTCTGGGGAGGTACCGACAACTCCGACGACCGCGCGGTGCTCATGGTTCAGCCGGTGTCTGTTTATCATTGCAACCAACCTGGAGAGATTCTTATGCGATTCGTTTTGCTCGCGATTCTTGTTGCTGTCTCGGTCGGATGCACTGACGCAGAGTGGTCACAACTCTCGGCGTACGGTGCTAAGCATCACGTCGAGCTTTGGTCCGGCGGAAAGATGGTCAAAGAATGGACGTCGTCCGGAAAGGTGCTCAGCGAGAGCCACAGCGACGGCTACTACTTCAAAGACGACGACACGAACAAGCTCGTGAGGGTTACGGGCGACTTGGTTATCACCCCTATTGAGTGAGGCTTGCAATGGACGAAGAGATTGTCATCGAAGGGCTCAAGCTCGTGCTGACGTGCCCCGCGTGCCCTGAACAATACGACGTGTTCGACGAGAGCGGAAGGCAGGTCGGATATCTGCGACTGCGACACGGCTTCTTTCGTGCGGACTACCCAGATGTTGGTGGCGAGACGGTGTACACGGATGACCCAGAAGGCGACGGTATTTTTCTCGACACTGAGCGAGAGCGATACCTGACCGAGGCAGTTCGTGCGATCAAGAGTAGAATGAAGTGCCCCGTATGATCCAATCGGCGGACTGTAAATCCGCTGGCTTTGCTCTGATTGGTGGACGCCGAGTAGTTCGATTCTTCCATACTGGAATCTCGAAAGAGGGACCTCCCGCTCACGGCCTTAAATCGCCTGGCCGTGGGCGGGGCCTTCTGAAAAAGCCTCAAAATCCCCGGGATTTAGCAGCACTTGACGCAATCACCGACGTCGTCTATGTTTGTTTGAGTTGATTGACCCTAACCCAAACAAGGAACGACGAACATGACTCCGACCGAAATCGAACTTCACCTCTCCGGCAATCCTGAGTTCACCCGCAAGTACGGCCAGAAGGTGAAAGCCGCTGGTGGCAGGTACTCCGAGTGCCGAGGCGACTCCAGTATTCGGTTCGTCCACCTGCCGCTGTCGTGCGGCGACTTGGCTAACAAACTGATCCGTGAGTACGGCCAGACCAGGAGGGGCAACGGCCGAGCCACGATCATTTTCCGTGGCAAGTGCGAATCGTTCCGAGAGTCGCACGTTCATGCCTCTGTTGTTGTCCAGGAGGTCTCAAAAGACTCCGCCGACCCCGTCAGCGACGGGTACGCGAGCTTTCGGAAGGCCTTCGCTCAGGCATTTCCGGCGTCTCTCATTCCCGCGAACATCCAAGAGCGTTTCAAGGTCTGCCGATTCGACTTCCGCGACGACGTCGAGGTCAGGAAGGCCTTTGTTGATCTCGCTTCACTGGACGGCCGTGGTCGCGTCTGGTGCGACGAAGGGCCGTGCCGAGGATGGCTCATCCTGGACAAGCTCTACGAGACTGAGGAAGCGGCCTGGCTGGCTGTTGCCGAGGACTTCGAGCGTCAACGCGACGCCCTGGCCGTCAAGATTGCCGATGCCCGCGAGACTGCTCGTCGGGCCGCGAAGCAGCCCGCTTGACACCAATCACCGACGTCGCCTATACTTCGTTCTCAGTTGATCGATACCCAAACCCAAGGAACCCAAACGATGACCAAGACCAAGAAGCGAACCGACATTCACCGCCCCTCCGCCCCTGAGTTCGACCCGCAGGCCTACGAGCTTTTCGGTGTCTACGACCTCGTCTGGGGCCAGGGACACGATCCAGTCAATCATCGCGAGGAGGTTAGCCTCAAGGACGATCTTGAGGCCCTCCGGAAGGTTCACAGCCAGGGCCCAGGCGTCGCTACCAAGCAGTGCGGTCACTGCGGCGCTCACTTGACCTACGCTGCGATCCTGACGCACGTGAACGGCGACTTCATCTTCGTCGGCCACGACTGCCTTGAGAACAGGTTCAAGTCGCTGACGGCCGAGGAGTTCAAGAAGCTCCGCGAGGCTGCTCGACTTAACCGCGAGCGCGCCAGCCGCCAGGACCGGATCGACGCCCTCGCGAAGAGCGAGTCGGTAGCCCGGCTCTTGCGGGAGGGTGCGGACGGCGACTACTTCCTGACCTCGCTCCTGACTCAGATTCAGAGCCACGGCCACCTCTCCGAGAGGCAGCTTGCGGCCCTGGACCGGGCCTGGGCCGGGAAGGACCGCCGTGCCGCCTGGAAGGCCCAGAAGGCCGCTGAGACGGCTGAGCTTGCCAAGCGTGGCGTGAAGGCCCCCGAGGGCCGCGTGACCGTAGAGGGCACCGTGGTGAGCATCAAGGTCCACCAGGGGCTCCACGGCGAGGTCGCCAAATTCGTGGTGAAGACCGACGAGGGCTGGGCCTGCTGGGCGACCGTTCCGGCCGTGCTCGACACTCCGGAGCTTGCCCGGGGCGTGAAGGTCCGGTTTGTCACGACTCTGACCCGGAGCGACCGGGACCCCCTCTTCGCCTTCGGAAAGCGGCCCACGAAGGGCGAGTTTGTGACGGCCTAAAGTTCCAGTCCCCCTGTGCCGATAAGGGTGCAGGGGGCCTGGGCTTGACAGCCTTGGCCGACGTCGGATATCTTCACTGTCAGTTCGATACCCAACCCCAAAGAGACCTAACCATGACAGCCGCAATCGCAATCGATCCCGTCGCAATCGACACCCGCTACGTCAACGCCCTCC
>Ga0208783_10002202_pt1 | contig 11298 bp, 6 predicted proteins | sample DEB19_08_DNA_2_FD_184529 | JGI IMG/M metagenome (GOLD analysis project Ga0208783, IMG submission 184529) | Aqueous microbial communities from the Delaware River and Bay under freshwater to marine salinity gradient to study organic matter... | ecosystem: Environmental > Aquatic > Marine > Coastal... | reverse complement strand
CACGGTCGTCGTCATGCTGGACGGCAAGGCCATCGGCCAGACCACCGCCAACAGCGACGGCGCCTTCGTGCTGGTGCCTGAAACCCCGCTCCCCATCGGCAGCGGCGCCTTGACGCTCGAATCCACAGCACCCGGTGCCGCCGAGGCGACGCCCTCTCGGCAGAGCGTGGCGGTCATCGTGCCGGCCGCCGACCAGCCGCAGGAGGCCCTTGTCGCCGTCGTCAGCCCTGACGAGCCCACCCGCGTGCTGCAGAAGCCCGAGGCGAAGCAGGAAACCGCCGCGGCAACACCCGCCACGGCCCCGGCTGCCGAAAAGCCCGCCAAGCTCGTTTCCATCGACGCCGTGGACTATGATTCCGCCGGTAACATCGTGTTCTCCGGCCAGGGCAACGAGGGCAACACGGCCCGCGTCTACATCGACAACGCCATGATCGGCGATGCGCCCGTGGGCGCCGATGGCCGCTGGACCTTCTCGGCCACAGCCTCCGTCACGCCGGGCGTGCACACGCTGCGTGTCGACGGGCTGGATGGCGGCGGCAAGGTGCTGAACCGCGTCGAGGTGCCCTTCGTCCGCGAGGAGCAGAAGAAGGTTGCTGACGCCACCCCTGCGGCCCCGGCCACCCCCGCGCCCGAGCCCGAGGTGCCAGCGAAGACCGATGCCGAGAGCGCCACCCAGCCGCCGGAGGCTGCGGCCCCGGAGACCACCGCCGACGCCGCTCCCGCTGCCACTCCTGCTGCCACCCCCGCCAAGCCGAAGGAGGGCCGGGTGGTCATCCAGCCGGGCAACAACCTGTGGCGCATTTCGCGCGTGCTCTACGGCGATGGATCGAAGTTCACCATGCTCTACGAGGCCAACAAGGACCAGATCCGCGATCCCAACCGCATCTATCCCGGGCAGGTGTTCAAGACGCCTAAAGTTGCGCCGACCGCGGAAACCATCGACCCGAAGCGCCGCGACAAGCTGAAGCCTGAGGAAGACGCCGCCTCCGGCCAATAGCGTTCCGTCGCAGTTTCCGCTTCGCAAGGGCGCTCCGGCTGCCTATATGCTGCCCTCATGAGCCGCAGGTCGCCCCCCAGCACAGAAAAGCCCGTCACGGTGGACGGCGACGAATGGACCATCCTCCGTGACATGCTTCCCTACCTGTGGCCCGCCGGGCAACCGGGCCTCAAGGCCCGGGTGGTCTTCGCGCTGGTGGCGCTGGTGTTGTCCAAGGTCGTCACGGTGGCGACCCCCTATGCCTTCAAATATGCAACCGATGCGCTGACCGGCAAGGCCGACGTCGCCACCACTGCCGTCACCGTCATCGTCTTCCTGGTGCTCGCCTATGGCGTGGGCCGCATCATGATGGTGGTGCTGGCACAGATCCGCGATGCGGTCTTCGCCAAGGTCAGCCAGCGTGCGGTGAAGGAACTTGCGGTCCGCACCTTCCGCCATCTTCACGCGCTGTCCCTCAAGTTCCATCTCGAGCGCCGCACCGGCGGGCTGTCGCGCATCGTGTCGCGCGGCACCATGGGCATCGACACGGTGCTGCGCTTCTCCCTGTTCAACACCTTCCCGACGCTGCTCGAGATTGCCTTGGTGGCGGGCATTCTCGCCTGGTCCTATGGCTGGCTCTATGCGGTGGTGATCCTGGTGACGGTGGTGGCCTACATCTGGTTCACCTATGCCGCCACCGAGTGGCGCATCAACATCCGCCGCGACATGAACGCCGCCGACACGGAAGCCAACACCAAGGCGGTGGACAGCCTCCTCAATTTCGAGACGGTGAAGTACTTCGGCAACGAGGAGCATGAAGTCAGGCGCTATGCCCACTCGATGGAGAACTACGAGCAGGCGGCCATCAAGACCTGGGTGTCGCTCGCCGTGCTCAACTCGGGCCAGGCCATCGCCTATTCGATCGGTCTCACCGTCATCATGGTCATGTCGGCGCTGTCCGTGAAGGCCGGCCAGTCCTCCGTGGGTGACTTCGTGATGATCAACGCGCTGATGATCCAGCTCTACATGCCGCTCAACTTCATCGGGTCCTCCTACCGCGAGATCAAGCAGGGCCTCATCGACGTCGAGCAGATGTTCACGCTGCTGAAGGTGAATGCCGAGATCAAGGACAAGCCGGGCGCCAGGCCGCTGCAGGTGGGGCCCGCCGAAGTCGTGTTCGAGAATGTCTCCTTCGCCTATGACCCCGAGCGCCCGATCCTCAAGAACCTGTCTCTGCGCGTGCCGCCGGGTAAGACGGTGGCCATCGTCGGCCCGTCCGGTGCAGGCAAGTCCACGATATCGCGGCTTCTCTACCGCTTCTACGACGTCAATGGCGGTCGTATCCTGATCGACGGGCAGGATATCTCGGACGTCACCCAGACGTCGCTGCGCGCCGCCATCGGCATGGTTCCGCAGGACACGGTTCTGTTCAACGACACCATCCGCTACAACATTCGCTACGGCCGCCCGGATGCGACCGATGAGGACGTGGTCGAGGCCGCCCGCATGGCGCAGATCGACGATTTCGTGAAGAGCCTGCCCAAGGGCTATGACGCGCTTGTCGGCGAACGCGGCCTCAAGCTGTCGGGCGGCGAGAAGCAGCGGGTTTCGATTGCCCGAACCATTCTGAAGGGCCCGCCCATCCTGATCCTCGACGAAGCCACCTCGGCGCTCGACAGCTTCACCGAGCACCAGATCCAGGAGGCGCTGCGCAAGGTCTCGGAAAACCGCACCACGCTGGTCATCGCGCATCGCCTGTCCACCGTGGTCGATGCCGACGAGATCATCGTGCTGGAGCGCGGCCAGGTGGCCGAGCGCGGCACCCATGACGAGCTTCTGGCCGAAAACGGTGTTTACGCCGCCATGTGGAACCGCCAGCGCCAGGTGGACGAGGCCCGCGAAAAGCTCAAGGAAATACAGGTCGAGGAGGAGGGGTTCGACGATCCTGTCCTCCGCAAGCTCGCGGTCAAGCTGACCCCCTGACCGGCACCCGGCGCCCCGGTCCTGTTGCAGAGACGCTTTCCAACCCAACCCAGAGCCGCTACATCAACCGTCATGTCCATCGCCAAATCCGTTTCCGAAGTCCTGGTCCCCATCCACCGCGAGGGGTACCGTTTCATCGCAATCTTCGCCGGCGTCACGCTGGTACTGTTCTGGCTTCATGCGGGGCCGCTCGCCTGGGCGGGTGTGGTGCTCACCCTGTGGTGTGCCTATTTCTTCCGCGACCCCGAGCGCGTGACGCCGATCCGTGATGGCCTCGTCATCTCGCCCGCTGATGGACGCATCAGCGCGATCGAGGAGGTGGTCCCGCCGGTGGAACTCGACCTGCCGCGTGAGCCGGTCACCCGCATCTCGGTGTTCATGAACGTCTTCGACGTGCACGTGAACCGCTCGCCGCTCGATGCCGCCATCCGCCGCATCGCCTATGTGCCGGGTCTTTTCGTCAATGCCGATCTCGACAAGGCCTCGCTCGACAACGAGCGCCAGGCCCTCACGCTGGAGCGTGCCAACGGCCAGCGCATCGGCGTGGTGCAGATCGCCGGACTGGTGGCGCGGCGCATCGTCAAGTTCGTGAACGAGGGCGACCATCTCATCGCGGGGCAGCGCTTCGGCCTCATCCGCTTTGGCAGCCGCGTTGATGTCTACCTGCCCAAGGGTGTGAAGTCGCTCGCCTGCCTTGGCCAGCGCGCGGTGGCGGGCGAGACTATTCTCGCCGACCTCGATGCGCATGAACCCGAGCGCCAGGGGCGCACCAGCTGATGGAGCGCGAGCCGGACGGCATGGACCGCGCCGTGGCCCCCAATGGCCGGCAGCGGCGCTTCCGCATGGTGCCGGTGCGCTACCTTCTGCCCAACATGATCACGCTGCTCGCCCTGTGCAGCGGCGTCACCGCCATCCGCTTCGCCTTCGAAGGCCGCTATGAACTGGCGGTCGCCAGCGTCATGCTCGCCGTCATCCTCGATGCGGTCGATGGCCGTCTTGCACGTTTTCTCAAGGGCACGTCGCGCTTCGGCGCAGAGCTCGACTCGCTCGCCGATTTCGTGAACTTCGGCGTTGCGCCCGCCGTGCTGCTCTATGTCTGGTCGCTCAATTCGCTGCGCACGCTGGGCTGGGTCATCTGCCTTGTGCTGGCCATCTGCTGTGCGCTCCGTCTCGCGCGCTTCAATGTGGCGCTGGAAGATCCCAACAAGCCTGCCTGGGCCAACCGCTTCTTCACCGGCGCTCCGGCGCCGGCGGGGGCTGGTCTCGCCCTGCTACCCTTTTACCTTGGTTTTCTCGGCATCATCGACGAGGGCCACGGCTGGGCGCTGCTGATCGGACCCTATGTCACTTGCGTGGCGCTGCTGATGGTCAGCCGCGTGCCCACCTTTTCGGGCAAGCACATGGGCCGCGTGCGGGGTGACATGGTGCTGCCCGTGCTTGGCCTCGCCGTGCTCGCGGTGGTGATGCTGATGTCCTATCCGTGGGAGTTCCTGTCGATCGTCAGCGTCATTTATCTGGCGCTGATTCCGGTCAGTATCCGCTCTTATCGGCAGCACCGCGCTGCCGACACGCACCTTGCCGCTGCGGTGGAGCCGCCTGCGGCTAGTTGAACGTCGCCATCACGCTGGCGGAGGAGCGGAGCCTCAGCGTGCAAGTTGCCTTGGCGCCCCGGCATGCGCCCGACCAGCCGGTGAAGCTCTTGCCCGCCGCGGGCCGCGCCGTAAGCCGGACGGGCGTTCCCGAAGGAAACGCGGTGGCGCAATTCTCCGTGCAGGTCGTCACGCTGTCGGACACGTTGATGTCGATGGCGCCGTCAGCGGGTCCCGCCTTGGTGAAGCTCAGAGTGAATATGGGCAGCGCCGTGAAGGTGGCGGCCACGCTCTTGGCGGCGGACATGCGCAAGGTGCACACCTGCTTGCGGCCCCTGCACGCGCCGGACCATGAGGTCAGCACGTTGCCCGCCGCAGCAGAGGCGGTCAGCCGCACGATTGTGTCCTTGCCATAGCTTCGCGTGCAGTCGGTGTCGCAGCTGGTGGTTTGCCCGTCGGCGAAGAGTGACACGACGCCGCTTCCGTTGCCCGCTCTGGTGTAGGACAGCGCCTGCGGCGGCCCGCTCGAAATGGCATAGAACAAGGCCGTTACCTGTGTGGCTGCAGAGACGGTGATCGTGCAGGCGCTCGTGCCCGAACAGGCGCCCGCCCACCCCGCGAAGGACATGCCCGCACCGGGTGCCGCGGCCAGCGTCACGGTCGTGCCGGGGGCGAAGCGGCTGGAGCAGCTCGCCGCGCAGGAGGCCTTGCTGCCAGGCGGTGTGAACGTCACCGTGCCCTTGCCCATTCCGGCGAAGGTCAGCCGCACGGGCAGCCGCCCGTCATCGGCCTCGAAGCTGTCGATGGCGGCCTTCACGTCGATGCGCGGCGTGGTGAGGGTCGGTTTGCGATAGTCCGTCACCGGCCTGCCCGTGGCGCGCAGTGCCGCCACGATTTCGTCCACCGCCGCATCGCGCGCCTTTTGCCGGATCAGCGCGAAGGCGCCGGCAACATGTGGTGCCGCCATCGACGTGCCATGCATGAGGGCGTAGTTGCCACCCGGCACGGCAGAGACGATGGGCGAACCCGGCGCCAGCAGTGTCAGCCTGTTCGATGCATTGGAATAGCAGGCGACCATATCTGGCGCGGTCGGGGCCGGGCTGATGCCGAGGACGGAGCAGTTTCCCCAGTTCCTGTCGGAAACCGAACCCACGCTCACTGCGGCGGAAATGCAGGCCGGAAACGATATTCCCGAGGGGTCGCCGCTATTGCCGCTGGCGATCACGCTGGCAATTCCGGCGGCGCGCAGCTGTGCGATGATGGCCGTTACCGGCGGCGCCACCCGGTCGCAGTCCGATCCATAGCGGGTTGTGGTGCCGAGACTGAGATTCACCGCCGCGATCGGGAATGTGTTGCGCAAGTCATAGACGCGTTGCAGCCCCGCCACGATGTCGGACGTGTAGGCGCCTATGCCGGCTGATGCCTGGCTGAAGACCTGTATGGATATGAGGTTGGCACCCCTCGCCACGCCGGCAAAGGAACTGTTCAGATAGCCGGCGGCGATCCCTGCCACGTGGGTTCCGTGATCGCACCTCGCGTCCGGACAGGGCAAGCCGGAGCCCGCAGCCGTGGAACTTTTGGTGCCGCCGGGGCACCAGCGGCTGGAGGAGTAGCAGGCCTCGGAGACCACCTTGCCTAACAGGAACGGATGGTAGGACTCCACGCCCGTGTCGATGATGGCGACCGTCTGGTCGTTGCCGTTGTAGCCCGACGCCCACACCTCCGGCGCCCGGATGAAGCGGGTCGAGGCGTCGAGGTTGGCCTCCAGCATCATGTTGGGTGTGAGGCTCACCACGTCCGGGTCGGCGGCGAGCCTGTCGAGCTCGGCCGGCGTCACCTCGAGGGCGATGAAGGGAATGCTGGCATAGCTGCGGAAGCTGTCCGGCGCGCGGGCGATGGCGGCGGCGAAGCGGCCCTGCACGGCGGTCGAGGCGGCGTCGATTTCCCGCACTTGCTGGCGGGCCATGGCCGCGCCGAGGCCGGCCTCCGGCGCGAAGGGCACGCGCAGACCCACGATGACGCGCACGCTGCCGGACTTCAGGGCGGCGGCGCGCAGGGCCTGCACGCCTGCCGAGGCGGAGAGGGCTGCAGCCCCCGCGGTGGCTGCCCGGTCCTGTCCGTCAGCCGTCAGCAGCACCCGCTCCGCCGCATGGGCCGCGGGCTGGTGGAGGAGCGCCGCCGTCAGGAGGAGAATGAGAACCCAAAACAATTGCCGCATCAAACGCACCTGGAGATAGAAGTTTTCCCCAGTTTAGATAACGCGTCTATCCTCAATCTTCAAGGGATAAATTCTCCAATAGTGAACTAGTTTCCTTTTATTCTGATGAGAACGTTTCCAGCTTCACAGCACCCGTGCGAGGTCGGCAATCAGGTCCTCCGGGTTCTCGATCCCCACCGACAGGCGGAACACACCGTCACCTGCAAAGTCGCGGTAGCGCTGCAACTGTTCCGGTCCGTGCCGGAAGGTGGAGGCCTGGATGTCCTGCGTACCGATCCAGTAGACGAGGCTGCGATGGTGGCCGAGCGAGACGGCGTAGTGGATGATCTCCAGCTCCTTCACCATCTTCGCCGCGATATCTGGTCCCGGCCGCTTGGTCTGGAAGGTCATCATGCCGGAGAAATTCCGCATCTGGCGCTTTGCCAGCCCGTGCTGTGGGTGGGAGGGGAGGCCGGGGTAGAACACGCGCGTCACCGCCGGGTGCTCCTCCAGGAAGCGCGCCACCTTCATTGCGGCCTCCTCGTGCGCCCGCATGCGGATCGGCAGCGTGGCCGCGCCGCGCAGGATCAGCCAGGCGTTGAACGGCGACAGCACGCCGCCGAAATGGACCGTCGCCTCCAGGTTCAGCGCCTCCAGTTCGGCCTTGCGCCCGATCACCCCGCCGCCCATCGCGTCGCCGTGGCCGCCGATGTACTTGGTCAGCGAATGCACCACGAAGTCGGCGCCCAGCCTCAGGGGTTGCGTGGCGATCGGCGTGGCATAGGTCGAATCCACGGCCACGTCGCGCACTCCCCTCTCGTGCGCCAGCTGCGCCAGCGTCGCGATGTCGCACAGCTTCATCGTCGGGTTGGCGGGGGTTTCCAGCCACAGCATGCGGGTATTGGGGCGGATCGCGGCGGCCACCTCTTCCGGGCGCGAGACGTCCACGTAGGACACCTCGATCCCGAAACGCGGCAGCGTGTCGCGCGCCAGTTCGGCGATGCCCACATAATTTGCATCCGGCACGATCAGGTGGTCGCCGCGGCCCAGCCGGCCGCAGATCAGCGCATGCGCGGCCGCCACGCCGGAGCCGAAGCACAGTGCGGCCTCGCCGCCTTCGAGCGCTGCCAGCTTGTCCTGCAATTGCGCCACGGTGGGGCTGCTCACCCGGCCATAGACGAAGCCCTCGTAGCCCTGCTCGTCGCGCGCCGAGAAGCCCGTGACCTCCTCCGGCGCGAAGGTCACCGACATCACCAGGTTGGGCGACGAGGCGCGCGTCGCCGGGTCGATGAATTCTCCGGCGTGAACGGCAGTGGTCTCGGTGTGCCAGCCACGGTTGCTGCCCGGTTTTCCGGCCATGATGCAGTTTTTTCCTTTCGAGCAAATCTGGCCTATGATGAAGGCTGATCATCGAATCCGCAACTGCCGCCCGGGAGACCGTCGAACTCAGCATGAAGTGGGACCAGCCCCATTGGAGCGGCAAGCCGCAGCGCAGCGCCGTGCCGCGGCAAAAGCTGCGCCCCAACGTGTTTGCGCGCGTCGCCCGCGGCTGTGCCACGCATCGCCTCGTGGTGGCGGTGCTGTCTCTGGTGCTGGCCATCGGGCTTGCGGGTTTCGCCGCCACCCGCCTTGCCATTGACCCCGACCAGCGCCCGCGCATCGGGCTCGATCCCGGCACCGCCAATCTCCGGGCTGAACTCGATGCGAAGTTCCCTGGCGTGGAGCAGACCTTCCTCGCCGTGGTCTCGAGCGACGATCCGGAAACGGCGCGCCAGCAGGCGCTGGCACTCGCCGCCATGCTGCAGCAGCAGAAGGACCTGTTCCTCACCGCCTTCGTGCCCGGCACCGGCCCCTTCTACGATGCCAATGCGCTGCTCTACGAAAAGGTGGACACGGTGCGCCAGCGCGTCGATGCGCTGCTGCAGCTCGAGCCGCTCTACCATGCCATGGCGGCGGCCCCCGACATGGGCGGCTTTGCCGCCCTCGTCACCGAGATCGGCAATGCGGTGGAGCAGGGGCGTTCGCCGCCCGGCCTTGCCGCCATGCTGTTGGCGGCCTCCGCCACCATCGAGGCGGAGGTCAAGGGCAAGCCGCGTGCGCTGGACTGGCAGGCGCTTGCCGGGCTGGACGCGCAAGCGCAGGCCAGGCGCTGGTACGTGATTGCAACGCCGGTGCCCGGCGCCGAGCGTGAAGCCGCTGCCGCCTCGCGCAAGGCCTCGGCCGGCATGCAGGACGTGAGCTGGCTGTGGCCCCGGCGTGCGCTTGCCTCCAGCCCCAGCGAGCTGCGTGACTTCGTGGTGCCCGCGCTGCTGTCGATCCTGCTCGCCTTCGTGGTGCTGTTCGCCGTACTCGGCTCGCCGCGCCAGGCGCTCGCGGTGCTGCTCGCCAGCGCGCTCACCCTCTGCGTCACCGGTGCCGTGGCGGCGGTTCTCGGCCCCGCGCTCGATGGTGCCACCTGGTCCTTTGCCATTGCGGTGCTGGCGCCCGCCATCGTGGCGGGCGGCATCATCGCGGTTGCCTTCGGGCAGGGCCGCACGCGCGGGCTCGCGCCCATGCAGGCCGCGATGCTGGCCGCCCACCGCCAGGGCGGCTTCGTGTCGGCGGTCATCCTGGTCTTCGCTGCCGTCTGGTCGGCCTGGCTGTTGCGGCACCTCCCCTCGCTGAACCACTTCGGCGCCATCGCGCTCGCGGGCTGTGCCGCGGCGTGGATTGCCTCGCTCACCGTGCTTCCCGCCGCGCTGGTGCTCACCACGCCGCGACAGGCCGAGGAACCGCCCCACTGGCTGGACGAGGCGATGGGCGAATATGGTACGCCCGCAAGCCGCGGTGCACTGGACATCGCCGCCATGGCGCTGCTCGCGGGCGCGGTGTTCGCCGCCGTCTTCCTGCCCGGCATGCGCTTCGGCGAAAGGCTGCTGCCGTCAGCCCCGCCGCCGTTCCTCGAAACGCCGGACGCGCGCGGCGCGGTGCACATCCTCTCGCCCGAGGCCGGCGTGAAGGAGATCGTCGACCGCCTCTCCGCCCTTCCGGAGGTTGGCGCCATCCGCACCGCGCAGCAGTTCCTGCCGCCCGATGCCGATGCCAAGATCGCCGAACTGCGACGTCTGTCCGCCCTCTCGCCCTTCGACCCCGTCATCGCCCCTGTCGCCGACCAGGTGTCGCTGCAGCAGAGCTTCGATGATCTGCAGACCCGGCTCGGCGGCATTGCCAACAGTCCCGCCTCGACCCCGCAACTGCGCGAGGCAGCCCTCAGGCTGCGCCGGTCCATCGGGCTGTTCATCGCGGCCGAGGCTCCCGATGCGCAGCGCGTCGCGGCGCTGCAGACCTCGCTGTTCGGCGGCCTCGCCACCGTCTCGGCGCTGGCGCAGCGGCTCGCCGTGATGGAGCCGCCCGGCGTCGCCGCGCTCGAACCGCAGCTCCTCCGCCGCTTCGTGGCGCCCGACGGCACCTGGCGCATCGAGGTGATGCCGCGCTCCCGCACCGGCGAACTGTCCTTTGCCGCAGCACTCCGCCGCGCCGTGCCGCAGGCCGCGGGCGAGCCGGTGGTCTCGCTGGTGCGCAACGAGATGATCCACCACGAGGCGATCCTGGCGCTGGCCACCGCGCTCCTGGCGGCCTGCGTGGTGGTGCTCGTGGCACTTCGAAGCCTGCGCGGGCTGGTGCTGTCGGTCGCCCCGGCTGGGGCCTTCATCACGCTCACCGCCGCTGTCACCGTGCTGCTTGGCATCAGCATCACCGCCGCCATGCTGGCGGGCATCAGTGCCGCCATCGCGGTGCTCATCTCGTGTTCCATGCTGGTGGCGGTGCGGCTGCGCGGCAGCGCGCCCGGCATGCAGGCCCATGCCCTGCCGCAGCGTGCCGTGCTGCTGGCGCCCACCACGCTGGCCGCGGCCGCGGCGCCGCTGGTCATTTCCTCCCGCCCCGCGGTGGCCGAACTGGGTGCTTCGCTCGCCATGCTGTTCCTGATCGTGGCGCTGCTCGTCATGCTGCTGGTCCCCGCACTCGCCCGCTGGCTGGACCTGCTGGCCGAGCCCGCGCCCCGGGCTGTCCGCCGCCCGGATTGACGTTACTGGCGACAATCTGAACGCGCGGTGGTAGCGTCGGTCGTAGGTGTCACGGCGCGAACACCTCGAAGCAAGTAAACAGGGAGCAAATCATGACAGTTCAGTTCAATCTCAAATCCTGGCTCGTCGGGTGCAGCATGCTCGCGATGACGGCGACCGGCGCCTTCGCGGAGGTTGTCTATAACCGCGGGAATTCCGCCGACCCGGAGTCGCTCGACCCGCATAAGACTTCCACCGTCTATGAAGCCAATATCCTTCGCGACCTGTTCATGGGCCTCATGGTGCAGGACGCCAAGGCCGAGGTTCAGCCCGGCGCCGCCGAGAGCTTCACCGTCTCCGCCGATGGCAAGACCTACAGTTTCAAGCTGCGCAAGGGCGCGCTGTGGTCCGACGGTTCGCCGGTGACGGCGGACGATTTCGTCTATTCCTGGCGCCGCCTGGTCGATCCCGCCACCGCCGCCGAATACGCCTACATGCTGGCCCCGGTGG
>Ga0208783_10002200_pt1 | contig 11301 bp, 17 predicted proteins | sample DEB19_08_DNA_2_FD_184529 | JGI IMG/M metagenome (GOLD analysis project Ga0208783, IMG submission 184529) | Aqueous microbial communities from the Delaware River and Bay under freshwater to marine salinity gradient to study organic matter... | ecosystem: Environmental > Aquatic > Marine >... | reverse complement strand
TAAAGAGCATCCTGTTCGGCTTGCGTGCGGTTGCCGCTTGTCACTTTGAACGTCAGCCCCTCGGCTGCGAGCCGCCGCAAAAGTTCGCGGCCTAGGCGCTGGAGTTGCGGTTGAACCGTCGCCAGATTCTTCTCACTTCGCGGGTCGGCTTGCCACGCTGCGGCTCTTGCTTCGCTTGGCAAGCTCGGCTTCGACGCCGCCACCGGCTTTGTGATGCTCGGCGCGGGAGTGAATCTCGTCGTGGACGAGGGCGAGGAGTTTGGCGAGGTCGGCGGTAGGCCAGCCTTGGACGCCGCGAAAGAACGAATGAACAGCAGGCACTTTTGAATCCAGTTCACTTTGCAAAGCCGTTCAATGGCTTCTCCAAATTCACGAAGAAGGTCTTGCTGTCGAAGTCGTAGCCTCCTCCGATTTTCCACCCCGCGCAGCCGGTGATGGCCAGCGCGGCCAGCGCCAATAGTGCGAGGCGCATTATTTAGCTTTGCGGAACACGTTGATGAGGCCAACCAAAGCCAGCCCTGCGGCCACAATGGCCTCGCCCTGCGAAGGATCGAGCTTCAGCCCGACTGCGGTGGCGAGCATGATTAGGCCACGCCAGGTGGAGTTTTCTTTGAGGCGATCCAGTGCGAAGTTCATGCCCTCGCAGGCGTGTCAAAGCCTACTGCGCGCAATGCGAAAGCCCGCCGAAGCGGGCCTCGATCTCCTCCCGGTCTTGCCGGGTGAGCTAAGATTGCAAAGCGGCCACAGCCTCCGCGCTCGCAGCCTCGTAGCTGCACAGGGACGGATTAAATGTGCGCGGCGTCGGGTCAACCGATGCCAGCATCATCGCCTCAAGCCAGCTTTTGAGTGCAGTCATGTTCGGGCCGAGCGGTTTGCCTGCGGTGAGCAGCGCCATTTCAAGGCGCTGGAGGCTGAGAATTTGCAGGGAGGTTAGGTGCTGGCTGACCCACTGTTCAGGTGTGTAAGTCGGCGGCGATTCCACCACAGGTTCCGGCGTGAAGATTTCCCACCCTTTGCGGACAAGATTGGCAATGGCATCCGTGTCGGTTTCGATGCGGACTTGGCCTTCGTAGCGGAGGTGAGTTTTCATGGTTAGTTACAGGAGATTTTGAATGAATAAGCGGCTGCGTGTTCTAGGCGCTTGCGTAGAGGATCGGCGGCTGCTCCGTCATAAATAGCCAAACAGCCGAGAAGTCCGTCACCAAACACAGATGCCCTATTTCGGCTGCAAATGTTGAAGCTGTCCGTGACAGACGAGTTTGATCGTGCGGTTCCCTGCAAGTTTGTGTTTGCCAATGCAGAACCACTGTTCAAACGGTAACTGGCAGACCCGTTATAAGTAAGACTTCCAATGGCGGCACTACTTCCAAACCATGAGGACACGCCGGTTGCACCGTGAAATGCGCCGCTTCTATTGAACTGCCAAGAATTTCCGCTCGCTCCGTAAAAATAAAAGCCAGCGTTTGTATTTGCAATGGCGCTATGTTCAAAAAAGAAGGGCTTTGCCGTAGTAAACTGAGCGCACACCACAACCGTTATAAAAGTGTTTAGCGGAACGGATGCAGCCTGCAAATCGTCGTTTGTTCCGTCGAACTTTAACGCTGTCTGACCATTGATTCCATTGGCTCCTGTTTTAACCAATGGACGTTTTGTGGAATCCGATTCGGTTGCATCGTAACTTGTGCTGGCGCGATTCGACCATGTTTGCAATGCCGTGCCGTCCGAGTTGTTCAAATACCGAGCATCGTAGGCAATAACTGCTCCCGCTGCTTTGTAGCTGAAATGGCGGTGGCGTGCTCTCATGGTCAGTTGAACGAGATTTCCGCACCTAGAAAACGAGCGTCCACGGCAAGCGTGTCGTTGCTTGCTGAAACTACCCGCGACAATTCTAGAATCACAAGTTGACCAGCGGCGGGCGATCCTGCCAAAGTCACGGCGCTGGTAGCTGGCGAGATGTGCACATAGTTTGCCGTTTGCAGCGTATCGTCCGCGCTTTGCGATGATCCCATCGCTTGATCAATCTGGCCGTTGTCGCCTAGTGCGCGGCCAGCCAATGAAAAAGTTACGCCTCCGCTTCCACTTGCCGCCGTCCAGTGGAACTTTGCCGTGATTGTTCCGGCATTCCAATTGTTTGGCATCACCACGGCGGCTTGCGCGTATTCTTGCGTGGCTGTGTCGAACTCCAGCATATCGTAGTTCACCTTGTTAGTGGACGCTTCAAGCGAGTTAACTCCGCACCCTGTCGTTGTGCGTGGAATCCATGCCGAAGCAGGAATCCACAGGTTTGTGGAACCTCCTGCGCTAGGAGCCGAAAATGTCGGAGCGGAAGCAGTTCCAGAGGATGTGAGCACCGTATTAGCCGCGCCAAGCGCAAGCTCGGTCACTTGTCCTGATCCGTTGGAATACCAGATTTTCCAGTTGTTTGCCGTGTGGTCGCTGGTCGATGTAATCGCGTGGGACTGGTTATGCAACTGTGCGTGGGTGTGGTTGCCAGCCGCGAAGTCCGTTGCGCCTGTGCCGAATGCTCCTGTGGTTACAACGCCAGAGGTTGTCGTGATGAGCGGAAGATTTTCTGTGCTACCGATTGCCCCCGTGTTGGTGATGTTTCCGTGAGCGTGGGACGCGGGAGGCGTTGTGGTCAGAGCCAGCGTTCCAGAAGCGTTCGGTAGGTCAAAAGATCTGCTTGCAACAGGAAAAGCAATGCTGCTCGTGTTTACTCCATCTGTAACGCTCAACGTAGAGTCGCTAACGGTCAATCCAACGACATCGTTTGTAGCATCAAAAAGGCCGCTTGCGCTTGGCGCGTTGTCGGTTATGAGAGCAAGAGTCCCAGAAGAGTCCGGCAGATTATATCCTCTGTCTGCCGTTAATTGACCCGCATTAAACGCACCACTCAAAGCTGTTCCTGTTTTGCGAATTTGCAATTCACCGTCTCCAGTGCTGACAAGCTGCTCGTCATTGACCGAGTCCCAAAGACCAGCAGCGTTGCCGTTTGTTTTTAGGTCTGTGATTTCGGACGAGGGATGCGTGTGCGCCAACGGTGTTCTTGCATCGCTTAACCTTGAGTCGTTGCCCTGGCAAGCTGTGCCTGCGGTGGTTCCGTAGGCCACATTTGCCGTGATCGTCCCGCTTGCCGTGATGGGCGAGCCGGATATGGAAAGCCCGGTGCCTGTGAGTGCAACCGAGGTTACGGTGCCGCTGCCACCGCCTCCGGTTGCCCACTCTGTGTCGTAGTTTGTGGCGCTTGCTTTGCGAAGAACTTGGCCTGTTGTGCCGCCGGTTGGGACGCCTTGGCCGTTGGACCCGGCCGGTCCCTGCGGGCCGGCTTCAACAACTTTGACGACATCCGTAGAACTCGCCGTGCGAATGGTAAGTGTCTCGGCCATGATTTAGCGTGTCATTTCACGAGTCACGACAGCGCGGCCTTGCATGAGTCGTCGCACGTTGCCGGAAGGATTCACGACTTCGAGATCGTACAGATATGTCGCAGCGGTGATCGCTGCGCTTGAGACGGCAGAATAGGAAAGCCCGATGGTGCCGTTGGAAAGCGCGGTCATTGTATTTGTCGCAGTCGAAAGGGAAACGGTTGGCGATGCTGCCTCTGCCGAAGTTCGCAGCATCATGCGCGTTGTGTAGCCGGTGAGATCAACGGGCGAGCCGTCTGCCTCCCACACGACGCTTGTGTCCCAGGTTTGGCCTTGCGGAAGGCACAAATCCACCTCAGCGGGACATTTGCCGTAAAGCTCGCTCATTTGTTCCCTCCCCTGCGGTAGTAATCCGCCTCAAGCCGTTCCACTCGTGGCGATAGTGCATCAAGCTGCTCGCCCTGATTGGTGACGTTGGCCTGGAGAGTTGCCGCCCACCACACCACGGCCACGGTCTGCACAAGCAGCACCACGGCGAAGCTCGCCAAGGCAATGTTCACGCTGCGGCGCTCCTGGTCACTCATGCCGGTATCAGGTCATCGGATAAAAGGGCCGAAGCCTGGTAAGTGTGTTTCTTTGTTCCGTCCGAAACTTCTACCTCCATTGTGACCGAGGTAGTTCCGGCGGCTACAAGCGCGGTGATGCCGGAGACATTAAAGTCCACGTTGGCGCTCATGCCGGGCGCTGCGGCCAGCGTGTTGGCCGCGATGGTTACAGGGTCGTAGTTAATGCGCTGGCAACCACCCGCAAAATTAAGCGTGTATTCTTTCCCGGCGGTTCCGGTTACCGCGATCTGGGCCGCGCCGCCGATGGAGAATCCTGCGTCAATAAACGCCTGCTGCACTTCGGTGGCCGAAGCGTCAAAATTAAGCGATGGCGTCGTGATTTCTGGCAGCGTGACTGTGCCTCCGCCAGAAGTAACCGCCGCCGTTGCGCCGGTTGTTGCCGTGGAGGTAGAGGCTAGGCTGAAAGTGTCTCCAGTTCGGTTGATGATGAAGTAGCTGCCGCCGTTTGCTACCGATGACCCGGTGAAAGAGAAGCCCGTGATGGTGACGGATTGGCCGTCGAACAGCCCGTGGTTTGCCGCCGTAAATACGTTGGCCGACACCGAAGATACCGTGACGTTGCGGGCGGGCATAACAATGGCGAATCCGCCTGACGCCGGAACCTTGGACAAGGTGATTTTTTGCACCTCGTTGGAGCCAGTGCCTCCGTTGGTCAAGGTGGTCACGCTAACGGTCAGCCCGGTCGAAATGGCCGACCAAGTGATTTGCAGTGCCGCTGGCGTGGTGGTTCCGACGGCGAACTTGATCGTGTTGGACGAGTAGTCGGCGTAGGAATAAACTGGGTCACCGCCGGCATTCCGCGTCAAAAAATAAAGCTCAATGCTTTCAACGTCGCTCTGAAAAAAAGTCGGAGACGAGGCCGGCAAGGTGCTGCTCGCGGACGCGACAAAGCTGCGTGACTCCGTGTCCAGGTAGAATTTGCGGGACTGCATCCTGCGATTCTGTCCGTGTCAAAACTCAGACCCTTTCGGCTACGAGCCGGTATTGAACCGGAACCCCGTTCTCGCAGACATCAAACGTAACTGTCGGCAAAAGTTTCCAACCGCCATCGGAAACGTCAACCTTGTATGGCGCATTGTTGCCGTCGATTCGCATCGGGCTGCACCGCTGGAAGTTGCGGTCCAGCTTGCCGGCGCTTATCACAGAAGGCGGCTTGGACGGATCGCTGCCGCCGCCCAAGTCGTCTTTGAATTTTTCCAAGTCGGCCACGGCTATTGGTCAGAATAAAACACTACTTCGAGGCTGCGGCTCACCTGAGTAATGCGGCCTGTCTGCGTGCGGTCTTCGGCGTAAATGTTCTTTTTTGCTATTTTGGCAAGCAGGCTTGATGCAACGCCGGTGATGCTGACGATTTTGGCAACGCCCTCGAGCTGCGGCGTGAACGCCGCGTCGTCCACGATTGCATATTTAGCCGAGGCAACCTGCGAGGTGTAGTCGAATTTGGCCGAGACTGTGGTCGCTGTGCCGCCTTCAACGATGGCAATGAGACCGCTGAATGCCCGCGTTGCCCTGTTGGTCGAGTAGACCACACGCACTGGGTTGGCCGCTGTGGCATAGACGGCGCTGACAAAAATGAGCCCGTTGGAATACTCAAAGTCGCGGCTAACCAGATAGGGGCCGCCCTGGTGGTTGGGCAAACCGCGAGGAGTTGAGCCAGACGGCCACGCATAATCCAACGTAAAAGACTGCAAGTCGGCGGTTGAGCGGAGGAGAAAACGCGCGCGAACCGTGACGAAACCGTCCTCGCCAACACTTGTGCTCTGGTTCAAACAAACAATGTTGTTTGTCGCGTTGGTGGATTTTTGAACTACGGCAGGCATGGCGTCAGGCGGCGAGAACGTGGATTGGCAGGCGTTCGGTTAGAAGTTTGTAGATGTCAGTCACCGCCTGCATCGGGTCGGACGATTTCCCGCCTTCTTTACCTTCTTTGCTTCTTTTGCTGGCTTGTTCGGCGCGCGCGCGCTCTTCGGGAGTTGTAGCCTGGTCGCGAAGATCGTCCTCAAATTGCTTTCTGCTCATGCGATCCAAGCCGGTTGACTTTATATAGTCCTCGTAAGCCTCGCCAATGTTTTTGCCGCCATTGATATCTTTCATCCGCGCGCGCTGCATTGCCCTGTCTTTTGCGCGTTGCGCGCGGTCTTGAGCGCGAACCGCTGATCTGAACATTCCGGCATTCTGGAATCTTTGCGCTGCTGCGCTGGACGCAGCGCCTAGCGCCTCTCCTCGCATCGCTCCAAGGCGCTGTTCAAATGTGGCCTCTTGCTGAAAGCTATAGTTTCCGCCGCCGCTGCCGACATGCAAAGTTTCGTTGTTAGGTTTTTTGTAAGTCCCGGCATTGGCGGATCGGCGCGCCTGGTCTTCGCTTGCGCCACGGGCAATCTGCTCGTTGTAGATTCTCATCCATTCCGCCTTGCTCTTGGCTTCCTCGGTGCCAAAAGCCATTGTCTCGGCGTATTGCAGTTCTGCTTCGATGCTTTGTTGTTGCTTTGCCAGTTCTCCCTCTTTGAGGCGGAGCCGCTCCTTGAGCGAGGCATTTACGTCGCGCGCGGCCATATCGAGGTCGCCCTCGTATTTGATGGCGGCCTCCGTCCAGTCCTTTAACCGCCCTACGGATTCCGCTTTTTGCGAGTCTCCCGCAGCCTGCGCCTCTTTGATTTGCAACTCAAGGTCCAAGATGTATTGCTTGAATTTGGCAACATCGGCTTCGGCTTTGGCTTTTTCGTCAGCGTTTGATGTTTGTTCTGCTTCGCTTGCAGCCGCTTCTCTGGCTGCTCTGGCTGCTGCTTCTTGGGCTTTTATCCGTTCTTCTTCTGCTTTGACTTCCGCGTCTATGCGGCGCTCGTTCTCTTTGGCGTTTGGGCCAGGAACCACTTCCGGTGCATAGGCTGCTCCTGCCGGAGTGCCTACCCCAAGTGGTATTCGCGAATTTCGAATTGTCGAATCATCGGGCAAAAGCTCGCCCCTCTGGATTAATCTGTTGCGCGCGTTTTCGCGCATCTGCCTGGCGTCGGCCTCGGCGTTTGTTTCGGGTGGTGCGGTAAAACCAGATCCGATGAGGTTTCCAATCCTTTCACTGGCTTGCACAATCCCAGAAAGCAGATTTGCTCCAAAAATGGTGGCATTCTGCTTCATCACGTCCAGCTGGTCGTTTGCCTGTGCCAGCGCCTCGACCGTTTCGTTTGACGCCGCAGAAACATTAGCCATCTCATCAGCCAATTCGGCAAAGTTGATTCCCGCCGCTTTGGCTCCGACCACCTCGTAAATGTCGGCCATTTTCTGAGCGTCTCCATTTGCTGCGCGTTGGGCCTCCGCAACCATTTTCACACGCTCTTCAAGCCCGGCTGCTGCAAATTTAGCCGGATCGATGCTGACTCGAGCAAATGCCTCGGCCAGAGCGCCGCCCTCTCTGGCCGCTTTGTTCGCAGAGACGCCGGCCTTGGTCATTGCCCTGGCAACTGCGTCGATGTCTGTGCCAACCAGTTGCGCGGCGTTACCGACCTTTTGAATGTCTACAGCGGTTGTTCCAAACCGCTTTGCCATGTCGGAGATGTCGTCGAATTTGCCAAGTATGGATTGCAACGCTCCGACAATCGCGCCGCCGGCCAGCAAAGAACCAAGCCCGCGAAAGGCGTTGCTTACAGAAGTCGCTGCGCCTGATGCCGAGTTTTTGACCCGCCCCATGTCGGCGTCGAATTTTGCCGTGTTGGCTGAAACGTCAAATTTTATGCCGCCGTCCATTTGCCAACAGTTTGGGTGTCAAGACACGCTTGCGAGGCCGGGGTATCTGTCCAAAACGCTTTTCACGACGCCGCGACTTTTGAGCTTCATGGCCTGAGAGAAATAGTTGGCCCGCTTTTGCAGTGCGTTTCGCCAAGCATAAGCGGCTTTGGCCCAGCGGTTCGTATGAGTCAAAGAATTAATGAATCCGACCTGATAATTTTTCCCGCTTGATGCCTGCCGCGTCTGAACCATTCCGGCCATGTCTCCCTTTTTGTAGTGCTCGGCGGCCTTGACGTAGGCTGGCGCTTGAACCGCAACGCCTATCTGATTCCCTATGTGCACCCACATTTTTGCGGCAAGTCCCCTCGCCTTGAGGCGTTTGGGCAGGCTTTTTGCTCGAGCGTCTTCGATCTGTTTCCACAGCCAGTCTGGGTAACGGTGCGGATTGTTGCTGCCGCTCAAATAGTATAGCGCCCTGCCGCGTTTGCCCGTCGCCCTGGCTTGCGCCGCGCGTTTTTGGGCGCGCGCAATATCTGCCTGGGAATAAGTTTTGCCCTTGGACGAAACAGGTCCGCTGTATTCAAAACCGTAATAAGCTCCCGGCTGCGCTTCATGGCTTGTTTTGACAGATTTGACCGAAGCCTTTTTGGTGTTCCTTACCGCTTGAGACAACAAAATGCCCATTTCCTGTTTGATGACAGTCTCAAAATCCTTTCCGCTGATGCGTTGCAGTTGTGTTACCGCATCGTGAAAACGGCGAATTGCGCGCTGATTCGGTTCGACCTTGATCCCCATGTCATCAACTTGGTGTCAGTGCATCGGCGATATACCGATCAAGCGTTTGAAATGTTGCGTCTGCGTTGACCCTCCATCGACAGCGTCGGCCAGACTGCATATCGTCAAAGATCAGCAACTGGTTAATGACCGCCAACGGGATGCGCCAAATTGCATCCTCAATGCTGATGCCGTATTTGGTAACGCGCGCGGCAATGGCTATCTGATAAGCCGGGCGCGCTAAATTTTTGGGCTGTTGTCTGCTACAGTGGATGATCCCGGTTCGCCGGAAGTTAGACTTGATGTGAATTGCTCCATTTGCGATTGGACCCAGGGCTGTAAAAGCGGAACGTCACTTGGTGGTCGCGTCGCCATGAAGTCGTAAATTTCCGGCAGAAGAGCATCGGGCCTGCCAAAATAACCGCGCAGCCGGTCCTCCGGCGCTTGGTGCAGGTAGACGAAAGACATAAGGTCAAAGCTCCAATCGTCGCCAATGTTGTCATTGGCTGCCGCCCTGATGCGGCGGTGCAGGCTCCATGTGCCAAGAGTCATTGGTCGAAGCGCCAATCCGCTGATCGTCTGCGCTCCTTCCAACGCTGCTGTCTCAAGCAGCCCTTGTCTCTTTTCGGGATCTATGTCGTAGCTCATCGGCTACGACGGCGCTGTCAATCTTCAGCGTAGTTCCAGTATTCCAGGGCCGTGATTTCAATGTTGGCGAAATCGACGTAAACAAACGAGTCGCCTCGGTAGCCGTAGCATTCCCAAACTTTTGATCCGGCGTCTGTTGTCAGAACAGTTGATCCGACAATTTCCCAAAACAAACCCCTATTGTATGTCGAAGAATATGTGGCGGCGTTTGCCCCAAAAAAAGGAATTGATGAAAGCTCTGCTTGAGGTGCGGTCACCCATAGCGAATCGTCGTTCGTGTTTAAAGACCCGTCCAGCATTTGCCAGCCTAGAATGTTCTGCCCGCAAACCAAATGCTTCTCGGATGCGGGCGCAACCGATGTTGTGAAATAATCCCATGTTGTTGTGATAGGGCTGGCGTCTCCAACAGTGACTTGTCCCGACGCATAAATGCGCCATTTTTTTACTTTCCAATAGAAGGACAGAACTTCTTCAAATGTTGCAGAGAATGGCAGGTGACCGGCAATGTCGTTTATGCTTTGAACGTAGCAACATTGCAGTGCTTTCGGGTAGAAACCGAGATGTCTGACCGTTGCCATTTTCGCGGCAACTACATGAACATTTGAGCAACCTGCCGCTTGGTAGTTGCGTCTAGCTTTTCGTCTGCCAGCATGACTCCCCCGCTGGGAAGATTGACCATGACAAGCCGGCGAGTCTTTTTGAAAATCACATCGAGGAGCATTTCGCGGTTGAAGAGCGCGGCGCGTGCTCCCGGCAAATCCGGTAACTGGTCGCGCAAGTCTTCGCAGGCGTCTTGTCCGGTCAGTATCGCTTCGACAATCTTTCCGGTCGGTATACCGCCAACGCCGTCACACGAAAACCAATAGTGAACCGTCTCGCGGCCTTTTTGAACCACGCGGCTGATAGGGTCTTGACTGCGAAGCTGGACACCAACAGTGCAAAGGGTGGCGGCAACTTTGGTGTCGGTCGTAGCGTAGTAGGCTGCTTCCATAATCTCAAATCTCTGATAGCGGCTGGGCCGCTATGGGTTAGAAGGCGTGGTTGGTGGCCGAGATGGAAACTTCGTTGAAGTTATTCGGCGCTTTGGAAAGCGAAACAGAGTCAACGTAGAAAGTGCCGGTTACGCCGCCAAGGCCGGCTGTAGCGTTAGCCAGGGAGATGGACGCTCCGATGGTCGGGACCGTTCCTTTAAGGTAGCCGCTCATTTGGGCAACTGACTTTTTGCCGTGGTAGGCGGCGGCCACAAAATCGCCATCCTCATCGACAACAGTGACTTTGTCTGAGTCGCTGGTCTGCGAAAATGATGTGAAAACCGCAACGGTCTCAGCCGATCCGCCAAAGGTCAAAGTGGTAAGTCCAACGATGGTTGCTGCCATAATGAATATGGCCGCTTGTCAACCGGCGCGGTTTTTCAGCGCACCCAGATTGAGGTCAACGCGCCCGAGTCTTTCTCGCATCCATCCCAGCGCAGCGCGGCCAGCGGCTTCACTGCGGCGAGCTTTAGCCATAGGCCATCCCAGGCCGCTGCGGACGCTGTGACACGGAGACGGTTGCCGTCATCGGTCACGTTCACCGTGCCGCCGGCGGCAGCTTTGACTGCGGCAACGAGCGCGGATTCCTGCGGTTCGGGCTTTTCTTTGGATTCTTTAGGCATTGTCGTAAGCAGGGCTGACGTGGACCGAGATGTTCGCCGTGCGGCAAAAGCCTCGGTCCTCGTTAGCTATTGTCACCGGCTGCACCTCGTAGCCCCAGACGAAGCAAAGCGTCTCGGCGTTGATGGCCGTGCGGAATGCTTGGGCGTGCATTGTGTCAGTCAAAGTCTTCCAGAGCGCATTAAATCCAACGGCCCCATCGTCATCGTCCTCCGTGTCGGGGTAGCGGCGCTGGTCCTCGAGGTCGGGGTCGGTCAGATCGGCTGCGGTGCAAAGTTCAACAGCCAGGCGCATCCGCCAAACTCCTGCCCCAAGCACCAACTCGTCCTCTTTTTCGGCGCGCACGGCAATGTAGGGAAGCGAGCATTCGCTGCTCGCGTCGGCCTGCACGATGCGGCAGGAGGAAAGGCCGGCGACATCGCCTAGCGCGGCCACGGTGGCGCGTTCTAGGGAGTCCTCGAGGTTGTAAACTGGTTCGGTGAGCGGCATGGCTAGGGCTTGTCGGGAGATTGCAGC
>Ga0208783_10002199_pt1 | contig 11302 bp, 6 predicted proteins | sample DEB19_08_DNA_2_FD_184529 | JGI IMG/M metagenome (GOLD analysis project Ga0208783, IMG submission 184529) | Aqueous microbial communities from the Delaware River and Bay under freshwater to marine salinity gradient to study organic matter... | ecosystem: Environmental > Aquatic > Marine > Coastal... | reverse complement strand
ATGGGGCGGAGTCGGGTGGTGGCGCTTTCGAGGGCAGCTTCACGTTTGCTCATGCCGGTGAGTTGAGCGCGGTGGGCGAAGATAACGAGCAGGATGGCGTTTGCGACGGCGACACCGATGGCCATGATGGCACCCATAAAGCTCTGGAGATTCACAGTGGTGCCGGTGAGCTTCAGGGCGAGCACAACTCCAAGTAGCGCGGCGGGAATGGTGGTGAGCACGATGAGCGCGAGACGGAGGCTTTGGAAGTTCGCGATGAGGAGCAGCAAGATGGTTACGATAGCAATCAGCAGGCCGGTTTGCAGGCTGCTTTGCAGTTCCTTCATCGCCGGCACCTGACCGCGCAGAGCAACGCTGGTGCCAGTGGGGGGCGGGTTATCAGCGATGATCTTTTCGACCTGTTTTGCGACGGTGCCGAGCGGTTGATCGTGCAGATTCGCGATGATTGAAACGGTGCGGGACATGTTGTAACGGTCGTATTGTCCGATGACGTTTCCTTCGGTGATTTTGGCGATGTTGCGCAGCGGGACGGTGGTTTGTTTGTCGCTGCTGACGGGCAGGTTGCGCAGGTCTTCGAGGCTTTTCATCATCGTCTGCGGCACCTGGATTTGCAGGCTCATGCTTTGGCCGGATTTGGGGTCGGCCCAATAATTGGGCACTGTGAAGCGGCTGCTGGCGGTTGCGGCAACGAGGCTGCGCGTGGCGTCGCTCATCTTCACGCCGAGCAGGCCGGCGCGTCCGCGGTCGATGTTCACATCGACGCTGGGGTAGTCGAGGGTTTGGCTGAACTGCACGTCGCGCAGGTCTTTGAGTTCGCTGAGCTTGGCGCGGAGCGTTTCGGCATGTGCGCGGCTGGCGGCGAAGTCTTTGCCGCTGACGGCGACTTCGATAGGCGTGGGCGATCCGAGCGACATGACGCGCGAAACAATGTCAGCAGGCTCGAAGGAGAATGAGACGCCGGGAAACTCCTGCGCGAAGCGGGCGCGGAGTTTTTCGCGCAGTTCGGCGATGGGCATCCTGCTGCCATCTTTCTTGAGCTGGATTTGCAGCGTTGCCTCCTCGGGGCCGCTGTTCCATTGGTGGATGAGATTTACCGGGTAGTTGGGTGCATGCACGCCGATGAGGCCCATGCTGGTGGCGATCGGGGCCTCTTCACCAATGATGGCGAGCACGCGTTGAGCGATCTGCTCGGTGGTTTCGAGGCGTGTGGCGGTGGAGGCGCGGAGGCGAAGCTGGAGCTGGCCAGCGTCGATCTGCGGGAAGATTTCTGTGCCAAGGAAGGGAACAAAAAGCGTGATGGCGAAGAGGGTGCCTGCGAGGTAGGCGGGGACAAGGATATGGCGGGTGGTGATGGAGGGCAGGAAGAGATAATGCAGTGCCGACGGACGGGTCGGACTTGTCTGACGAGGTTCCTTGTGCCACCAGATGCTAAGGATGGGCACGAGCGTGCTGGAAAGCAGATACGATGAGATCATCGCGAAGCCGACGGCGAGGGAGAGGGGGAGGAAAAGGGCCTTGGCGGCACCGGTCATGAAGAAGCTCGGCACGAAGACGGCGAGAATGCAGAGCATCGAGAGGCTGCGCGGGCCGATGGTTTCTTCGGAGGCATCGAGCACGATGCGGCGCAGGGTTTGGCCGCCTTGCTTCATTTTTCGATGAATGTTTTCGATCTCGACGGTGGCTTCATCGACCAAAATACCGACCGCTAGGGCGAGGCCACCGAGGGTCATCAAATTGACGGAGTAGCCGGTGATCCATAGGGCGAGTAGCGCGGCGGCGATGGCGATGGGGATGTTCAGGATGACGATGACGGCGCTGCGGAGGTCGCGGAGGAAAATCAGCACCATGAGGCCGGTGAGCGTAGCGCCGAGTAGGCCTTCTTTGACGAGATCCTCGATGGCGCGGATGATCCACGGGCTTTGGTCAAACTCGAAGGTGACGTTGATGTCCTCGGGGCAGGCGGCTTTGAATTTGCCGAGGTTGGCTTTCACCAGCTCGACGACGCTGAGCGTGGAAGCATCGCTGCGCTTCGTGACGGGCATGTACACGGTGCGTTTGCCGTTCACGATGGCGATGCTGGTGGTGAGGTCGCTGCCGTCGCTGACTTCGCCGATGTCGCGCAAATACACCGCGCCTTTGTTGGTAACCTTCAGCGGCACGGCGGCGAGGTCCTGGATGTTTTTCACAACGGCGTTCGTCGGCACGATGGGGAAGCTGTTGGGCAGCGCGAGATTGCCGCTGGGGCTCATCGTGTTGGCCTCGGTCATCGCTTTGACGACGTCGTCGGGAGAGAGGCCGTAAGCGCGGAGCCGGTCGGGCTTTACATTGATCAAAATGGTGCGGGCGCTACCGCCGAAGGGCGGTGGAGCACTCACGCCGGGCAACGTGGCAAACAGCGGGCGCACCATGTTCAGCGCGGCATCCTGCATCTGGCCGACGGTGCGTGCGGGATTTTCCGTGGAGAAAACGAGATTGCCTACGGGAACGCTGCCGGCGTCAAAGCGTGTCACGAAGGCTCCCGGCGTGCCCGGCGGCATGAAGCTGCGGCTGCGGTTTACATACGCGATGGTTTCCGATAGCGCCGCTGACATGTCCGTGCCTGGATGAAACTGGAGCTTCATGATGGAAGCTCCCTGGATGTTCTTCGACTCCACGTGCTCGATCCCGGCGATGTAGAGGAAGTGATACTCGTAGTAGTAGGTCAGGTAGCCCTCCATTTGCAGCGCATCCATGCCGCCATACGGTTGAGCGACGTAGATCGTCGGAATGCCGAGTGGCGGGAAGACATCGCGCGCCATGTACTGCTTCGCCTGCCATGCGCCGAGGAGGATCGCGATGACCGCGACGAGGATGGCGTAAGGGTGGCGAAGGGCGAGGCGGGGCAGGGACATTGAGTGATGACGACGACAGAGGAGTGGATGATGAATGATAGCGTGTGTTTTACGGGGACCGTAAAACGTGGGAATTCAAGATTCTTTCCTCGAACGGGCGGGAAAATGTGGTGGCGCGATGGTGGAGCTATTTACCGACTTCGACACCAAGTTCGCGTAGCTGTCTGCGGACAATTTTAAGCACCGCACGGCCTTCTTTGGTGATGGTGTAGCTACGCGGGGCTTTGGGGCCGCGTTTGTCATCGGCGGTAGAGGTGAGCCAGCCACTTTTTTCCATTCGCTTCAGCAAAGGGTAGAGCGTGCCTGGACTGACATCATAACCATGATGACGGAGCTCTTCGAGCATCCAGTTGCCAATCAACTCAGCTTCGGCGGCATGGTGCAGAACATGTACTTTCCAGAAGGAGAGTAGAATTTCACGATTGACGACTTTGAGATCCACGACTGCAAAAATGCCGATGATGCTTGCAAATGCAATGTTCGTTAACCAACGCTTTTCATCTTTCGTCGCATCAAGGATGGGCAGCGTTGCTGACGTTGCAGATTTTCTAGCGGAGTGTGTGATAGATGTGATGTGACCTAGCAAATTAGGTTTTAGTCCACTTCACATGATGGTGAAAAGTGACCAATGGAATGAGTTTAGGTCTCTTTTTAGCAAAGGATTTTCCTGATTAGGTCAACTGTTGGATGGGGTTGGTTGGATCTGTCCGTTCGAATACTGAATCACGTACGGCGATTCCAAGCCACGAGTTCATCATATCTCGTACCTGTGCCGCCGAAGAGGTCGAGAGCGCTGCCGACGGTGCCGTCCACGCGTCCGCAGCTGAGCACATCGATTCGCTTGAGGTCATCGAGATGGCGAATGCCTCCCGCGTAGGTCATCGGCACGGGTGAATGCTCGCCGAGGAAGCTCACCAGCGCCTCATCAATGCCCTCGCACTTGCCTTCGACATCGACGGCATGGATCAAAAACTCCGCGCAATGCCCGGCGAGCCATTTCAGCGATTCCGCAGTGACATCAAGCGTGGTCAGCGTCTGCCAGCGGTTCATCGCCACGGTCCAGCCCTGAGGCGTTGCCTTGCAACTGAGGTCGATGACGAGCTTTTCACGGCCGGCAGCACTCACGATGGCGTCGAGCCGCTTTTCATCGAAACGGCCATCGGCACCAAACAGATAGCTGGTGACGATCACATGGCTCGCTCCGGCATTGAGATACTCCGCTGCGTTTTCCGGCCGAATACCTCCACCTACCTGCAATCCACCGGGGTAAGCTTCCATGGCAGATTTGGCGGCCTGTTCATTGCCTTTGCCAAGCAGGATGATGTGGCCACCGGTTAGAGCGTCACGTTGATAGAGCTGAGCATACCACGCCGCTTGGCGGTCACTGACAAAGTTGGTCTTTAGGCCGGAGCCGTCATCCCGCAGCGAGGAACCAATGATCTGCTTTACGCGGCCTTCGTGGAGATCGATGCAGGGGCGGAACTTGGTCATGCAGAGTGTGATCGCGTGTCCTACTGCTGATGAGCGGTTGTTCAAGCATGGAACCAATCACTTTTCTGCAAGCAGTAGCTTCTTGCAGCGGGCGAGGCCACCGAGTTTGTCGGCGGGCAGCTTTGGCCAAGTAAGATTCATGCGCTGCATCTCATCAAGGATGGCGGCGCTGACGATGAGGCGCATGTTTTTCTTATCATCGGCTGGGACGACATACCATGGACAGTCCTCCGTGCCGGTCACGCGAATAGCTTCCTGATAGGCGTTCATGTAGTCTTTCCAATGAGCTCGCTCGCGCACATCTGCTTCTTCGAATTTCCAGTTCTTGCTGGGGGTGTCGATGCGTGCCAAGAAGCGCTTTTTTTGCTCCTCTTTCGAGACATGAAGGAAAAACTTGATGATGCGGATGCCGTTTCTGTGACTGTATGCCTCAAAGTTTCGGATGTCCTTTAGGCGATCATCGAACAGCTTCTTGAGATTGCGGGTGGTTTTGTCCGGTAGGCGCTGAATCTTGATAACGATCTCCGGATGCACTCGGCAGACGAGCACCTCCTCGTAGTAGCTGCGGTTGAAGATGCCGATGCGGCCGCGTGGCGGCATAACCCGCGTGTTGCGCCAAAGGAAATCGTGATCCAGTTCGGTATCGGTTGGTCGCTTGAAAGCATGGCACTCAACACCTTGCGTGTTCACTCCGCTCATGACATGCTTGATTGTGCTGTCTTTGCCTGCGGCATCCATGGCCTGAAAAATGAGCAGCAGACCTTGATGATTCTGGGCGTACATTTTTTGCTGGAGATCATCAATTTCCTGTCGAAATTGCATGATGAGCAATTCATAGTGCGCATCATCTTGGTAGAGATTTTTAACCTTGGTTTTCGCCTTGATGATGCGAAATGACCTTTCATCTGGCACGCGAAAATCAGCGAGATCGAGCTTGAGCTTCATTTGGCGGAATCATTAGCAGCGCCGGAGCGTGCTGAATAGGCTGAAAACGACGCAATCACCAGAATACCACGACCGAGCACTTTCCGCGCTTCAAGCACTAGGGTGCCTTGCGTATGGTAAAGTCATGAAATGGATCTACTTCTTTCACTTCGCTTTTTGCGCTTCGCTTTTTGCACAGGATAAAATTGTCACAAAGACCACCTATGCTAAGGCTTATGGCGAGACGAAGAATGCCGTTGCAGTCGATCCAGCGAAGGACCTGCCGCGTTATCCTGCGGTGGAGGCAAAAAATGCCATCAGCACCTGGCAGGTGAAAAAGGGCTTCAAGCTAGAGCTCGCCGCGCATGAGCCGCAGGTGCGTGACCCTATCGCTATCTGCTTTGATGAACGTGGGCGTATGTTTGTGTGTGAAATGATCGACTATAGCGAGATGAGGGATGTGAATCCGCACCTAGGCCGTATCTCAATGCTGCAGGATAAGGATGGTGACGGCTATTTCGAAACGAGCCAAGTATTCGCTGATGACTTGCCGTGGCCGACGGGCCTGATTTGGGCTGATGGGAGTTTGTTTGTAGGTGCTACTCCGGACATCTGGCGCTTTGAGGATAAGGACGCTGACGGCAAGGCTGATGTGCGTGAGAAGGTCTTCACTGGATTTGGAACCGGGTTGAAAATCCTCAACGTGCAGGGCCTCATGAACAGCTTTCAGTGGGGGCAGGACAACAAGGTCCACATCCTTGCTGGTGGCGGCAATCGCGGTGTCATCAGTAGCCCGAAGCGACCCGATTTGAAAGGCGTCGAGCTAGGTGGAAAGGACTTCTGGTTTGATCCGCGCACACTCGAGTTCGGTCTAGAAGGAGGCGGCGCGCAATACGGCATGAGCTTTGACAACTACGGCCGCAAGTTCGGTTGCTCGAACAGCGACCACCTTCAATACTGGGTTTACGACGACAAGTACGCGAATCGTAATCCCTACTACCAGATGCCGCCCGCACGTCAGAGTATCGCCGTCGATGGTGGTGCCGCAGAAGTCTTTCGCCTTAGCCCAGACGAGCCTTGGCGCATCATCCGTACGCGTTGGCGCATCGCTGGAGTCGTGAAAGGCGCGGTCGAAGGCGGCGGACGCGTCAGCGGCTACTTCACCGGTGCCACCGGCACAACGATCTACCGTGGCGATGCCTACGGCTCCGAATTCGTGAACAACAGCTTTTCCGGCGACGCCGGCGGCCAGCTCGTGCATCGCAAAATCATCAAGCCCAGCGCCGACGGCATCTCCTTGATCGGCGAACGTCCCGCTGACGAACACGGCTTTGAATTTGCCGCCTCCAAAGACACATGGGTGCGCGTTGTGAACTTCGCCAATGCCCCGGACGGTTGTTTGCATATCTGTGACATGTATCGCGAGGTCATCGAGCATCCGTGGAGCATCCCGGACGAGATCAAAAAGCACATCGATTTAAACAAGGGTAATGATCGTGGTCGCATTTATCGAATCGTGCCGGAAGGCTGGCAAAGGACAAAGGACGAAGAGCGAAGAGGAAACATCGCAGGAGCGAGTACGAAAAAGCTCGTGATGCTTCTCAGCCATCCCAATGGCTGGCATCGCGATACTGCACAGCGTCTGTTGTTTGAGCGTCAGGACAAAGCAGCCGTGCCGATGCTAGAGAAGACATTGAGTGAAGACAACACGCTCGCGAAGCTCCATGCGATGAACGCATTAGAGTCGCTTGGTGCTTTAACAGCCGCACATGTCGTCAGAGCGGCGAAGGACAACGACGCGCAGGTTCGTGAAGCGGCGCTTCGGCGAGTTTCAAAGTTGGATGAAGCAACGCTCGCTTCATTGGCGGCCGACACCTCTCCGAGGGTTCGTTTTCAAGCGGCGCTAGCGGCCCCGAAGACTCCTTCGCGAGATGGCTGGCTCGCTAAAATGGCGCGACAAGGCTTGAACGGAAAATGGATGGAAGCGGCTGTGCTGGGAAATGCAGGCATTGGCCTGTTTGAGCAGCTTCATGGCGATTTGAACAAGCTGGAGCCTTCATTTGCTGAATCAATCCTCACATTGGCTGCTGCTGAAGGCAAAGATCCGGCTGCTTTGATCTCTTTGGTGACAACCGAACCTGTCAACGCGAGCTGGGTGAAGGCTCTTGGCGAGGGTTTGAGACGGGCTGGCTCCAGTCTTACCAAAGCGGATTCAGGGGCTAGGCTAGCCTCGATTGTGGCGAAGGCGGCCGGCACGGCGGCAAATGCCAAGGCAGGTCAAACCAGCCGAGTTGAGGCCATTGAACTCCTCGGAGTGAGTTTGACCCCAGAAGCTCAATCGGCTCTCATCACATGTTTGGGAGAAAAACAGTCCCCAGCAATCCAAACAGCCGCGATTCGGGTTTTGGCCCCCAATGGTTCGGAAACGGTTACGGTGGCTTTGATCGGGAATTGGACGCATTATGGTCCGAAGGTCCAAGGTGTGGCTTTGGAGGCGCTTTTGGCTCTTGATGACCGGGCCGTGGCTTTGCTCGAGTCCAAGGTGGCGAAGCCTGAAGCTTTTTCGGCGGCGCAGGTGCAGGCGCTGATCCAGCACAAGTCCCTGAAGGTGGCCGCAGCGGCTAGAATGGCACTGGCATCGGTCATTCCGCCTTCACGCGAAGAAATGGCGGCGAAGTTCAAACCGGCGGTGGTAGCCAAGGGGCAAGCGCAGAAAGGTCAGCTCCACTACATGTCACGCTGTATGGCCTGTCATAAAGCGGGTGCGAATGGTTTCGCCGTGGGGCCGGACCTCATTACGGTGAAGACCAAAGGCCGCGAGGCATTGTTGGAGGCCATTTTAATGCCACATAAAGAAGTGGCTTCGCAGTTCATCGCTTACACGGTTAACGCGAAGGACGGACAGACCTTCGCAGGTGTGATCAGTCATGATACGGCCAGCAGCATGACGCTCAAGCTCCCTGGCGGAGTGGAAAAGACGCTTCAGCGGTCAGAGATCAAAGGCAGCAGTTCTAGCGGGCAGAGCTTGATGCCTGAGGGGCTCGAAACCGGCATGACCGTAGAGGACATGGCAGATCTTCTGAGCTTTATTGAGGGACTGTAAACCGGAGCATTTCTGGGCTTGCGCAAAGGGGGTGGCGTGCCATTTTCGGCGCCCTTTCTCCCCACCCAGCATGGCCCTTATCGTGCAGAAATACGGCGGCACTTCCGTCGGTAACCCAGAACGTATCCGCAACTGCGCCCGACGCATTTTGGAGACGCAACGCGCCGGCAATCAGGTTGTTGCCGTCGTTTCCGCCATGTCAGGCGTGACCGATGGACTCATCAAGCTGGCAAAGGAAGTCTCCCCAGAGCGTGAACCGATCGAACGTGAAATGGACGTGCTCCTCGCCACGGGCGAGCAGACCACGATCGCTCTCACCGCTATGGCCATCAATGCCCTCGGCGGCAAAGCTGTATCTCTTACCGGGGCTCAAGCCGGGATTTCTACCGACCGTGTTCACACGAAGGCCCGCATTGTGAACATCACGCCCGACGCGGTAAAGAAAATGCTAGATGAAGGCAATATCGTCATGCTTGCCGGTTTCCAAGGCGAGACCGCGAGCGGCGAAATCACCACGCTCGGCCGTGGTGGAAGCGATTTGACTGCCATCGCCATGGCCGCTGCGATCAAGGCCGATCTTTGCCAGATCTACACGGATGTAGACGGCGTGTACACCTGCGATCCGCGTGTCGTGAAGACCGCGAAAAAGATCGAGGAGATCAGCTACGAGGAGATGCTCGAAATGGCCTCCTCTGGCTCTAAGGTGATGCAGAGCCGCAGCGTCGAGTTCGCGAACAAATTTGGTGTGCGCTTTGAAGTGCGCAACAGCATGAACAACAACCCAGGAACTATCGTGAAAGAAGAAACCCCCGGCATGGAGTCCGTCGTCGTCCGCGGCGTGTCCCTCGAGCGCAATCAGGCTAAGGTCACCATCGATGATGTCGCCGACCGCCCTGGCATCAGCGCAGCGATTTTTGGTGCGATCTCCCAGGCAAACATCACCATCGACATGATCGTGCAAAACGTGAGCCACGATGGCATCACGGATATCTCTTTCACGCTCGGCGCCGCCGAACTGCCCAAGGCCGAGGCCGCGCTCAAGGCCGTGCTTCCCAGTCTCGGTGATAAGACCACGCTGCGTACGCAAAGCGGCATCGCCAAGGTTAGCGTCGTGGGCATCGGCATGCGCAGCCACAGCGGCGTTGCCGCGAAGATGTTCAAAGCCCTCGCCGACGCGAAGATCAACATCCAGATGATCTCCACCAGTGAGATCAAGACTGCCGTCATCGTTGAGGAGAGCGAAGTGGAAAACGCCGCCCGCGTCGTCCACACGGCCTTTGGTTTGGACGCTTGATCGGTTGCGAATGTGCCCTTTTCAGCAAAACCCGTGGCTCACGAACCGCGGGTTTTTGTTTTCACGCGGAGCAGGAACATGTCCGCGGTGATGTAGAGCGTAGAGCGGTCCTCGCCGCCCCAGGCGCAGTTCGCGGTGGCTTGGCCGGTTAGGATGGTGCCGAGGTGCTTGCCGTTCTTGTCGAGGATGAGCACGCCGCCAGGTCCGGTGGTCCAGATATTGCCCTGTGCATCGACCTTCATGCCATCGCAGCCGCCTTTGCGCTGCGGTGACTTGAGCGATTGCGCATTGAAGACAACGCGCGAAGCGGCTCCGGGCGTGGCGAGATCGTAGGCAATCACTCGCGTATCCTGCGGATCGGAGACAGCAACGTAGAGCGTCTTTTCATCTGGGCTCAAAGCGATGCCATTCGGGAAACGAACCGTTTTATCGAGCAACGAGACCTTGCCGGAGGTATGGACGGAGAAGATGCCGTGGAAGTCGAGCTCGGCCTGATTGGTGCCTTTTTTGAGGCCATAGGGCGGATCGGTGAAGTAAACAATACCGCTCTTCGTGATGACGAGGTCGTTCGGGCTGTTGAAACGCTTTGCTTCAAAACGATCGGCGAGCGAGGTGAAGCTACCGTCCTTCTCCAGACGTGCCACGCGGCGTTCGCCATGCTGGCAGAGCACCAAGCGGCCTTGCGCATCGACTGAGAGGCCGTTCGAGCCTTGGCCTTCTTTGCCGTTGAGGCTGCCGCTGGGCTTCAAAACAACCGAAGCGGCCTTTTCGCCCTCTTTCCAGCCAAATACGGTGTTTTCCGGCACATCGGAGAAAACGATGCCACCATCCTTCCATACGGGGCCTTCGCTCCAATTGAAGCCGGAGGCGAGCACTTCGATCTTCGCATCCGGTGCCAGCAAGGCATCGAGAGCCGGGTCAAGTCGTTCGATGGAGCCTTGGAACTTAGGCGCAGGCTCGGCGGCAAAAGCCGTGATGGCTGCAAGACTGAGGAAAACAGCGGATTTCATGCGGAAGGACTGGTGGAGCTTACTTCAGCTCTTGAATACGGATGTTGCGCCACATCACTTCCTTACCCACGGCCTCAGTCTTCTTCCCGATGCCATGCACTTGAAGAGCGATGACACCTTCCGGCGTCATGTCGTCCGTGAAATCAGCAGCGGGTACGCCATTGATGTAGGTTTTGATGCTTATACCGCGGCACTCGATGCGTGCTTTGTTCCATTCGCCCTGCCTGAAGGCTTTACGGGCAGCCTCGTTGTTCTTCAGGTCAAAGAGCCAGCCACGACGGCCTTCATCATACACACCACCCGTATAGGCGCGGGGGCTGGGGTCGATCTCAAATTGGTAGCCGTGAACGCGGTCAGCAGGAATTTTTTTCTTTTTGCCAGCGATCTCCACCTCCGTCTCCTGTGAGTAGTAATTGCTGCGGAACTGGATGCCAGAATTCATCGAAGGATCGACCTTGAACTCGACTTCGAGGATGAAGTTCGAGTATTTCTTAGGCGTGCAAAGAAAGGAGTTGCCAGTGTTCGGCACAGTCTTGCCAACAACAGCGCCATCGTGCACGCGATACTCAGCGGTGCCGCTGTGCTGCTC
>Ga0208783_10002195_pt1 | contig 11330 bp, 3 predicted proteins | sample DEB19_08_DNA_2_FD_184529 | JGI IMG/M metagenome (GOLD analysis project Ga0208783, IMG submission 184529) | Aqueous microbial communities from the Delaware River and Bay under freshwater to marine salinity gradient to study organic matter... | ecosystem: Environmental > Aquatic > Marine > Coastal... | reverse complement strand
GATGTATTCCGGCAGATCTGGCTCGATGCCGCTTTCGCGCTGTTGCTCAATCCACTCGGAAAGCGCGGCCCGCTTGTCCAGTTCTCGAAGCGTGACCTTTTTGAACTCAAAGCGCTCCAGCAGCTTCTCGATCTGATCGAGCTGCGCGGCATCTACGCGCTTGCCAATGTCTTTTGACTCAAACTTGCGCAGATAGCGCAGGCCAGCATCAATCTCGTCCTTCGCGTCCTGCGCGTATTTGCCGGCGTACTGGTTGATCAACTGGTTCCGCTTTTCCATCGCGGCGACACGCAGGTTGCCCTTGCCCAGAGCTGTCATCGCGGCCTTCGCTGCACGCGCGCTGCTGCCCATGAACTGACCGGGGCGCAGGTCGCGTACCTTCATGTTGCCGATCAGGTCTCGCGCAAACCGGCGAGCCGCTTGAACGATGGTCGGCTCTCTGGTCTTGCTTGCGCGTTCGAGCGCGCTCAACTCAGCCTCGACCATTCGCGCTCGCATCTCGCCAGCCAGTGCAGCATCCACCATCGCGGCACGACCCTGCTCGGTCGCCAGCTCCGCGTAGTCCCGCTCCATCTGTGCGTCTGTCTCAGCAGCGATCGCTTCGTTTGGGGTCATCGAGTTCAGGATCTTTCGGATGAGCTCGTCGCCAGAGCTGAAGCCGAACTGAGCTGCGACCATCTCCGGGTCGAGCCCATCTGCCGCGATCATGCCGTAGGTCTTCAAGCGCGCGATGACGAACCCGGCTTGCGCTTCGGCATCCATTTCGCCAGCAGTCGGTACTCGGCCATCGCGGGCCTGCTGACGCGTCGCCTCGAACTGGTCCGGGCCGACCCCAGCCGCAAACGCCTCGCGGTCGTAACCGCGTGCAGCGGACGAGATAAGCCTGCGCACCGACGCCTCGTCCAGCCTGCCGCCGGCTTCCGGTTCTTCCGGGTCGATGTCGGCAGTCAAAAATTGCCACGCCTTGTATAGCGGGTCTTTCATCGCCTGCTCGGAAACCGACTGACGCACTCGCTTGCGGGTGTCGTTGGCTTCGCGCTGAATCTTCTTGAGCAGACGACTCTTCGCGTTCGACATCCACCGCATATCGCGGATCGTGCGCGCGTTCATCTCGTCGACGGCTTCCTCGGTCGCGTTGGCGGCCAGCCCCTGATAGGCCCGCCAATCGATGCCAAACTTCGCAGCCTCGGCCTCGTCCTTGAACATCATCCCAAGCGATCGCATGGCCTGCGCGTTCTCGATCTCTTCCCGCGTTGCCAGAAGCCGATCAAACACCGCTCGAACCTCGGCGTTCAGGACGGGCTTGCCCTGCTGCTGTCCGACGAACACGCGGTTGAACGACTTATCGGAGCGACGCGCCGCAGCGATCATCTGCTCGTAGACCTTGGTCAGCCAGCGCTTGAACGATCGGAACACTGACTCCAGCTCGACGCTTGGAGCCTTGCCCTCAAGCAGGTAGGTCTCGAATGCGCGAGCAAAACGCTCGTGCCCGTCTGTCTGCTCTGCGACTGACATGTTCAGCCACGTGTCGAATTGCGATACCTGATCAGTGCCCTTCACGCCCATCCAGTCCAGCACCGTCTTGGCGTCGGCGACGATGTCCTGCGGCGCATTCGGTTGTGCAGCAAGGTCGACCAGCATGTGCAGGAAGAAGTGCCCGCTTTCGTGCAGGAACGTCGACAGGTCTTTCGCCTCGGTCAGCCGGATCGTCAGGGTTCTCGGGCTAAACGACCCGCGCACCTTCTGCTCAAACTGATCTTGCGCCTGATCCGGCTCGTCCTCGACGCGCCCTTCTGTCCACGTCCACTCGGGCATGAGCCCGGTCTTCTGGTCGGCGAACACTGTGTCCTCGACCTTGGCGGTTCGGTTCGTCTCGCCGTATGGGCCGAAGTTCAACCACGAGTTCTGGCCTCGGGTTTCCGAAGTGATAGCTCCGACCGCTGATCCGGTGAACAACCGGACGTGCGCCTGCCACGCGTTTTCCTCGCCCTGCGCGCGGAATCCGGCGCCTTCAAGACCGTGACCGAATGCATCGTGAACGGCACGGAACAGATCGTTCGCCAGAACAGGCTTCATCTCGCCGTCTGGCGACCCATAGGGCCATTCGATGCCGGTGTCTGCCAGCAGCGGATTGTCTTCGACATCGAGTTCTGTGGCTCCGCTGCCGAAGCCGGCAACGGTTGGGAATACCGCCATCGACTGGGTCTGGCGCAGATCGCGCATCGCGTTCCGCGGATTTCCCTCGTATGGGTCGTTCTCGGGGTCCATAAACCAAAAGGTGTAGCCCGCTGCCTCAAGCGCACGGTACTGCGCAATGGTCTGGCGAATCAGATTCTCGTAGGCTTCTTTGACTGCGGGGTCTTGCGGCGCATGAGGCATTGCCTCATACGCGGCGGCGATTCTGGCGGCTCGATCGCGATCTACTCGCGCATATCGTCCCTGTCGTCGGAGGGGGATTCCATTCTCTCGGGCATATCGTTCTGCGACGGCGACAAGCCTTTCGTCTGGCCCGGTCGCGCCTTCAACATTCGGCGCACCTTTAAGCGGCGCAAGGCTTCCGCTCGAATACTGTCCTCCTCGGTTTCCGGCGCGTTCGGGTCGTACATTTATTGCTCCTTGGGCAAATGTGCCGGGGGGATTTCCTCCAACCCCAGCTCCCTGCGCAGCCGATACGCCCTCAGATCCTCGTCCGCTTCGTCCTGCGCGTTGTCGGGCCTCAATGTCGGATCGAGCTCGTTCGATTGCTGAAGTGATGTCGGCATTGGAGATTCCTTGGTCGCGAGCAAGCTTGATCGCCGCGTTGGCATAATCGGGTGCTTCGTCATCGTCGTAGCCCTCGGAATCCTGCTCCTGAGCTCCTGCAGCGTCATACAGCGTCTTTTCAGGGTACCACATTAAGGCCTGAAAATCGGCCATGGTAAGCGACGGGTTATCCTTCTGCAGCTCTGCCAAAACGGTCTGCGAAATTTCGCGCATCATGTCCCGGCGCCTCGATCCTCCGGGCACTTCAATCTGTCCGTCTAGGTATTTGTAATAGGATTTGGCTGCCTTGCGCAGCTCGTCGCCGATCGACACAAAATCCTTGAGTTTCCCCCGAATTTCTTTAGCCGCAGCTTCGCGCTCCGGCGTAGCCGGCAAGATTAGATCGAGCGCGTCACGAACTTCCTCCTTAGACGCAGCTTTAATGATGGCTTTAGCCGTCTCGACCGGATTACCTTTGTTTAGCTTTGCTCCAATGGCTTGCTCGACAGCGCGCAACGCTTTGCGGTCAGCCTTGACTAGGTTGATCAACGAAACAAAAGAATCGCGCGCCGCTCTGGTGGCTGCCGGGTCTATCTCGATTAAATCACCAGTGATTCGACCCCACATGCGGACCCACCAACGGTCCATGGTGAGCTGGCCAAATTCACCGTAAAGGTTCATGAAAAACCCGTTGCCGATCTTGGGGCCGAGGATGCCGGCTCCGTAGACCTGAGTGTCCATGCCCTCGCCGCTTACCTTTCGACCGTAGGTGGCCTGCACGTTGCGGTTAGCCTGCAGGGTCGTTGCAAATGAGCGCAGCCGGTCAAACCCCCAGCGTTGAATCAAATCGTTGTAGGCGCGCAACCCTTCGTGGATCTTGCTGGCAGTTGGCCCAACTCCGATGTTGGTCGTAGGCAGCCTGCGCTTTGCTGAATCGGCGTCGCTTTCTTTCCAAATCCGATAGCACCGCTCGGCCAGCTCAAAATTTTTATCGACTTTGACGCCATTGCTGGTAACCGCCAGAGCCCAGATGAATGCAAACTTCGCTTGCTCGTCGGTCTTGAGTTCCGGGTGAATCGTTGACACCACTTCAAGCGCGGTGGTGACTTTCTCGTCGTACCATCCGATCGCGTTGGAGTTGGTGACCAGCGCCTCGCGCGCTTCCTTCAGTAACTGCTGCGTGATGTAGGCGCGGTTGGTCGGCGTATCCTCGCGCAGATCACGCCGGCCCATGACCGCACGCACGGCGTTCTGGATTGCAAGTTTGAAGTCGCGGTTGGTCTGCCATTGTTGAGAGGCGGCAATCTCGCGAGCGTTGCCGATATCAGCCGCTGCAGCGATCCGCGGGGGAATTGGTCGAGCTTGTCGAGGCGTGAACGATGCCTGATAAAACTCATCGACAATCTCGACATACTCGCCGCTGAAGATGACGTAGTTGTAGGTGCCGTCCACCGCCCTGCGGCTGCCACCGTCGAGGTACTTGATACCCTTAACGCCAAATTCCAACAGCATCTCGCTGGCAGCTTTGTCGCTGCCAAGGTCGCTTGCTAGATCGTTGTATAGATACCTCCCGGTCGCGCCTTCAGAAACGGCAAGAGCAAATTTGCCGTCCTCTTCCAACGAATTTACAAAATCAATCAGTGCTCGCTGTACAGCTTTTGGTTGCTCATCAAACGGCAAGTCCCACAACAGCATCTCATCGTCTTCGGGGATTTCTGTTTCGTAAAGCTGACCTTGCTTCGCAAGCGGTTTGGCGTATTCACCGCTGTCAAGAAACGCTAGAGTTTCGGTAAGCAACTCTTTTTGTGGGTGGTCTGGGTTCGCCTCCAGAACGAACCGAATATCGTCGGCTGCGTACTTCGCGTCTCCCTGAAGTGTCGCAAGTCGCTGCGCATTCGCGTGAGCATTTAGCCTGTTTTGGTTGTTCGCGTCACGGTTGGCGAGATTGACGCGATAATACTCAGCGATTTCCCGCTTTGACGCGAAGTACAACCCCCAGCCGTAGGCCTGCGCGCCCTCGCCAGTGCCGATCTTGTCGGTGCTGAACCTAGTGATGCCGCGGTGCGGCGTGCCGTGGAACACGCGTTGATACAGTTCATCATCGAGCGGCTTGACGACGGCGTTCTTTGCAAGCACTAACGGCCCGACCTGTATCACCTCGTCCGCTGAAACAATGCGGGACCGATGATCGTTTCGGTCATAGAAATACCCGTGCCGTTCCGGGTCCATTCCGACCTGTGTCCACTCCGGGTCGTTAAGCGCAGCCTCCGCGAGAGCGACAGTTTCTTCGACGGATCGGTTCAGGAACGATCCTTCAATTTTCGCGAACGGCGACTTGTTCTTGGCGCCTGTCGCGTAGGCGAGCCCCTTCGCATCGAACTCACCGAACGTCACGCCCGTAATTGACGCGACCGATCGATGCGACGTTGCTGTAGCGCCATGAATGGTCGGCACCCATACGCCTGCGCTGGTGTACGCCGGGATGTCCAGACGCAGACCAACGCGCTCGCCGTCCTCAATGGGCGCGTCAATCTTCTCGCGCTTACGCGAATCCAAAGCCTCGTACATCTGCTCTTGTGTCGCAGGCACTGGAACTTCGGCATAAGGCTGGACGGGCTTGTAGATGTCCACCAGACGAGCGTATTCATCCCGCGACATTCGCCCTTCAGCTACTGCCTGCGCTGCTTCAGTGAGCGCTGGAACGCGTCTGGTGACATCTCTGAAGTCCATCCCTAAGCGCGACTGCATTTGAGTCAGGCCGCCCGGAGGATTGTCTTGATCGATGACCACTACTGCCGGCAGTGATTGCGCGCCAGAGGCGATAAGCGCATCAAATCGATGCCCGCCTTCCAAAACGTACATCCCGTCTGCGTCCTGCACTACGATCAGCGGCGTGATCTCATTAGACGCACGGATTTCGTCCGCTAGCGCGCGTGTGCGCTTGTCCAAACGATCCATGCTGATGCCGCTGACATACTCAGGGTCGAAAGCCGCTATTGGCACCTCGCGCACACCGGGCAGCACTTCATAGTTATCAAGACTAGAAGCGATAGATTCGAGGTTCGGCACGCCGTCGCGAACCACGCGACCGTCCACCGTGTCACCGATGTTGACGGTGCGTAGCGGCATTCCAAAAGGGGCTTGGGTCAAACCCGCTTCGACAGGCCCAGCACCAATCTGCAAGCGACGACGATTGAACAGATCCCGCGCAGATTCGCCGGATCGCTTTGCCATCGTCGAGTACATGGTCGACACCAGCATCGCGTACTGGTCAGCGACGTTGCGCTGGTAGCCGCCGACCGTCACCAGCTCGTCAGCCAAGGTGGCGCGAATCTCTTCGCGTGCGGCTGACTCCTCCTCGTTCTCAGCAGATCGAGCGGTGACAGATTCAACCAGCGACCGGAGCGCCGGCTCGTTGTCCTTCAGGTAGTCCTCGGCCTCGCGCTGCGTCATGCCGTTGGGGTCTTGCCGCAGATCAGGTAGCAGCGGGGCCAACTCCTGATTGAATCGGCCCATGACCTCAGAGGTCGGGATTCTGACCATCGTTCCGGTCTGCATCAGGACTGCCTGCTCGGCGACAGTCGGCGACGCTTGGATCAACGTCTCAGCGAGGCCAGACTCGATCAGCTTGGCGCCATCGATGTACAGGAACTCGGGGGCAATTCCGTCGTCGCCGGTGATCGATTGCATAAACCCGTCAAACGTCTCAATGTCTCGATCGCGAACAACGCTTGCTGCTGCAATCCTCTGGTATTCGGCGAGCAGCTTCCCAAAATCGGTCGCGTCGCGCGCGTCCTTGCTCATGCCGCTGATGGCATCTACGGTCTTCGCAATGCCCACGTTCGCGCCCGTTGCCGTCAGGGTGGCGACCAGCGTCTGCACTGCCGCATCCGGCCTCGCGTCGAGGTAGTCCTGAAGCGTCTGCTCGGGGTTAAGGACCGCCCACTCGTTGAAGTCCTGCCATGCGGTAGCGATTTGCTCACCCGGCACTTCGACTGCCAACTGCTTCAGCACGGTCTGCATGAATCCAGAGCCGACCTTCAGGTCTTTGATCAACCCAATCGCCGGGATCATCTCGGTGACCGCTTCCACGCCGCCTTGCGCGGTGGCGTACGCGATCGCCTTCAGCGGGTCTGTCTGCTCGCGAGCCCGCATGTACTCCTGACCAGCGACGTTCAAGGACGCGCCGGCAATCATTGGGATCGGGTTTCCTGTCACCACGCTTGCTGCGAGAAACGGCATGTTTTGGGCGAACGACTCAAGGCCCGCGTAGAACCCCTGCTCGATATTGCCGGCCTGCTCGCGATCACCCTCGCGTTCTGTGGCAAGCTGCGCCTGCCCTTTGGCGAGATCCAGCAGGAACTCCTCTGCGTCTGCCCAGTACTTTGGCGTAATGCCAAGCACGCTCTCGCTTGCGCCGCGCACAAAACCCGGCACCGCCGCGGCAAGGCCGAACGAACCTTGCGCCAGTCGCGCAGCCGCAACGCCGGGAACCTGCGCCACGTTGGTCGCCGTCCTCTTCAGCGCGTCGAACTGCGCCAGCGTTTGCAGATCATCCTGCACGACCGGCATGACGTGGAACGGTTGCTGCTCGATCCAGTTGCGCAGCATTGGGGCTTGATAGATGAGCTTGCTACGCTCTTCCAGACGCTGCGTGCGCGAGATGTCTGGGTCAGGGCTACCCATCATCAGGGATGGCGGCAAACCCGTCGCACGGGCCTGCTGGAGAGCTTTGGCGGCATCGTCTGGGTTGTAGTCGTCCGACAGCGTCAGCTTCGACGCGAATCCGAAATCATCATCTATCCTCGCGGTCGATGGATCGAACACCGGCTCATCTGGCGTGGCCGTTGTCGGATCGAATTCGGGATCGTCGATCTTTGCCGTCGTCGGATCGAATTCAGGCATCTATGGAGTCCCCCATACGCCGTTACCCATGTAGACCCGCCTCACGCCCTTTGCATCTGTGTAGGTTTTGCCAACGATGAACGGATCTCGCGGAGCGGTTTGTTCCAGCATCAGCTTTTCCAAAAGTGCCGGATCATCTGGCTTGAACAGCTTCTCTCGCTGATCTCTCGGCACCTCGAAGCGCTTCACGTCTGGGTTAAACCACGCGCCTTCCTCTACTTTTTCGCCGGACAGCAACAACGATCGCGCCATCGCCGCCATCTGATCCTTCGTCGGCGCAAACCCGTTGTTGGCTTGCGTGAACGCGTCGATTTCAAGCAGCAGTTCGGCCTCAAACAATTGCAGCTTCTCCGCTGCTCGGCCTGAGCCTTTGGCAGTCGTGTTTATGCCGGCCGCCGCCAGATCACGCTTCACCGCGTTGATGGTTTGATTCGTCAGAGCTGTCGCCTGAACGGTTCGGACGTTGTTGTCTTGCAGTGCAATTCGGTAGTTCTGAAGCGCAGAAAATTCTGCTCGCGACACCTTCGTTCTGAGCTGTTCGGCGTTCTGGTCGAAGTACTGAGCGAACGCGACAGGCTGCATCATCCGCACTTGGCGATACATCTCAGGATTCGGCGGCGGGTCGCCCATGTAATACTGAAAGCGATTCAGATCATCGTATGACCCGCTCTCGCGAGCCCACGTCTGCAACTCCACCGGCATGTCGGTCAGAGGCTTGTTCGGGTTGTCCAGAATCCAGCTCTGAGCCTGACCGGACATCTCGCGATTCATCAGCACGCGATCCTGTTCGGCCTGATTCTCGGCAGCATTCACCCGCTGAATCGAGGCGTCATAGACCTCGGCGCTGATGTTGCCCGAGCGATAGCGTTCCTCCAGCGTTTGCCGCTTTTCAGCCGACGTTCCAGACAGACCGAGAAACACGTCGAGGCTTTCGGTCTTGACGCCTGCCGTGCGCAGCTTGGCAAGAACCTCGGTCTTCATGGACTCTGGTATTTCAGCCTGAACGTCCTTGCGGTCGAAGTAGTCGCGAGCGGACGAAAACTGCTCCTGAGCGATCATTCGATTCAGGACGCCTGCGTGCAGACCTTGCAAGGCTTCCATGCGAGCGACATTAGCCGCCGCGCCATCAAGCCCGAACGCGGCCTCCTCAAGCATGACGCCTTTGTTGATCTCGTACTGCTCTGGGTTCGCCCACTCATTGACCGCAGCGTTCTGAGCCAACGCCGATCTGGCCTTCGCCTGACCCACGTTGTACACGCGCGTCTGCTGCATCGCGTGCGACTGAACCGATCGCGTCGCTGCCGCAATGCGAGACTCAATGGTCCTCTCAAACATCCTGCGTCCGAGTCCGGTCTTGATGCTGCTCCCGCCCTCAGCCCGCAGGCGTTCAAGTTCCTTCAGCGCCGCCTCGGAACGATCAATCGCATCCTTGCCCGTCGTTCCCAGATAACCGTTGTCCGGGTCGTACAGAACCGCGTCGATTGATGCGACCGCTGCGTTGTCGGCCTCGCGAGCCTCGCCCTCGGCGATTTCCTTGTTGATCGCAAGAGCCGCTTCTTGCCCGACCCTGCCAAGACCAACCAGCGCGCGACCAACCGAGTCGTCGACCTGTACGTTCGGCACCCTGACGTTGATGCCGGCAGTGGTTGGCGCCGTTTGCTGCTCGTATACCGGGATGCGAACTGCCATTACTACCCCGTTTTCTGAATGCTCTTGTACCCGATGTAGCCCTGCGTCGCTCCAGACAAGAGAGCGCTACCGGCATTGATCACTGCGGCTTTGCCAGCGGTGGACGCATTCATTCCGGCCACCCGACCGGAATACCTTTCCATCCCGGCCTGCGCCATCAGACCGCTTCGCTGTAGCTCGGTCTCGTAGCGGATGTTCAGCGCGTCCAGTTCGCCGAAAACGCGGTTCTGGCCGATCAAGTCGAGGTTCGATCCTTCGATACGCGTTCCGGTGTTGGCGATAGCGGCAACGCTGGTCGCTTCCAATGCACGCATACGACGCCGCTGTATTTCCTCGCGCTGGTTGCCCGCCGCAGCGGCTGCCTGAGCGTTCAGCTCGATCTGCTCTGCGTTGACCTTGGCAGCGTCGGCTTGCGCCTTGTACGCGTTCTCTTGCGCTTTGCCGCTATACCACGCGCCGTATGATGCGGTTGCGGTGGAAGCAACCAGCGCGGCAATCAACAATGGTTCGGCTCCAGACATCAATTCACCCTCGCATACAACCACGCGTTTTGGCCGTCTTCCAGATACGCGCGCATGAGTCCTTCCCTTTCAAACCCAAGCATCTCGACCCATCGCACGCCTGCGTCGAATCCCTCGACGACAAAGGTCTCAATGCGTCTGAACTGGTGCATCGCTAGCGCTCGCTCGACAACCCGGTGCAAGCGCACCATCGACCGACCGGCCATTCTCGACAGGATCGCCCAGACCATCGTTCGGCCTTCTGTTTGCGAGATGAAACCTGCGCACGCCACGACTATCTCGCCATCGATTGCCGCGTAGGCCGGCCCGGATTCAAGCAGGAACTTCCCGTAGTCTGGCGAATGCAATTCGTCAAGCAACCCCAACTGAGCATCCTGCGGGTTAATCCTCCGCAAATGCTCTGTCGTCATGGGGACTACGATCACCGATCGTAGGTCGTCATGAACGGGACGAGCGCCACCACGGTCATTGGGAACGGTTGGGTCTGACGAATCATGATGCGCCCGTCGAGGTCGTAGTCCCCCGGAAAGTCCATGATCACGTCACCGGAGTACAGCGACGGCGGCGAGCCCATTGGCACAGACGGGTCTCGAAACAGCATCTCGTCGAGGTTGTCTGCATCCGGCCCGACGTACCCGCCCAGCGTGTTATGCAATCGCACTGCGACCTTGGCGATGCGCTTGGTCTTCCCCTGCGCAGTACCGTCGCCGCCACCAGCGTCGATGCGCGTGGTCTGCAACGTGCTGACGTAGGGCAGGCCGACATGAACCTTGCTGGCAGAAATTTCCAGCGTAATCGAACCGCCAGTGACCACTTCGTCAGGGTGCGCTGCGCCGTCTGCCAGAACCGCCACCGTCTGACCTTCAAGATACGAAAGCCCGCTGATCACCGTAGCTGGTGAGCCCGAGTAGGTGGCTCCGCAGTCCACATAGAACGCGTCGGCCTGTACGTCGCCGGACTCAAACTCTTCTGACAGATACTCGACGTAGCGCTTGGTCTGGCCGTTGATCGTTCGCTTGGTGATCATCCACAGTTCGTCTCGCGTCCGGTCGTAAGCCGGAATGCAGGCCACCGTCTCGACAACTGCCGCGCCGCCGCTGAACGAGCCGCCAACCGGGTGACGATGCCAGCCGACCACGTCCTGCTCTTTGTTGAACGTGAACCCGAGCAGCAACCCGTCAGCTCGCACTGCCCATAGCACCTTGTACGGTGAGCGGTGCCAGTCGGTGTCGATCACGCCGCTTTTGGTGACATGCTCTGACAACACTGTCAGGTCCGCAGTGCTCCAGCCGTTCTGGTTGAACGAGTACGCAACCTCGTGAAGCCTGCGCCCGCTGGCCTGCGTCATCAGGACAGACGATCCGACCTTTGATGGTTCGACCGATCTGCTGCCCTCTCCGCTCTGCTGCTCGATCTTGACGTTGCCCGGAGCAAACGGTTCGCTTGTTGCGTTCTCTGCGCACGAAAATTCCG
>Ga0208783_10002193_pt1 | contig 11339 bp, 9 predicted proteins | sample DEB19_08_DNA_2_FD_184529 | JGI IMG/M metagenome (GOLD analysis project Ga0208783, IMG submission 184529) | Aqueous microbial communities from the Delaware River and Bay under freshwater to marine salinity gradient to study organic matter... | ecosystem: Environmental > Aquatic > Marine > Coastal... | reverse complement strand
CTCGCGTTGTCGCAGCTTCAGCGACTTCAATCTGAAGCTGTCACGCAAGCCCTGCAATCGCCCGACAAGAGCGCGGGTGCTTTCGCTACGGACGTATTTGAGCGTCTAGGCACCGACTTCGCCAACATCATTAACGGCGACATCAAAGCGGACAAGAATCAAGACGACGCGGCAAAGAGCATTGCGCTTGCTGTCGGGTTGACCGGGGACTACGAGAAGGCGCAGAATGTTGCTGAAAGAATCCTCGATCCTTCCGTGAAGATTGCGACGATGAAGTCAATCGTCGAAATGCAGGATGCGAAAACCAACATCCTCATGAAGGATCCAGTTGTCACGGCGAAGATGCAGACCTTCCGATCCACCAAGAAGATCGTGGCTCAAGGCGTTGCGTCAGCCGCCGAGTCGCGCCCAGCACGCTCACCTCGAAGCGCAATCGGGAATCAAACGCTCGATGCCGAGATGGAAAGAAGCTGGCTGGACGACAACACCACTCTCATGGAGAGCATTTCGGCGATCGCTTCAGATAAAGAGGCTACGGTTGCTGAAAAGAAAAGCAGAATCTCAAGCGCCATTGAAGAAGTAACGGCAAGGCGGCGTGCGACCCTGAGCGCCTACAACAAAAGCTTCTTCGAGCTGGAACAGCAGATTGCCGCCAACGAATCGAAGTATCAACCGTCTGTCCCAGCAATCGAAGATGCTTACAACAACGGGATCATCGACGCTGATAGCAGAGATAAGCTCATAAAGGGCGAAACAACTCTTCAGCAGCGCGTGACGCCCGACCTTAAAATCTTTGAGGAACAGGTAAGGCTAGCTTGGGAAGGAGCTGCGACCCCTGTATTGCAAGACGCAAAAGCAATTCAAGATGAAAAAAACAAATTCTATAAAGACAATTTTGAAGAAAAATATTACGTTACTCCATCAGGAGGCCGGACTAGATCTTGGGTTTTGAGCGCTAGTGGTAAAGCTGAGGTCGCAGCGATCGCTCAAGTCATGGCTGATCGCTGGCGGCAAGCGTATGCGGAAGGAAAGATTGAAGCGTACAGCAACGTCTTCGGCGTCAAGATGCTTACCGACCCGAAGATTCTCCGCCAAGCAACGTCGGATTACGCAATCAACGAAAAGATCAGACAAACCGCCCGAAAAGTGATCGAACTGCGTGCGGCTGGTAAGGAAATTCCCCAACTCTGATAGGACGCCCGATGCCCGAAGAAACCCCGAATCCCATTCCCCAGGAAGCCCCCAAGCTTCCCGGTGGCCCCCAAGGAACCGTTCCCCCTGTCGGCCCCCAAGGGGCGCCCGTGTCGGAACTGTCGCCCGTTCAGCAAGCCATCGTGACGCAAGCACAAGCTCCGATCACCGGCGAAGCGATGGGCGGTGCATTGAAGGGCACGGTAACCGGCTTGGTCGGAGAAGCCGTCGATACCAAGTTGGCTCAGATCGGAAGCACGATTTTCGAGTTCGGGCGTGACGCCAACGCTTTCACCAAGGAAGCATCTAGGCAGACGGCGGCTGGTATTCTTGCGGGTGTCGAAGGAACTGGGCGAGCCGGAGCCAATCTCCTGCCGGAGCGCTGGTTTGAAACCTTCGGTGTTACCGACGATCAAGGCAACCCGATCTCCAACTTCAGCACCGACCCCAAGGACTTCGTATACGCCCCCAACGGCGCTTGGGGCGAGTTCCTGTCGGATATCACCACTCAGGCAATCATGTCCCTGGCGATCGCGCAGACGGGCGTTGGGGCGCTCGGCATGATGGGGCCGCGAGTTGCGGGGCTTAAGAAAGCATTCGATTTCGCCGGGAACAAAACCAAACTCGGCAAGATCGCCGCTTTCATGAACGTCAACGGCGTCGAGAACTTGGCGCAACGCCTTTGGGAGACTCGATCCGAAGGCGTTCAAGATGTCCGCTGGTGGGCAAAGACGCTCGGCATCGAGGAAATGCTTCCGGAAGTCCTGGCGTCCGGTAAGGATCTCAGCACGCTTGAACAAGCCGCTTCGGACTACCTTGGTGGCGCTACTGGCGGAGCGCTTGCCGGTGGCACGCTTATGGCGATTGCCAAGATCGGCTTGGGCATCATCGGCAAGGGTGTTGATTCCGCTTTCGATCACTACGGTGGCCCTCCGCGCGGAACGCCCGAGCGTGAGCGTTTGGCCTTGGCCTACGCCAATACCGACTACGATGCGCGGCTGCGCGACGGCGTTGAAGATGTACTGAATGACCCGCTCTCAATGCAAAGCGCCCCGCCCCCGCGAGAAGTTACTGGGGCCGACGTTATCGAGGGCACCGCCCCCCCGGCTCCCGAAACGGTACCGATCTTCCGAGTGTCAACGGTAGATGAGAGCGCCGCCACCGCCGCAAAACAGCGCTTAGCTGAACTTCTTCCGCAGAACCGGGGTGCCGTTGAGGAACTTGGAACGCTCGCGGAGCGCCGCCAAGCTTCGACCGGCACGATCGTCGAGACTAAGGAAGGTAAGCTTCTCAGCCAGGAAGCGCTCGATCTCCCTATCGCCCAGCGTAAGCAAGCGCTTATCGACGGCGTGTCGGAACGCATTCGTCTTCTCGACGATCCCAAGTCCGGCTTCGATCCCGCGACCCGCCAGCTTATCTACCAAGACGTTCTAACTGCGTTCTCTTACGAGTGGACGCAGATGGTTGACCAGCAGCTCCCGCGCATTATCGAAGATGCGTTCACTAAGAAGGACTTGGCTAACGATCTGCTTCGCAGCCTGGGCGAAATGGGCTTCCCAAAGCAAGCGACTCGACTCGGCGCAGCGGATGAAGAGGTCTTTGGAGCCATCGCCGTCCACGCGATGATCAAGACCTTCAACAAGATTTGGAACGCTGCTGATCTCAAAAAGCAAGAGCAAATGATGAAATGGATTGCCGATACTCGCGCAATCCGCTTCGGTGTTGAACGCAATCCGACCGCTGCTCTGTCCAATCTCACTCGGCAAGCCACCGCGGCGGCTCCGCACGATGTGACGGACTACGCTCCGATTGCTGGGCAAGCGCTGACCGAGATGGTGGTCATGCGCGATAGCCTGCTTCAGATCGTCCGAACCATTCATTCCATCGCTCCCGATGGCAACATCAATCATTTGAGCGCCGACCAACGCGCCGAAGTTGTCGGAGCCATTCTCCAATCGTTCAAGAAGTCGCTCGATCTCCGACGCGCAATCCGAACCGGCGCATTGGCGACGGATGGATCGGTTGATCAGGTGGTCACCGAAGCGATGCTGGCTCGCAGCCAATCGACTCCTCCGACGCAACGCGCGATCTTGGAGGGCAGTAAGGAAGTTCCGGTTCGCAAGAAGTACCAGTTGTCCAAAGCGATGGATCTTTCTCCTGACGAGAGAGCAGCGCTTGAAGCAGCTACGGCTGGTGGAGGCCAAACGATTCCCAGCGAGATGCCATCTGCGGCAGCGCGGGAAGTTGAACTCTCACCTCGCGAAATCTTGGACATCCAACCCGACACCATCGTCATGTCGGGTGACGTAGATGTGCCGACTGCTGCCGGTGGCCTCGGCCCCCGCACCGGCCCGTACAATGTCGGTATCGACGTAAACGGTGCCGCTACGTTGCTCTCTGAGTTGTCGAGCCAAAAAGAAACGCTCGCGCAAGATATGCTCGCGCTCATCCGAGCGGGAGTCTTGGACGCTGGGGAGACCAAAGCGGTATTGAACCAAATCCGCAACACCGATCCGACTCTGAATCCGGCTGTCGTCGAGTTCTTGCAAACGCTGTTCAAGGACGAGCAGACGGCCCGTTTGGAGTCCCTGGTGCTGCTGACGGATATCTTCAGAGCGAAGGGTGGTGGCTCGAAGAACGTGAACATCTTCGATCCTGGATTCTTGTCGGATATGCCGACCCCGCAAGAGATCGCCACGGCTGCTCGTAACAATGCCCAAGCTCGCATCGCGCAGAACCGTTATCGCACAACGCCTGAAGAACGAGCGCCTTGGTCGGATGAGCAAGTCCTTCAGCGGGAAACCGAACTGGATTTGATTGCGATCGAGCGCGAGCTTATGAACATGGCCGAGGGCGATGTTCGGACGAATCAGGTGGCATCGGACTTGGCGATCGCCCCGGCGAAGAACAGATGGGAGCGCGGTCTCGATCGCGCACTTACAGCGCATTCTAAGGCATACTTGACCTATTCGGCTGGGAACGTCCTCTCCGCAAACACAATTCAGTACCTTGCGGAAGCCGTAGCAGCGTCGATGCATTCCGCCATCCGAATCTTCGATTCAAGCCCCGAACAACTGGCTGCGTTGTTCCGAACTAAGTTGATGTGGAAGAACTTGCTGGTTCACAACGTCAAATCCTTGGCGCGGGATCGCAAGGCGTTGACCGAGGTCGCCAGGACTGGACGCTCGACGTTGTTCGGCGAGCAGAACACCGCAAAAGAAATGCTGTCCAAGGTGCAATCGGCACGGGGACAAATATTGTTCGAGGATCCCAGTCTGCTCGATAACCCGAACATCGGACTCGAAGGTGTTGGGGTTACCGCTCCGGCTCGATTGGTTCCGATGGCGGACGAGTTGTTCCGACTCAGAATTAACGAAACGGAATTCAAAACAAAGCAGGTTTTTCAATACTTGAAAACGAACAACAGCACGGACTTGGACGCAGCTTCCAAGTACGCAGATGCGTTGTGGGACAAGAAAGCAAACGAGATCTTCGACAAAACCGAGGCTGGGATGCTTAAAGCTGCCGCAGCCAAGGTAGATGCTATGGGTATGTTCCGCGATGCCTCCGGACGGATTAAAGATCCCATCACCTATTCCGCTATGGTGATGCGTCAGTATTGGGATGATATCGGATCGACGATGCGAATGGTCGATCCCGCCCAGCGCGGCGTTGCATCGGTTGATGTTGAAGGTTTGGATGCGATCGTCGCCCCTGACATGATCAAGAATTTTAACGACGATATCTCGCCTTACATCGCGCACATGGCGTCAGCGTCTACGCTCGAAGGTTTCCCTGGCGCTCTCGTCGAAGCTATGGGAGGAAAGGCGCTACCGACGCCGCTCCGCATTTTCTTGGCTCCGAACATCTTCCCGCAGACGCGCGTCAATGAAGCCGTCAAAATGATCGACTACATGGGCGCTGCGCCAGGATGGACGTTCCAATCCTTGTCCAACGCGATTCGGCGCCCCAACGCTGCCGAGCGCGCTTCTGCCAAGAAGATGGCTAGGAAGTCTTTCTTCTACACGATGAAGGAGATGGCCTCCCCCGACCCGATCGCTCGCAAGCGTGCCGAAGCCCGAGTCATGTTCTCGGCTCTGCTTTATGGAGCGTTCACGGCCTGGTGGTTTAAGCGGAATAAAGATGAACCCGCCCAGCTCACCGTCGAAAGCGCAACGGAAGTATCGGTTTCCCCACCTGTCGAGGGCCAGGAACCTACGGTTACAAAAGCAGCGCTGCCCATGCTGCGCGAACAGGGCAGCAAAACGGCTGAAAAGGCTCGGCGCATTTTGGGGCAAAAGCGCGGAGAGATCGGAGGCATGGAAGTCCCGATACTGACCGGCGCTATCAACATCTTCGATTTGGTTATGGGAAGCGCCGAGAAGGGCGGCAAAGCAATCGCCAAGGGTGTCGGCTATGAAGGCACAAAACGCATCTTGGAAACGATGGAGCAAGGTATTGCTTTGAGCGCCGAGAATCCCGAAGATATTGATGCGATCCTGCTCGATGTCGCCGACGTTCTTGGTGCATCGGATTTCGTGGACACGGTTAAGGATACGATGAAGGGAGCTGGCAACGTCTTCTCCGATATGGTCAGCAAGATCTTGACGGTTCCTCTTGGCGGCTTCAGCCTCTACGGAACGCTTGCAGAAATGCAAAGCGGCTATAAGCTCGAAAGCCGTGTCGCTACGCCGTTTGGTGAAGGACTTATCCCCGTTTGGCGCGGTGCTGAGGGCATGGGAACCAACATCTTGCGTTTCGTTGGTCGCAAGGGCCGAGAGCAACGCGAGAATGTTACCGGAGCGAAAAAGAAACTCCCCGAAGCATTTGAATCTAGGATTCTTCCCAAGATTCTCGGCAAAGCGTTGGGCATTAGCACCGACTACGAACTTGATTTGGGTGACGGCACTAGCCGTCCAGCAAACAAGTCTCTTGCACGGCTGTTGGCGGCTAAGGGCTACCCAATCCCTTATATCGACAAAAAGATGCGCGACTTCGACCCTACGAGGCGGCGCGGCGAGATTGATCTATCGACCTATACGATGGGCGACAACCGCGACGCTCATACGCATCTGCTCGATCTCTTCATGTACGGCGATCCGAACTTGGAGTTTGATGATCCGAACACCGCAAAGAATCCGCTCGGAGGTATTGGCGGTGGGAAAGATTACAATCAAACATTGATCCAATACTTGAATTTCCGATTGGCCCCTCAGGGCGTATTCGGAAAGCCGCCTGTCGGAAGCGCAGCATCGCCAATCCCGACGCGCGTTTTGAATCAGCGTTCAGCGGAAGCTGATTTGTATGCAAGTAATCTACAAACGGCGATTGAAGATCGTTTGAGGGCGGCCAAGGCTGCTTTGCTCAAGCGTTCCGATGAAGACAAACGCAGCGGTCGCACACCCAAATCTCTGCGTGAAGATTGGTTGGATCTTGCCACGGGAGGCATCAAGTAATGGCTAACTCATACGTCGAATACGTCATCTCGAATACCAGTCAGACTGCGTATTCCTTCAACAAGGACTTCCTACTCCCCGCCCACATCAAGGTGTACTACAACGGCACCGAGTGGACGGTAGCGGGAGGCCAGTTGCTGTCGGTCGCTGGGACTTCAGGTGCCGCTACGGTCACCCTGGACTCTTCAGTAATCCCTACGGCAGCTGGAGCGATCCTCAAGATCGCCCGTGTCACGCCGCAAACCAATGCCGGTCGCCTGGTCGATTGGACGAGCGGCTCGGCGATCACGGCTGCGGACTTGGACACCGCCGTGCTTCAACCGCAGTACATCGCGGAAGAAGTGGACGACAACCATGCGGCCACGGCGTTCACGGCAACTATCGGCGGCGTCACCAACGCTGGGACGGTTATCAGCACAACGGAAGCGATCTACGATTTGACCCAGGCGTACTCGATCTACACGGAAGCCAATCCGTTCTCGATCGACACCACCTTGGACTGCATCAAGGTCACGCGCCCGTGCAAGGTGATGATTGATGTCCGTCTTCGCCTGGCGCACACCGGCGACAACGCTGATCACAGCGGCAACGTCCGGCTCAAATATGCGACCAATCCAGCGAATAAAGCTGCGATCATCGCTGGGACGGTTGCATGGTCGGAGTCAATGCTTATTGAGCCGCCGTCGTCCAACAAGGAAGTCTCGGTGTTCTGCTCTCGAACCTTCGCGCTGGATTGCTCCGCCGCGACGACGACGGCCCCGATCTGCTTCGCCGTCTCAATGTACGGGTCTTCGGCGTCGGATATGTACATTCGGGCGCTCGATATCTCGGCGCACACAATCTGATGGACACCACCGACGAACTTCGTGAGCTGAAGCTCAAGGTGGACGAGATTCATAAGGCAATCGTCGGCAACATCGAAACCGAAGGCATCTTGACCAGGCTGAGTCATGTCGAGCGCACGCAGGCGTCCGCGACATGGTGGATTCGGTCTATCATCGTCGCCCTCATGGGCGTCGTCGTAAAACTATTTTGGAATGGATCTTGATATGGCAAACCGCAAAGAATCGCTCGACATCCTGTTCCAGGTGACCCTGGACGAGCTGATCAAGCGCATCCAGGAAGGCTTGGCGACTCCCGCCGACCTCTCCGTAGCTCGCGCAATCCTGAAGGACAACAACATCCACGCCATCTCGGAAGACAAGCAGAAGATCTCTTCGCTGGTCGAGAGTATGCCGTTTGATGATGACGAATGATCAACCCCAAGCTCAAATCATTCAAGAACTTCCTCTACCTCTGCTTTAAGACGCTGGGGATCGGAGAGCCTACCGATGCCCAGTACGAGATCGCGACCGTCCTCCAAAAAGGCCCGAAGCGCGTCATCATCTCGGCGTTCCGTGGGATCGGTAAATCGTGGATCACGGCCATCTACGTTCTGTATCGTCTTTATCACGATCGCTCTCTCAACATCCTGGTTGTGTCGGCCTCAAAGCAGCGATCCGATGATTTCTCCACCTTCTGTTTCAAGATCATGCGGGAGGTGCCGGAACTCAACGATCTGCTGCCCGACGAAAAGGTTGATCGCTTCTCCAAGGTGGCTTTCGACGTTGCCGGAGCGCCTGCTTCGCAGTCTACCTCCGTCCGCTCGATGGGCATTTTTAGCCAGCTTACTGGCGCTCGCGCTGACATCATCATCGCGGATGATGTCGAGACGCCAGGTACGTCCGAGACGCAAGGGATGCGCGAGAAGCTCGCCGAGCGCGTGAAGGAGTTCGAGGCCATTCTCAAGCCGGTCGATGACACCCGCATCATCTTCCTGGGAACTCCGCAGACGGAGGACTCCGTATACAACGATCTCGTAAAGCGCAACTACACGCGCATCCTATGGCCTGCGCGGTATCCGAGCGTCAAATGGATGACGCAGAACGGGCATGAGCTTTCCGAGTCTCTCCGCATTCGCATGGAAGCGGACTCGAGTCTGCTAACTGGATACGGAGCCGATGGATCCCAAGGCGCGGCCACCGATCCCAAGCGCTTCAATGAAACCGAGCTTGTAGACCGCGAGCTGTCCTACGGACGCTCGGGGTTTGCGTTGCAGTTCATGGTGGACACTACGTTGTCCGACCAGGATCGGTATCCCCTCAAGCTCCGCGACCTCATCGTCATGGAGTTCGGCGACATGGCCCCCGATCACCCCGTTTGGGGGCCAGGGAAGCCCGTCGAAGACCTTCGCAACGTCGGCTTCCGTGGTGACCACTTCTACGCTCCGGCGGCGATCAACGGCTCCTGGCGACCCTTCGAGGGATCCATCATGGCCATCGACCCCGCAGGGCGCGGCGCTGACGAACTTGCCTACGTTGTCATTAAGCAACTAAACGGGTTTCTGTACGTCGCCGAGTGCCACGGATTCCAAAGCGGCTACGAGGAGCGCAACCTGGAGGCGCTGGCCAGGATCGCCAAGAAGCACAACTGCTCGAAGATCGTCGTCGAATCCAACTTCGGCGATGGCCTGTTCGCCAAGGTGCTGATGCCGGTACTCCGATCCATCTATCCATGCACGATCGAAGAAATCCGATCCAACAAGCAAAAAGAGAAGCGCATCTGCGACACCCTGGAGCCGGTGCTTAACGCCCACAAACTAGTGATGAGCAAGGCGGTAATAACGCAGGACGCAACTATCACCGAGAGCAACCAGCTCAACCGGCAGTTGCTGTTTCAGATGACGCGCATCACTCGCGACAAGGGCGCCTTGCTATGCGATGACCGGATCGACGTTCTTGCCATCGGAGTCGGCTTCCTGAAGGATGCGATGGCGAAGGACACGGAGCGCGAGATTGCCGAGCATAAGATGCGGGAACTCGATAAAGTCCTATCGGACTTTTGGGAACCGAAGCCACGCAACAAGAAGCGCGAGGCGCCCAACTGGGTGTCGTCGCTCATACGGAGGCGCTAATGCTCTTGAAGATCGCTCACCTCGATGTGCCCGTTATCGAGAAGCCCCTCGGCCCCGACCTGATGGGAGAATACGACAACGGGACGGCAACCATCTTCATCAACGACGATCTAACCACTCAACTACACAAGACAACTCTGTTTCACGAAAGCCTGCACGCAATCTCTTGTATCTACGGCCTGGAGCTATCGGAGAACCAGGTACTTATCTTGGAAAGCGCGGTTCTTGCGTTGATCCGCGACAACCCCAACATCTTCAACTGAGGAACATATGGACATCACGATTCTTGTCATCCTGGCCGTCGTCCCGCTCGTCGGACTCGGCGCTTACCTTCTCGGGCGCAAGTACACCGGCAAGGCGGAAGCCCTCGAAGCGGTGTTCCTGGCGGTCAATGAAGTCGCCCAGGTGTACGTCGAGCAGCGCAAGAATATGTCCGCAGACGGTACCCTGACCGATGCGGAGAAGAAGATTGCGATGGACATGGCAATCAACCGAGCGCTCGAAATCGCCAAGGGGCCGGGCCTCCAGTTCATCAAGGATCAGTCTCCGGCATGGCTCAAGTCCACCATCGAATACTTCGTGGCGTCTCGCCGGGGGTTGGCGTGAGATGTGGCAAGCCATCGCTTTCGTCGTGGCCGAAATCCTCAAGCTCGTCATCGGCAAGCTCCTGGAGCCTGCGAAAGCTTCTGACGCTCGCGGGACTCTGCGTGTTCCCGTTGATGCCGGTGGTCTCCTGCGGAACATCGAAGGTTCTCTACGTTGGCATTCGACCATCCATACTCCCGTCCCCAGGGATACCGCGCTTAGCTGAAGAGAAAGTTAAATGCGCGGCGCCTGACGGTACGATCTTCACGCTCGACAACGCCGGAGGCTACTACTTGATCCATGAGTCCGACCTCGAAGTCCTTCTCCAGCTTGCCAACAAGGGGAACAAATGAGCGGCCCTAAGCGCACGCAGGACATGGAAATCCCCAAGGCGTCGGATCGAGAGATCCGGCTGCTTTGGGCGAAGACGCACGATCTTGAGCAGCAGATCGTTCAGCAAGTGGCTCCGGCGCTCGATGTAAAGATCACCGAGCAAAGTCTTATTCACGATTCGATCGGGATGTAACATGATCACACTCTCTTCGACTACTCAATCCATCGAAGTAGTTCTAGGCGCTGCACCGACTACGCCGCTGCGAGCCGTCGTGTCCTACGGGCAGCACACCACCGGCGCGTACAACGCCGGGGTAACCGCCATCGGCATCTCGGGAACGAGCGCGGTGACCTTGCTCCCGGCTCCCGCATCCGGCTACGAGCGCATCGTGCGAGGAATCTCGATTCAGAACGTCGATTCCGCCAGCGCGACGATCACCGTCCGCTTGAACGACAACGGCACCTACTCAACCTTGTGCAAGGTGACGATCCTGGCAGGCTATCTGCTAGGCTTCGACGATGACGGCTGGTACGTCCTTAACGACACCGGCGCGAGACTCGGAGTCGGGCCTACGGGCGCAACGGGTGCTACGGGTGCCACCGGCGCGACTGGCCCCCAAGGGCCGGAGGGCGGCTCGACGACGCTCACCACTAAGGGCGACCTACTCACACGCGACGCCTCTAACCTGGCGCGTCTTCCGGTCGGCTCCAACGGCCAGTACCTCCAGGCGGACTCTTCGACGACAACGGGGCTGCTTTGGACGACGGCCCCGACTGGCGCTCCCGTCAACTCCCCGTACATCACCGTCTCGGCTGACGCG
>Ga0208783_10002189_pt1 | contig 11347 bp, 7 predicted proteins | sample DEB19_08_DNA_2_FD_184529 | JGI IMG/M metagenome (GOLD analysis project Ga0208783, IMG submission 184529) | Aqueous microbial communities from the Delaware River and Bay under freshwater to marine salinity gradient to study organic matter... | ecosystem: Environmental > Aquatic > Marine > Coastal... | reverse complement strand
TGCTTGTCGTAATCGATTACCCCTGGGGCGGCGTAGGACGAAACGGCAAGGACTGCGTGCAGTAGAACAGTGGAGCGGATCATGATGGCTTAGATACGCGCCAAAGCAGCCATTTTGCTCAAGGAGTGCTCACTTGCTCAGGAATGAGCTTCAGCCCCGCTGATCAAGCCTAAGCATCCACCAATGTGCCGATGTGCTCGCCAGTGAGGGCGCGGCGGATGTTATCAGGCTCGTTCATGCTGAAGACGCCAATAGGCATGCTGTTCTCCATGCAGAGTGAGAAGGCGGTGGCGTCCATGACCTTGAGCTGGCGCGTTAGGCACTCGTGGAAGCTGATGCGGTCGAATTTCTTCGCGTTTGGGTTCTTTGCCGGATCAGCATCGTAGATGCCATCCACCTTCGTGGCCTTCAAAACGATGTCGGCGCTGATTTCGCTCGCTCGCAATGCGGCGGTGGTATCGGTGGAGAAGAAGGGATTACCCGTGCCCGCGGCGAAAATCACCACGCGGCCAAGTTCCAAATGACGCATCGCCACGCGGCGGATGAAGGGCTCAGCCACGTTGTCCATTTTGATGGCACTTTGCACGCGGGTGGGCACATCCATGGCTTCCAGCATGCTCTGCACAGCCAGCGAATTCATCACGGTAGCCAGCATGCCCATGTAGTCGGCCGTGGCACGCTCCATGCCTTTGTTAGAAGCGCTGACGCCGCGCCAAAAGTTGCCGCCGCCGACCACGAGGGCGATTTCGAGCCCGGTTTGATGCGCAGCTTTGATCTGTGCCGCCATATCCTCGACAATAGGCGGGCTAATGTTGTCCGTGCTGCCGGGCTGCCTCAATGCCTCGCCGCTGAGTTTGAGAAGAACACGACGGAATTTGCGAGGAGAGGTATCGGACATGCGAAGAAGCGAAGTTGAAGCATAAAGCATGCTGCGTGGAGCCTTGCAAAGCCAATTCTGACGCGCCATTCATGCAACTACATGAAGGAAGACCCCACCCTCCCCGCCGACGCCCGTTTTGAGACCCGTGCCATCCACGTCGGGCAGGACTGGCGCAGCGAAACCGGTGCCGTCATCCCGCCAATCTACATGACCTCGACCTTCGAGACAGGAAACCCTGGTGGCTTTGATTACACGCGCAGCGGCAATCCCAACTTCCGCAACCTCCAGGCCACGCTCGCCAGCTTGGAGAATGCGAAGCACGCCACCGTCTTCGCCAGCGGCATCAGCAGCATCAGCGCCATCATGTTCTCGCTCAAAGCGGGCGACACCATCCTCAGCGAGCAGCAGATCTACGGCGCGACCTACCGCCTGTTCGAGCGCGTGCTGCGCCGCTTCGACATCCGCATCAAATACGCCGACCTCACCAACCCGGCGAACTATGTGCTCATCAAGGAGCTCAAACCCGCGCTCATCTGGATCGAATCACCCACCAACCCGCTTTTGAAGATCCTCGACATCAAAGCGATCTCCGATGCCGCGCACAAAGTCGGCAGCATCGTCGCGGTGGATAATACCTTCGCCTCCAGCTTGCTCCAGCAACCGCTCGACCTCGGCGCCGACCTCTCGCAGCTGAGCACCACGAAATACACCAACGGCCACAGTGACTGCCTTGGTGGCGCGGTATGCACGAACAGCGATGAGTGGCAGGAAAAGATGATCTTCGCGCAAAAAGCCCTTGGATTGCAGCCGAGCCCCTTCGACGCGTGGCTCGTTTCACGCGGCGCGAAGACCGAAGCCGTGCGCATCGAGCGCCACAGCTCGAACGCCCTCGAACTCGCCAAACGCCTGCAGGATCGCAAAGGCGTGAAAGGCGTGAAGTATCCGTTTTTGACCAGCCACCCGCAGTACAAGCTCGCCAAGAAGCAAATGAAGCTCGGAGGCGGCATGCTGCTCGCCGATTTCGGCCTCAGCTACGCCAAGACGCTCGATTTCATTCGTCGCCTCCGCCTCTTCACCCAAGCCGAAAGCCTCGGCGGCATCGAAAGCCTCGTCGCGCATCCTGCCAGCATGACGCACGCGTCTTTCCCCAAAGACGTTCGCGAAGCCGCCGGCGTCACCGACAGCCTTGTGCGCTTCTCCGTCGGCATCGAGCATGTCGAGGACCTCTGGGAGGACATCGATCAGGCGCTGAAGAAGAAGTGATTTCTCACTTCGACAGCGTCATCACGCACTCAAGGTGCTTCGTCTGCGGGAAAAGGTCAAAGGGCTGCACTTTTTGCAGCTTGAAACCGGCTTCGTGGAAGAGAACAAGGTCGCGCATCTGCGTGGCGGGGTTGCAGCTCACATAGACGACGGCTTTCGGGCCGAAGGCGAAGAGCTGCTCCAGGAACTCGCGGCTGCAGCCGGCCCGCGGCGGGTCGATGAGCACCACGGTATCCGCCCCAGCATGCGGGACGACCTCGAAGACCTTCTGCGCATCGGCGGCGAGGAAGCGGCAGTTCGTGATCTCATTGAGCTGCGCATTGTGCGAGGCCTTGGCGACGGCCGTTTCGGAGATCTCGACGCCAATGACCTCCTCAAAGGCCTTCGCGGCGGACAGCGCGAACAAACCGCTGCCGCAATAAGCGTCCACTAGGAAGTGGGCACCGCAGGCTTTTGCCTCCGCAACAGCATGCCGAACGAAGGCTGGTAGAATGAAGGGATTGTTTTGGAAGAAATCGCCGGCTTGGAACTCAAACCGGATGCCATCCACCTCCTCGACGGCGATCTGCTCGCTTTGGGTGAGTACGCCATTCTTTGCTGCCCGCATGAGCAGAGTGGCGCCGCGTTTGAATTGGTCGGACTTCGCCTTAATGTCCTCACGCAGGGTGGGCAAGGCGTCGTTGATCGCTTTCATGGCGATCTGGCACTGCGGCACATCCACCAGTGCCATGCGGGTCCCGATGCGTAGAAAGCCGATGTCACGGATCATGCCCTCACGGGGACGCTGAAAATGCGGGGTGATTTTCGACCGATAGCCGTATTCCATCGGCGAAGGGATGACGGGCAACACCTCGTGCTCAATGCGGGCCATGTGGCGCAGCAGCTCAGTAACCTGATTGCGCTTCCACTTGAGCTGTTCGTCGTACTTCAGGTGCTGATACTGGCAGCCACCGCACTGTCCAAACAAGGGACAGGGCGGCTGCAGGCGATTGGGCGAGGCCTCAAGCACCTCAATGAGGTCCGCCTCGCTGTAGTTCTTGTGATTGCGAAAGACACGGCAACGCACGCGTTCGCCAGGCAGCGTGAAGGGGACAAAAACCACCCATCCGCTCACGCGTGCCACACCGGTGCCCTCGTTTGTCAGGTTCTCAATGCTGACCTCCAGCTCCTGATGGTAATGAAACGGATGCGGCAGGAATTTTTTCGGTCTTGGGTGAGCGTCCATATGAGTCTGACGAATGGCAAAAGTCACCTTCAAGCGCCTTCGTGCGTGTTTTGCAAATTCTCTCCCGAAATGGCTGGCAGGTTTAGGCACGAAACATAGCCTGTGCGAGTCTGGCAAGCCGGAGCAAGTCGCGTTTTACAATCTGTGTCCGCGCTGCGCTTCAAACCACAAGGCCGCATCTTGGAGTTACGTCTCCCCTTCCCCACATGGCCAATCATCAAACGGATCGCCTAGCGAGCAGTTCTTCGACCACCTCACCTTTGCTGAGCGCCATCGGTCGGCCAACGGGTGTGATGAGTTCTTTGCTGAAATCTATGCCAAAAAGGTCAAGGATGGTCGCATGCAGATCTTCGACAAGGACGGGGCTCTGAGGGTCTTTTTTCACACCCTCGGGATCGGTCGCGCCGACCACTCGGCCCTTGGCGAAGCCACCACCGGCCACGAGCATGCTGAAACCCGTGGGCCAATGGTCGCGACCGCCGAGTTTGTTGATCTTGGGGGTGCGACCAAACTCACCACCGCAGACCACCACGGTACTCTCGAGCAGGTGATAACGCTTCAAGTCACGAATCAGTGAAGCCAAAGCTGCGTCGAGGATTCTCACCTGTGAGGCTTGACCCTCGAGGTTGTTTGCGTGCGTATCCCAACCGTTCAGGGTGACTTCCACGCATCGGACACCAGTCTGGATCAAGCGCACCGCAGCTAGGCAGCCACGACCAAACGGCGTGTCTCCATATGCATTGCGTTGGGCCGCCGTCGCCTGGCTCACATCAAAGGCTTTCAGCTGCTCCGAGGTCATCATCTTGCGCGCCCGCTCGATGGAGAGCTGGTGCAGTGTTTTCTGGGGGTCAAAGTTCGGCAGCCGCCCTGTGGCGAAGGCTTTTTCCACCACGCCGAGGCTTTCCATGCGCTTCTGCATGCGCTCATCACTCACCCGTGCCTTTACATCTGGGATGCTGCCAATGGGATCCAACATCTGGAACGCATCAAACTGCGCTCCGAAGTAGCCGCCACGTGCCGGCCATTGATTTGGCAGAATGGAGACATGCGTGGGAATCTCCAAGCGTGCTTCCGGCAGTTCGTGGCATATCACCGCACCAACACTCGGATGGATGAGGGTGGGATCGGTGCGATGGCCGGTTTTGAGGTAATAAAAGGCACGCTCGTGATCACCCTCCTTGCTCACCATGGAGCGGATGAGGGTGGCATCACCCATCACGCTGGCGGTCTGCTCCAGCCCGGCCGCGAACTGCACGCCCTTGATGGCCGTGTCGATCCCCTTCACCCCGCCACCAATCTTCGTGGTGGGATGTGGATCAAAGGTGTCAAGCTGGCTGGCCGCTCCGCCGAGCCACAACAAGATCAGCGATTTCGCGGGCTTGCCCTTGGGTGCCTTCTCCGCCTCCACAGCGAGGATATCAGCAAGAGGCGTGAGCCATGAAGCGCCTGCTGTGCACGCTCCGCGGATCATCGTCCGGCGTGAAGGATCAGGAGAAGCAGAGCAGATCATGGCGTTAATGGTTCCAAGAGAATTCGGTGGCATTCATTAGCGTCCAGTAGAGATCGCTCATGGCGATGCTGCGCGAGCTCATGGACTTCGCGCTGGCAAGCCGTTCTTCAAAATGCGCCGACTCCTCGGCAGATGGTTTGCGGGTGAACACGGCCAAGTAGGCGCTCTCGACGGCAGCCCGGTTATCAGGCGAGAGCATGCCGATGCGCGTGCAGGCGCTCAGCAGCGGATTGCCCTTCACATGATCGGTCACCATGTTGCCATTCATGAGCAGGAGCCGCTGCGGAATGGTGCTTCCAGCGTTGTCAAAATCGTCTTCACCCTTGTCACCGTAGCGTTTCACGAAATTTCTCACATCGATGTCACGCTTGATTCGAAAGATCACAGGCGCCTCCGCGCCGATGGAGCAAAGCGAGGCTGCTTGGATGACACTGCCGGCCATCTGCTCAGGCCTTAAACGCGTGACTGGAAAGGCTGCCCATTGTGCTTCCGCACCCGGATGGTCGGTGACGCTGGAGGCTTCAAAGACTCGGGTGGCCGTGATTACACGGATCAGACGGTGCAGGTTGAAATCGTGCGCAATAAAATCCTCCGCCAGCAGTTCCATACCCGGAGGAAAAGGTCCATCGAGTGGGAGGTCATCCACGGGGATTATGAGCGGCTTGTTGAAAAGCAGCGCCCAAAAGCGATTCACCAGCGTGCGAGCAAAGGTCTTGTTCTCCTTCGCCGTCACCCAGTCGGCGAGCCGCGACCTCGGCGGCCCCTGGTCCGGCATGCATTCCGGTTTCCACGGCACTTTGGCGGAGATCACTGCAGGTTCAGTCTCGCCTAGGTAACGCATTTGGTAGTGTTGTTTCGGATCGTCACGAAGACCGGTGAAATCGAACTTCGTCTGACCAAAGTAGGCGGCGAGCTGGTGGAAATCGCTCTGCTTCCACGGGCTTCCTAGCTTGCCATCATGGCACTCCACGCAGTCAATGCGGACTCCGAGGAAGGCGCGGCTGACCTTCGCAGCGAGCTTTTTCTCGTCGGGGCCTTTTTGTGACTCGTTCGTGACGGTGATGAAGTTCACCGCCGGGTTCGTGGTCCACACACCCTTCGATTCGATCAACTCCCGCACGATGCGGTCATAAGGCCGGTTTTGCAGCAAGGAATCACTCAACCACTCAACGAGCCTACGGCGGCGGTAAATCAAAAACGGCCCGTTCTCCGTGCCCACATACACTCGCGCCAGACGCTCGGCGAGGTAGTCGCTCGTGCGGCGGTCCGCCAAGAGACGAGTGAGCCATCTCTCCGGTACATTATCGCCCTGCATTGCCTGAACCTCACGAATGTCCTCCAGTGATGGAATGCTGCCCGTGAGTGCTAGCGAGAGCCGACGGAGAATGGTGAGATCATCGGCACGCGTTGGTGCTGGGATGCCTTTGGATGCCCAGTCTGCTTCAAAAGCGGCATTCACCCTCATGACGATCCCACTCACATCGATCGCAACGTTGGGCGGTTGGTCAGGCGCCGGTTTTTGAAGCCAAACCCAAGCGGCCAAACCCCCGATGATCGCCAAGGCTGTGACCACGGCTGCATTGCGCAGCCAAGTCAGTGCCGGGGAGGTTGGCGATGAGGAATCCATGAGATAGGTGAAAACACCGTGATGGAGTGTCTGTTTCCAGAAACAGAAAGCAAGGCTCGTGTTGCGGCCTCAAGGCAAGGTTGTTCTGCCGCGCGCGTTGAAACACCTTATTCATCATGCATCCTCTTACCCGGCGACAGATTCTGCAGCAGGCTGGGGCCGGTTTGGGCTCGCTCGCGCTGCAATCACTGCTGGGCGCCGAGGGGCTTTTGCGGACTGCGAACCCGCTCGACTCGAAAGCACCGCACTTCGCGCCCAAGGCAAAGTCCGTCATCTTCCTTTTCATGTATGGAGGACCGTCTCACATCGACCTCTTTGATCCGAAGCCAGAGTTGGAAAAATGGCATGGCAAGCCGATTCCAGTTTGGAAGAAGGAGGACGCGTTCATGGGTGGAAAGACGAAAAACGTCGCCATGAAAAGCTACTACCGTTTTGCGAAGCACGGCCAAGCCGGCATCGACCTAGCGGAGACCTTTCCCAATCTCGCACGACATGCTGATGATCTCTGCGTGATCCGCAGCATGCACGCGGAAAGCAACAATCATGGTCCTGCGATCTTCCAGATGAACACCGGCTTCATCCTCCCCGGCCGCCCATGCATGGGCTCCTGGGTCACCTATGGACTCGGGAGCGAGAGTGAGAACCTGCCCGCTTTTGTCGTGCTGCTCGATCATCAGGGGGCGCCCGTGAATGGCGCTCTGAATTGGTCGAACGGCTTCATGCCTGCTGCGTTTCAAGGTGTGCCCTTTCGCAGCAGCGGCGAGCCCATCGCCTACCTCACGCCACCGAAAAACGTTTCGCGTGTGCAGCAGCGGGCTCGTCTCGACTTGTTGAAGCAATGGAATGGCGAATTCGCCGCCGCACATCCGACGGAGTCGCAACTCGCCGCGCGCATCAACAGCTACGAACTGGCCTTTCGTATGCAGATGAGCGCCAGCGAGTGCACGGACCTTAGCCGCGAACCGGAGAGCGTGAGAAAAATGTACGGACTCGACAATGCGGTGACGGCCCACTTTGGCAGAAACTGCCTGCTCGCGCGCCGCCTCGTTGAACGGGGCGTACGCTTCGTGCAGCTCTACAGCGGTGGCAATGAGGGCCCGAAAGCGTGGGATGCGCACGACGACCTCAAAAAGAACCACGACCTCCACTGCGCGGAGACGGATGGCCCTATCGCTGCCTTACTCGACGATTTGAAGATCAGCGGTCTACTCGACACTACTCTCGTCGTCTGGGGCGGCGAATTCGGACGCTCACCGGTTGCCGAGAATGGCAAGGGTCGCGATCACCATCCGAAGGGCTTCACCATGTGGATGGCTGGCGCAGGCATCAAAGGAGGCCAGATGTACGGCTCCACGGACGAGTTTGGCTACGCTGCCGTCGAAAACCGCGTTTCCATCCCCGATCTCCACGCGACGATGCTGCATCTGCTGGGCTTTGACCACGAACAGCTCACCTACCGCTTTCAGGGCCGCGACTTCCGCCTTACGGACGTCAGCGGAGAGGTGGTGCGCGGACTCCTGACTTAACGCCACCGCAAAGAGCATCAGCAAATGCGCCATCGAATACGCCTAGACGATCCTGTCACTCCACGATCATTTCTCCCTTCATCACCAACCAGTGGCCGGGGAAGCTACAGATATAAGGATAGCGGCCTTTCGCGGTGGGCGCGGTGAAGCGTAGGACTTCACGGTCGCCTTGGTTGAGCATTTTGGTTTTGTGCAGGATCTTCGGGGAGTCGGGGATGAAGCCTTTGGCGAAGCCGTCGGGCGTTTTGGCCATTTCGTTGCCGGCCATGCCGACTTCGTCCGCCGCGCCGGGCTGGACGATGAGGAGATTGTGCGGGGTGACGTCGGGATTTTCGAAAACGAGCTTCAAAGGGGCTCCGGGAGCGACTTTGAACTCGCGCAGGTCGTAGAGCAGGCGCTCCGGGATGGTCTTGATGGTGATGGTTTGCAGGCCGGGCTGGTTGTCGAAGGGGTTCGGCGGCTCGGGCTTCTTCTTTTTCGCCATGAGGGCGGGTTTGGTGGGCTCGCTGTCTTTGAGGAACTTTTCCAATTCGGGATGCTTCGCGAGGAAGGCGGTGTTCCCTTTCCAAAGCGGCTGCAGCGTGTGGCTGTCGAGCGAGGTGCGCAGCGCGTAGGTGAGGTAGGGGTCCATCGGATGCTTCAGCAGATCGAGCGCGGCCTCCAAGGCCTCCGGCGTGCCGATGTAACTCGCCGCGATGGCCGCTTCGAGGCGGACGAGGCCGCTGGGGTCGTTGGCGGCGAGTCGAAGCGGTTTTGGCCCCACGGCTTCTTTCCAAGCGCGGAGCGGCAACTTTCGCAGACTCCGCGCTGCCACCGCTCGCATGAGAGGGCTGAACTTGTCATGCTCGCGCATGATTCTCGAGAGCATGTTGTTGCTGTAGTCCCAGACTTCGGCCTTGGATAAATCCGGCGTTTTTCCCTTCTCAAAATCTTGTTTTGCCAGCCATTCGCTGAGCCACAGCCACTCTGCTAGGGCTTGGTCGGTGTTTGGGTGAAACCCGCCGCTTAAACCGATGCCAACAGCTATTTCCTCCGGTTCTTTTTCCCTCAACTCCACCTTCGCGCGATACCTTGTCCGGTAGTTTTCACTCTTCAGCAGATCCAGCAACTCGGGGATGCTCGCTCCGGCGATCTTCGGTGCTGTTTCGAGTTTTTGATCCTTCGCGGTGATGCGCCAGATGCGGCCGCTCTTTTTGTCGCGGCGGGTGTCGCGGAGGGAGTATTGGGCGTGGCCTTTGACGGGGTTGTACCAGTCGGCGATGTACATCGCGCCGTCGGGGCCTTGCTGGATGTCCACGGGGATGAAGCTGAGGTTCGTGCTCTGGAAGACGATGCCGACTTTCTTTTCCTCGAAGTGCGTGTCGTGCTCCACCCACTCGTGCAGCTCGATTTCGTTGGTGGGCTTGTAGCGCACGCGCATGAAGTGTTTTTTGTCGCGCAGCTCCTTCGGCCAGTGGCTGCTGGTGAGGAATTCCTGGCCGCAGGTGCCGCTGTAAGCCGGGAAGTAGTTGCCGGCGGGGATGTGGATGTCGGGATAGGGCGCATTGAGCGCGTGCACGGCGCTGGCGAAGACGGGATGGCTGCCGACGTGGAAGCCCCAGTCGTCGAAGGTGATGCCCCAAGGATTCGTGCTCATGTAACTGCCAAAGGCGAGCAGCCTGCCGGTGGCGGGTGTGTAGCGGAAGAAGCTGCTCTCGCGGGCGCGGACGGGGCCGTAGGGTGTCTCGACCTGGCTGTGATGGAAGATGCTCTCGCGGAAGATGAGATCGCCCTCGGGGCTCCAGACGAAGTCGTGCAGCGCGTGGTGGCTGTCCTCGGTGCCGAAGCCGGTGAGGAGTTTTTCGCGGTGGTCGGCCTTGCCGTCGCCATCGGTGTCTTTGAGGAAGGTCAGATGCGGCTGGTCGGAGACGAAGACGCCGCCATTCCCAAACTCAAAACTGAGCGGGATGGCGAGCTTGTCGGCCCACACGCTGCATTTGTCGGCGCGGTGGTCGCCATTGGTGTCTTCGAGGATGAGGATGCGATCCTGCGGGGCCTCGCCGGGCATGATTTGCGGATAAGTCGTACTCGTGCTGACCCACAGGCGGCCTTTGCCATCGAAACGAATGGCGATGGGCTTCACGAAGAGCTCCGGGAAATCCTCTTCGGAGGCGAAGAGGCTGACTTCGAAGCGCGGGTCGATTTTGAAGGCTTTCAGTTCATCGGCGGGAGAGAGCCATTCGTTGATGGGGCGGTCTCCGGTGATGGTGGGGAGAGGTTCGGTGTTCTTATCCCCGTGCTCACGAAGCAGCGCCTTGCCGGCCGCTAGGTTCCAAATGTCTTCGTCACGGTTCTCGGTCATCTGGAGGAGTTTTTTCAGTTCGCCGGGGAAATTCACGACACCGTAGGGCTCCATGCGGCCGCCTTTGATGTAGTAGTAGTTCAGCGGGCGGTAGTGCTGGAAGAACTTGTCCTCCTTTTCGACGACGGCAGCACGGACGGCTTCGTTGAGCTTCGGCGGCGTTTCTTGGGTGAGCTGATTGTAGAGACGCTCTGCGAAGGCGGCGTAGCCAGAGATGTTGAGATGCACGCCGTTGGTCGTCTTCGGGGTCAAATCGGTGAAAACATCCGCAAAGGCCACCTTTTCGGCCGCGGCGACCTTTTTCATCGCGTCGGTGTAGAGCTTGATTTGCGCGTTGAGATGCTCGTGGGGCTTTTCGGCGGCCGTGGGGCTCACGAGGACGATTTTCGGCTCGGAGGTGCCGTTGTAGCGATGGGCCTTCAACTCGATGAGGAAGGCCTTGAGGAGCGCTTCGAACTCGGCGAGGCCTTTTTCGCCTTTGAAGCTCTCGTTGAAGCCGAAGGCGGCGAGGATCACGTCGGCCTTGTGTTCGGCGAGGTGCTGGTTGAGATCGCCAAAGCCATCGGGGCGAGGGCGAAGAGACACTTCATCGGCGGACCAGCTCAAGTTGCGGAAAACGAGCTTCTCCTTGGCAAAACGCTGTTGCATGAGCGCCTCGAACTGACCGTCGTCGCGCATGCGATCGAAAAGCGAGTTCCCGATGAGGGCGATGCGCGTGCCCGGTTTCAGATCCAGCGGCAGCTGGGCGAAAGCCGAGAGCAGAGGGCACAGAGCCAAGAGAAGGAGGAGGCGCGTCATCATGGTGAGCACATAGCTATCGCACGAGGGATGCAAACCGGACATGCAAGCCACTTTTTATCACGTCTAGGCCATACGATGGCCATCATCGCATATGACAGTGGCAAAGGCATTTCGTGCGTTCGCCCCAGATTCCCAGCTCTCTTGGATACGACTCAATCCACTGCCAAAAAGCGC
>Ga0208783_10002182_pt1 | contig 11359 bp, 10 predicted proteins | sample DEB19_08_DNA_2_FD_184529 | JGI IMG/M metagenome (GOLD analysis project Ga0208783, IMG submission 184529) | Aqueous microbial communities from the Delaware River and Bay under freshwater to marine salinity gradient to study organic matter... | ecosystem: Environmental > Aquatic > Marine >... | reverse complement strand
TTCACGACCCATCAGCCTACGCTTCATCAGATTTACGGTATGGTCGTCCTTTTTTCCGTACTTCTTTCCGTAGATAGTTATAACGGTTCCCATAGGCTTCCCGTCTATAAGGTCTTTCAGTTCGGTTGCCGTTTGCTGATTCTGTTGGGCAGTCGCTCCAATTTTCTTGGGATTTATCTTGCCCATCTTGGAAAGCAGGTTTCCAAACTTGTCGGTTTTCCGAGTGCGTAGTGGCTTCGAGGCTCCTGCGAAAAAGCCCGGGATCTCGTCCATAGGCACTTCTTCTTCTACAGGATCGCCATTGTCGTCTGTCCACTGTAGGGTGGCAGTTTTCTTTTCACGGTTGATCTCTTTCACCCAAGCATATGCGGGAATGGTGGCTTCCAACATAAGGAGAATGTCGAGAATAGATTCTTCATTGAGTTTCTTTTTCTCTTTATCAGTCAAGTCTTTGCCTTGCTTGATCCAATCAACATCTCCACCCGTATCTTTCCATGCTGCGTCTTTGCTCTTGTAAGGACCAACAATTCTTCCTCCAAAGTGGGCATAGTATGCTTTTGGGTCGAAACCTTTTGTTTCTTCTTCAATAGACCCAACCTCTTCCTTGACATACTTGGCAATCTTGGGCATATCGGCTGGCTTGACCATTCCGGCGATTTCCTTCTTGATGTACTTCATAGTGGCGGGAGGAACACCCTTCATATAGCGAGACAGGTTCTCCACAAAGGCCATGAAAGTCATTTCGTCCCTAAGCGAGGAACCTCCGGTGGAAACCATGGCCTTCAGTCCGCCCTTCTTATACGCCTTCTCCATGTCATCGAGGAACTCATCGACGCTCTCAACGATATGCTCAACCTCTTCCTTGATTTGAACGGTCACATCCATCGTCGTATCCACATGAATGAACGCCGTTCGTCGCCCCTTACGGAAAGATTTAAATCCTGTTTCTTGGTCTATGCCGATGGATTTCCACCCACGGGATATAAGCCACTTCTCCGCATCTTTCTCGTCATCAAATTGTTCGTCAGCCTCTCTCCATCCTTTACCATGTCTCTTGATTTTTGAAAGTGGAGCCTCATTGACTTCTTGTTGTTCCGCTTCTGTAATAGGCTCACCGAGACGAGTCTTTGTCTTTATTCCGTGTCTTTTATTGTATTGTTTCCATGCCACCCCATACAGGTATGAAGCCCAATCTTCACCATATCTCTTTTTAAAATCACCCTTTCTTTTCTTCACTAGTCTTTCCGCTTTTTCATCGGGAGGTGTGACTTCGTTTATCATCTCTGCGTTCTCTTTTACAGTTTTCTTTTTCTTTGGTTTCATCGCTTCCATTCCCTTTTGGAGTGTTTTGAACAGTTCTTTCCCTCGTTTGAATCCCTTGGGTAGTCCACTCTGAAATGCAGCAAAGTTGCCCGCAGCCACCGCCGCTCTCATTTTGGATGCGCTCATGCCTTCGACCCCAACGGCATCAGGATCTCTTTTTCCCGCACTCACCACCTTGAATTCTTTAAAATTGAGGGCAGTGTCTTGGTTTTTTCCATTCAAATATCGCTTTACGGTGGTTTCCATTTCCGAAACACGATCGTCTCCCACCATCATGTGAACAGTTTCGTATCCTTCATTTTGTAATTGGTAAAGGACTTCCATGAAAGTTTTTGTTTTTGAGTCTCCCTTTATGATGTTGGCTTTAGGAAACATGTCACGCATAAACCCAATTTTTTGGTCATGGGTGAGTGGATTTTTCTTTGGATCTGTGGTTTGGGATGCGTAGATGCGGTGTTCCCCTCCCATAGATTTGGCATGGGCCATCACAGCACCTATCAGTTTTTCGTGGCCTATGGTGGGTGGCTGAAACCGACCAAAGGTAAAAACTATGGATTTCTTTTTGGGCATACGAACCGCATTCCTTTCTTACCGTATGTAGTAAAAAAGAAGGGGAGCCACTGCTGGCTCCCCCAAATCCCGCCTCGATTACACTGTTTCTGTGACTGGTACTTGCCAACTAATCGAGGTAGTTCTATCTATGTTTTCCAATTTTTCGGTAAATTAAAGTTTTTTCTAGAGAAATCCAGCCGGTCTACCAACTTGAATGCTTGATTGTTTTTGCGGTTTACCACCACGAACCCTTCGGGCGGAGCCGCCGAAAATCGTCCATCCTCCTGTGTAAATGCGTCTAGTTTCATTTTGGTTTGTCTTAGTCTTTCAATAACCAAGAGTTTCGTCGTTGAAATCAAGTGATACAAGTCGAACAGTCTGTCGTATTGGGTAGATTTTGACTTCACAGAGTCAATTAGTAGTTTTCCAGCCGCAGACTTCTTTTCTCTTGCAGCACTTGTTTTCAACTTGTCCACATCCCGCTGAACCTTCTGAGCCAAGTGCTTCAGAAAGCCTGTTGTGGACCCACGATCGACACCCTGTCGAACGTTTTGGTTCATGTAGGTCATTATTTCTACAACAAGACCAGATATTTTAGAAACTGAATCTAAAAATTTTGCCACGGCTTTTCCTTTTTTAGAAATAGCCGATAGTTGGAGTTCTATTTCTTTCTTTTGTAGGGAGTTTATGGGCATTCCACATGTTCCGACTCCGCCCGACCCCTGCAAGTTTGCGTCTATGGCCCATACACTTTTGGACTTTTTCAGATATGAAATGTCTGGAGCAAATGCTGGTGCTAAGGTTGCGATGGAGTTTCCCGTATACTTGGTATGGAAAACAATCCCCATCTTCGCCCCCTGTATTTCCTTTGCCAAGTCCGAGTCGGCAGGCACGGCATAGGTCAGGGTATTGGGTCTGAAAGTTACATAACGCCTCCCTTCCACCGTTTCGGTTTTCAAGTCTTCAGTCGTAAACAGGAAATCTCCCTGCATGATGCCACGGATTCCAAGTCCTTTCAGGTGCTGTAGAGCGACTTTGAGTTTGGAATTAAGGCCACCATCGGGGTGGTTTCGGTCAACGTCTTTGGCTGTATAGTTGATCTTGGGTTCTTTATTAAAGAGGGCTTTGGTAGCCACAAAAAACTTGCCGTTTTCAGGATTGATTCCCGTGACTACTGCCGGAGATCCGTCAAATTTAGTAGTTACGCAAAACGAGTTGTCAGCATTTGCGGCAAACTCCACTACTTTTCGTAGGTATTCGATTGCGTCTTCGATGCCCTCGGAGCCGTGGAGAAGAAGGGCATCTTCAATGTGTTCCAAGTGGGTGACTCCACCTGTAGCCTTTTCCCGTGCGGCTTCGTTTAGGGTTTTGGATTCCAGATAGTCGGAAAATGATATGGTCACTGTGTTCTCCTAGTATACCTGTGTATTTAGGTAGAATCACACCGCAAAGCCCCAAAATACCGAAGGTGGGAGTCGAACCCACATGTTTTTCAACGCTAGTACCTAAAACTAGTGCGTCTGCCAATTTCGCCACTTCGGTAAAACACCCGTGGCAGGATTCGAACCTGCATAAGTCCAATTACGGTACTACAATTTAGAAGATTGAGCCGGTACACGGGTAATGGAAAGACTATTTATTTATACATAGTATACATGGAGGTTCCAATAATGTCAAATTTTTGTTTTAAGTGTGGAAAAGAAACACAGAATGTCAAGTATTGTTCTCGTTCTTGTGCGGCATCTATAAACAATACTCAACCAAAAAGAAAACTAGAAGGAAGATGTGTAAAGTGCTCTTGTTTAATCAAGAGTAGTAGGAAATACTGTAAAACCTGTAGAACATTGGAATTAGGTGCGAAGGACATGACACTACAACAAGCAATTTATGAAAAACACCATAGGTCTTCTGCGTATGCTTTGGTTAGGGCTAGAGCAAGAAATTCAGAAAAAGCAAAAAGCATAAAATGCTGTGAGAAGTGTGGATGGAGTAATCACGTAGAAGTATGCCATAAAATTCCTATATCCAATTTTTCTCTAACTACTTTGCTTTCTGAAATTAATTCGGAAGAGAATTTGCTTATACTTTGTCCTAATTGTCACTGGATGTTTGACCATCCAAACGGCTAATTCTTCTTCGTTCTTTTCTTTTTGGTTTGGTTCTTTTTCTTGGGTTTTTTGCCGAAAATAGCATCCCAGTTAGCCGACCACTTTCCGTAATCCACCCGGCGATAGGTGTCGCCCTTGCCTGCTCCGTGCTTTCCTGCCATAGACGAATCCTCCTCATACATAGTTATACATATCTCAAAAGGAGACACGATGCCCCGTAATTACCGAACAACCAACAACAACCCCAACGGGCCACTTTTCTTTGCCACAATAACACCAGGTGGTGGCACTGCTCTCGGTCCTGCACTCAGAAATAGAGGAATAACCACAGGGGACTTCTTTGCTGCCAACGGACCTTTTTTGAGCGAAGGTCTTTATTTTTCTGTTCATGGGAGTCAAACATTCAAGTTGTATGGTAATTCTGGCGAATGTGCCGCTGACGGCAACAGATGTTTTACCCTAGTAGGAAACAATTACCACTTTATGCCTACCAAGAATCCTGAAAATCTTTGGATAATCGGTAGTCCTGCCGGAGGGACTCTTGGAGTTCGTGGACACTAATACCCATGCCCCGTAATTACCGAACAACCAACAATAATCCTAATGGTCCACTTTTCTTTGGCACAATAAATCCAAGAACTGGAGATACTCTAAGTACTTTGCTCGGTAATATCGGAATAGACACTACACCATTTGATGGGGTGAATGGGCGTGTTTTATCCAAAGGTTTGTATTTTTCTGGAGCAACAGAAATAATGAAAATTTACATGACGGCAGGTGACGATGGAACTAACAGGCATTTTACCCTATTGCCAAATACCGATCATTTCATGCCGATTAAAGATCCCACAAACATATACATTGTTGGTCTTACTAATGGTGGTACTATTACTGTTCGTGGACACTAATTACCCTTTCTCGAAAAGCCACAGGTCTTCATAGTTTCCTCCTCGGGTTTTCTTTGCCTGCCGTGATCCACCCATGGCACTCCACCGAACCTGGTGTTTGGCAACAGGACTCAGGAACTCCCCGGCAATACGGGCAAGATCTTCGCTGATGGTAGTTTTTTCTCCCGCCTTGTTTTTGTAGTTGCTCACCACGAACCCCATCCGTGCACCCCGTCGCATGGAGTCGGAACACAACCGAACAGTTTCCCGCCAGTAGCCCAGTAGCCACTGGTCGTAATGGGGGTAGGTCTGTATGCTCTGGTTTTCGCTAGGGTATATTTCCAAGTCAAAATACGGCGGACTGAACAGTACGGCATCCACCCGACCACCGTAACGATCCAAGAAATCGGTTTCCCGTAACCGTTCGCTCGGACACAGGTAGTGGTGCGAAGTTTTCTCTTCAGGGATCAGGGCAGATTCGTTCTGATGCCGTTCGTATTTCCCCTGTAGCCATCTACCGTTTTCTACCACTGTGGGTATAACATCGGTAGTCACATAGTGCTTGAACCCGCTGGAATAAAAGGCTAATTGATACGCATTCCATCCTGATACGGGTGCGAAAAGAGTTTCACCGGTGAAAAGGCCATCAAGCATGGAAAGGTATGCTGTGGGATTGAAAACACTGGGTTTGTTTGCTCCAAACATAAAGTCTGTCCAGAACTGGTCGTATCCCGTGCTTCGGCACAAGCGATCAAAGAATGCGGGACAGGCAAGGCTGTTGCGGATCTTGAAATCCTCGAACGCTGCCCGAATCAAACCCAAGCAGTATTCGCTGTCGTTGCTGTACAGTTTCTTTGTTCCGTAGAACTCCCTGAAGTTCAGGTTTTTACAAATCCGTCCGTAACTGCTGCGGTGTCGTCCGTCAAAGATTCCATCGGTGGGAATAGGGGAATGGGGAACATGGAAATAGTGCTCCAGTGGTTCGTCAAGGGAAGCGTATTTGGTGAACCATCGCTCTAGTGCGGCTTCGGCATCCGTGACAAGTATTTGGTACAGCCGCTGCTTGAAAAGCGGAAGCCGCTCTTCACGGCCATCGCCCCGAGACACACGACGGATAAACTCGTCTATTCCGCAGCGCACCGCAAAGGTTCCGCTGGTGTCTGAGATGTCTAGTACCGAGAGTTCAGAGCAAAACTCCTCGTACGACACACGGCGTAGGCGAAACATTCCCAAAAAATCTGCGAGCGTGAATATCATCTAATTCCCTTGCTTGGATTCGAACCAAGAAATAGAGATCCAAAGTCTCCAGTGATACCGTTTCACCACAAGGGAAAGGAAGAAGTGGGATTCGAACCCGCTATTAGTTAATTGGCGGAAGATAATGGAATCGAACCATCATCGCTTTCACGGTGGGGTGGTTTTCAAGACCACTTGTGCGCCATGCACCCTATCCTCCGTAATGGACTCACGGGGATTCGAACCCCGAATCCCGCCTTGCAAAGGCGGTGTGATCCCGTTTCACCATGAGCCCGTATAGGAGCGGTGGGAGTCGAACCCACACTGCCATGATCTTAAGTCGTGTGCCTCTGCCATTGGGCTACGCTCCCATAGTGGAGTCGGGGGGATTCGCACCCCCGTCTAGATCTACATCGGAAACAAACATCTACGAAACCTAGTCCATGCTTTATACAGTGATTGGGCATGGACACCCGCTCACAGTTTATGAATCGTTAGTTTTGGTTGTGTTACGATCCCTAGCACAACCTATCCGATGATCCAGGTGGGGTAAGTATCGGAGTCCTTACCCCACCTTTGCCGCTTCAAGCAGCGAGACGATAATTGGTATTAGCAGTTATCTTTTGACCGATTTGAACAGAGCACTTCGATCAACTCTGGTTCGCCGTTTGTTTCTTACTTAGCCTATCGATTCTGTTCGACCCCTTATTCGTCATTGCGAGCAAGTTTCTCGAAATACGACATGGCATCGCTCGAAAATTCGTCCTCCTCGTTTTCTGTCTTGATCTCCTTCGCACTACGGGTCTTGGCTGGAGCCGACCACGACGAGTCTTCGTCCTCGTCTGAAGCCACCTCTTCCGCACGCTTCGCAGCGGCAGGATTTCCACCAAGCACCGAATCGTACTTACGCTTCAGTTCCTCGTATGACTTGAACTCCTTTGGAGCAATGAACTCCTTCAAGGAATACTGACTCTTCCAAAGAGCCTCAAGTTTCGCATCATCTCCACCGAGCAGCGGAGCAGGAGCGGCAAACTCGCTCTTGTCGTAATTGATATACCCGTCCACCTTGCGAACCTTCAACTTGAAATCCGCACCCTTCCAGAAGTCAAAGGGATTGACTGCCTGTTCGTCTTGGAACTGTGGGTGCATCTTCTCTTCAATCTTTTCAAAGATCTTCTTGCCGTACTTGTACAGGAAAACCTTGCCTTCATTCTGCGGAGCCGCAGGATCAGAGATCACAAGGATATTGGAAACATACGAAAGCCGACGCTTGCGGTCACGGGCAATCGTCTTGTTGGACTCAATACCGCTGTTCCACAACTCGTTGTTGCCCTCACATACAGGACACTTCTGTCCAATGGTTGTGGGGCAGTTCTCGATAAACCATCCACCCTTGCCTTGGAAGCCGTGGCTGAACTGCCGAATCCACGGAATGTCTTCTCCCTCGGGTGCGGGCAGGAAACGAATCACGGCATAGCCATTGCTCGTTTTGTCCAGAGTGGGCTTCCAAATACGATTGTCTTCGTAAAGGTCTGCTCCACCACTGCCCTTCTTCAGTTTTTCGGCTTCGTTCAGTAGCCGCTTCATGTTGTCTTGGGAATTCTTTTTCAGGTCTTTGAAACTCATGTGTATTTTCCTTTCATGTACGATGTGTTTCTATATGTGTGTACGAAGTGTACTGTGTACTAGTATGTAGTACGAACGCCCGGAAGTCAAGCACCAACCTCCCACTCCTCTAATTTTTGTTTGATGATCCGCCGATACTTGAACGGATTTGATAGGAGTCCACGGGCACGAAGAAACGGACGGTACTTCTCGCACCTTTGGTGGAAATTTTGCCAAACAGGATCGCCCTCCAATTTTCGTGAAAGATCGGGCACGAATCCCAAGATTTCGTCCAACACAATAAAAGTCTCGGGAGAAACCTCCCCACGAATAACACTCTGTAGCAGAGGGGGATGTTGTCCGGTCTCGGCACGAAAAAGCCAATCAAAGCCCCGACCCGATCGGGCCAGATCTTGGGATATGCGTGACATCTCTTCGGCAAACTCCTCCGAGAAGTTTTCCATTTTACGCTGCCATCGGGTCCATATCTCTTCGTGTCCGCCTTCCATCATCTGTCCTATCCACTGGTGTGGGTTATGGGCAAACAGGGACACAAAGAAATCCACAGGCTGTGCCTTCAGGCTTCGGGACAGTTTTTCAAACCAGTACTTGTCGCTCCGTTTCAGATACGAGGCAAACGAAGTATTGGTTTTCCCGTTGAACTTGAAATAATCATAAGAATCTGTGGTGAAATGGAGTTTAATGCCCAGATACACTTGGTACAGATCGTATCCTCTCATAGGGGTAGCCGTGTGCCTTTCTCCTTTCCTTTTGCCCGTAGCAGGTTCCGTCCTGCTGCCTCGATTCGGATCTTTTCAATCACGGTTTTGTTCAGATGCTTGGCAATGGATTGGGGCTCGATTCCGAACTGTTCACATACATCCATGACCGCATCCAAGTACGATCCATTCTTACCTTTGACTCGTTTTTCTATCTCTGTGGCAAAGTTTACTGACCCGTCAAACATGGGCGTTTTCCTTTCTGTTCTAGGGGATTATACAGCACTAACGGCGGAAGTCAAACCTAATTTCATGCCCCTGTAAATATACATACCATTGCTAACCAAAATAAAAGCCTAAAACGGGACTGGAGAGATCATGTCACAAACAGCGGCATCAATCGGAGCAGGATTTACAGGTAGTTATGTCGGGGGAGTATACAATTTTCAGGCTGCGGATAGGTCAATTCTAGGCAATGCTGCCGGAGCAACGGGAGTCATCCCCTACAGCAAAATGGTATGGGGTGGTAGTGGTGAGGCCAAGTTTGTAAACAACAACACGAACGCTCCATCGGCTCTCCCTATAAATCTAACAACCGCTGAAAACCAGTGGTTGTATAATGTTATTTCAGACATGGATGGTGTTGTAACTCTTGCGAATGGAATTACGGCCATCAATATCACAGGCGTAGGGTTCTCAGGAAACATCGTTGTAGATTTGTCCCAAGGCGTGACTATATCTGGTGTTTCTGGTAATTTTAATCTTGGAGTGACTTTTGGAGCAATACCAGGATACACCTCTGGTGGCTATTTCATGGTCGGAAACTATGAAAATAATGCCGGACAGATTACTCCACTCACAGTCACTGGTGGTGTACAGATTGCCGGCGGAACGGTAAATGTCTCTGGATTTAATGGAATTATTAATTTCCCTGTCGCTGGCATCACGATATTTGGTACTCAGAACGACGATTCCGTTTTAGTCACCTTTGAGGGATTGACTCTAGGTCTTGTTGGTGTCACTTTCGGAGCGGTTGGGACCACTTTTGGTGGAGTGACTTTTGGAACTGTGGGAGCCACATTCGGAACTGTGGGTGTTACTTTCGGTACGGCAGGCGTGACATTCGGAACTGCCGGTGTTACATTCGGCACGGCAGGTGTAACTTTCGGAGGAATCACTTTTGGAACAGCCGGTGTCACATTCGGTGGTGTCACTTTTGGCGGAATCACTTTCGGAACAGTCGGTGTTACATTCGGAGTTGCGAGGGTACGACCAGAAACAGGCGTTACTTTTGGAGTGGTGTTTACTAACAAGGCAGGCACTCCACTAGGAATATCTGGATCTGAAGTTGTAGGTATGCCTGTGTTCGGGGTTTGCGGAGCCACAGCAATACGAGTGGAAATTGTAGGAGGATTGAGTGGAATCACGGTGTCTGGACTGGCATTCCCCTCTGAGTTTGGAATTAGTGGAGGCACAGTCACAGTATCAAACATTGTGGGAACCACTTTCGGTAGTGTGGTCATCGCTGGAACGCCCGGTGTTACTATTTCTGGAAAACTCATAGTAGGCTTGGACCAGACTTCATCCAACAATGTGGTAGTCGTCGGAAACCTGACCAGCAGACCAGTTTATAATGTGCCTGTTAACTGGAATGATGCTAGTGGAAATAGACTGAAAGACCATCTGTCTGGTCTTACCGTGGCATCAACAGTGTCTATAGGTGGACTCACTTTCACCTCTGGTTCCAATCTTCCTACCACATCCTTGTTGGGCGTTTCTTTCGGTGATGTTTCTGTTGGAAATGTTAAACTTGTAAACACCTCTGTTGCGATACAAGGCGATCCCAACAGTTTGGTAAATTATCCTGTGGGAGTTTCCCTAATAGGAATAGCAGCAACAACCGGAGTCCGAGGCGGAACAAACGACAGAGGCTTGGTTGTTGCTGAAAAGCCTGGTGCGCTCTTTGCTCTAGGCATGACCCTCAGCAACTTGTTCTTTGGTTTTACTACTAATCCCAGTGATAATATTGCTGGCTCTTGTGGTGGCGGTCAATACTTGTACCTGAAGAGCACTCCAGTATGTGTCACCACAAATTATTCTGGTCCAGCCGCCAATGGAACCATAAATGGACAAGTCAGCGTTCCTCTAAAGCAAGGCTTGTATGTTCAACTCACAAAGTGGGATCTTATTTCCCATGTCCATGTGGGATACACGGCAAGTACCGTTCAGGAGTTCCGTCGTAATGCCCAAGTGCTACACAAGGAATACCAGATGGCTCCGATTTGGGCACATGCCCTGGACCAGTTCCGCCGATTCCCTGGAGTAACGGGCAATAATGGTCCAATACTGAACAACGATTTTGAGATGACAGACAATTCTTGGCCTATGGATGGTGATGGTAGTGCTAGCATGACTCCAGTCCAAAAGCAGTATATCGGAATTATTGAAAAACCCACCCGCATATTCATTCCGTGCCGTGATGCTGGTGAAGTCTATGTGCTGGTAAACGGAGACTTCTCGGGACACGAAATAGGAGCAGGCTTCTGGGATTTGGAAACGAAAACTTGGACTGCTACTACCCTGTACGAACGTTCCTACTACGCCAGTTCTTTCTACGGCTTTACTGCCGGCGAACCAACAATAAGCACTAGCGGAGTTCCAGGGGGTGGTGCTGGCAGTGGTGGAGAATACGACGGTTGGAGTGATGGTGGAGTCGGTTTTGGCCTCGTTGCTCCAGGAATTTCCGCAGGAACTTCTGAGAATCCTGGAAATCCCGGCACAGCCATTGCCCAAATACTTGCGGGTTACACCAACAACCCGTTCATACGGGTCTGGGGATACTAAACAAAAACCCTTTAGGCTTGGGGAGCGGAGGGGGGAGGTTGCTGATGCAGCCTCCCTTCTTCTATTCCTTTTCGGACACTTGAAA
>Ga0208783_10002181_pt1 | contig 11361 bp, 18 predicted proteins | sample DEB19_08_DNA_2_FD_184529 | JGI IMG/M metagenome (GOLD analysis project Ga0208783, IMG submission 184529) | Aqueous microbial communities from the Delaware River and Bay under freshwater to marine salinity gradient to study organic matter... | ecosystem: Environmental > Aquatic > Marine >... | reverse complement strand
ATGCTCAATGTTCTAATTTCTTTGACAATGTGATAAGCAAACAACGCATTAAACAGTACGCCCAACAGTGGAAAATAGATGCTACTGCTATTGCTAAAGCTAAAAAAGAAGCACTTATTGATAAACAAAACACTTCTAAGTGGGGTTCTCGCTGGAGAGATGTTGATTGGCTGAAAAGTGAAGTATACCGTTCGATGCGAGATAAATACCGACTAAAGAAAGGTAATGCTTCTCGTGCTGGAAAAGAATTTACTGTTCCTTTTGGAGAACTTATTTTCCCTACCCACTGCCCTGTACTTGGTATTGAGATTGACTACTTTTCAGAAGGAAGGCAAGAAAATAGTCCTTCTTTTGATCGGATAGATCCATCAAAGGACTATGTATCTGGAAATGTAGCCGTTGTATCGTGGAGAGCTAACCGAATTAAGAATGATGGTACAGCCGAAGAGCATCAGAAGATTGCCGATTGGCTGTCTAAATATCAATAAAGCAGGGAGGTTTCCCTCCTTGTCTTACTGTTTTCTCGACATTTGTGCAAAAGCAATCCGTTCATTACTGTCAATATCCTTCTCTTTGAGTGCAATTTCAGCCAATTTGACTCGACGAGCAAAATCAGCAGATTCGTCATTCTCATTAAGATTATTTGACAAAGCAGCAATGAGCTTGGCCTGCGTAAGTTGCGGCGTAGCTTGAGCTTCTGCGGCTGCTTTCTGAGCTTCAGCCTGTTCTCGCATGGCCTTCGCCTGTGCTTCCTGTACTTGAGCCTGAACCAGTGCGGTTTGAATCTGTTGTTGCTCCAAGGCAGTCTGCTGAGCTTGCGGATCAGGCTGAGACATCTGTTGTAGAGCAGCCATAAGCTCTCCACGATTGCTCAGGCTGCTATTAGCCAAGATTCCTTGCAGAATCAGCGGCAACACAGGAGTATTCGGGCCTAAAGTCTGCAACAATGCAATCATTTGCTGCTGTTCAAACTCCCGAGCAAGGATACCAAGGGATGCAGTCGGCACAAACGTCATATCCACCGTAGGATAACGGTCAGGATCGAACTGCATGTAGCGGAAAACAGCCTTGTTGATGAACGGAATCATGAAATCTTCTTGGAAGTTAGTAAGCGTTCGCTTATACTTCTTGATGATTCCAGCCATAGCCATGCTCATACCGCCTGCGCCAGCATCACGAGGCACATTTGAGGGCATTCCAGCACTGTCAACCGTTCCAGTGGCCTGCAACAGCATACGTTCGAAGTTCTGAGCCGAGTTCATGGAATTACCGTCAGTAACTCCGAACTTAAACGGAAACAGAATCTCACCGGGGTTGCCGTTGGTCAGGATAGCCTTTCCAGGCTTAACCTCAAACTTAGCCCCACGAGGCAGACGGGTAGCGTCCATGGCGATCATAGGAGCCGTTGTAAGGGCCAGAGAGTCCATATGAGCGCGTAATTGGCCGTCAATGGCCTTCTGCATGTTGTACGCCTTCTCAACCGTTCCACGACCCCAGAAACGGCCAGGAACAGTGTCATCCTGATATGCCATAACAGGACGATCCTTCATCATGTAAGGATTTTCCTCAGCCTTTAACAGAAGACTGTCGTTAGCAATGACAACAATTGCTTCTACAAGATTACTATACTTGTCTCCAACTGAATTTTCAGGGAATAATTCAGCGTATTCTTCTTCATCAGACGAAGAAAGCATTTCTTTAGGCACTAAACCGTAGTAAGTAACCAGTTTAACCTTATCGTCTTGGAACTGTTTAGGATCTTGAGTAGGCTCCAAGTCCTGATCCTGGTATTCAGTGGTAATGTCTACCCGCTTATAGATACCTTTTTCAATACCTTCGACGATCTTGTGTACCGAGACATACTTCTCAATAGCCACACCAAGGGCATCTTCAATGCTTTCAGCGTTAGGATCAATCAGGAAGTTCTTAGGATTGACCGGCTTTAGCTTGACAGCAACTCGTTCCTTCTCCTGAACACCGATAGCAGCAGCGTCAGACACGCCAGGAATAGCCTGAGTAGCAGGAATGTACTCCATCTCAGCCTTGACAACGATTTCACCGATGCCAGTACCATAGATTTCTGCCATCAATTCAATCTGATCGACAGACTTCTTGATCTTGTCCTTCTTGAAGTCTTCCATCAACTGTGCGCGGATGGCTTCAATGTCCAGCGGATTACCGTCTACATCCTTGACATCATCTTCAATGTCAAAGAAGTCACCGTTACCGAAGATGGCTTCGATAATCTCGGCATGACGAGTCTCTACCGCTTGCTGGGTGGCTGGACTAATGATGCGAGAGCGTTCCGACTCACGAGTGCGATCATTTGAATCCCAAACCCCACGAAAGATTCGCTCGTATTCGAGCCAATTCTCCATAAAGTTAGCATCACGGTGATCACGCCATCGCATGATATGGTCAGTAATCCAAGCCGTCAGTTCTTTTTCATTCTCTGTCGGTTCTTCAAACTGGTCGTTATGTTGTTCTTGTTCCATCATTCCATATCCTCAGTAGAATCTTTTAGAGCATCGTCACTAATTTCTACCTTAGACGATGTGATCGGTCCTCCTACAAGCCATGCACTGCATGTACGATCTGCGGCACACTTGAAGTCAAACAACTCACAGAATCCAAGATTGGCAGTGTTCATAACATCTTCTGCATAACCCTCTTCAGGATCAATACCATTTTTGATGCACTGCAACATTTCAGATGTTTGAATGAAAGCAGCACAGTTCCCACAGCGCATTGACTTTGCTTGCTTCAGGTCAGTCTGCCATTCATTAGCCTTATCGTTCCAGAAAGCATTGTTAGGAAGTTCAGGATTGGCAGGACCATATCCGTATTCCTTGAATGCTTTGTCACGATTCTTTAAATTGACATGAATGTCTTGGGTTGCAATAGGACACTTCATTACCATTTTACCTTATTAGCCCAGAAAGCAGCAGACATCTTACCTTTGGCAATGTTTGCCGCATGACGAGCCTTAAATGCTTCATTACGCTTAGATCCTTCAGGAGAACCTACAACACCTTGTTGACCAAAACGAATAGTCTTTATTTGATCGCCTTCTTTGGCAACAACTACGTGGCTCTTAGTTGGATGGCTAGGAGTACGCTTAGGCTTATTATAGCCTTCAACTCCTGCTCTTGTAAGCCGTGGATCTTTAGTAGCCATAAATTCTCCTGGTATTCCGCTATTTTGATCAATATCCAGCTATTTTGTCTAGAATAACGTAATCGTCTTCTTCATAGTCCTGCTGGTATGAGACAACAGCAAGCTGATCAATGTAAGACAAAGCATCCACCAAATCGTCGTGTACTCCATTGGTGGGAAACATCAATAACTGATCTTTCAGTTCTTCCCAATCTTCGTCTTCATTAAATAAGATACGACCATGTTCCATACGGCCCTGGAGCGCCCATATAACACGATCAGCCTTCTTTTTATTGCCGTGCGTAAGGTCTTGAATGTGCGCATAGATGTTGTTCTTTCTCATTAAGTCGTTGAGATAAGGCAACACAGCATTCTTTAGAGCGCCACGCTCAATGCCAACAGCAATAGGTTCGAAGTCTCGAATAGTCTTCAGGATATTTACGGCAGTCTCTCGTATATCCCACCGACCATGAATAACTTTGTGTACGAACCAGTCACCGTCATCTGTCACCTTTACGATAGCAATTGCAGATTCATCTAACTTTTTCTTAGCAGCACTTGCATTCTTTGCTACTTCTTCAAAGCCTGCCAAGTCAATAGCCACAACATAAGAACCATGTTTAGGCTCTTCTCCTGTCTTAAACCATTGTTCCTTGAAGACATCAGCACCTGAAGTATCAAATGAAGATAGGTACTCCTGCTTGAATGCAAATGAACTTAGTGTTCTTTTAGCAGCCTCAATTTCTTTAGGATCAATCGTTTCATTGTCCTGAGTGGTGAAGTGCCACGATTTCCATTCTTCGTCTTCACCAGACTGCCCAAGATTGAAAACATCGTAAAACCAGTTACGGCCACTAGGAGTAGAAATGAACAGTGCACTACCTTTACGATCCGATAAAGACGCTCTAAGAATTTTTTGCCATACATCTTCTTTTATGAAGGCGCATTCGTCCAACACCAGATAAGTTAAAGACACACCACGAAGACTGTCAGGATTATCCGCACCACGTACAAGGATCTTACGACCATTGATTAAGGTTATCTCAAGATTGTTTACGTGACTGGTCTTGATGACTGGCCGCCCAAGATCATGTAACAGTTCCCAGATAATCGAACGTGCTTGACCCATCGTAGGAGCCACATACATCACGCTAGAGCCTTCAGGACAGTTCAGAGCCTCAATGAGCAGCGTAATCGCAGACAGTCTTGACTTACCACATCGACGACCAGCAGCTACGATCTTGAATCGAGTCTTGTCAGTAAAGACGGTCTTTTGCCAGTTCAGTAATTGAAAGTTTAAGGCTGTCATACGTCAATCACCTCGTCAGACGTAGACACCTTTGGATCATTAAGACCAGAGATATTAATACTGATCTGTGGTAACTGCCCTGCTTGCTTGCTTTGATCAAAAGCAGACACGGGGACAATTCTATCGACAATTAGCTTCCAAGCAGCAGCTTGGTGTGCATGCTCGTCATTGAGTGCAGCTTCATATATTTTCTCTAAGACCTTAGCACTCTTAGGACTGTTCAACATCCTAAGTTTGTAGTCATTGATAATGGCTGCATCGCCAGGGGGACGACCACGTTTACCTAAAGTTCGTGACTTTGTTTCGACAAGGTCAGATTTAGACGGTCTTCCAATCTTGTTACCGTTTGGTTTGGTCATGTGTCTTTATCCTTTTAGGGAGACAATCCTACATATAAGTACTTATAAAGTATACTTATAATAATTATTATTAATAGTTAATATTATAAGTACTTATAATGTATTACTTATAATATTTAACATCTATGTCTTCTATGGCTTCTTAGTGCCTATGTCGTTTCTTTATAGACACTTATTGTACCATACTTTTTAAGTTTGCACAAGTAGTCATGTGACACTAAAATTAATAAATTGTAAAGTCTTATGTTTTAGACAGTCCCTCTAAAGTCTCCCTTCTAGGGTGTCCAGATTAGGTCTTCTTTGTCTTACAATTTGACATAATATTGTCTTTTGTATCAAACACTTACAATAGTTCTTAAGTGTTGTCTTCTTCGGTCTTTTTAGGTCTATTTTTACTCTTTTGTGTGCTTTAGAGGCTACACCAAAATAAACTCACACAGCCTGACCCCTCCCCCGGGTCTTCAATGGCCTGGCACGGATCTTGCATGGTCTTGTGCAGTGCAACATTGTATACAATCTTACAGCAAAGTGTATACAAAAGTTATCCACATGTTATCCATAGGCTACGTGTGAGGATCGATGAAGCACCATCTGAGTGCATTTCAGACTATTGGAGTGCACCATTATAGTGCATTTATACCTAGGTAAACCCTAATAGGGTTATTCCTATGTCAATAGAATCAAGCACTTACAAGAACTGGCACGATTCTGTTATGCATATAGGGTAAGAACACACGATTTTGTGTGGTCGTCAACGAAAGGAAACACCATGAACCGCAACACATACAACACTGTCCGCAAGTCTATCCGTGGCAATGGCATTGCTTACACGGCACGCATAGCAGCACAGCAGGGCGACATCGATACCCTTGCCGTCTGTGATGCCATCATCAACACCACGAAAGGCACGGACTGGCTTGCCATGCGTCAACAGTTCGCACGAAATGAACAAGCCAGCATTGCTTTCAAGCTGACCACAACTGTAAGCAAACAGTAAGACTTCACAGACTACAATCAACACACCATCAACCGAACCACAGAGGACAGCATGTCTATCCGTATCAGTGTCACATCCAAGCTAGACGGGATCCGTTCATGGTCATTACAAGCCCTGGACACTTGCCCGGGTTCTATTGCGTCTCCTGGTGTACTGGTTGACGCATGCAAGGGCTGTTACGCCACCACGGGCAACTACCGTTATCCCAACGTCAAGACACCACGGATCGAGAATCGGGAAGACTGGCAGCGGCTCGAGTGGGTTGACGATATGGTTAAGGCCTTGGATTCTGACCGTTACTTCCGATGGTTCGATTCCGGTGATATGTACACTCTCGGCCTTGCAGAGAAAATCCTTGAGGTGATGAAGCGCACACCATGGGTGAAGCATTGGTTGCCCACGCGTATGCACAAATTCCCTAAATTTCAGAGGGTGTTGTCTGAAATGCAGTCCTTGTCTAACGTCATGGTTCGATTCTCCTCAGACAGTGTCACGGGAGACTTCATTCCGGGATTGCATGGTTCTGTTATTGTTCCCGATGCAAACACTCTGCCCGATGGTGTTACACTCTGTCGCGCTTATGAGAATGCAGGGAAATGCTCAGGATGTCGCGCATGCTATGATAAGACGGTGGACGTTATCGCATACCCTGCGCATGGCGTTAAAATGGCTAAGGTAATCAAGATTGTGAAAGGTTAAAAATGAACGATAATCGCACTGTCTTCGGGTCAACAATCGTTGACGCTATTGCCCTAGTGATAGTCTTCGCTGGGCTTGGTGTCTTGCTTGCAGGAGGGTTCTAACATGTATGCTGTAGTCTTCAAGTCTTCTGGTATCGTCGCCTATCGCAACAGTGACCGTACACAATGCAAACTTTGGGCATTGTGGAATGATCACACAGACGCCAATGGTGAACCAATGGGATTATTCCACATTGTGAAAATGAAAGGTTGATCATGAGTGATCATATGGAGTCGGTCTATTTACAGTTCAACGAACGATTGCATGTGACTGTGTGGAAAATATCAAAAGACCATGAGTTTTTTGACATAGAATTGTTGGATAAACGAACGGGGGAAGAGATAAAAGTAAGCTATTTTGATGGGACGTTAAGCGATGCAATTGAAGAGGCTAAACAATGGCTGAAGACATTCTAGACAAGGAAGGTATCAGGAAGGCACCTAGAAAGCCCGTAGAGGCGCTATCGTGGGTTAGGAAAGGGCTACCTAGCCTGAAGCGTACTGAAGCGCTTAAATCGTGGCCTTTCCCGACATACAAAGGTCAACCGCTGGAACCATTGAAGTATCCGAGACAATCTAGGGTTTACCCTGATGGTCCTGATGCATTGATGTAAGTGTGGTATTTTTACAACATTTGAAAGAAAAGAGGAACCCAAAATTCGTTGCCTATGCTGCAATAAAAACTTGAACGATTACGAGTCAACCCGTAAACATGCCGTCACAGGGGCATTCCTGGACCTGTGCAACGGGTGTTTCACTGAGGTGTCGTCCATGGTGGACATCCCTGCAAGCACACGGGAAGACCTTGCAAACTGTGAGGACATTGATGAGCTAGTTGACACGGACGAAGCTGTAGTCTATAATGATCTATATAGGGAAGACAACATAAAAGAGTAATATTATAAGTAAACTATTAAAAGTATACTTATAATGTAAGATAACTGTTAATGTTAACTTTTAAGAGGACATCATGCACGTTGACGACGATATGGACACCCTAGAAGGGGAATATCTGAGGTCTTTAGGTGACAATCAAGCATTCCATGAAGAGTGCTATTACTTTGGAACCGTCAATGCCGTAGCTGACTTGATCCGTCTTTATGGTTTTGATGTCGTAATGAAAGATATTCATAAAGTCCTGAATGACTGGGACGCATCAGAATGATTGTCTTCTTGTCAACAATTCTTGTCGTAATCTTATCATGTTTGATCGAAAAGTAATCAAAATTCAAGTGAAAAGCTGTCACAATGCATTGTTGTGGTACAATAAGCATGTCGGTGACAAGTTCGATGTGGTCTTCTTCGATCCTGACGAATCAGTGTTCTGGGTACGTGAACGGGACGAATTCATGGCACGTAATTGGATAGCTTGCAAGGACGCTGAGGTTCTACAATGAGTGCGTGGTTAATTGCAGTCACTGGCCTGATTTATCTTTGGGTGGCCGTAGATCAGATGATCAAAGGTAACATGCCTATGTTCGTCTGTTACCTGGGCTACGCTTTCGCTAATATTGGACTTTACAGGATGGCATCATAATGTCTGAAGCTACAAAACTGGCATTGAAGGCGCTGGAAATGTTCGTGTACTGCGATGCATTCGCAGAAGAATTCACTCCTCGCACAGCAAAGGAAAAGATTAGGGACGAGGCTGAGAAAGAAGCTGTCTATGAGGCTGCTGAGGCTGCGATTAAGGCATTGAGGAGTGAATCATGAGCCGCGAAGTGATGCAGATGGCGCTTGAGGCGTTGAAGTCGGTGCAAGACCATCGCCCCAACGATGAAACAAACAACGCCATCAACGCCCTACGCGCCGCTTTGAAGGAGCCGTATTGCGATGACTGCGGAGGCACTGATCCTGAGTGTCCTCTCAAGCGCACGGAGCCTATCCCCCTCACCGATGAAGAACTAGGCCCACTGTCGCCTCGCTACACGCCAGAGGAAGCGATTGCTGAGTTGCACAAGCGCACGGAGCCTGAGCAGGAGCCTGATGAAAGGCCCATCAGCACTGTGACAGAGGCGGTTACCACGACGATCATCGAAGTCGAGAAGTTGCTGTGCGAAAAACTCGGAAAGTCATGGAAGCCTTCTGGAATGTCGATTCAGACATTGGTGGATGAATTGGCAGCGCAGCGCACGGAGGAATTTGTGTGCAGCACTGGCCTGTGCCGCTATCGCAAGCCGCTGACGGATGAGGAGATATGGCGTGAGTATCAGGGACTGTGGCCGTTTCATCCCGCAGAGGAGCCAAAACTTGCCGCAGACATGGTGGCATTCGCCCGAGCAATCGAAGCAGCCCACGGCATCAAGCAGGAGGAAACGAAATGAGCAAGCACACGCCTGGGCCGTGGCGCACGCAAGATGCCTTCCTCAACGTGTACCAGTTGAGCGACGGAGACACCGGCATCAGCACGCACATAGCAAAAATCAGTGATCACCAAGTGGACGGGGGCCACAAAGAAGCCCTGTCCAATATGCGTCTGATCGCAGCCGCGCCTGAGTTGTTGGAGGCGTTGCGCCTGATGGTTGCAATCCATGACGAACCATCCGGGTTCTCCGGGAAGTGGGGGAAGGCACTAGATGAAGCGATCAACGAGCAACAGCAGAAGATCGATGCACGGCTGATGAAAGCACGCGCCGCCATCTCCAAGGCCACAGGGCAGGAGGAAGCATGACACCGACACCAAGACTGCGCTTCGTTGAGCGCACAACTCCTATGCACCCCTTTTACAAGGCCGTTGACGAAATGGGCCAACTGGTGCCTGCGGTCACCACAACGCACGTGTTGAAGCAGTGGTGGATAGATGAAGAAAACAATATGTGTTGGGATGATGGCCCTCCCGGTGAGTGGCGGGATGTGCCGCTTGAGAAGGAGGCAGTATGAACGGCGAGTACCGGACTTACGGTGATCGAACGTATGTCGTCGGCTATCGAATCGGCGGCATTACCGGATTGCAATTAAATCTCACCAAGAAACCCATCTGGCTGCACCGCAAGATGATGCTGTGGTGCTTTGGGTGGGAGTGGGTTGATACGGAGGAAGCATGAGCAAATGCGAACACGGCCTGACAAGCCGAGAGTGCATTGCCAACGAGATCAGGAGCAGAACATGAACACTAAGATGCTAAAAGTAGCACGAAAGCTATGGAATAACCCTTATGCTAGTGTGGACTTGAATCGTTCCAATATGCGTAAGTGGGTAAAATCTGTTAAAATCTTGGGTTCTGATTGGATTTTAGCTGTTCCTGTGGAGAAAAAGACTTGACAGAATCAAAGTTCCTGAAGCATGTTGCCTGTGAGTCCTGCGGAAGTTCAGACGCTAATGCTCTGTACGATGACGGGCACACGCACTGTTTTGCTTGTAACACAACGAAGGTAAGCGTGGAAGACATTCAAGAGGCACCAAAACCGATCAAGGCTAAAAGCCTGAGCGTTTCAGGAGTCGTAAGAGCCATCCCTGAGCGTGGAATCACTAGACAAACCTGTGAAAAGTATGGAGTACTACAAGATGATTCAAACCATTATTATCCGTATCTTGACAATGATTCTTCCACAGTCGCATACAAAGTCAGGAATGTAGAAGACAAGAAGTTCTCTATTCGCGGAGACTTTCAGCAGGCTAGGTTGTTTGGTCAAAATCTGTTCCATCAAGGAGGAAAGTATGTTACAGTGGTTGAAGGTGAACTGGATGCCCTTGCTGCTTACCAACTTACCGGGAGTCAGTGGCCTGTTGTGTCTATTCGTAACGGTGCTAATGCTGCTCTGAAGGACTGCAAAGCACAGTTCGAGTGGCTGGATACCTTTGAGAATATTGTAATCTGCTTTGATGCTGATGATCCTGGACGTAAAGCAGCCAAAGAAGTAGCTGAACTGTTTGGACCAAAGGCTAAGATTGTAAGACATTTGTCAGGATTCAAAGATGCATGTGACTACCTCATTGCTGGCGCGACTAAGGAATTTGTTTCAGAGTGGTGGAAGGCAGAAGTCTATGTACCGGACGGTATCGTTAACTCGGCTGATCTTTGGGAGTCTGTCAGCACACCTGAGCAACCTGCTAAGGCGCACTATCCGTGGAAGGGGCTGAATAAGCTGCTATACGGTATTCGCGAATCGGAAATGATTACGATTACCGCAGGATCGGGATTAGGCAAGAGTCAGTTTCTACGTGAAATTCTGTATGGTCTTCTGAAGACTACAGACTGGAAGGTTGGAGCTATGTTCCTAGAAGAGTCCGTCCGTAAGACTGCACGAAGTATCATGTCAGTACACGCTAACAAGATGCTGCACTTGCCTGATACTCCGGTGACGGGAGAGGAGCTTAAGGAAGCATTTGATGCTACACTTGGAACTGGCCGTGTATTCTTGTTTGACCACTTCGGATCGCTTGAGGTTGACAATGTACTGAATCGAATTCGATACATGGCTAAGGCGCTGGATTGTAAAGTTGTGTTTCTGGATCACATCAGTATCGTGGTGTCAGGGCAGGACTTAGGCGATGAGCGTAAGGCTATTGACAACCTAATGACTAAGCTACGGACACTGGTACAGGAACTAGGAATTACATTGTTCTGTGTTTCTCATCTTCGTAGACCTACAGGCAATGCAGGACACGAGGATGGACAAGCAGTATCGTTGTCTCAGTTGCGTGGATCAGGGGCTATTGCTCAGTTGTCGGACGCAGTGATTACACTGGAACGGAATAGTATGGCAGAGGATCATAATGAACGTCACACAACTCGTGTCGCTGTTGCTAAGAATCGTTTTAATGGTTTTACTGGCCCTGCCTGCCATCTTCTGTTTGATA
>Ga0208783_10002180_pt1 | contig 11362 bp, 10 predicted proteins | sample DEB19_08_DNA_2_FD_184529 | JGI IMG/M metagenome (GOLD analysis project Ga0208783, IMG submission 184529) | Aqueous microbial communities from the Delaware River and Bay under freshwater to marine salinity gradient to study organic matter... | ecosystem: Environmental > Aquatic > Marine >... | reverse complement strand
TTACCTGGTCGGCGACCGAGCCGCAGAACGCCCGCATCTCTTCCCGACCTTCGTGGGTCGCGGAGCCGAACGCCGACCCAATCCCGAGGTGTTCCGACTCCTGAACGGTTCGGCGCCGCGCCGGGGTAGAGCCCGGCGCCGTCTCTACCGCCCGTGGCGCACCGAGATGATCGAACTGCTGGCCGAGGAGGCAATGCTCCCGGCCATCGTCTTCGTCTTTTCGCGCGCGGGCTGCGATCAGGCGGTCGAGCAATGCGTTGCCGGCGGACTCCACCTCGTCGACGCGTCGGAGCGGGCCGAGCTCAGGACGATCGCCGACCGCCGACTCGACGGACTCGACGACGAGGACCTGGAAGCCCTCGGTTTCTCGGACTGGATGGCGGGCTTCGAGGCCGGCGTCGCTGCGCACCATGCGGGGCTCGTGCCGCCGATGAAGGAAGCGGTCGAGGAGGGGTTCTCGGCCGGACTGCTCAAGGTCGTGTTCGCCACCGAAACCCTCGCCCTCGGCATCAACATGCCGGCGCGCACCGTAGTGATCGAGCGCCTCTCGAAGTTCACCGGTGAACAGCATCAGATGCTCACGGCGGGGGAGTACACCCAGTTGACGGGCCGGGCCGGGCGCCGGGGGATCGACACCTCCGGGAATGCCGTAGTGCTCTGGGATCCGTTCGTGCCCTTCGATCAGGTTGCCGGTCTCGCCTCCCGACGGACGTCTGCGCTCACCTCGTCGTTCCGGCCGACCTACAACATGGCCGCGAACCTGGTTCGGCGCTACGAGCCGAACCATGCCCGTCACCTCATCGGGAGCTCGTTCGCCCAGTTCCGGTCCGACCGCGAGGTGTTCGCCTCGGAGCGCGAGATCGAGCGGCGCCGGGCTCGGATCGCCGCCGATCGTGCGCAAGCGGCCGCTATCGGCCCCGGCCTCGACGAGTACCGCCGCCTGCTCGCGGAATCGGTGGCGCTGCGCACCGCCGACCGTGAGACCCATTCCATCGACGGCCTCCGCCCCGGCGACGTCGTCGTCGCACCCCGTCGGGGCGGGCGAGCCGTGGTGCTCAAGCACGAGGGCGGGCGGAGCGGCAGTCGGGTCCTGGCGATAACGGCGAGTCGCACGCTCGTTCGGCTGAGCGGCACCGACCTCGCGGGCGGGCCCGGGGTAATCGACACCCTCGAACTCCCGCGTCCGTTCGCGCCCCGGAGCGCCACGTTCCAGCGGGCGGTCGTCGCCGCCCTCCGCGCCCTGCCTCGTCGAGCGGCCGAACCGACCGGTTCCGTCGGAGCCCCCGACCCGAGTACGCACCCTCTGTACGACCACCCCGGCCTCGCCGCCGCGCTCACCGCCGCCGAACGCGCCGACCGGGCGGAACGCGAGGTCGGGCGCCTCGAACGAACGACCGCCCGGCGCGAGGACGGCCTGGCTCGACGCTTCGACCGGGTGCTGGCCATCCTGGCTGCGTGGGGCTATACGGAGGGCTGGGCTCTCACCGAGGCGGGGGGAGTGCTCGCGGGTCTGAATACCGAGGCCGATCTGATCCTCGCCGAGGCCCTACGCGAGGGCCACCTCGACGGGTGTCGGCCGTCGGAGCTGGCCGCTGTCGCTTCGTGCTTCACCTATCGCCGACGCGGGCCCGACCGGGGCGGGGCTCCGCCGGTCCGGTGGCCTTCGACCGGGGTGGCTCGGCGGGCCCGGGCCATCGACGGCATTTGGAGGGACCTCAACGGAGCCGAACGGGAGGCCCACCTCGTCCGCACTTCCAGACCCGATCCCGGCTTCACCGGCGCCGTCGACGCCTGGGCCCGGGGCGAGAGCCTCGGGGAGATCCTGGAGGACGAGGAAATGCCGGGCGGCGACTTCGTTCGCAACGTCAAGCAGGTGATCGACCTGCTTCTGCAGGTCGCAGCGGTCGCGCCCGAACCGGCCACCGCGGTGACGGCCCGGGAGGCGGCGGCGTGCTGCGACCGGGGTGTCGTCGCCGTCTCGGCCCTGGTGACGGAAGTCTGATGTGGGTATCGCGCCCGGTGAGCCCTGGGGCGACGAGGTCGGGCCCGACCCGGACGGTGTCCTGGTCGTCACCGGCGAGGATCGGGATCTCGCCCGGGCCGTCGGTCGGGCGACACGGGGCGCGCTCATCCGATTCGTCGCCGCGCCTACATCCGATGTGGCCCGCTCGGTCGGCCTCGGTGAGCGTCCGACGCGGGACGTGGCGCTTCCGCTCGACTGCCTGGCCTTCGACGACGGATCCCTCGCCGTCAACGCCGTGATCCTCGGGACGCCCCCCGACCGCCTCCGGGCCGTGACCCGCCGCTTCCCGGTTCGTGTCACGGTCGATGACCGGGAGGCGTTCTCGGGCCGGGCTACGACCGTCGTCGTGGCGACGGGCGAATTCCTGCGGGGTCACGACCTCTCACCCCGGGGCCACCCGGGGGACGGACGGGCCGAGATCCAGATCTACGCACTCCCGGCGGACGAACGCCGGGCGATGCGCCGTCGACTCGGCACCGGCAGCCATCTTCCGCACGGCCGCATCATCCAGCGCACCGGTCGCCGCATCCGGATCGAAGCCGACCGGGAACGGCCGGTGGAGGCCGACGGTCACGCAGCAGCCCCCCGGGCCGGGCTTTCGGTCGAGGTCGTTCCGGAGGCGTTCCGACTCCTCGTCTGAGGCGCTCGCCATGCGCGGTCCGGGCAGATCGCGTCGCTACGATCGACCTCCCCATGCTGTACGCACCGGAGACCTTCACCGATGCCGAGACGGCGACTCTCCGGCCGTACTTCACCAATCTCGACAGCCCCGTCTTCGCGCTCACCAATCTTCCCGAGGTCGTGAAGGGCGCACTCTTCGCCCGCTACTCGCGATCCGACAAGAGCCTTCGGCGCCTGTTCCTCGACGAGTTCGTCGGCGACCTCGACCTGACCGGCGACCTCACCGTCGATGCGACGGTCGGCCTTCGGCGAGCCGAGCAACTCTACGAGCGCGTGTTCCTCGAGTACGGCGACGACTCTGTTGCCCAACTCGGGGGTGTGCACCTGGCCTGCGAACAGGCTTCGAACCTGCTCACGAAGGTTCTGGAGTGGGGCCGGCTGATGTCGTACCTCGAGCAATCGACGCGATACATCCCGTACGACTCCCGGGTCCTCGGCCGTTATCGCTACTTGCGCCCCTCGGAGATCTGTCAGTCACGATACGCGGCCCGCTACATCGCCGACATGGACGCCGCATTCGACTCCTACAGCGGCCTCCTGCCGACGATGACCGAGTGGGCGCGGGAGCAGTACCCGAAGGAGTCGGGAGACTCCGATTTCGTCTACAAGCAAACGATCAAGGCGAAGGCCTGCGACACCGTGCGCGGTCTGCTTCCGGCCGCGACCCTGTCCAATGTGGGCATCTACGGCAGCGGCCAGGGTTACGAGGCCCTGCTCCTGCGCATGCGGGCTCACCCTCTGCCCGAGGCCCGCACCTACGCCGACTTGATGCTCGAGGAGTTGCGCAAAGTCATCCCGTCGTTCCTCGTACGCGTAGATCGCCCTGATCGGGGCGGGGCCTGGTCGGCATACCTCGAACGGACCCGAGAAGCCACGGCGGGCATCGTCGAGAGGCTCTTTGCTGACGCTTCACCCGCGACAGGCGACGCCGTCACCCTGGTCGACTGGGACCCCGACGGTGAGGACAAGGTCCTCGCCGCGATCTGTTACCCGCACACCGACCTGCCCGAGGACCGGATCCTCGACCGGGTCCGGCGCCTCGCGGCGCACGAGCGAATCGCACTCATGACGGCCTACGTCGGCGAACGGGGCAATCGTCGCCATAAACCGGGACGGGCCTTCGAACGCACCGGATACCGATTCGACGTGATCGGCGACTACGGCGCGTTCCGCGACCTCCAGCGGCACCGCATGCTCACGATCGAGTGGCAGGCCCTGAGCCCCCGCCACGGGTACGGGGTACCCGCCGCCGTCGCCGACGCCGGAGCCGACGACGCCTACGCCGAGGCGATGGAGCGGTCCTGCGACCTTCACGACGAATTGCACGGCGATTTCCCCGAGCAAGCGGCCTACGCAGTCGCGCTCGGGTACCGGATCCGCTACGCAATGCAGATGAACGCCCGGGAGGCCATGCATCTGTGCGAGCTACGCAGTTCACCCCAGGGCCACCCGTCCTACCGGGTGATCGCCCAAGCCATGCACCGCCTCATCGCCGAGCAGGCCGGACACCGGGCGATTGCAGCGGCTATGACCCACGTCGACCACGACGATCACGATCTCGGGCGGCTGGCCGCCGAGCGGGCCGCCGAGGCCCGGCGGGTCGCTCGCGGCTGAGGGAATCCCTGCGCCGGAAGGGGCCCGGGCCATCGTTATACTCCGCGCCCCCCGCAGCCCGACCCCACGAGGCCACCTAGATGAGCGACGACGACTTCGACGAAGAAGGTATCGAGGGCGATCCCGATGATGACCTCCTCGACGAGGATCTCGACGAGGATCTCGACGAGGATCTCGACGACGAACTCGACGACGAACTCGACACCGAAATCCTCGACGACGAAGAGAACGCCGAGCCGTCTCCGGTCGTGGCCACCCTCGTCGAGGGCGAGGCCGAGACCGCGGCCGCCGATGACGAGGAGGACGACGTCGTCGACCTCGAGGAGGAGTTGCACCCGGACGACGTCGAGGAGGCGCTCGACGTCGTACTGCGGGAGAAGACCGCTGCGAGCGGCCTCGAGGACGAGGAGGAGGACGAGGAGGAGGTCGACGAACGCGGCGAAACCGGCACCAAGATCGTGCCCCGCCGTGACAACGAGTTCCTCTGCAAGAGCTGTTTTCTCGTTCTCCCGAGGCATCAGCTCGCCGACGAAGAGCGGATGATCTGTCGCGACTGCGCCTGACGGCGGTTCGCGGTCCGGCGATCCGCTTCGGGGGCGCCGTCACATCGGGGGTTCTCGCCGCGGCGAGCCGACCTCCGCTCGATGTCGGACTGCTCGCCTTCGTTTCGTTGGTTCCCCTGTTCATGGTGTGGCGCGGGCGCTCGCCGCGATCCCGGGCCGGTCTGGCCTTCGTGGCCGCCGCCGTCTACTACGGCCTGACCTGTTCGTGGATGCGCTACTTCGGCACCGTGGCGATCGTGCCTTTCGTCGCCGCGTGCGCGGCGTACTGGGCCGCGGTCGGAGCGACGGTCGGGATTCTCGACCGGGCCCGAGTCTCCCACCCGTTCGTGACCGCGGCCCTGTGGGTAGTCGCCGATGCCGGCGTATCGCGTTTCCCGTTCGGCGGCATCTCCTGGGGGGAACTCGGGTACTCCCTGCACGACCTCGTCCCCGGCCGGGCTCTCGCCGCCGTCGGCGGTGTGGCGGCGGCCACCTTCGTCGTGGTGGCGGTCAACGGATTTCTCGCCGAACTCGTCGGTGAGCTCTCCGCCCGGTTGCGCTTCCCGGCCGAGACGAAGGTCGGGACCGGCGGCCGCCGATGGTTCCGGACCCTGGCCGGACTAGCGGTTGTGATCGTGGTCGCGGCGACCGCTACCGGGTTCCGGCCCCGGCCGACGCCGACGGCGCGGCTCCGCGTCGCTCTCGTGCAGGGCAACGATCTCGATCGAGATCTCACGGCGCGAGAGGAAGCCGAGCGTTACCTGACGAAGAATCACCTCGGCTTGGCCGGAGCGATCCGCGGACCCGTCGATCTCATCGTGTTTCCCGAATCCTCCATGGACGCCGATCCGCGGACCGACCCCGAGGTGCGGAGCAGCCTCTCGGAACTGGCGCGACGAGAGCGGGCGTGGGTGCTCGCCAACGCAACGGTCGACGCCCCACCCGACGGAACCGAGGCCGAGAACCTCGACGTACTCTTCGCGCCCGACGGGAGCATCACGGGCACCTACGCCAAACGGCATCTCGTTCCCTTCGGCGAGTACGTGCCCTTCCGGCGCCTGGTGACTGCCGTCATTCCCGCGGCGGGGGAGGTAGCCCGCGATTACCGGCCCGGACCGGGCCCCACCCTCTTCTCGGTCGACGGCGTACCGATGGCACCGATCATCTGTTTCGAGTCGGCGTTCGGTGCGGAAGTGCGCCCCCTCGTCGCCGACGGGGCCCAGGCCCTGCTCCTGGTGACCAACAATCGCTCGTACCGACGATCGGCCAACTCGGAGCAGCACGTGGCCATCGGTCAGATGCGCGCGGCAGAGACCGGACGGCCGCTCGTACATTCGGCGATCTCGGGAATCAGCGCTCTCATCGATGCCGAGGGCCGGGTTCGGGCGCGAACGGAACTCTTCGAACCGACGGTTCTGCAGGGCACCGTGACTGCAACGACGGGGGATACGCCTTACGTGCGCTTCGGGCCCTGGTTCGGCGTGGCCTGCGTCCTGGGTACCGTCGGGGCCGGAGCGGTTGCCCTGAAGCGGCGGCGCCGACCGCCCGTAGAATCCACGCCATGAGCGAAGCGTCCAAGCTCGGCCCCCTCGAAATACTCGTCATGGCGCCCATCGGGGCCGGACTCATCGCCCGTGAGGAGGGTCCCGAACTCGTCGCCCGGTGCGTCGTCCGGGGTCGTGAGAGCCTCGAACGCCGACTCGTCACCGCCCGGGGCACCGGCCAGCTGGTCGTGGCTTTCGGTGTGCCGATGCTGAAGCAGCGCATCGCCGGCCTCCTCGACCGGTCGGGCCCTGCGCCCGCACCCGAGGCGGAGAGCGGGTCCGAACCAGAGGCCCCCGCAGGTACGCCGGCCGGAGAACCCGTCCCTGACGTCGGACCCGCCGTCGAAGATCTCCCCATTGCCGCCTACGACGCTCTCTCGGCGTCCCAGGTCGTGGAGCACCTCGACGGTCTCGGCGCCGACGACCTTGCCGCCGTTCGCGCCTACGAAGCCAACCACCGCAGCCGCCGGACGATCCTGGGGCGCATCGAGCAACTCGCGGGATGACCGTGGAGGCGGCCCGCACGGCGTCGGCCGCCGACCTCGACCTCCTCGTGCGACTGGGTGAAGGACTCCGCCGCGAGGTGGCGGCCGAACGGGGTGGTGCCCTCTGGGCACTCCGTGAGGGGTACGGCATCGGACCCGGACGCTTGGCCGATCGAATCGCGTCACCCGAAGCCCTCGTGGTAGTCGGGACGGTCGACGATGTTCCGGTCGGTTACGCCGTCGTCGCAATCGAGAACCTCGGAGACGGGTCCCGACTGGGCGTGATCGAGGAACTCTTCACCGAGTCCGCGGCCCGGGCCGTCGGGGTCGGGGAGGCCATGCTCGATGCTGTGCTCGACTTCTGCGAGCGAAACGGGTGTCGGGGAGTCGATGCGGGAGCATTGCCCGGGCAGAGGGAAGCCAAGAACTTCTTCGAGCGGGCCGGGTTCACCGCCCGACGCCTCGTGATGCACCGGGGCTTCGGGAGTCCGCCCGGACCCGAGCCGGCGCCGACCGGTCGCTAGCCTCCCGGCCCGATGCCGACGACCGAAAGCGACCGCACGGCGGAAGCCGTTACCTGGGACCTCGAGCCGCTCCTGCCCCGACCCGGGGAAGCGGGGATCGAACAGCTCCTCGCGGAGGCCGATGCGCTCACGATCGAAGTCGAGGCCTGGCGGAATCGCATCGCCGAGATCGATGCCGACGGCCTCGCCGGACTCATCGGGACGCTGGAGTCGATCGGCGACCGGTTGGGCCGTGCCGAGAGTCACGCCGGTCTCGCCTTCGCGGCCGATACGACGAACCCCGAACTCGGGGCGCGGATGCAGCGCGTTGACGAGGAGTCGACCCGAATCGGCACCCGGCTTCTCTTCTTCGACCTCGAGTGGGCCGCCCTCCCCGAAGCGCGAGCCGAGGAACTCCTGGCCGACGAGCGGTTGGCCAGGGCCCGGCACCACCTGAGGTCGGTGCGCCGCTATCGGCCCCACCTGCTGTCGGAGGCCGAGGAGATCGTCCTCTCCGAGAAGGCGCTCACCGGCCGGAGCGCCTGGCAGCGCCTCTTCGAGGAACAGGTCTCGGCGATCACGGTCGTCGTCCCCGACGGTGAAACCACGTTGGAGGCGGCGCTGGGTCGCCTCCACGCTCCCGACCGTGAGATGCGGCGGGTAGCCGCCGACGCCGTGACCGAGGCGCTCGCGCCGGGCCTCCGGACCCGGGCGTTCATCATGAACACGCTCCTCGCCGACAAGTCGGCCGACGATCGGATGCGGTCGTATCCGACATGGATCGCGAGTCGGAATCTCGCCAATGAGGCGAGCGACGCATCGGTCGAAGCTCTCATCGCCGCGGTTCGGGCCCGCTATTCGATCCCCCAGCGGTGGTACGCACTCAAGGCCCGGCTCCTCGGCCTCGACCGCCTGGCCGATTACGACCGGATGGCTTCGGTTGCCGACGCCGATGCGCCCTTCGGGTGGTCGGAGGCCCGCGACCTGGTACTCGACGCCTACGGGTCCTTCTCCGGAGAACTCGCCGACACCGCCCGCCGTTTCTTCGACGACGGATGGATCGACGCGGCGGCGCGCCCCGGAAAGCGTCCGGGCGCCTTCTGTGCCTACACCGTTCCGTCGCATCACCCGTACCTCTTGCTCAACTGGACCGCCCGGCGCCGAGACGTGCTCACGCTCGCGCACGAACTCGGCCACGGTCTGCACGCCTACCTGGCCCGCGAGCAGGGGATCTTCCACCAGACGACACCGCTCACCCTCGCCGAAACCGCCTCGGTCTTCGGGGAGACGGTGACCTTCGGACGACTGCTCGGCCAGGTGAGCGAGCCGGGGGAGCGACTCGCGCTGCTTGCGGCCAACCTCGAGGATCAGATCGCCACGGTGTTCCGCCAGGTCGCGATGAACCGCTTCGAGGATTCGATCCACACGGCCCGGCGCGCCGAAGGTGAGCTATCGCCGACCCGGATCGGAGAATTCTGGGCCGAGTCCCAGGAAGAGATGTTGGGCGGCGCGGTCGAGGTCACCGACGGATACCGGTCCTGGTGGTCGTATATCCCGCACTTCATCGGGACACCCGGATACGTCTACGCGTACGCGTACGGTCAACTGCTCGCACTATCGGTGTACGCCCGTTACGAAGCCGAGGGCGATGCGTTCGTGCCCCAGTACCTCGCCTTGCTGAGGGCTGGAGGATCGATGAGTCCCGAAGCACTCGGACGGCTGGTTGGTGTCGACCTCACCGACCCGGGATTCTGGGATCGCGGCCTCGACATCATCGAACGGCGGCTCGAGGAAACGATCGATGCGGCTGAAGCCGCCGGGAGGATCTGAGATGGCCCTGCGTGTGATCCAGTGGAGCACCGGTAACGTCGGTCGGTCGGCCCTACGGTGCATCATCCGTCACCCCGACCTCGAGCTCGTCGGCGTGCTCGTCCACTCGTCCGACAAAGTCGGTACCGATGCCGGCGACCTCTGCGGACTCCCCCCGACGGGCGTCCTCGCGACCGACGACGTCGATTCCTTAATGGCGTTGGGGGCCGACTGCGTCTGCTACACGGCGACGGCCGACCTACGCCCGATGGAAGCGCTCGCCGACATGGCCCGCATTCTCGCCTCGGGCGCGAACGTCGTTTCGAGTTCGGTCGTTGCCGGAGTGTGGCCCGACCACATCGACCCCGCAATGCGGGAACCGCTGGAGCGGGCCTGCCGCGAGGGCGGTACCTCCTGGTTCACGTCGGGTATCGACCCGGGCTGGGCCAATGACATCCTGCCCCTCCTCCTCACCGGCACCTGCGAGGAGGTCGAGCACCTGCGGGTGATGGAGATCATCAACTACCGCCACTACGAGCAGCCGACGGTGCTGTTCGAGACCATGGGTTTCGGGCAGGCCCTCGACGCAAAGCCGCTCCTGCTGATTCCCGGAGTTCTCACCTTCGCCTGGGGTGGAGTCCTGCGCATCCTGGCCGCCGGGCTCGGAGTGGAGATCGAGGAGATCCGCGAAGTGCACGAACGGCGACCGGCTCCGGCGCGTATCGACCTCGGGTTCGGGATCGTGGAGGAGGGGACGACTGCGGCTCTGCGCTTCGAGGTCCAGGCGATCATCGACGGTGAGCCTCGGATCGTGATCGAGCACGTGACTCGACTCGACGACGACTTGTGCCCCGATTGGCCGCAACCGGTGGGGGCCGGGGGCTACCGGGTCGTCGTCACCGGCATTCCCAGCTACCAGTGCGACATCCAGCTCGGCGGCCCTCCGGAGCTCGGTGACCCCGGGGTAGTCGGAACCGCAGGGCGGATCGTCAACGCGATTCCCGCGGTGTGTGCCGCCGAACCCGGGCTCCTCTCGGCCCTCGACCTCCCGTTCGTACCCGGACGCGGCGTGATGCGGACCGGACCCCGTTAATATCGGCACTGTGACGAAATCCGCCTGTGGCTGGTGCGGTCGGCCCCTGGTTGCGGCTTCGGGTCCCGGTCGGCCCCGGCGGTTCTGTCGGGCGTCGTGCAAGCAGCGTGACTACGAGGCCCGCCGGCGGGCCCGGGAACTGGGGCTGGGGGAGCATGAACTCGTGATCACCCGAGCGCAGCTCGCCGAGGTACTCGACCGCCGGTTCCTCCTCGCCTGCACTGCCGAAGAGCTCGAGGGCGACCTCGGCCGCGGAGACATCTGCGGCGAAGAGGCCCTGCCGATCCTGCTCGACGCGGTGCGCGAGTTCCTCGCCTTCGAGCCGGCCGAGGGCGGGGGAGAGGCCTCGTGAATTCCGATGCGGTCACGACGTTCTTCGCGCTGCTCGCTCTGACGTGCGACGCCTTCGTTCTCGCCGCGCTCCTCGCCCGGGCGACCCGCCGCCGTACGGCGTGGTGGGACAGCCTGGTGACGATGATCGGGCCTTCCGGTCTCGCCCTCGCCGCCGTGATTGCCGTGACCGCAACCCTCGGAAGCCTCTACCTCTCGGAGGTGGCGCATTTCCCTCCCTGCCGGATGTGCTGGTACCAGCGAACGGCGATGTACCCCCTGGCCCTTCTCGGCTCGGTGGCCGCTGTCCGCCGTGACGTCGGTTTCGCTCTGTACGGGCGTGTGCTCGCGGCCGTCGGCGCCGCTTTCTCCCTCTACCACGTACTGCTCGAGCGATTCCCCGGCCTCGAGACGGGGGCCTGCGAAGTCGATAATCCCTGTTCGATCGTCTGGGTCCGGCACTTCGGGGTCTTCACGATCCCGTTCATGGCGGGTTCGGGCTTCGTCGCAATCATCACGGCCTACGCGCTCGCAGCGGCCGCCGATCGTCCCGAGGAGACCAGCGCATGAACGAGAACGCCGAGACGGCCAAGGGCACGAGTGCGCCTCGTCGGATCCCCCTCGTCGCGGTCATTGCCGCCGTGGTCGTGATCGCCGGAGTGCTCGCCGTCGTCTTGACCCGCAGCGGAGACGAGTCGGCGCCGGCCGACGTCGCCCAGATCCGGCCCGTGACCGTTT
>Ga0208783_10002176_pt1 | contig 11370 bp, 15 predicted proteins | sample DEB19_08_DNA_2_FD_184529 | JGI IMG/M metagenome (GOLD analysis project Ga0208783, IMG submission 184529) | Aqueous microbial communities from the Delaware River and Bay under freshwater to marine salinity gradient to study organic matter... | ecosystem: Environmental > Aquatic > Marine >... | reverse complement strand
TGTCGGGATGAAGTATCAGTACTGGCGCCTCGAGCAGGCGGGCTGAGCCGCACGGTGCAAATGCGCCTTGGTTTGACCCCTTGAGGCCCAAAACGCTAAAATGCGGGGTTTTTTGGGGCGTTAGCTCAGTTGGTAGAGCAGCGGACTTTTAATCCGTTGGTCGGCGGTTCGAATCCGCCACGCCCTACCATCGCCGCATCGCGTTTTTCCCGGCGGGTCGTTAGCTCAGTTGGTAGAGCAGCGGACTCTTAATCCGTTGGTCGAAGGTTCGAATCCTTCACGGCCCACCACCCCACCGGTCATTCCCCCCCGTCAGGCGCGTGTCGCACGCCGGGCGTGCGGCGGCGTGTCATACCCCATCGGGGTAATGGACTAGATGCCGGGGTTTGCGCGCCAATCGAGGTTTCCCGACAAAAGGGGTCAGTCTCATGCGCGCCCGTTCCCTGCTGCTTGCCGTTGGTGTCCTCACGTTGCCCATGTTGGCCAGCGCGAACCCGGTGTTCATGTCGGCCGATTGGGCCAAGCAGGCCTGCGAGGCGTGGAACGCCGACAAGGGCCTCACGGAAAAGCTGCAGGAGTCCGGCTGGGTCGCGAACCACAAGAACCGCGGCTACAAGACGCTACGCGTGTCTCGCGGCGATTGCCCGGCTGCGGCCCCGCTCGCGGAATTGCGCATTGCGCCGAAGGACGGCAAGGCGCTGTGTGTGCAGGCAGGCTCGGCTGGTAGCGCAGCACTCGACACCGACGCAGACTACCTGATGAGGGCCGAAACGCGCCGCTGGCTGGAAATGGGGCGCGGCGAGTACGGGCCGATGCGTGCCATGATGTTCGGCCGGTTGTCTTTCGACGGGCCGATGGGTGAGGCGATGGGCAACATGGGGCCGTTCGAGGGCTTTCTTCGCCTCGTGGGCAGCGTGCCCGGCGACACGAGTGCCTGCCCCAAGTAGAGCAAGGCAATCTGTTTGAGGGCCCTATCAGGCCCGGGGATCATCCGAAGGAGAACTGAAGTGGGATACGTGATTGGTGGCGAGGAGAAGGAAACCGATGCCGAGGGCTACCTGAAGGAGCCCGACTACAGCGACGAGGCCGTGAATGTCATCGCGGCCGCCGAGGGCATCGAGCTCACGGATGCACACTGGCAGGTGGTGAACTACCTGCGCGAGCGTTTCAAGGAGGATGGCCACACGCCCAACTTCCGCAACATGCTGAAGGACCTGCAGGAAATCATGCCGGGCGTGGACAGCAAGGCGGTCTACGACCTGTTTCCCATGGGGCCCGCCAAGCAGGGCGCCAAGGTGGCGGGGCTGCCGCAGCCCTATGGCAAGGGGGGGTACTGACGCTGTCGGTTGCAGCGCGCGCTCAGCGGAGCGCAAGCGCTGCCGGGTCTTCCGGCATGTCGGTATGGCCGTCGGCCAGCGCCGTTGCCGCGGCCAGCCAGTGACACTCTCCCATGCTCGCGCACTGGGTGAGGCTTTCCCATTCAGTGCCTGACACGACTTTTTCATACGCCTGCGGCAGGGCGGGGAACAGGGACTTGCGCATGCCACTGAAGGTGGCGAAGTAGAAATGGAGTGAAGCCAGGTCACGTTGCGCCGCGATGGCGGGCAGCGTCACAAGGCAGTCCGCGAGCAAGTCGCGCACGCCGCGGGCCATCAACTCCTGGCGCTTCGACTTCGTGCGGTTCATGTAGGCCTCCCAAGCCGGGCCCAGGCGTACGCCTGCCGCGTGCTCGCCGAGTTCGTGCAGCAACAAAGTCTCGCGCTGCTCGTCTGCCATGGCCAGGATGGCGCCCGCAGGATCGGCGTCGTATCCATAATGCTGAAGCGCGGCCCGCATCGCACCCGGGCGCCGCGTCAGCGCCCAGGCTTCAGCACTGGTCCAGAGCCAGCGCTCGAAGGCTTCACGCCGGATGACGACGGTGTTGCCTACCAGCTGCGCGGCCGAGGCCTCCAGGTCGCGTGCTGATTCGCGCCCAACCTCCAGTACCTCCACGTCGCTTCGCGTTTCCCGCCGCACCAGTTGGCCGAGGAAGAAGTGCGGCTTGCCGAAGCGGCCGATGGCAGCCCCATAGGCCCAACCATGGGGAACGATCTCGCCATTTACGGTGGCGACGTCGAAGGGGTCGGCTTCGCCTCGTTCGAGCGGGACAGCGCTGAAGTCACGCCCCGCAATCGATTCCCAGCGCGCTTCGCGCTCGGAAATCCATCGCCCCACTGCCGAGCGCTCCGGCTCGACGCCGACCGGCAGCCCCTTCTCCCAGCGGAAATGCTCCCGCATCGCGAGCAGGTAGTTGCAGAGCGTCATGTCCTGCGCATAAGCGGCGTCCGAGATGTCGCAGTTCGCCTGCACCGCCCTGGTGATGGCCCGAATCGCAGTGTTCACGCGCCGGGCCCTTCCTTCCCCGAGCGTCGCTTCGGCTGCCAGGCCACGAGCGAGCGCACGATCGGCTCGAACGGAATGCTCGCGAGATCGCCCCACGTCTGCTTTGCCTCGGCGACGATCTCGTGCAGGTCCCGCGGACGGTCGTGGCCCAGCTCGCGCGCGAGGGCGAGCGCGCCCCCGCATTGCAGGCGCATGGATTGCACGTGCGGAATCAGCGCGTCGGGCCCGGGCAGGCGCAGGGCGAAGCGCGCGCGCTCACGCAGCATCTGCAGCAGCGTGCCGCAGTTGAGATATGCCACTGGCGAAGCGCAGATCACCGCCTCGAGCTCGCCGCGTGGGCGGCGACGTGCCAAGGTGCATCCGGCTTCGCCGGCCATCACCGCGCGCCCGAACGGGCAAAGGCCTTCTTCCATGGCCTCAATCGTCGTCGATGTACTTCTGCGTTTCCTTCGGTGGCGCCGTGAGCAGCGCTTCGGCCTGCTCCGCCGTTTCGGCGAACATCACCTTGATGCTGCACTGGGAGGCAATCGCCGGGTCGCGGCGCAAGGTCTTGGCGTGATCGGAGGCGGCGGGGAAGGCGCCGAACTCGGTGACCAGCTCGACCTTCTGGAAAGGAAACACCTTGAAAATGTAGTAGGGCATGGTTGGGCTCAGGGCACGTAACGCTTCGTCGCGCGCCGGCGGCCGGGACGCGATTTCTGGATGATGACGCCGCGCACGGCGGCGAGGCTCTCAATGGGAATCACCGGGTGGCCGGGGGCCAGCGCATGCAGCGCCCAGCCGTCACCGGCTGCGCGCAGCTGGCGGAAGATCCACTCGTCATTGACGTGCGCGAGCACGAAAGAGCCGTCCGTGGCGAGGCCCTCGGGCTCGATGACGATCACCTCGCCCTCCTCGAACTCGGGCAGCATGGCGTCACCCAGCACCATGAGCGCGAAGGATTCGGCGCCGCTGCAGGCGTCGCTGCTGCCGTGGGCGTTTTCCGGGGCCGGGCTCACCAAGGGGGTGATGGGGACAATGCGGCGGGATGGTTCGCCTGCTTGGTTGTCAGTGGTCATGTTCACTCTCTTCCGAGTCAGACTGCAGTCTGACTTCGAATCAGGGTTTCCGTGAGCAGGTGGGTTTCCGGCACGGAGGCAGCGCGGAAGGCCTGCGTAGCCGCGTTGACGAAGGGGGCAGGGCCGGCGATGAATACATCGCAGTCGGCGGGTCGTGCGCCCGAAGCCCAGCTCTCGACGAGCTGCGCGGCACCAGCAGCGGGGTCATCATGCTGCCTGGCGGTGAACGCGAATCCGTCGAGCGAATCCACCCACGCGCGGCACTGGTTGTCCAGGTAGTGCCCATCCGGCCGCGTTGCCAGCCACAGGATGGTCATCGACGCAGCCGCGTCGGCCGACAGGGCGTATTCGACGAGGCTCTTCACCGATGCGAAGCCCAGGTCGCACGCCGCGAACACCAGCGGGCGGCCGCGGGTGGGGTCCAGCACGAAGCGGCCCGTCGGCCCTGTGAGCGTGATGTTGTCGCGGGCCTTCAGGGCGCCCGCGAAGAGCGCCGTGGCCAATGAATCCTGCTCGTCGCGGCCGACGTGGAACTGGATGTTGCGGTCGTCGCACGGGCAGCTGGCGATCGGGTAGGTGCCGTGCACGTCGGCACCGTTCGCCAGCGCCGTGCCCAGCGACGCCGACTGCCCGGCGAGGAAGCGCAGCCGGGAGGAGCGCGGCGTTTGCAAGTGCAGCAGCAGCGTGTCGTCGGCCAGCGGCGTCACGGCCCGAATCTGCGTGACGATCGTCTGCTCGGGAATGTCGGCAGGCCCGGCCGCCTCGAGCGTCTCGATCTGCACATCTGACACGGGCGCGTAGCAGCACATGAGCACGTGGCCCTGCGTGCGCTCGGCTTCTGAAAGGGGGTAGTCGTGCGCATGGATGCGCCGCACCTCGCCCGAGAGCACCCGCGCCTTGCAAAGCCCGCAGGTGCCGTTGCCGCAGCCGTACGCGAAGCCCAGGCCCGACTTGAGGCCCGCCTGCAGCAGCGAATCGTGGCCCTCGACGAAGAACTCGCGGCCGCTCGGGCGCACGGTCACGTGTGCGCTCATGAGCTCGAGCACCGTATCGAGCACCTCGAGCCGATCGGGCGCGTCGAGGGCGAGAGCGCGCGCAAACTCTGATTCCGCCCAATCGGCGAGCTCGCGGCTTGCGGGACTCGTGTCCTGATGCTCGGCGAGGCGCCGCAGCAGCTCTTCGAGGAGCACGTGATAGCGCTGCAGATGGCGCCGTGTGTCGGCGAGTTCCTGGCCTTGCGCGAACAGGCGTTGAGCGAGTATTTCCTGGGACGGAAGCATTCGCTCGCGAACGCGGCGCCCGAACGCTTCCTCCTTGATGCGAGTAACCCGCTCGAGGTCGCCAGTGTGTTCCGGGATGGAGCCGGGGAAGGCGCGCAGCAGTTCGGTTGTGCTGACCTGGCCTTCGCGGGAGGCAAGCTCCCCTGCTGCCACCATTTGCTGGAGGCGGCTGCGGTGCACGCCAACCAGCTTGGCAGCGCGGGCGAGCGAGAGCCAATGGGCCACTGGGCTTCCATGTTGAGACGGGAGTCGATCCGCGATTGAGTGTAACCGAGGGCTCCCCGGTAGGCTCCTTCCTGGTGGGCGGGCAGCGTATTACCCGAATGGGTGGCTAATCCCCCATGAAGGGTATGGATTCCGCCGGGTGCCAGGCGCGAAATACAACGGCGCCTTGGCTCAAAATAGGCATCGCTTCAAACCCTTTTCGGAGGTAGTTGACATGGATTTCAGCAAGGAACTCGACGCCCGCGGCTTGAATTGTCCGCTCCCGATCATCAAGACCAAGAAGGCGCTTTCCGAGCTCACGAGCGGGCAGGTGCTGAAGGTTCTGTCGACCGACGCCGGCAGCGTGAAGGACATGCAGGCGTTCGCATCCCAGACGGGCAATGAGCTTCTTGGCTCCGAGGCCCAGGGGAGCGAATACGTGTTCTTCCTGAAGAAGAAGTAAACCCCTCGACCCATCATCGGGAGCAACCCATGAGCCAAAAGAAGATGGCCCTCATCGCCTCCAAGGGCACGCTGGACATGGCGTACCCCCCTTTCATCCTCGGGTCGACGGCGGCCGCCCTCGACTACGAGGTGCAGATCTTCTTCACCTTCTACGGGCTGCAACTGCTGAAGAAGGACCTCTCGGACGTGAAGATCAGCCCGCTCGCCAACCCGGCAATGCCGATGCCGGTGCCTATGCCCGTGCTGGTTTCCGCTCTGCCGGGCATGGAGAGCATGGCGACGATGATGATGAAGCAGAAGATCAAGTCGAAGGGCGTGGCCTCCCTCGAGGAGTTGCGCACCGCTTGCCTTGAGTCGGGCGTGAAGATGATCGGCTGCCAGATGACGGTGGACCTCTTCGACTTCAGCCACGACCAGTTCATCAAGGAAACCGAGTACGGCGGCGCTTCCACGTTTCTGCAGTTCGCCGGCGAATCGGACATCTGCCTCTTCATCTGAGGCTCTGCGTCTCACTTCCCAGGAGGAATTCATGAAAGCTCGTGTCCGCATCAGCACGCTCGCAGTCGCTTGCGCGCTCTCGGTGCCGTTTGCCGCCCAGGCGACCGACGGTTACTTCTCGCACGGCTATGGGCTCAAGAACAAGGGCATGGGCGGCGCGTCGGTGGCGCTGGCGCATGACGCCTTCGGGGGCGCCAACAACCCGGCATCGGGGGTGTGGGCGGGCGGGCGGCTGGACCTCGGGCTGGATGTCTTCAGCCCGCGACGGAATGTCTCCCGCTCGGGTAGCGGCGGCGGCATGCTTGATTTCAGCGTCGATAGCGACAGCAACTATTTCTTCATTCCCGAGGTGGGTTATACGGCGATGCTCTCCCGTGACCTTGCGTGGGGCGTCACGGTTTTCGGGAACGGCGGCATGAACACGGACTATTCCGGGGGGCAACTGAACTGCGCCGCGTTTGGTGGGCCGCCCTCGGCCAACGGCCTTTGCGGCCTCGGGCGCCTGGGTGTTGACTTGAGCCAGTTGATGATCGCGCCGAACGTATCTTGGCGCTTCGCGCCGGGCCATTCAGTGGGCGCGGCTGCCGTGTTTGCGTACCAGCGCTTCGAGATGAACGGGGCCCATCTCTTCACCCAGCTTTCACAGAGCCCCGGCGACGTGACCAACAAGGGCTACGACAGTTCTACAGGCCTGGGCCTGCGCCTGGGTTACCAGGGGAAGCCGACGGCCGCGCTCACCCTGGGCGCGAGCTATCAGCCCAAAATCCGGATGGGAGCCTTTGACAAGTACAAAGGGCTCTTCGCTGGCAACGGGGACTTCGACATTCCCAGCAACATGACCCTGGGCCTTGCCTTTCAGGCAAGCCCGGACCTGACGGTGGCCGTGGATTGGTCTCGTATTCGGTACAGCGAGATCGCCTCCGTCGGGAACTCGAGCGCCAACCAGGCGCCGTTGGGCGCGGCGAATGGCCCCGGCTTCGGTTGGCAAGACGTGGACGTGTGGAAGGTCGGTTTTCAGTACAAGTCGACCCCGGCGCTGACCTGGCGGGCTGGCTACAACCGCAGCGATAACCCCATCACTTCGAGAGACGTCTCGTTCAACATCCTGGCGCCGGGAGTGGTGAAAGACCATGTGACGCTTGGCTTCACCTACGCGATTGACAAGGACTCCGAGATCACCGGCGCGTACATGCACGCTCTTGCAAACGACGTCTCTGGCCCGTCATTCTTCAATGCCTTCGCGCCCGGAATGGGCGGGTCGGAGAAGATCGAGATGTATCAGAACTCGTTTGGCATCGGCTGGAGCAAGCGCTTCTAGCCTTGCGTCGCCGCTTCATCCGCCCATGACCGCTCGCTCCCCGCGATGCGGTCGTGGTAGCGGGCCCGGTAGAGCAGGCGCGGCTCGCTCGCCGCTTCCGCGAAGGCGGTGCGGTCGTGTAGCACGTTGTTGCACACGAGCCCCATGCCGGGCTCCAGCCGCAGCCGATATACGCCCTCACGCCCGGCATCGAGTTGCTCCAGCAGCCACGCGGCGGCCTCGCGAACCGTAGGGTCGTCCTTCCAGGCAATGCTGCGGGTGCGGGCGGTGTAGCGCATGTGCAGGTCGCCTGTCACGTCGTCCAGCGAGAACACCGGCCCCACCGACTCGGCGCGCGCGATGCCATCCTCGTCCTCGCGGGCCGGAATGGCCATGGCCTCGGGGTCGAAGAGCGCTTCCGCCCACGCAGGGTTACTTTCGCGCAGCCACAGGTAGGCCATTTCGGGGTCGACGAGGCCGTTCTCTCCGCCCGCAGCGGCAGACCTCACGCAGTGCAGCGCAAAGGCGCGAATGCGCCGGCCGGGCTCGTTGTAATAGCCGTCCGTATGCCAGCGCAGCGGCCGGTCGGAGTAGGGGATGTAGCCCGCGCCCGACTTGTCCTGCTCGACACGGATTGCCGTGATGCCATCGTCATCCGACAGGTAGTTTCGGTCGAGCGAGACGAGCCCCAGGCGCTCGGCGATACCCCCGGGGATCGCCTTGTCCTCGGCTGCCGAAGCCGTGGCGTAGATCGCCAGGTTGGCGCGCCGGCAGCGATCCGCTATCGCCGCGAGCTCGGCTTGCGTCGGCGCGAGCGGGTTGGCGATCTCGACAATCAGATCGGAAGCTGATCGCGGCGCGGCCTCGAGCTTGCGGTCGCGCCAGCGGCGCCAGGCGTCCTCGTCGCCAGGGCGGAAGATGCGCGCCGCCTGCTCGGGCACAACTGGCTCGGCCACGCAGCTACTCGCCCGTGGTTTGCGATGCGCGCCGCTTGCGCGGGCCCGTGTCGTTCAGCCCGCCGAAAGCCTTGGCGATGGAGGAGGCCGCCTCGGGCCCCTCGATGGCGATCACTTGGTCCCAGGTCCAGCGCTCGTCCTTCTCGCCCATCAGCGCCGAGATGCGGCTCGCGAAGTAGCGGAGGAACCCGAAGCTGACGCCCTCGGGGCCGTACTCGAAGCGGCCGTAGTCGTCGAAGGAGGCGTTCAGCCCCTCGATGAACGCGCCCTTGTGGGTCGCGACGTCGCCATCGGCGAGCAGGTCGACGCGGTTTTCCGCTAGGTGCATGGCCGCCTTGTTCGACGCCTCGTTCATGAACACGGCTGCGCCTTCCTCGCCGAAGTGCGCGTGGGCCATGCGCCATGAGAGCTGCAGGCAAAAAATCAGACCCTCGGAGAGGAAGTCAAAGTAGACCGGCCCCGCGTCGATGTCGAAATTGGCCTTGCGCATGCTTTTGAGCACGTTTTGCGCGACGCGAAACGAGATGAAGGCTACGGCTGACGCCACTTCCTCGGGCGACTTCGCCTTCTCGTTCTTGAACCAGTTGGCCTTGATGCGGATCGGTTGCATGGCGTCTTTCCAGCAATCAGGTCAGTCGTCGAGGGAGATGGTCTTCGCCGGATGCAGGATGCCGCAGCCGACCTCGTGCAGGATGCCCAGCCCCCGGGCCTGCAAGGCAAGCGAGGCGTCCTTCGAGAGGTCGTGCAACGCGAGGCTCCAGGCGGCGTAGGTACGCCCCTCGTTGGCGACTTCGCTGCGCCGGCCCGCGATCATGCTGGCGCGCACCGAGAGCGCCGCGATCTCCGACTCGACCTGGGCCATGAAGGTCGACTCATCCTCGTGCCCGGTGACCACCCGGGCCGAGTAGAGGGTCGGGGCATGCTGCAGGCGCTTGAAGGTTCCGGTGCCCAATTTCACGAGCACGCCGGCAACGGTCAGCGTGGCGCCTTCGAGCACGCTCGCCTTGCAGAGCTTGTCCCTCGGGCAGCGGATCACGAGCTTCGCACGGCCGCCCAGGAGGAGCCCCCCTTCGCCCGTGCGGGCGCCGCGCACCGGGTGGACGGCGACCAGGGGGTCGCCCGCGAGCCAAGGCGCGCGGCGCGTGAGCTCCCGGTAGAGGGGGAGCTCGTACGCTGGCGGCAAGCTGCACGGATAGATATCCAGCACCACATCGATGACGTCGACGGGCTCTTGGGGTGTTTCCTGCGCCGAAAGGCTCACGGCTGGCCCCCGGGCCGGCCAGCAGCCCACTGAGCCATCGCTCCCGCCCAGACGGCGGCTGAAGCGGCGTCGATATCGAATACGGTGAACCGCCGGCCTTCCCTGATGCGCACACGAAGGAATTCCGTGCCGCTGCTGTCGAAAGCCACCGTCTGCAGCTCGATTTCCTGGCCGCCCAGCGGGACGGTAAGGCGGGTGAGGGGATTGATCTCGGTCATGGCCGAAGTATGACGGTGGCGGACTCTCCGGGGGAGGACCCGGCAGGGCCGATACTCCATCCGGGTAGGGCTGCCTACCCGTCGAGAGGGATGGCGACCCCACGGGGGCGACCGTAGCATCCCGTGACGGTATAGAGGGGCGGTGCAAGGCCCCCATCCAGCGGGTTAATCGAATTCGAGGAGGAAAGACGATGGTCCAGAAACTGCATCCGACGCCGATGCTCGACGAGCTCGAGACCGGCCCTTGGCCCAGCTTCGTCACGGGGCTCAAGCGCCTCGCCAACGACAACCCGATGATGGTGGGCGTGCTCGGCCAACTCGAGAGGTCGTACCGTGACCGCAAGGGGTATTGGAAGGGCGGCACGATCTCGGTGTTCGGCTACGGCGGCGGCATCATCCCGCGGTTCACGGAACTGAAGGACGAGAGCGGCAAACCCCTGTTCCCGGACGCAGCGGAATTCCACACGCTGCGCGTCATGCCGCCCGCCGGCATGCACTACAACACCGACATCCTTCGCAAGCTGTGCGACGCGTGGGAAAAGCATGGCTCCGGCCTCATCGGCATGCACGGCCAGAGCGGCGACATCATGTTCCAGGGCGCGCGCTCGGACAAGGTGCAGGATGCCTTCGACGCCATCAACGAGCTGGGCTTCGACCTCGGTGGCGCCGGCCCGGCCGTGCGCACCTCGATGTCCTGCGTGGGCGCGGCTCGGTGCGAGCAGTCCTGCTACGACGAAGGCAAGACGCACCGCACGGTGCTCAACAGCTTCCTGGATGACATCCACCGCCCGTCGCTGCCCTACAAGTTCAAGTTCAAGTTCTCCGGCTGCCCGAACGACTGCATGAACTCCATCCAGCGCTCGGACATGGCGGTGATCGGCACCTGGCGCGACAACATCCGCACGGATGAAGTGCTTGCGCGCAAGTACTTCGCCAAGCAGGGCCTCACCAACATGGTGAACGACGTCGTCAACCGCTGCCCGACCAAGGCCATCCGCCTCGTGCCGGCCAACGAAATCAAGTCCGGCGCCACGCTCTCGACGGTGAAGGTCTCCGACGAGCACGCCCTCGAGATCGAGAACCGCGACTGCGTGCGCTGCATGCACTGCATCAACGTCATGACCGGCGCGCTCGCCCCGGGCAAGGACAAGGGTGCCACCATCCTGTGCGGTGGCAAGCGCACCCTCAAGATCGGCGACCTGATGGGCACCGTGATCGTGCCCTTCATGAAGCTCGAGACAGACGAAGATCGCGAGAAGCTGGTGGACCTGGGCAAGCGCATCGTCGACTTCTTCGCCGAGAACGCCCTGGAGCACGAGCGCATCGGCGAGACGATCGAGCGGATCGGCCTGGTGAACTTCCTCGAAGGCGTGGGGCTGGAGATCGACGCGAACATGGTCTCGGCGCCGCGCATGAACCCCTACGTCCGCACCGACGACTGGGACGAGGAAGTGAAGAAGGCCGAGGCCCGCAAGAGCCAGGCCGCCTGATCGCGAACGGACCCAGGAGAAAGCCCAATGTCCACCGCTACTGCCACCCCGCGCCGCGCCATCGAGAGCGGCGTGCCCGACAACACGGCCTTCCTGCACCCGGTGATGAAGAAGAACTACGGGAACTGGAAGTACCACGACCGTCCACGCCCGGGCGTGCTGCACCATGTGTCGCACTCGGGCGATGAGATCTGGACGGTGCGCGCCGGCACGCAGCGCCAGATGGACGTCTACACCATCCGCAAGCTCTGCGACATCGCC
>Ga0208783_10002175_pt1 | contig 11372 bp, 13 predicted proteins | sample DEB19_08_DNA_2_FD_184529 | JGI IMG/M metagenome (GOLD analysis project Ga0208783, IMG submission 184529) | Aqueous microbial communities from the Delaware River and Bay under freshwater to marine salinity gradient to study organic matter... | ecosystem: Environmental > Aquatic > Marine >... | reverse complement strand
CCATCACCGAGGCGTTTCTTCATGAAGTTCTAAAAGCCCTCGTCGAAGTCGGACACGTCCGCCTGAACGGCCTCGGCGAACTCCACGTCCGTTGCTGGGGCGGCGTACAACCAAAGAAAGACGAAACCGGGGAAATTACCGCGAGTGTTCCCACGCTTCGTTGTTACGTCGCATTTACGAAAGCCGCTGGTCTCCGGAAGGCACTAAAAGAAAAGTACCGCACGGGTCAGCGAAAGGAAAAACCCCATGGAAAAGTACGGAGTCGACGAAGGCGTAAGCGAAAAGTTTGAAAAAGCCGCAGCCAGCGGATGCCCCGTTTGTGGAGCAAAACCCATCCGACATGGCTACACACTGCTCTGCCCTGTCCACGGGTCGGAGCCCTTCGAAAAAATAAAAGCCGAAAAGAAGTAAACCTGCACAGGAGTCCAATGTCCCGGCTAACCGTCAACGAACAAAACAAGCGCATCGCCGCCCTCGAGGCGAAACTCAACCGAGGCAACAAGAGCGGGAGCGTAATGGCGGACCTCGACGTGTCCCCCAACACGTACTTCCTCCGCCGGCCCTCCGGCATCATGGCTCTCGACATCGATACCGGAGGTGGGCTTCCCGCAGGGGGGCTCACCTATCTTTCCGGCCCCGACGGGGCGGGAAAGACGTTCCTGCTCTACAAATACATCGCAATGAACCAGCGCCTTCGCAAAGAAGGCTCGTTCGTCGCCCTCGCCGTATCCGAAGCGGCGCCGGACCATTTTTTCATGCGAAAGTGCGGCATTCAGGTGGCCATTCCCGAGGCCATGCTGGAAGAGCGCATCCAAGAGCGCAAAGAGAGGGGGCTTCCCCCCTTCACCAAAGAGCAACTGAAGGAGTTCCGGTCGAAGACCGTGGGCACCATCAAGCTGCTCCGCGGAGCCCACGGCGAAGAGCTTCTCAACGCCGTCCTCGCCTGTTTTGACACAGGCGTCTTTCAACTCATCTGCCTCGACTCGGTTTCAGCGCTTTTGCCTGAAGCCGACGCGGCCAAGGACCTCGACGAAGCGGCCAAACGAGCTGCGGTCGCGGGAACGCTGACGCGGTTCTTTCAGCACTACCTGAATGGTACCACGGGGTACAAAGGTCTGAATGAAACCACGGTCATCTTCACCAGCCAGGTGAGGAGCAATTCCAAGAAGGCTGAAGCCCCGGCCCACTTGGCCAAGTACCTGCCCGATTACACGGCGCAGGGAGCCTGGGCTGCCCGGCACGGGAAGCTCGTCGACATCCTCGTCAAACCCGGGGCGAAGGAGAAAGAGGACGTCGCCGTAGGGGATGCCGGCGACCGGCGCAAGAAGCGCGTCCAGGTCGGCAAAACCGTCCAGTACGAAATCACCAAGGGGAAGGCCGGGATGCACGAGGGCATCACCGGGGAGTTCGACTTCCACTTCCCCGCAAGCGCCCAGGAGATGTACGACCCCGCGGTGTCACTAACCGACGATCAACGGGTGGCGATTCTTATCGGGATGCAGCGCGGAATTATCCGCGAGTCCGGGGGCTTTCTGACGGTGTTCAACCCCGTCACCCAACAGCCCTACCCGCATCTTGAGGGCATCGGCGGCATCGAACAGCTGGTCGACGCAATGCGTCGCGACTTCGAGCTCGAGATGCTCATCCGGCGCGCGATTCTCTCCACCGTGGGAATCGAGTGCGCGTATCGCTAGTCGCGGAAGCCGTGGAGGGGACCTGCGCCGTTTGCGGCGCGGGTTCCGTTCCCGTCCTGCCGTTCTCCCTCATCTTCGACGGACAAGCCGGAGATGCCGAGCCGCTCTGCGCCTCGTGCTTGTTCACCGCTGGGGGCATTCGGGTCGATGTCCCGCTGCAAAGCCTGACGCCCGAACCTCTTGGTCGGCGCAAAGGGCTGAAGAAGGCCAAAAAGACTTCGCAGAAGCAAGAAGTCGACATCGCGGCCGAACTGGGGGGGACCACCCAACCCGGCTCGGGCAATCAACGAGGCGCCAAAGGCGACGTTCGCAAAAAGGGCGAACTGCGCGTGGAGGCCAAGTTTACAACCGCACGTTCGTTCAGCCTCAAGCTGGACGAGCTCTACAAGATATCTGGCGAATGTGGGCTCGGAGAGCGCCCTGTGTTCGTCATTGATTTCCTGGAACCGGGAACAAGAAAACCGAAAGACCGCTTTGCGGTGATCCATTTCGAAGACCTCAAGGAGCTACTGAATGCCTCTGGCCAGCATCGCTGACCTCAACGGTCCCGAAGACGAAGTCGTTCGATGCATCGAAATCGCGCGTGAGCTCTCCAAGGTGTACGACGACTTCATTGTCCTGGAGCAAGACGGGCATGATCGGGCCGGAGGCATCCACGCCTCTGAACTCTATCCGTGCCTTCGTAAATCGGTGTACTCCGTCCTCGGAACACCCCGAAAACCCAATGTCTCGAAGTTCTGGAAACAGCGCTTCAAAGTTGGAAGTGCGCTGCACGCTATGCTGCAGCAAGACTTCCACAACCTCGCCAAGCGCTCCCAACGCGGGGACGCCATGCGGCTGGCGGCAGCTTTGGCAGAGGAATGCGATTGGGTCATGGAGTTTGAAGACGAGGTCGCCGTAAAACCCTCGCTTCAGCCGCTTGCGAAAAAGTACAACCTGCACTCGCACTGCGACGGCATCTTTACATTCCGGGACAAGGAAAGCAAAGACGTCATGTTGCGGGTGGGGCTCGAGATCAAAACAGAAGCCCCCGAGGGCTACAGCAAGCTCACCGAGCCGAAGCCGGAACATGTGCGCCAAGCGCATGTGTACATGGCGACACTCGACCTCCCTCTCATGTGGTTTTTCTACATGAACAAGGGAAATCAGAATAACACCCCGTCAACGCATCCGTACCTCATCACCTGGCAGCCGCATGTCTGGGCCGAGCTTGAGGCACGGTTCAAAACAATCTTGGAGCACGCCGAGAAGAACGAGCTCCCGAAAAAGGAAGAGACCATCGTGTGTGAGTTCTGCCCGTGGAGCTACACATGCCAGCCGTCCAATATGACCCGCGTATTTCAGAAGAAACCCACAAGACCCTTAAGAACATAGATGCCACGAGAGCCGCACATAGGAGGCCTTCGACTCAAAGAGTCGGTAGGCACCGCCGAAAGCACAGCAAAAGAAATAGAAGAAAAATGGTCGACCGCCGACGAAGTCGCCGATCGCCTTCGTGAACGCGGGATGCCTGACCCCGTTGTTCCTCCCGTGACCTGCCCCGAAGTCACGGCGGAAATGTTACTGAACCCCGACCCGAACGAGTATGCGCGCGTCTACGCCGCGCAGAACCGCTGGTGCAACTACGTCAATCGTTGCATCAGTAATGTCCGCGCCGAGATCATGCAGCTCACCAACGAGATGGATGTCATTGGCGCCAAACACCGGTCCTACCTTCGAGGGCGAAACAAGGACCTCCCCAAAACCGAGCGAGCCTCGGTCAGCGAGATGGAGGACATCGTCCTTCAAGATCCAAGGTACCTGGAGCTAAAGTTCAGGCACCAAAAGCTTGAACAGGAGCGACTTCAGCTCGAAGCTTGGTTCGATTCGCTCGAGCGCAACCTACGGATCATCTCGAGGCAGATCGAGAACCGCAAACTCGACGCGCTCAGCGGAGATCGGGAGGCCAACATCCCCGGACAGACCACGGGACGTTGGGTCTCGAACCCCGGGTTTCGCCGATGATACGCCTTGAGTTGCCTTGGCTTCCGCCAAGCTCCAACAACGCATACATCAACAACGGGTTCGGTGGGCGCACGCTGTCCAAAGACGGGCGTGCGTTTCTCACCGCAACAAAAGCGCATCTGACGCAAAACTACGCGCGACAGATGCTTTTATTCAAGCCACAAAAACCTTATTTAATTGTCATCCGCTTTTTCTTCGAAGACCTGGAGACCAAGGGCTTCGCAACAGGAAAAGCGAAGAACCGGTATAAGACATTTGACGGCGGCAATAGGACTAAACTCCTTGAGGACGCCCTCAAAGACGCCGGTGGTATCGACGACTCTCAAACGATGACATCGGTCTGGCAGAAAGCCCAGGGTCGCCCAGAAAAAACTCTGCTATGGGCCTGGAGTTTAGAAGAAGAAAGGAGTCCATTCGATGAGCTCCTCGAAGGTCTCGCCTGAGAACCGCGAATATTACGAACTGTTCGACCGGTGCAACCGGAGCGAACTGTACCAAATCGCCCGAAAAGCCAATCTCCGGGTACAGCCCGAGTACTCAAAAGACGCGCTTATTCGGGCGATTATTTCTGAGGACGAATGTCCTGAAAAAAACCCGAGCGTCGATGAATGGCGCCGGGCCATCATGCGCTTTCTTATCGACCACAGAAAGGTCTTAGAAACGCAGATTTCGTGCCCCGCACGGTCCTTTGAAGAAGACGCGTGTTTTGCCTGCATCGACATGCAGGTCATGCACTGCGTGACCAGCAACGGAACTGAAAACTTCAAACTGATTGAACTCAAGAAAAACAGGAATCCATGAGCATCGCCGCCGTTTCGATTCAAAGCGCTCCTCGTGAACAACAAGCCCTCGCAAAGCTCGGCCATTTCCAGCTACGAAAACTGGCCGACGCACTCGGCAAGCTCCAGACCGAGGAAGAAAAGATGGCGTTCCACGGCCTCACGACGCCCGAAGCGAAAGCTTCGGAGGTCGCAAAGTACCTCGAGGAGTGGGACCGCACCCACGGCGGGCCGCCCGCCGTAGCAACGCCGGTCACGCCGGTGGCCCCCGAAGCCGTGGTTGCCACGGTTCCTGCGGCGGCGATTGCCGCAGCGACGGCAGCGACCAACGGCACGGCGGCAAGAAGCCGCCGGTCGCCTCGGACCTCGGCCGAGGCGGCGCCCGCCGCAGCTCCCGAAGTGGAGACGGCCGGTACGGCCGGTATCGGCCACGTCCTCGCGGCGCTGACCGAAGTAACAAACAAGCTCGGTGGCCTGCAGTCAGACATCGTGACTGCCCACAAGAAGACGCTGACGGTGGTTGAGGATGCCGCCGAGGCCAACACGCTTCGGCTCCAAGAGCTGGAGAAGCGTGTCTTGGAGATCGGCCGTCTTCAGCAGTGGACGCTCACAGCATTTTTGACGTTCATGCAGGAGAGCATGAACGCATCAATGCTGGATATCTTGGGAGCCGCGGTTACCGACGCGGAAAATCTCCCGGGGTTGATTAAACAAGCCACGGGAAAAAAGTAAGCCCGAACAATCTTTGGCCAGGGTGTCTTCCTCCTGAAAAAGTAGAAACACTTATTTCAGAAGACGTTGACACCCTGGACAATGCTTCCGTGATCGCCCTGGCACGGAAGGTTGGGGTACTGATACAAGAAGAAAGTCAGTACCCCGACATCGTTCGGGTAAGAATTAAGAGAAGCGTCTACCCGGGGTAACAACAACATGCGGGAAAAGGTTTCGTCGTCTTTGCAAGGCCTGCTCTCTATGTTTGGCTTTGCGTGTGCCGTCATTCATTGCAACGACACAAAACAAATGCCGGCCTTTTCCGCCGCACCACCAGCACCGAGCGTGCGCTGGGAGTACAAGACTCTCGCGCTCAATGCGTCGGGTCATGAAAAACAAGGCGTCAACGCCTTGGCATCAAATGAAATCAACTTCCCCGAAAGTGCTCTCAATTCTTTGGGAGCCGAAAGCTGGGAACTTGTTTCATCTTGGCTCGAACTTGAAACGGCGTTTCCCAATCTTGGAAAGCCAGGATATGTGACAGGGCTTCAACCGAACGTACGGCCCATGCGCGCCGTACTTCTGTTCAAGCGCCCCGTGAAATGAAAGAAGCCCCGAAACCCGGGGCTTCTTTTTTAGCTACTCGCCGCCACCGCCCTCATCGTCGTCATCGCACTTCTTGCGCGACCGCACACGGATGGGTCGGTAGTTTTTCGGGCTGCCCGTAATGGACGGACCTTTCCGCCCTGTCGACGGGATGTGCGTCGTGCTCTCGATTCCTGGGCCAAGGCCTGCCGTTACGGAGAAGGCTCCAAGCCCCAAAAAGCCGCATCGAGCAAGGAACCCACTGATGCTCATACCGCGGCCGACCGGCGTGCCGGCGCTCCTGCCGTACCCAGAACTGGACCGCCCGCCATATCCCGAAGGTACCACGTAAGAAGGGGCGTGGTTCCGTTATCGTCGAACAGCACCAGAACACCGGGATTGCCGGGGCTCTCTTCCATGCGGTTGGTGAGCGCCTTGCGCAGAAGAGCCAGGTTGCTCTGAAAGTTCACGAGCAGAAGCAGGTCATTGGCCGTGCCTTTTACGGGGCCGTTGTCCACAGTGTACTCGGCGACAAGGGCGCTCCCCTCCTGCCGTTGCGGTTGAAGCGCAGGCACATTCAGCGGTCGCCGGTAGCGTCCGCGCTCCACCTCGCTCATCGTCGCCTGCTTAATCACCCATCCGGACGCCTTGAAACGATTGTCCGCGAAGTCGAGGTACTGCCCCGTAGTGGCGTCCCGAATGGCAACGAGGGGCACCTGCCCCACAATTCCCCCGACACCATCCTGCACCAAGAGAAGGTCGAGAGGCGCCGCGGCGTTGGTCACTTCCACAAGAACCGTCGAACTCATCGGGAGTCATCCTCGAACATAGGTTTCTTCTCCGGGGGACGGCTGTTGCGCCGCTTTCGCCCGTCGGCGGGCTCTATCGCGGGAACGCGCGGAGGAGGAGGGACCTGTACTGCCTTAGCGGCCATGTCTTCGCGATCACGCTCTTGGAGCTCTCGAATACGCCGCTGTTCCGCCTCCACGTGACCATTGATGACCGCGTACAAAATGCTGGCGATGGTCCCGAACGCGCTGGCCTGGTACTCCGCGGCCTGAGCCTGGGCGCGAAGGCTCTCTGCTTGTGTAAGGCAGCTCACCCGTCGGCGTTCGGCTTCTTGCCAGACCTGAAGCACGGTCTGTTGGTAGGTCCCGAAGCTTTCAGGAGTGATGATTCCGAGTTGTTGAAACTCGGCGAGTTTTTGCCGAAGCTGCATCAGCACTTCGGCGGAGGTTTGGGGGCTTTCTGTCATGGTCACTTATAGGGGTTTGACTTCGCCACGAGAGAGGGCGCCAGCAACAATAAGGCACAACTCACAATACGTGCCGTTAACTTTTCTGTCGGAAGCGCTGACGTGGAAAAATCGTGTCAGCTCTTCCGGATTTGGAGGGTTTCGTTGGAACTTCTCAGGGGCTTCATGGCCTGACGCGCACCAACGGTTCTGAGGCGTACTGACTTCTTTTAGAGAGAGATCGGCCTTGGTCGCTATCATTCTGACCTCTTGGAGTTACGTTTAGTCCATGACGGTTTTTTCTTCTCTAAAAACAACAAAGCGACCGAAAGAGCCCTCCGGTCGCCTGCATAAGTACCCGCTCGAAATCACACGTCGTAATAATCGAACGAAACCGCGAAGTCGGCACTGGTTGAAACAACCGGGGTTCGGACGTACGCCGCGATCAACATGGGCCCCGTAACCTGCAGCGGCGTTTCGTATGTCCGCTGTACGTAGGAGTCAGAAATAAGAATATCGCCAATCGCGTACGAAGGCTGCGTTGAATTTGTGCGGAATATGCGCAAGTACGCGACGCCTACAGAGTTCGACGCTTTGGCATTGAGCGCGCCCAACGTAAACTTGGTGATGTTGCATGTCTTTCCGGACGGAACGAAGTGATGTGCATAAAAAGTACGGCCATCTCCCCGTGTTGTATCGAACTGATTGAGGCCGATTTCTGCCATCTTAATGGTTTTACCGGAATCGTAGTACAGCGTAACTGTCCCCCTATTCACGTAATCCGGCCCATCCGTGGTCGAACTGATGAACATGCTTTCAACGTAGCCGATATTTGTCGACGTGGTGGCGACGGCAGTCGTGCCATTAAGGGTCACGGTTTCCGTATACGGCCCCGTGTTGTCTCCTCCGTAGAACGTAATCAGCACTGTTTTTGCTGCATTGCTTCCAGCGGCACCGCCATCCAGCGCGCTTGTGGACGCGAGGTAGCGGGGCGTTTGCGCGACGGCCGAGCTCCACGACGTGAAGCGCACCGGTGTATCGGTATTTGCGGCTACAACGCGCACGTACCCGAGGGCGGTTCCTTTTGTTCCCGCAGGGGCAGAAAGGATAACCGGGAGCGTTGTTTGGTTGGGGCTTATCTGCACCACAAGGCTGGGATCGGCAGCAACTGCCGCGGTTGACGCGGCCTTTACGGCCGCCGTGTTGGTGCCGTCCGTAACGCGGTTGTACTGTCCGCGGCTGGCTACATCTCCGGAAGGCATCACATTGCCTGACCCGTCGACGACCTGGATTTTACCAATCGTATTGGTGCCTGTTGGGATGGGTGCGTTGGGCGAAAGCGCTACGACCAAAGACGGGTCCGTTGCCGCCGCAGCTACCGATGCGGCTTTGACGGCAGCCACATTGGCGCCGTCAGTAATGCGGTGGTAGATTCCTCGCGCCGCCACATCCCCGGTCGGCATCGTATTCGTGCCGTCCGTGATTCGCGTGTACAGACCGCGACTCGCCACGTCCCCCGCAGCCTGGACGTTACCGGACCCATCAACCACCTGAATCTTGCCGATGGTATTGGTGCCCGTCGGGATCGGGGAATTGGGAGACAGGCCGACAATCAAAGACGTGTCCGCGGAAGCGGCGGCAGTGGAAGCGGCTTTTACAGTCGCGGTGTTGGTGCCGTCCGTAATGCGGTTGTATACGCCGCGGACAGCAACATCGCCGGTGGGCATAAAGTTGGTACCGTCGGTGAGGCGCGTGAACCACGCCCCGCCTGCCGATCCTTGCCCTCCCTGGCCAACGGTCAGCGCATTACCCGTAACCGTCACGCGCCCCGCAGCATCAAGCAAAATAGGCTGACCTCCCGCGACGCCGCTCGCATACCCCAGAGTGAGGGGCGTATTCTTTGCCAACAAGGTGGCGTAGACGCCGGTGAAAGAGGGGGACGTGCCGGTGACCGTCCAGGAGACACGTACAGTACTGGAGACGGTCGCCCGAAGGACAAGAACAGTCGGCGTTGCTGTAATTCCAGTAATCGCACTGCACGTGACCGTCTGCCCGGATATTGCTGTCGTTTGATCGCCCGGGTCGACATCCGTCAACGTATATGCCAACGAAGGGGTTGTTCCCGTCGGCGCATTTTTGACGTTGATGATGAGGGTGATTTCACGGGACCCAAGTCCACTAAAGGTCAACGACCCGCTAGATGTAAGCGTGGCGTTCGAATGAACCGTCTGTTGCCCGGGATCGGGAACAACCTGCCCAGGTTGAAGAAGAATCACTCCTGCCATGTCACACATCCCTCGTCATAGTTTGGCCGGTCAGCGCCGGGCCGGTATACGTGTACGAAACAGTCATCTGCGCCAGGATTGTCGTTCCGTTCGTATCATAGACTTTTCGGACTTCGGTTGTCAGCCGACCGCTCGAATACGTATAATCAATTGTTTTTAGCGCCGTTGAATCGGCGGTACGCGCCCACTTTTCTTGCGTAACCTGCGCGCCCGACTTCGTAAGAGAATACGTAGTTCCTGGCGTTGTTGGTTCCCCCATAAGAAACAAGTCTTTGGTGCCAAGCCCGCTACTACCGGAGTTGTTGGCCAGCGCTTGGAGTGACGCTGCGATGGTTTGCCCGCTGCTTAAGACAGCTCCGGTATAGGCGCGGTCGCCAATTTGCGCATTCAGTGCGTTGAGAGCGGTTGCGACCGACGGCGTAGCTCCGACGGAACTGAAGGGGTAATTATTCCCTGTGTTCGTAAGAACCGCGGACAGGCTTGTCGCCGCATCGGCCGTTCCCATCACCGTCTGCAAGTCTGTGATGTCTTGCCGAAGGTTGGTGGTGTCGCCCATCCCAATCGACTGATCGAGACGGAACGACGTTTCCGTCAGCATGTCGAGTCGCTGAAAGTAACCATAGAAAATATCAACAACGGTCGGCTGCCCAGACTCCCACGTGTACGCCGAACTCTGTGTGGCGACATCTCCGCCGACCGGCACGGAGTAAAATGCCACCGTAAAGGAGTTCGGGCTCGTCGAGCCCGTATCCTTGCTAATACCGAAAATTTTCTCGCCCGCGTGCGCGCCAGTCTTGACGGTAAGCGGCGTACTATCGCCGTGATTTTGGATGCCGACGTAACACGAAGAAAAGTCGCCCGTGTAAGGATTCAAATCAAAACAAGGCACACCCGATTTATCTGTGGACGTAGCGTGTTTTAGATTTCCTGCGCTCGTGACCACGGCCGACGAAGTGCCTTGCGTGACCGTCTGACTTCGTAAGACGCGATCAACGATAAAACCCTGCGCATCGGTTGTCTTTCCCGCGATGTTTGCCAGGTTCGCGCTAACGTTCGTTCCTACCGCAGTAGGCCGTTGAAAAGTCGGGATCGCTTGGTCGAACGCTACGCCTTTGATTGCGGCGCGGTCGGTTCGCATGAAATCGAGATCGTCCTGAAGCGAGTAAGGGAGGCGCTCTTGCCACGTCAGCATGGTCGCTTCTGAGACCGCTGCCGCGTTGACATACGACGCGCTAGTTCCGCTGCAGGCCGTAAGTAAAAACGTCCCATTGTTCGCGCTATTCACCGCGCCACTGATCTGAATGTACCTCCCAGCACTGCTGGCCGAAGGAAGTGCGTAGGGAACATCCGACACGTAACTTGAAACGGAAGAGCCTCCACCGAAGGAAAAATCGAAAGAGACTGGGTTAGAGGACGAGTCCGTCAATGACGTCCTGACGCTCCCGCTCCCATCACAATGCATGAGAAGCAGCGTATTTGCATCATTCGTAAAGGGCACTGCCGGCGGCGTAAATGCGCCGGTATATCGCAGCGTATTTGATATGCGTACTTCCTCGTAGTACGCGCCCGAAGCCAGGAAGATATAGGCGCTGCTAAGCGATGCGAGTACGCCACCGTTACCGGTGACCGCCATCGAACCCGCAGCAACGCCGTTGATATACAGAGAGAGTGTCCCTGTGGACGAGCGGACAATTGCCACGTGCGCCCACGCGTTTGGGACAGCCACGGTGCTGGACATCAGGTTGTAGCGCGTTACGCCGCTGTTATCCGTGGCGAGAACGTTCCAAGCACCGTTTAGTTGATCGGAAGATGCGCGAACCCCGATAAATCGATTGCCCGAGTCTTGAAATCCAAAGAAGATACCAGTGGTTTTAAGGGTGTTAGGGAACTTAACCCAAAATTCAATGGTAAGATGCCCGGAGCCGATCGTCGAAAACTTCGCGGCGGAGTTGGTCGCAACGTAATACGCCGAGACATAAAGCGCTGTGTTGTTCGCACCACCCGAAGGACTTAGGGTTACAACGCCCGAACTGATCGACGAAATGGTAGCCGCGCCTTGTGTGCCCGTAAGAGCCCCTAA
>Ga0208783_10002173_pt1 | contig 11377 bp, 14 predicted proteins | sample DEB19_08_DNA_2_FD_184529 | JGI IMG/M metagenome (GOLD analysis project Ga0208783, IMG submission 184529) | Aqueous microbial communities from the Delaware River and Bay under freshwater to marine salinity gradient to study organic matter... | ecosystem: Environmental > Aquatic > Marine >... | reverse complement strand
GCCGTTGTTGTACGTCGCGTTGAGGTTGCCCGTGGTGTCCGGCACCTCGTACTTGACCGGCGTGTGGTAGGTGATGCCCGAAGCCACAAGCGTGTCGACGTACTGCTTGGTCGCGACCTGAAGCGCCAAGGTCGGGTCTGCTGCGACCGTGACCTGCGTCAGCGACGGCGACATTGTGTACGCAGGATTGCCGCCGCTGGCAGCCACAACGCCGGTGCCCGAGGCGAGGAACGTCGTCGTGCCCGCAGCCGACTGGTAGGGGATTGAGCCACTCGCGCCGCCCGCGAGGTTCGTGGCGGTGCCGACCGAGATCGTGCTCGGCACGACATGCTGCCAGTAGCCGCCGCTGCCGTTGTATTGCAGCAGGTCGCCGTTAGTCGCGGCCCCCGTCTCAACGTCGTTGAGCTGGCCCAGCGAGAAGCGGGCGGTCGGGCGGACGAAGAGCGAGCCGTTGCTGGCCGCGTTGACCACTGCGGCCACTTCGACCTTGGCTGCCGGGGCGGTCGGGACGTTCTTGGTCAGGCCGCCGGGCACCGTCGGGTCGTAGTAGAGGATTTGGCCGTCGACCCACGCCTCGGCCCCGCCGGTCGTGTTGATGCTGCGCACCAGACCGAACTGGGTGACGTAACCCCAGCCGTTGTTGGCGATGTTCTCGGTCGCGACGCCCATGACGTAGGACGCCGTGTTTTTGGTCAGGCCGGTGGCCGGAGCGCCGGTAAGCGCGCCAGAGTTGCCCACCGTGCCGGTGAACATGACCACCTGCCCCTCGGTAATCGCCGAGGAGGCCTTGATGCGGAAGTACATCTCCTCGCCGATCTGGAGCGTGGCGTTGCTGCCAGCCATGCCCAGATTGAGGGTCTGGATGCCGTCGCTGTTGTCCCACCACAGACGGCCCGTAGCGCGGGCCGGAGCGGCGGTCGTATCGAAGTCGATGTAGTCGGGCGTGGCGATGCCGCCCGTGATGCCCGACAACGACGTGATGTCGCTGTTAGCGCCCGACGCAGCCGCGCCGAGGTTGGTGCGCGCACCGGCAGCCGTGGTCGCGCCCGTACCGCCGCTGGCAACGGCAAGCGTGCCGCCGAGGGTCAGGGTGCCGCTGGTGGTGATCGGCGAGCCAGAGAACGTCAGACCCGTCGAGCCGCCCGACGCGGCGACGCTGGTAACCGTGCCGGTGTAGGCGTCGTTCGAAGTGATCGTGAAGTTTGGGTAGGTGCCAGTGACGACCGTCGTGCCTGCGCCGGTCAGCGAGACGACCTGATCCGGTGCCGTGTTGGTGATCGTGAACGACGGGTAGCTGCCGCTGATCGAGATGGCCGTACCGCCGGTCAAAGTGACCGTCTGATCCGGCGCAGAGTTAACCAGCGAGCCTGCGGAGAGGCTCAGGCCGGTGCCGACAGTGATTTCCTGCGCCTCGCCCGTGCCGAGGTCCGTGCGGCCCAGCAAGCGGCTGGTGGCCATGGTCAGGCCGCTGGAGATGTACGCGCTGGGAGCGACAAAATCGACGCCCGGAGCAGCGGCCAGCATCGACAGGCCGTCGCCCTTGATCATGCCGTTGACCGTGGTGCTCAGCGTGATCTGCGGCGTGGTGTCGGCGAAGGCGACGGTGCCAGAGAAGCCGTTGGCGGTGAGCACCGAGACGTTGGTCACAGTGCCGGTGCCGGTGATGGTGCGCCAGTACGGCTCGCCCGAACCGTTAGATGTCAGCACCTGACCCGGATCGCCCGGATCGGCCAGCGCGAACTTCGTTCCCGTGGAGTACACGACGGCACCGGCAACGGGAGACAGCGCGTCGCCAGTGCCGCCGCGTCCCAAGGGGAGCGCGCCTTGGGTCTGGTTGGTATCGGAGAGGTTCACCGCAGGGTGAACGTGATCTCCGCGTGCAGCAGCATTCGATACGCCAGCCGTAGCTGAGCCGAGAGCTTGAGGGGTTGCGGAAGAGAAGTCGACAGAGAGGGTGCGGTTGCTCGCCAGCGAGCCGCCGCCAAGCAGGCCCGCGCCGGTCGAGATGAGACGGCTGTCGGGCACGTAGCCGGTGACGACAAGCGGCGTGGTGCTGATGTCCGTGATGCGGCCCTTGATGTCGACCGTGACGACAGGAACCTCAGAGCCACTGCCGTAGCTGCCAGCGACGACGCCGGTGGCCGAGAGCTGGTCAAAGCCAACGCCGCCGTTCGCGATCGAGATGACGCGGTTTTCGGACAGGTCGCCGCCGCCTGCGAGGCCAGTGCCTGCGGCGATGACGCGCGTAGAGGGGACTGCGCCAACCGCAGCGATCTGTCCGAACTGAACCTTGTACGTACGCCCGTCGAGGATGTACGGGATGTAGCCCAGCGTGCTGGTCCCCATGTATTCCGGCAGGCCCGTGATGCGGGTCGGGATCAGGTTAGTTGGGACGTTGCTCAAAGCTCATCATCCTCGAAAAAGATTAGATAGTCGTCGCTGTCCTCGGTGATGAGGAACTGCTCGCTGTTCTGGGCGATGACGCCCGACGGGTTGGTCGGGATTGGAGTGTCAGGCCGCATGAAGGGCAAGTTGATGTCCTCGGTCTGCCGAGGGGGCAGCCGGTACGGATCATACTGATCCATGTCCGCATCGCAAACACGAAGACCGGGATAATTCGGATCAGGCTGAAGTTTGTCGATTGGGAACTTGCGGCTGCACCGGCTGCAGATGCCGATGCCCAGCGTCGGGTTGCCGCGCGTGTTGAGGAAGAGCGGCATCAGCTCAGCTCCTCGTCAGGGCGCGGGTACATGAGCGCGACCTGCTCACCCTCGCGGACGGGCAAGCGGTACGGGTCGTACTCGTCGATGTCTTCCTTGCAGACCTTCAGGCCCGGATTGTTCCAGTCGCTCCACAGCTCGTCGAGCGGGAACTTACGCTTGCAGCGGTCGCAGATACCAATCCCGAGGTATTGCTTGCCGCGCGTGTCGAGGAAGCCCTCCACCGGCATGGCGTCACCGGGTGTACATTGAGATGTTGGGCAGGATCATCATCGGGCTGTCGTCCCGCTCTTCCTGCTGCGCGAAGTAGAGGGCCTCCTTGGCCTTCGCGTCGAGCATCGGGACAAGGCCCGCATCGACCTCGATGTACTCCATCGCCAGCTTCGCGGCGAGCATGGCCACGATGGCCTCGTACCAGCGCTGCGGGACTTCGATCTCTTCGGTCATGGACCCTACGTCCATGATGTAGCGCTGCCGCCACAGGACGATTTGCGAGACTTCAGCCTGCGCGTTCGGCACCGGCCACAGGTGCATGATCGGGTACTGCACCTGACGGTCGAACCAGTACTGCAGCGGGCGGTTCGACTGGAACGCCTTGTTGGGCAGGTTCGTGTACTGGTCGCGGCTCATGCGCGACAGCGGGATTTCCGTCGGCGTGTTGGCCAGATAAATCCGGTCGAAGCCGAGGGTGCCGCTGGTTGCCCGGACGCGGAAATACCGCGCCGCGATGCTGGTGTCGAGATCGAACCAAGTCCACTCCCCGGCTACTGCGGTGGGGTTCTCGGTCTGGATGACTTCCCACACCACGTTGTCGTCGCTGCGCTCAAGGGCCAGCGGCACCGAAGCCTGCGACCAGAGAACGCCGACCGTGGTCACGAAGGTGGGGTCGGTGAAATCCACCTCGCGGTAGGTCGCCTCGGTGTAGTTGATGCCGGTGACCTGCTGGACGGTGCGCAGGTTGCTGTTCAGGATGTCCACCGTGCCGATGCCCATCGTGATGTCGCCCTGCCCGTCGTAGAGCGGGTAAATCTGCTTCTCAATGCACCAGAGCTGGATGCCCCGGTTGGAGAGGTCCGAGAGCAGCAGGTAAAGCTGGTCGTTGGCGATGTCGACGTGCTCGGAGGTGAGAGACTGGGCGGGCAGCTTACAGCGCCGCGCCGCGTTCTCAATCACGCGCCGAGTGTTGAACGTCGTCTGTGATACCGTGCCGGAATAGGCCATGGGGTTCCGCTCGCTTCGTTAACGCAGCAGCATGCCATGGCGGGCAAGCATTTCTGTCCGTGGCACTATACCGCAGGCCGGAGCCTGCGGCAAGTGAACGCTGCTCTTACTTCTTTTTCGGCATCGCGGCCAGACCGCCGTGCGAGCGCTTGATCAGCGGCACGCGCGGATCGCGCGGGCGGCGAACCATGCGGCTCTCACCGGCTTCCTCTGCCTGCATACGCTCGGCGCGGGCCAGCGTTGCGGCCATGGCGCGCTTCTCGGCTTCGGTCATGCCGCCCATGCCAGCGGCACCGCGCGCTGAAACGCCAAGCTGTTCGTTGCTGATCGGGCGGCCCTTGCTATCGACCGGGCGCGACGAAGTGCTCTCCATCATGCCGCCACGGGCCTTCTTGGCCGGGATCTTCGCACCGGCCTTGCGCGCTTCACTCAGGGCGATGGCGACGGCCTGCTTCGGGTTGGTGACTTCCGGACCCTTCTTCGAGCCGCTGTGCAGCGCGCCCGACTTGAACTCGCCCATCACCTTGGCGATCTTGGCCGCGCCCTTGACCTTGCCGCCCTTGGCGTAGCCATCGCACGAACCACCCTTCATGTAGTGGGTCTTGGTGCTGTTCTTGAAGCCGTCCATGTTACTTGCCCTTCTTTCGCGCTACGGCGAGGTTATCGACGAGATTTGGGTAGGGCCGACCGGCGGCCTTCGCGCGCCGCTTCGCAGCGGCCTTCTTCTTGACCGAGAGGCTCTTGGGCTTGCCCAGATCCTCGGGGCGGTCTTTGTCCCAGATTGGCTTGGTCACATGACCCCCTTCGGCTCGGCAGTCCCACTTGCGCAAAGACAGAGCCTTGCGCGTGGGGCGGCCCTTTTCGTCCTTCATCGGCCCCGGCATGCCAGACATCCGCGCGCAAAAGCTCTTGCGGCGGGCGGCGGCCTTGGGTGATTTCTTGGCTTGCTTGGCGCTGACCGGCGGCTTGATGTCATGCCCCTGAGCGCGCAGCGATGCGCGCCCCTTGGCATTCAGGCCGCCTTCAGGGTTCTTACCCTCCTTGCGGGTCCACGCGCCGCTCATATCAAGCGTACTTCTTCACCATCTCAAGGATGATGGTGTAGGTGTCGCCAGCGCCTGCGCCGATCGTGCTGAACAGGATGTCCCCGTTCTTGCCGGTGCCTGCGTCGTTCGGGATCTGGAACTTGTCGAAGTCGAAGCTGTAGACGCCCGGTGCGGCGATAAACGCCGGAACATCGGTGTTCGCGTCCCACAGGATCGACACGGACATGCCGTTGATCGAGACGTGGATGCGCTCCAGCGTGACGCCCGTGCAGGCCTGCTGGAATGAGTTAGCCGAGAGGGCCGAGACGTCCACCTTCAGCACGGCGGTCTCGCCGGTGCCGTCAGAGACGTTGGTGAACTTCATGATGGCCTTGCGTTCGCCATCAAAAATCGTCTGCGAGGTGACTGCGTCAGCCATCGTTAACTCCTGAACAAGTGGGGTGGGCCGAAGCCCACCCCGCCCCCGTTAGTTCTGGACGTACAGAACAGTGACGCGGACCGAACCAGCCGTGGGCTGGCCGACCGAGGTCACGGTGACAACAACCGAGGTGTTGTTGTCGATGTCGTCCATGGCAGCGAGCTGAGCGGCGCTGAAGCCGTTCGACTTGCGACCAGTGGTCTTGACGTTGATGCTGCTCAGGTACTGGGTGCCGCCCGAGGCGGTACCAGCCGAAAGCGTGGCCGACGAAGAGCTGTCGTAAGCGGTCAGGACGTCGACAACGAAGTCAACGATCTGAGCGTTTGCAGGCAGCGTAAACGTCAGGTTCTGCACGAGAGTAGCGTCAAAGCCGACAAGGCCGGTCTTCGACAGAACAACGGTGCCGGTGTCAGCGCCGGTGTTGTCGAGGCCGGTGCCCGTCTGGAACGGGCCAGTCATGTAGGTGCCCATGGCGTTCTCCTATAGAGGAGAGGCTGGGGGCCGAAGCCCCCAGACCTCATTAGATGCCAGCGGTGCCGTACACGCCGCGCGGGTCGGTCCAGCCGAACGCGTAACGCTCGGTGGCCTTGTAGCGCATGCTGTCGGTTTCGAAGTCACCTTCCATCGACTTTTCCAGACCGCGACGCATAGCCAGCTTCAGGCCTTCCGGCGCATCGGTCTGGACCCACCATGCGGTGGTCGAGGTGATACGCGAGAGGTTGGCCTGACCGCCGTCCAAAAGTCCCATGCTTTTCACGGGGTTGACGTCATTATTTGCGGTGCCAGCACGCAGAGCCGACTTCAGCAGAACTTCCGCTTGGAAGACGTTCGAAGGACCGGAAACGATCTTCTTCGGCGTCAGGCGGATGCGCTTGCCGTTGTTGTCCACTGCGTTGCGGATCTGGATCAGCAACTGTTCCAGCGAGGTCTGCGACAGGTTGGCCGCAGTCGTGAGCTGGTTCGAGAAGGTGCCAGTGGCAATCGGGTGAGCCGTGTTGACCAGCGAAACGCCGTCGCCCCCGGCATAGGCCGAGTTGAACGCGCGGTTCAGGATGTTCGCGCCAAGGGTTTCCTTGGTCTCGATCAGCGACTGAGCGAGGTGGCGAGCATAGGTCTGACCGATACGGATGTGGTCACCGTCTTCGACAAGAACCTTGGTCAGAGCGAAGGCCAGACCGTAGACCTTGTAGACGTAGCGCTGGATGAACAGCACGCCGCCCGACTGGTAGGTGACCGGCATACCGTCCGGAAGTTCCGGAGCGGCACCGAAGCCGAACAGGACAGGCTCTTCGTGGTAGTTCCGGGGAATGCCCTTGAACTCCTTGAAGACCTGCGACCATTCGTCAGCGCGCTGGTCATAGATGCCGTTGAACTCTTCGTTCAGGATCGGCTCGACGATGGAGCGGAAATCAGTACTCCGCATTGGGGTAGCCATGGTTCAAGCCCTCCTTAGTAAGCGGCGCGGTCAGCGACGTTCTGGTGCTCAGAGATCTGAACCTGAACGATCGTGTAGTTGTCACCAAACGCATTGTCCGGCCCCGGAGCGAGGTCGATGATGCGCAGCGAAGCGTTGCCCGAAGTGGTCAGCGTGGCGGTGTCCAGCATCAGAGCCGACAGACCGGTGACGGTCGAACCAGCGGTGATGGTGGTGAAGTCCGCCTGCGAACCGATGTCGGTCACTGCGAGCGAGCCATTGGCTTGGATCTCGTAGACGATCGACGGGTCCAGCGTCACGTAAGCGACGATGTCGGTGCCAGCCTGCGAGGCAGTCCACTTGTTCGACACGCGGCGGCGACCGTCGCTGTCGGTGAACTCAACGCCCTGAAAAGTGCCGATGAAGCGGTCGCCAATGGCGGCAGCCTGTACAGTACCATCAGTGCCGATCTTGACCGGCTGGTTCTGGAGGATGTTCGAAGCGTAGCCCGTCAGGATCGTGTAAGCGGTGGGGCGAACCACGCCGCTCGGCGAGTAGGACGGACGAAGGCCGAACGGCTGAGAAACAGTGCTCATGTTCAGTCACCTCAAAAAAGGTTTGCGGGACCGCGTCAGGAGAAGATCCCCGAACGCGGGTGGTGGTCACCACGCATTTCCTGCATACCATCTCCCTCGATGAGGGCCGCACCGGCTCGGGCTGCCTGTTCGCGCATCATATCCGCGACTTCGGCGAGCTTGTCCTCTTCGCGAAGCGGAGCGTTGTGGTGAGCTTCCTGCATGAACTTCTCGTAGAGGCTCTGCGGCAGCTTAAACGCCAACATCTCGTTCACACCAATGAAGCCGGTCCATTCGCCCGTCTTCACCGAGGCATATTCCATCCCCGGAACCTCTTCCGGCTTCACAGCTTCGTAGCCGAGCTGCATGCGCCGATGGATGGGGTCACGCGGATTGGTAGTAGTGAGCCAGCACAGATGATAGCCGGGGATTTCCGGCAGATCAGGCAGTGCGTCGTTGAAAAGCTGGTTCCGGAACATCTCCAGTCGATCGTCCTCAGAGATCTCGCGGTTTTCGGTGACGCGACGGTCACTAGCACCACGGGTCTCCCGGCGTCCGACAACATCGAAGCCCTCGGCCCTCTTCAGGCGGTTATCTTCAGTACCTTGTGTCATGTTGGCTTACTCCTTCAGCTAGCCGAACTATTGCGATCGTAGGCCTGATACGCCTTAAGCATTCGGTTCCGCGCAACGGGATCATCCCAAACACCTGCTTCGATCATAGCCTGCTTACGTTCTGGTGTCACGTAGATTTCACGCTTGGTGCTCTGGGGAGCATGCTCACGCGTGTTGCCGGTCGGCGGGGCCTTCCGGCGGGGGCGCTCGGAGGCCTTGCGCTGCTGCGGCTCGTCGCCTTCGCCAAAGGCGTCAGCCACGCGTGCAGTCAGCTCCTCCCAGTAGTCGCGCGACGCCGGGTTGTAGCCCTCGCGGGCCAGCTCGGCGTCGATTGCCTTGGTCAGGGCGCTGTCGCGGTCACGGCCCTGCGGGTCGTACCACGGGTTCGCCTGCATCCACTCCTTGGCGTAGTTGACCACGTTCGGGTCGACCTGCGGGGCGCGGGGCTGGGCGGCCTGCTGCTTGGCGTACTCAAGCTGCTGCGCCTGAGCGATGGCCTGATCGCGGATACGCATCGCCGCAACCACGTCCTCGCCGTTACCGGTCTCGGTGGCCTTGGCGATGACGTGCTCGGCCTGAGCGATCTCGGCGCGTGCCGCCGCGATCTTCTGCTCAAGCGTCTGGACCGCGCTCTGGTGGGTGGTGCCTTCGATTGCAGAGAGACGACGCAGCATCTCTTCGTTCTGGCGCTGAAGCATCTCGATCTTCAGCTCAGCGGCTTCCTTGGCCCGGCGCGCGATCTCGCGCCGCTTCTTGCGACGCTCGCGGTTGAGCTTGGTGTTGGCCGAGATTTCCTCTTCGCTGTCGTCGTCCGACGCGGCGAGGCGGTCTTCGTCCTCATCCTCGTCGTGATCGTCAGCGTCGTTGTCCTGCGGCTCCGGCTCCTTGTCTTCCTCGGGCGGGGTCTCGACGGGGATCAGCTCCTCGTCGTCGTTCTCAGTAAGGGTGTTGTCAGTCATAACCGGCTTCCTTCTGTAGCCTTATCAATCAGATAAAAGCCTTGATGGCCAGCGGGTCGCCGGTCACCTTGCCAATCAGATCGAGGTCGTTGAAAATGACAAGCAGAACCTCCTGCTCGCCGTCGAGGGACTTGGTAGTCCAACGATCTCCGCCGTACTTGGGCACACGCACGAAGTCGCCCGGCGAGCACCAGCTCCCTTCAGGCCACGGGTCCATGGTGGTACGGTTCTTGAACGCAAGCTCACCGACGCAGAGCACCTTCGCAACTTGGGTGTTCCACGCGTCGGTCTCACGCGTCTCAGTGGTTAGGATGATCCCGCCCTTGGTCTGGGTCTTGGGCGTGCGGATCTGGACGATCACACGGCTGCCAAACGGCTGGATGCCGGGGTCACAGGGCGGAAACGCCTCGTCGGCGTTGTCGTACCCAAACTCAACCTTATTCGCTAGTTCTAGCATGTGCGCTCCTGTTGCTAGAGGTGGAAGTCTCTTTTTTCCCTTTCAGCCACCATGTCGATCAGCGTGCGCTTGGCGTGCTCTAGGCCTGCGTAGAGGCCCACGGCTCTGCCGTAGTCGAACGCGTCTCGTCCAGACGGCTGCGCCAGCGCTTCGGTAGCAAGCCGGGCTTGCTCTGTCTCCAAGCGCTGGAGCAGGGTCTCCAGCTTCACGCTGGGGTCTTTTTACCGCCGCTGACTTCGAACTTGGGGTGCTGCCCCATCTTCATCAGCTTGTGCAGGTTGGTGTTCTCGGCAGTCATGCTGCCCTTGGTCGGGCCGCTGCTCGGGGTAGCGGTGACAGCTTTGTTGTTGGCCATGGTCGTTATCCTCACATGTTGGGATTGGGGTTGATGCCGGTGCCAGTACTGACCGCGACGCGTTCGCCCGACGCGATCTCGGCTGCGGCCAGTTCCATGGCCGTGCGGTTGTCGTCGGTGTTCATAGCAATGCGTGCCTGAAGCTCGGCAGCCTTGCGCTGGTCCTCGCTCTGCTGGCGTAGCTGCTCGATCGACAGCTCCTGCTGCATCTCGGCGGCCTTGAGCTGCATGTCTTGCTGGTCCTGCGCCTGCTGCGTTTGCAGCTTCTGCATGTCGATCTGCATGCGCTGCTGCTCGGTCTGCTGCTGAAGCTGGAGCTTCTGCATGTCGAGCGCCAGACGCGGGTCTTGCGGCGCGGGCATCTGCTGCTGGAACTGCTGCATGATCTGCTGCGCCTGCTGGATGACCTGCGGCACGCCGTTCAGCGCCTGACCGCTCTGCTGGAGCGCCACGTCCGATGCGGTGGCGAGCATGCGGTCGAGCGCCTGCTTCGCCTTGGTGTCGCGCTTGTCCATCTCGCGCATGACCTCGCCCAAGTCCTCGCCGCCCATGCCCTCGGTCGAGATGTCGAACACCGTCGAGGCGTACCACAGGGCGACGTGCTCCTTGATGTGGTTCAGGATGGCGGGGATGAAGACCGGTGCGAAGACCGGGTTCATGCCGAACATCGGGTTCATCAGGTAGCTGATGTGCGTCTTGAGGTGGGCGATGTGGTCCTGCTCGGGGAAGGCAGTGACCGGGCGGCCCAGCGACGCGGCGACGTTCTCGTTGACCGCGTTCTGCTCGGTCGGCTCCATGGCCGGGTTGAGCAGCTCCTTGGCCTCGGGGATCTTCAGCGTCTCAAGGATGCGCTCCTCGACCTTGCGCTGGTTGTACAGCATCGGCAGCGCGGCTGCACGCTGCGCCACCGCCTGCACCTGCGCGTAGCGCTGCGTCTCGGAGAAGATGTTCGGGTCGCTGACCGGCACAACGTCGAGCACGCCGTCGAAGTCGTCGCGCTTTGCAAGTTCCTCGCCAGCCTGCTGCTCCAGCTTCTCGTCGTCGAGGTACAGGCCGTTGAGCCGGTCGAGGATGCGCAGCATGCGCGCCATCGCGTCGTGCAGGCGTTCGTGGATGGCCGAGTAGACGACCGCGCCCTGCTCCAGCTTGGCCAGCGTCGTGCCGACCGGCGCGTTGGCGTCGCCGTCGGCGATGTCTTCGAGCGACGTGCGGACCACGCCCTTGCCCGCATCGACCAAGAAGCCCAGCAGGTTGAACAGCACGGGGTTGGGCGGGTTGTACGGCAGGGGCATGGCCAGCTTGCGCACGTCGTCGACGTTGAGGCCGCCCTCGATCTCCTCGACCTGACCCGGCTGGATCGTCAGCGACTGGCCGCCAGCCGTGCCGCCCTTGAGCTTCAGCATGGTCTGGCTGTTGCTGATGTGCGCCGCGTCGAGCAGCGCACGCAGCGCGCCGGTGGCCGCGCCGGAGAGGCCGCCGATCATGTGCGGCAGGCCGATGGGGTAAGCACCGCGCCACGGGATGAACGGGAACTCGACGAACCACTGCAGCTCTTCGCGGCTCTCGTCGCCCTCTTCCCAGTTGCGATAAATCGCAAG
>Ga0208783_10002171_pt1 | contig 11381 bp, 7 predicted proteins | sample DEB19_08_DNA_2_FD_184529 | JGI IMG/M metagenome (GOLD analysis project Ga0208783, IMG submission 184529) | Aqueous microbial communities from the Delaware River and Bay under freshwater to marine salinity gradient to study organic matter... | ecosystem: Environmental > Aquatic > Marine > Coastal... | reverse complement strand
TTGATCTCGTTCAGAATTGGATGGTCCGTCTTGACAATGAAATCCTCTTCGCCGGTGTCGGTCGCGAGCGTGATGCCTGCCTCGCGTGCGAACTCCTGGTAGTGCTCGACCGCCATCATGTCCTTTGTGCCAAGGCCCAAGCAGCGGTAGGCAAGACTGTGAAGCGTGCGGAACCACGGGAAGTCGGTGTCAGGCTTTAGATGCGGGAACTTCGAGACGCCCCGCTCCTTGGCTTCGTTCGCGGCCTTGCGTGTGAAGGCGAAGTAGCCAATGCCGGCAGGGGCGACACCGGACTCGAGTTCAAGTTCAACGATGCCCAGCAGGAACGTCGTTTTGCCTGACCCCGGAGGGCCGAAGACTTTGGTGATATTCAAAACGGGCTCCCTTTCTTCTGTTCAGGCGACTCGAAAGGCGCGTCCTGTTTGGCAAACGCAGGCATGTGCCAGCAGCGCACCGTCCTGTTTTTGATGAAGAGGCTGATCGGTTCACCGCCCAGCTCACGCAGCCGCTGCGCGATCTTCGCAGTGGACAGGCCCTTGAAGTTGCTGCGAAGCAAGTGCGCTTCGAGGTCCTTGATCCGGAAGTACACCTGCGCCTCTTCTTCGTTCACCCAAGGCCGGCCCATGAGCAACTCATCACGGTCCATGGCCTGTTGTCGGTGAGCGCAGAACTCCTCCAAGAGGTCGTTGAAGCGCCCAGTGAGGCTCGTGTCCTCTGGGGCCTCGGTGATCTGCTCGCTCTCCACCATCTCGCGCAAGAGCGCATTCAGTGTGCCTTCCCAGTCTTGCTTTCGGAGTGTCGGCGGCAGCACGTTGATCTTCTCCAAGCACGCCTTCTGGAATGCGGCTTGATTGAAGAGCGCCTCAGTATCGAGTTCGATGCGCTTGCCGTTGATGTCCAGGAACCAGAGCGGTGGCTCGCTGTTGTACTTGGAGAGCGATGACATCTGCGGGCTGTCAGGGCCGTCTGCGCCCACGCCGTATTTGCGCGTGCGGCACAGGCCGCTATTGCAGAACTGGTTGAGCGGCGCGTCCTTGCACTTGTACTTGTAGTCCTTCTTGTGCAACTGCTTGATGATGGTCTGAAGCTCGTTGTTCGGGAGCGGCGGCGCGACGTACTTGAAGTTGTGCTCAGACAGAGCGTCGTCCCAGTTCACGGGATGCAAGCGCTTTAAATAGATGCCGATATTGAAGAGCGCGTTGTTCCGTGTTCCTTCAGGCACGCCCTGTGTGCAAAGCGTCTGAAGGCATGGCGGGCCGTCCTTGATTGGGTGATCAGGCTTCTTGGGCTCTTCGGGTGGCTCGTGGTCCGGGGGCCGTGACCACTGAGCATGCAGTTCGTAAAACTCTTCGAGCGTGGCTGCGCTGCCATCATCGCGGATAGCGTAGCGCATGGTCTGGTCGCCGCCGAAGTAGGGCAGGTTCAGGAAGTTGCCCGTGTCACCGCGTTCGACCAGGATCTCGGCTTGCTTGGGGAAGATCTCGCGCCCTGCCTCACCGAGCACGGCCGCACAGGCCTTGAGGTAACGCTGCATATTGGCAGCGGGCATGGGCTCGGTGGAGAAGCGGAAGACGTGCGCGCCGCCGGATTTGCTGCGACAGACAACGAGCGGAAGCTCGAGCTTGCGGATCTTCTGCACCAGACCCGCGTGATCGAGCGGATACTGGTCGATGTCGATACAGCCCCAGATGCAGGAGTTGTCTGCGCGGATGGGGATGATGCCAAGAGAAGGCTCCACGCCTTCGAGGTGCTTGGCCCACAGGTCATCGGTCGGAGGCTTACGGACAACAACCGCCTTGCCTGCCTGCTTGCCGCTCTCTTTCGACGTCTCGATCTTGTACGTGCCATAGGCAACGTCGAGGCCGCTGAAGATCGCTTTGAAACGGGTGATATCTGTCATTTCTTCTTTCTCGAAGGCAGGGCCTACCGGCGGATGCTTTCGGCCCTGTCAAATCAGAACGGAGCGTCGCTTGGGGCCCCCTCTGCGCCCTCATGCTTGACCTTCACGTCGCCGGAAAAGACCGACTGCGCAAAGGCCTTGCAGTTCTGATAGAGGCCAGCGTTATCCACCGGGCCAAAACGCTCAACCTCCCAACCGTACCACTTGCCCTTGTCGTTGCTCTCGGCAACGGTCGTGAGCAGATAGATCTGGCTGTACATCGGAGGCGTGAAGAGGCCGTTCTTGCCCTGCATCTTCACTGATTGCATCATGCTGTTCCACTTGCGCGACTTCTTCAACTGCGTGGACTTCATGCTGATGAGCGCAGGGCTCGGCACGCCGTCTTCATCGACGATCATCACGTAGTGGTTGGCGGTGTTCTCGATGTAGTTGCCGTTATCGAGATAGTCCTTGTTATCGCCCGGCTCGCGGTGCGTCTTCGACAGGATGTCGCTCGTGGCAGGATGAATGTGGATCGGTGCGCCAGTGCCCTGGCCACGCGGAGCCCATTCGATGTACTGCCGGACGTAGGCGCACGGGACAACATAGATGCCCTTCTTGCCGTCGTAGAGTTGCCCCGTGACGGTGTTGTAGATCATCCCCGGCATCGCGCCATCGACCTCTCCCACCTCAGGTGAGGTGTTCGTGAGCAGGCGCAGGAACGGCAGCGCGTAGTCGTCTTGCGTCATGCCGTCAAAACCAGCGCCCGCATCCTGCTCAAGGTCGCTCATGATCGCGAGCTCGGTGCTCGCCTCTTTTACTGCAACGTCGTTCTTAGCCATGGTTCATGGTCCTTATTTCGTGGTTCGTGATTAAACAGACTTGATGACAGCTTTCTGGCCGATGAATACGCCAAAAAGCTCCGAATCGACGGGCTGCCCCTTCTCGATCCGTTCCTTCACCCAGGCCTTGAGGGTCTGGGGCTCAATCTTCTCCGTCTGCTCAGGCAGGAACCCTTGCGTGCGGAGAAGCTCCAGCAGACGAGAGCACAGCTCATCCTCTCGACGGCCGAATCGAACACTGACGGTGTTCTTGATGATGTCGTCAAAGCCATGGTCCCGGAGCCATTTGAAGGCCTCGGCCTGGCGCGCTTTGGGAATGCTCGCGCCGTAGAACGGTTTGACATCAATCATCGACCCGTCTTCCATGACAAACTTCTTCATGCCTGCGCTGGCCATGGCCTCGGGGATCGACACCTCAGTGAGGTTGCGGTACTGCTCTTCCTTCTCTTTCAGGGAATTGCCAAGGTCCTCAAGTTCCTTTTCGAGCAGCTTGGCGCGACGAGCAAGGCCCGCGATCCCGGTGACGTTTTCATCCGAAACCTTGAGGGCGTCGGCGTCGTTCTCAAACAGATTCGTAAGAGTCATCAGATTCTCCTTTCTTGAAAAGATCAACCTCGATTGGGATGTAGCGACGTTCGCGCTTGTCCCACTTGAGGCACTTGAAACGGCCGTGGTTACGGGCCGCAGCGACTGCGCAGCAAATGCCGATCGCAGAGGGGTCGCCGATGAGGAGCAGGTAGTCCTCGTCGGAGAATTTTTCCAGCTTACGCTGTACACGCCGCACCGTAGGCACGACGCTGAACGCGACTTGTGCGTTGGGTGGGAGGACGGTTTCGATCTTGCCGTAGTCCAAAGCCGACGCGATGTTATGCGTGGTGGTCTCGGATACGACGTAGACGGTAGGCACTGAATTTCTCCTTTCTCAAGTAGAGCGGCCAGTGTACACTACGTCGCACGGGACTTGTCAAGCCCCGCAACAGAAAGGAGATCCTCATGGACCATTTTCTCTCGACGTACCCGTTCAAGAACAAGCCCTACACCCATCAAGCGGCTTATCTCGAACGCTTCTGGGACACGCGCGTAGCGGCCCTTTTCGCGGAGATGGGCACGGGTAAGAGCTACATGCTCATCAACAACATCGCGATGCTCTACGACAAGGGCAAGATCAACGCCGCCTTGATCGTAGCGCCCAAGGGCGTGTACCGCAACTGGGTAAACATCGAACTGCCCAAGCACATGCCTGATCACGTCGAGCACCGCGTGGCGCTGTGGGCCGCAACGCCACGCAAGGCAGAAAAGCAGGCGCTCGACCGGCTCTTTGAAGTCACCGAGGACTTAAAGATCCTGGTCATGAACGTGGAAGCGTTCAGCACGCAGAAGGGCACGTCGTTCGCCACGCGTTTCCTGCTTTCGCACGAGGCGCTGATGGCGATCGACGAAAGCACGACCATCAAGTCCCATACCTCTGCCCGCAGCAAGAACACCGAGAAGGTGGGCATCGGCGCACGGTACAGGCGCATCATGACCGGGTCTCCTGTCACCAAGAGCCCGATGGACTTGTATCAGCAGTGCGCGTTCTTGTCAGACGACTGCTTGAACATCCACAGCTACTACGCCTTCCAGGCGCGGTACGCGGTGGTGGTCGAGCGCCAGCTCGCAAGCCACAGCTTCAAGCAGGTCGTAGGCTATCGGCACTTGGATGAGCTCAAGCTCATGCTCGATACCTTCAGCTTTCGCGTGAAGAAAGAGGAGTGCCTGGACCTCCCAGACAAGGTGTACATCCGCCGCGAGGTCGAGCTAACAGACGAGCAGGTGAGGGCCTATAACCAGATGAAGTCCGTGGCCCTTGCAACAATAGACGGAGGCCTTGTTTCAACGGTCAACGCGCTCACTCAGATCATGCGCCTGCACCAGATCACTTGCGGGCACGTGAAGCTTGACGACGGGACGGTGGTGAGCCTTCCGAACAAGCGCATCGACGAGCTGCTCGCCACACTCGAAGAAACAGACGGCAAGGTGATCATCTGGGCGACCTATCGCCACGACATCGAAGACATCAAGCTCCACTTGCAGACCGCCTACGGCATGACGAGCGTAGCGGCCTACTACGGCGAGACGACAAGCGATGAGCGCGAGCGCATCGTGAACGACTTCCAGGATCCCAACAGCGAGCTACGCTTCTTTGTAGGCAACCCGTCCACCGGCGGCTACGGCCTCACGCTCACAGCGGCGAGCACGGTCATCTACTACAGCAACAGCTTCGACCTTGAGAAGCGCTTGCAGTCCGAGGACCGCGCGCATCGCATCGGGCAAACGAAGAACGTAACCTACGTTGATCTCATCGCACCGAACACGGTCGATGAGAAGATCGTCAAGGCGCTCCGTGACAAGATCGACATCGCAACTCAAGTGCTCGGCGAGGACCTCAAAGAATGGCTCATCTAATCCGTCAACGGCAAGACTTCGACTATCCCATCCTGTCCCGCGTCGATGCGGCGACGGGCCGCGTCTACAAGGTGCCGGGGTTTGAAAACGTACCGTCTGTCACGACGATCCTCGATCGGACCAAGGACAAGGCAAAGCTCCAGGAGTGGGCCGATCGCGTGGGCCACGAAGAGGCAGAACGGATCAAGCGTGAGGCGGCCTATGTGGGCACCACTATGCACGCAACCATCGAGTCATTCCTGGCCGATGAACCGTTGACCGTGGGCCAGGACTGGCTCTCCTTGCGCGGCCATCAGATGGCGTTCGCCCTCATCAACAGCTACTTCAAAGACATCAACGCCGTCTACGGCTTTGAGGTGGGCCTGCACTACGGGCATCGCTATGCAGGGACCACGGACATGGTGGCGCAGTACCGGGGCAAGCTTGCGATCGTTGACTTCAAGCAAGCGTTGAAACCGAAGCGCGCGCAATGGATCACGGACTACTACCACCAGCTCGCGGCCTACGCCATTGCGCACGACAGCCTGTTCGGGACCAACATCGACTTCGCCGTGATCCTGGTTGCCGTGCAGGACGGCACCACGCAGGAGTTCACCACAGCCGGCCGAGAGTTTGAGGACTACAAGGCCGGCTGGATGGAGCGACTTAGGCAGGCGGAGGCTGCTGCGCTGCCATCGCGCTGATGGTGTCAAACGGGAAGAGCTGTTGCAGCATTGCACGGCTCTGCGTGGCAGGGCCTTGTGACTGCGGGCCTGGAGGCGGCTGACCACCGCCTTGTCCGCCTTGCGGCATGCCAGGCACGCCTCGAGTGGCTGGAGCGGGCCGGAACACCGTAGCGCGTTGAGGGCGCGGTGCCAAAGGAGGCTCTTCTGCCGGTTCCTGCTCCTCAAACGGCGAGTACGTCAACCCAGAGGCCTGAAGGTAAGCGTGTGCGCGACGTTTCAGCTCGTACTTTTCACGTTGGTTGCGCGGCAGCGTCAAGAGGTAGGCTTGATACTCGGGGTCCAACATTGCACGCTCAATCACCCCGCGCGTCATGACTTGGGGGTTCTTGATGAGTATCGATTGCGCCAACTGCGAGCCGAACCCTGGCGTCTGAATATTCCCGCCCAAGCCCACCTTGGACAACAGGCTTCCCATCCGGGCACCAGAGACCTTGACGAGGAAGTCTGAGAGGACGTTGCCCGTTTTGAGCAGCTCCACCAGCTCCGTTTCGTCGTTCATGACGCCTTCAAGCCGCGTAATTTCACCCAGCGTCTTGCGCATCGTCGCGCCGTCTTTGTCCGTCAGAATGCCTTGGTTCTTCATGACGTCAAAAACTGAGGGCATCCCCCGGTTGATGGGCTTGAAGAAGAAGTTCCGATAGGTCTCGGGATTGATCGCGTCTTCTGCGCCACCCGATCGGGTGTAGGCGATGTCAAAGAGCGTTGTCCGCAGGCCCTCCACCGCATCCGGCCCCATCTTGTTCGCCAGCATTGCGATGTTGCGCAGCTCCCGCGCAGGGAAGTTACTCTTCAACGCGCTCTCAATCGCCATGATCGGGGACTCGTACGACAGCACTCTTGCCAGTGCTGTTTGCGAACGAGCCGTGCGGTTGATGTAGCTGTTAGGGTCCCGAATCGCCTTGAAGACTTCCTGTGCCCGGACAGCGTCGGTCAGATCCTCTGTCAAGCCGTACCGATCGAGCATGGGCCGATAGGCGTCTACGAAGGATGCAAGCTTGGCAGCATTGAGGTTGCCTTGGTCATCAATTGATTCGTTGGCCATCATCCTCAGCACGTTGGCATTGGAGGCGGTGACAGAGTTCACGCGCCCCTGTGCGGCTTGGACGTTTTGCTCCAAACGCTGAAGATTGGCCAACTGCTCTGGCGTCGGGTTGTCAGGCATGGACGTCGCCGCAGCAGCGTAGCGCTGCTGTGCCGTCTTCAGCCCAAAGTCCATCGCTTCGTCCAACTGACGGACCCGCATGTTCGTGATCGTTGCCCCAACACGGCCCCGCCCAAACGTGCGCTCTTGCAAGAGTTCTGGAGCAATGCGCTGGGCTCCCGAGCGACTAGACGAGACGACATCGCCCGCAAAAGTGCGGGTAAAGTAGTCGTTGAACTGCTTCGAGAAGTCGTTCGCGTAGCGGATCTCCTTGTTGTCCAAGGCGCTCAGGTCGTCCAGGATGCCCTTTTGCAGATTGTCCAAGAAATGCGCCTTGCTGAAGTCCTTGTTGGCCACCGCCGAGCGCATGTCTTTCAAAAGATTGGAGCGCATTTCAATCAGGTCTCTCGCGCTCATCTGATCAAACGGAATCGTTTCGCCGGTCTCAGGGTTGACCCGTTGAATCATCTCCAGCGGCACTGTCTCGTTGTTGTTGATGGCCTCTCTTGTCAACATCGACTGGCGATATTGATCAAAATCGTCAGAGGACAACTTCAACCCATCAACGATGTCGCGCTTGAAGCGCCCCGGGATCGGGATGTCCGGGGCATTGACCTGCATGTCCAAGTATGCGCGGATCGTGTTCCGCGCATCCACCTTCAAGGGCTGTGCTTTACCGTCCACGTAGCGGATCTGGCCGGAAGGCGTGCGCTCAAACAAAGACTGACTGGCCAAACGGTAAGCATCTTGCTCGTAGTTGCGCAGATCACTGATTGCCTCCCGGATCTGCGTGTTCATGAACTCGCCGTAGTTGTCGGCAGCCGTAGTGGCTCCTGCCTCGGTGTTGCTGAGGGGCTTGAAGCGCATCTTGGCTACAGCCTCGGCCATACGAGCATGGGCCAGCTCAAACCGGGACTGAATGAGGGATCCTGCCTGTTGTGCCCGCATCTTCGCGGCCAGCGCCAAAGCCTCAGGCGTGCCTTGGCCTTCTAGCTCTTTCAGCACGCCGTAATACGACAGCAATGCGTTCCTGCCTCGCAGCTCGACCTGACGGGAGAAGTTGTTGCCCGCTGTCGCATTGCCTTGAATCAGCGTCTTCTCAAGCGCCGACATGATCGGCACGCCCGTCAGTTGGGCCGCCGTCATACCAACGCGATCACCACTGGTGATGAAGCCCGGCTGCGGCTGCTCCAACAACTTTCGCGCTTCTTCAGGGCTGTAGCCGGCCTTCTCCCAGACGGACCTGAGGTACTCTCCTGCCGAGCGCTCAAGCCCCGGCTGAGATAGATTGGACCGCGCGCCACGCAACATGGAAAATACAGTGTCAGCATTGGAAGAGAGAAAAACACTGGGGACAAGTCCTCCCAGCACCCCTCCAATGACCTCTGCCCCGAGCCTATAGCCGCTATCAACAAACGGATTAACCTCTGTCCGGTCCTTTTCCGCCTCGTACATCCCGGCTCCCAAGGCCGCACCGGCTGCACTGGCCGTCTCAGTCCCCATAAAGGCAACCGGGCGCTGCCGCAGGAAGGACACCGGCTGCTGCAAGATCGACTTCACCCAGTCCACAGAGGTCTGCGGCATCCGGTTCGCAATCTCGCGAACCGCCCGCTCGCCTGCTACAGGGGCACGAGCAGCAAAGGACCACGGCGCAAGCATCGCGGTACTCGCGCCAAAGGTCTTGCCAGCCTCCCGATACGCACGAAGGTCGTCTCGAGTCAGCGGAAGGAGCGTCTTCCCCGCCTCTTCCGCTTTCAGGCCCGCAAAGTAGCCCGCAGTGGTCCCCGCCAGGCCACCCAAAAAAGTACCGCCAGGGATCGGGGTGGCTGCTCCAAGCTTCAAGCCTAACGCGCCACCGGCCACGGCCCCTGCCACAGGAGCAAGCTCCAACAGCCCTTCGGTAGTGCCCGCACCAACCGCACCGACGGTTTCCCCTGCGCTTGGGATGGCAGAGATAAAGCCGGGTGGAAGGTCAGATTCCGCATCGGCACCCTCTGGCTTAGGCTGCTCAAGGCCAATTACATTCCTGACAAAGCCTGATACCCCTCCTGCTCCTTGAGACTTCTTGGCCGCATCCAAGGCATCTTCGATAGACCAGCCGGTGTTTTGTTCAGCCATTGGAGGTCACCTATCTTCGTGGAACTTGTGCAGGCACAAGCCGACTTGTCCGTGGGTTCAGGTAGAAGAAATCAGTTCCGGGCTGCAACGTATCACGAAGTCGAATCGGAACCCCTTGCTCGTTCGCCCCAACTACCCGATCCAACGATGCATCATCGTAAACCGGCGGTCCGATCCTTTCCAGCAACGAAGAGGTGGCTTGAGCCTTTTTGCGTGCCTCGTTACGCATGTCGCGCGTGGAGCTGGGGCTATTGGCTGCTTCCAGCGCCGCTCGGTACTCAGCGTAGAGCGTATTCGAGACCGCCAAGATGTCCGTGCGGTACTTGTTCACGTCGCTGATTGTCGGACCAACGTCCAACAGCGCACGCAGTCTGCGCTGTTCATCGACGGGGGCCCGAGAGTTTTTGAGTGACGCCTCAATCAAGGACTCTGTCAGCATCATGCCTTGCTTGCGTTCCGCCTCATCGCCAGCCAAAAAGCCAAGACCAGGGATTTTTGACGCCGCGGCCAAAACGGTATTCGTTGGCCCCGTCATCGCCGGCGCACTATCCCAGAGCGATTTACGTGTGGGCGCAGGCGGGGCCATGCTGACGATGCTCGGGAATGCGGGCTGCGCCTGTTGGGCAGGCTGACCGGCGGCACCGGCCTCTGCTGCGCCAGGGATTGGAACAGCAGCTTGCGTAGTCGTAACAGGTCCTTGAGCCGCGGCCCCTGTAGGCATGCCCGGCACAGGCGGCCCTCCCGGAACGACAGTAGGAGCCGGACCCGAGGTGGACATCGTCTGCTGGAACGTCGGAATCGACTCTCGACGCGCCTCAAACGCGCGTGTCCAGCTAGGAGGCACTGGTCGCATGTTTGTCACAACAGTGCGGTTGCCCAGTTCATCCACGCGTTCGCCGACCTGTTGCGGCTTCGTGTACTCGATCATCGCCGCGCGGATTCGCTCGTTGGTGGCGTCATCCGTTGCGCCCTCGGCAAACGCCCGTGCCAAGGCCGGATCCGTGACGATCGGCATGAACCAATTGCCACGGAAGGCTTGGGCCGTGGTCGATGTGCCTGCACGCATGGCCGCAATGTCAAAGGCATTCGAACGCTGCAATGCAGCCCGCTCGTTCGTCGCTGCGATCGTTTCCCTTTGCCGCGCAGTGATCAAGTTCTGGATGTTCTCTGCGGTGCGCTCTCTTGAAGCGAGCGCTTCTGCCTGCATGCGCTCTTTTGTGGCCAACTCCAACTGCTGCCTTGCTCCCGCCGCGCTGTCCCTCGCCTCTTGGATCGATTGAGCCGTTACGTTGCGCCGATCACCAATTTCCAGCATGGCAATGTTTCGGCCCGAAGCAACCAACTGTTTGGAGAGATTGTTTTCCGTGTTTAAAAGGCGCGCAGCCTCTCGGCGTGCATCCTCACTACGCTCTCTCGACGCGCGATTTTCCGCTGCAATCCGCTCACGAACCGTGGCCTCGTATTCGGTTTGCAACTGCTGTGCGTCGGTCTTCAACGTCAACAATCTCTCCCTTTCAGCAATCAACCGACGATCACGATCCTCTTGCGACTCGGCAAGCATGCCCGCACGCACCCCAGCCAGCAATGCGCTCCGACGGGCTTCTTCAGAACGTGCCTGCTGCGCTTGCGTCGCTGCAATGTCTTTTTCGGCCGCTTGTAGCGCTGCCAAGCGAACCGATTGATCGGTTTTCTCTGTTTGTGCAGCGAGAGCCCCCAGTGTTCCCGGAACGCCACGGAAGGCGGCCATCAAACGCGCTGCTTGATTTCCGCGAAGCGGGCGACCACGCTCGTCAACATTGGCCCCATAGCCAAAGGCGCGCTGCGCGAGGTCAAACAGCACTTGGGCTTGCGTTGCCTCTTTGCGGTCCCCGATCAGCTTTTGGTACTCAGGGATTCTTCGCTGCATGGCCGCTTCAAGCGAAGGCAGCGGCGCAGACGGGCCAGCAGGGGCAATCAAGTTCAAGTACTGTTCCCGCATCGCCGCCTTGGTCTCCGGATCAAGGATCCGAGCAGCCGCTTCGGAAGATGCTTCGGAAGGCATGCGCTGAGTGCGCTCATTCAGAGGGGTCACGCCTTCCTCATCTGACCCCTCTTCAAAACGCTGTACGTACCCACCGCGCGCCATACCGATCGGCGGCTGGCCCGGAGGCGGCCCAGGCGGAGGCCCAGGGGGCGCTCCCATCGCGCCCGGAGGCGGCATGGCACCGAGCCCTGCTCCGGGGCCCATGGGC
>Ga0208783_10002170_pt1 | contig 11382 bp, 9 predicted proteins | sample DEB19_08_DNA_2_FD_184529 | JGI IMG/M metagenome (GOLD analysis project Ga0208783, IMG submission 184529) | Aqueous microbial communities from the Delaware River and Bay under freshwater to marine salinity gradient to study organic matter... | ecosystem: Environmental > Aquatic > Marine > Coastal... | reverse complement strand
GCGAGCCCTTGATGCGTGCGGCGTTGAGGAAGCCCGCGTCGTCGCCCACCAGCGCGCCGCCGGGGAACACGAGCTTCGGCAGCGCCTGCAGCCCGCCCGCGTTGATGGCGCGCGCGCCGTAGGCGACGCGGCGCCCGCCTTCGAGCACCGACCGGTAGGCCGGGTGCGTCTTCATGCGCTGAAACTCCTCGTATGGGCTGAGATAGGGGTTCTCATAGCCCAGGCCGACCACGAGGCCTACGGATACCTGCCCGTTGGCGAGGTGGTACATCCATCCGCCGCCGTAGGTGTCGGAATCCAACGGCCAGCCGGCGGTGTGCACGACGTGGCCGGGTCGGTAGCGGTCGGGCGCCACTTCCCAGAGCTCCTTGATCCCGAGCCCGAAGACGGCAGGGTCGCGTCCCTCACGCAGGCGATAGCGCTCCTGCAGGGATTTGCCCAGGTGTCCCCGGCAACCCTCGGCGAAGAGCGTGTACTTCCCGCGCAATTCGACGCCAGGCTGGTGTCGAGAAGTCTTCTCGCCATTCTTGCCGATGCCCATGTCGCCCGTGGCCACGCCGATGACGCGGCCCTGGTCGTCGTAGAGAACCTCCGCTGCAGCGAACCCGGGGAAGATTTCGACGCCCAGCGCCTCCGCTTCCGTGCCCAGCCATCGACAGAGATTGCCCAGGCTTGCCGCGTAGTAGCCGTGATTCCGAAAGCAATCGGGGAGCAGCCAGTCGGGCACCCGACGCGAGCTATCCTCCGACAGAAACAGGAAGTCCTCCGACGTCACAGCTTGATCGAGCGGCGCGCCTTTCGCCTGCCAATCGGGGAAGAGCTCGGTGAGCGCGCGCGGGTCGATCACCGCGCCCGACAGAATGTGGGCGCCGATCTCGGAGCCTTTCTCGAGCACGCAGACGGTCGTGTCCCGGCCAGCCTGCGTGGCGAGTTGGCGAAGGCGGATGGCGGCTGCGAGGCCCGCGGGCCCGCCCCCCACCACCACCACGTCGTAGTCCATGATTTCGCGGGTCACGAAGGCGCTCCGGTTGACGTGGGCGGGGGGCAGTCAGGGCGCATTCAGGATAGCCCGGATGGCCGCGGGCAATTCGCCGGCGGTCAGCCCCGCGGGGCCCCTGCCTTGGGCCACCAGCCGATCGGCCGCAGCGCCGTGAGCCCACACTGCGAGCTGCAACGCCTGCGTCGGGGCCATTGTCTGGGCGAGCAGCGCGCCGATGACGCCCGAAAGCACATCGCCCGTGCCGCCGCTCGCGAGCCCCGCATTGCCCGAGGCGTTGATCGCCCAGCTGCCGTTGGGGCTCGCGCAAACGCTGCCCGCGCCCTTCAACACCACTTCCGCGCCGAAGGTGCGCGACAACTCGGTCGCCGCGGCGACGCGATCAGCCTGGACCTCGGCCACGCTCACGCCAAGCAGGCGGGCCGCCTCGCCGGGATGGGGCGTGAGCAGCGTTGGCGCATGTCGACGCCGGAGGTCCGCGTGCGGCAGCGCGCGCTGGTGCGCGAGGGCGGTCAAGGCATCGGCGTCGAGCGCGAGGGGTTTGTCAGCGGCCAACAGGCGGGGCAGCACCTCGCGAGCGAAGGGGGAATCGGGCGCGCCTGCGCCGGGGCCTGCCACCAGCACATCGGCGGTGAGCGCTTCGTCGAGCGAGCGCAGCAGGATTTCGGGTTGGGCCGGGTCGTAGGCTGGCGCCCCGGGGGCGAGGAGCGTGGCGTAGACCTTGCCGGCGCCCGCAAAAAGAGCGCCTCGGGCAGCGAGGATCGCCGCGCCCGCCATGCCCGCCGCCCCGCCGACCACGGCCACTGTGCCGAATGAGCCCTTGTGGCTGTTGGCTGCACGGAGCGGCAGGCGCTGCACAGTGGCGCGCGTGAGCAACACGCCGACGTTTCCCGGAAACAGCGCGTCGTCGATGCCGAGCGAATCGACGTCGACCTGTCCCGCGTGATCCGGGCCGTTGCCGGTGACGAGCCCAGGCTTGCCGGCGATGAACGTGATGGTGTGCGCCGCTCGAACGGCCACGCCGTGAATGGCGCCGGTGTCCGCATCCAGGCCGCTCGGCACATCGATGGCGAGCGCGGGCGCGCGGCTTGCGTTGATGGCGATGACCGCATCACGGGCGCCGCCGCTCAATTCACGGCAGAGCCCGATACCGAAAAGGCCATCCACCAAGAGGGCCGCATCTTCCGGCAGGGTGCGCACGACGCCGCCGCCCTCCGCCAGAAAGCGAGCGCGAGCGGATGCGGCAACCGGGTCGCGAGTGCCACCTCCCAACGGTGCCCATACCAGCACGGGCGCACCGAGGGATAGGAGCTGGTCGGCGGCAACCCACGCATCGCCACCGTTGTTGCCCGGGCCGGCGACCAACGCAATCGGGCCACGCCGGCCGCGTGCGAGATCGAGCGCCCGCCGCGCCACCGCTCGGCCGGCCAGGGTCATCAACGGCGGGTGGGATCGGGGCGCTGCCAATGCTTCGACCTCGCGAAGCGCCGCCGTCAGCAGCAGGCGGGTCGGGCGCATCACACGCGCTCGGCAAGCGCCGCGGGCCGAGGCACAGGCTGACCGAAGGCGTGCGGGTGAAGCGGCAGCGGCGCGCCGGTGGTGGGCTGCAGCACGGTGTCGCGGGCCACGCCGAGCGTGTGGGGCCAATCGGTGCTGAAGTGCAGGCCGCGGCTCTCGTGGCGCAGGCGCGCCGAGCGAACGATGAGCTCCGCGGTGAGCACGAGGTTGCGCAGCTCCAGCAGGTCGTTGGTCACGCGGAAGTGAGCGTAGAACTCCTCGATCTCCGCTTGCAGCAGCTGGATGCGGTGCAGCGCGCGCTCCAGTCGCTTGTCCGTGCGCACGATGCCGACGTAGCTCCACATCGAGCGGCGGAGCTCGTCCCAGTTGTGGGCGATCACCACCTCCTCGTCGGCATTGGTGACGCGGCTCTCGTCCCAGGCGGGCAGGGCGGGGATGTCGCGTGGGGCTGCCGCGCGGATGTCGGCTGCGGCGGCCTCGGAGAACACCAGGCACTCGAGGAGCGAGTTCGACGCGAGGCGATTGGCGCCATGCAGCCCCGAGCAGGACACCTCGCCCAGCGCATAGAGGCCGGGCAGGGGCGTGCGCCCGGCGAGGTCGACGAGCAGGCCGCCGCACGTGTAGTGCGCGGCGGGCACCACCGGGATGGGCTGCCGGGTGATGTCGATGCCGAAGCCCAGACAGGTGGCGTGGATGTTCGGGAAATGGCCGCGCACGAAGTCGGCGCCCTTGTGGCTGATGTCGAGGTGCACACAGTCCAGGCCGCGCTTCTTCATCTCGAAGTCGATGGCCCTTGCCACCACGTCGCGGGGGGCCAGCTCGCCGCGCGGGTCGTGCTCGGTCATGAAGCGCTCGCCGCCCGGCAGCTTGAGAAGCCCTCCCTCGCCGCGCACGGCCTCGGAGATCAGGAACGACTTCGCGTGCGGGTGGTAGAGGCAGGTCGGATGGAACTGGATGAACTCCATGTTCGCCACCGGGCAGCCGGCGCGCCATCCCATGGCAATGCCGTCGCCAGTGGCGGTATCGGGGTTGGTCGTGTAGAGGTAGACCTTCCCCGCGCCCCCCGAGGCGAGGATGGTTGCGCGGGCGGCAAGGGTGCGCACATGGCCCGCACGACGGTCAAGCACATAGGCGCCATGGCAGCGGTTGTCGGCAAGCCCGAGCTTCGCGCCCGTGATGAGGTCGACGGCGATATGCCAGTCGAGGATGGTGATGTTGGGGTGGGCCCGCGCCTGCTCGACCAGCGTGCCCTGGACGGCCGCGCCCGTCGCGTCGGCTGCGTGGACGATGCGGCGATGGCTGTGGCCGCCCTCGCGCGTGAGGTGAAGCTCGTCGCCGCCGATGCCCTCGCGCGTGAAGCGCACGCCGTGGCTCACCAGCCACTCGATCGCGCGCCGGCCGCCCTCGACCACGAAGCGAACCGTGTCGTCGTGGCAAAGGCCCGCGCCGGCAACATGGGTGTCGCGGGCGTGGCTGTCGAGCGAATCGTCGCTGTCCAGGACGGCCGCAATGCCTCCCTGGGCCCAGGCGGAGGCGCCGTCCATCAGCTCGTGCTTGGTCACGATCGCCACCCGGTGGGTGGGCGCCAGGCGCAGGGCGGCTGACAGGCCTGCGAGGCCGCTGCCGATCACCAGGACGTCGAAGTGGGTCAAGGAACGGGGCGTCGGGCCGGCGTTGGAACTAAACGCCTCGGGCGCAGTCTGTTGGGCATGCTGGCGGCGACGCCGATCGCAACTCGATGAAAAACCTAACGTTTATAATACCGCAGTATTCTGGCAAGCCCTTCGTCGCGCCCCCCGTGGCGGTCCCCGCGATTGGGGTGGGCTCCACCTCCACCCATCGGGCGAATGCGGCGCGGATGAGCGACAGGGAAATCGACCAGCAACTGGTCGAACAAGCGCAACGCGGCGACAAGCGCGCGTTCGAGCTGCTGGTCATCAAGTACCAGCGCAAGCTCGAGCGGCTCATTGCGCGCTTCGTGCGCGACCCGGCTGAAGTCGAGGACGTCACCCAGGAAGCGTTCGTCAAGGCGTATCGCGCGCTGCCGTCGTTTCGCGGCGACAGCGCCTTCTACACCTGGATTTACCGCATCGCCATCAACACGGCCAAGAATTACCTGGTCTCCCAGGGCCGCCGGGCGCCGACGTCGACGCCGTTCGACGCGGAAGAGGCGGAAGGCTTCGAGGATGCCGCGGGCCTGCACGACATCAACACGCCGGAAAACGAGCTCATGTCCAAGCAGATCGCCCGAACCGTCAATGACGCGATCGAGGCGCTGCCCGAGGAGTTGCGCACGGCCCTCACGTTGCGGGAGCTGGACGGCCTCGCCTACGAGGAAATTGCCAAGGTGATGGATTGCCCGATCGGCACGGTTCGGTCGCGCATCTTCAGGGCCCGCGAGGCCGTGGCCGAGCGTCTGCGCCCGCAGTTGGGAACCAACAAGGATCAACGCTGGTAAGTATCGGCAAGGGAGTTCGAGGATGACCCAGGAAATTTCGGAACTCATGGACAGCGAGCTGGAAACCGGCAGGGCCGGGCGCGCGATCCGTCGCTGCTGCGGGGAGGACGGGTGTCGCCAGGATTGGCTCGCCTACCACGCAATCGGTGACGTCATGCGCGGCGGCGATGTCGCCGGAGCGCGCTCGACGCGCCGTATCCTGGACGCCATTCGCGAGGAGCCCACGGTGCTGGCGCCCCGTCGCCTGAGGCTCGCGGGGGCAGGGCGAGTGGCGCTGGCGGCGGCAGCCTCGGTCGCCACGCTGGCCGTCGTGGCCTGGATCGGCTTGCAGCAGCAGGCCCCGTCGAGCCCCTCGCTCGCCGCCAAGTCGTCGCTGCCCGGCGCGGCTGCGTTGCCGGCCTCCGAGGCGGTGCCCGGCGTGCAGGACTACGTCGTTGTCCACCGCCAGGTCCCGGCAGCAGATTTCTATCGTGCCGTGTCGGTGACGGAGGCGGTGCCGCGATGAATTCAGCAAGGGCTGCCGTCGCCGCCGCCAGCTTCGTGGCGTGTTCAAGCCTCGCCGCGCCGCCAGGCGACCCGATCGACTGGCTTCAGCGCATCGTCACCGGCGCCCGTGAAACCACCTACACGGGAACGGTCGTGCATTCCGCAGGCAGCTCAACGGTCACGTCCCGCGTGATCCATGTGTTCCGCGATGGCAACGAGATCGAGCGCATCGAGTCGCTGGACGGGCCCCGACAGGAAATCGTGCGGGTCAACGACCACATCCAGTGCTTCCACCCGGACTCCAAGACCATTCGCACCGACAAGCGCGTGTCGGCGCGGTTCTTCCCCTCGCTGCTGCTCGCGCCGCCCGCGATGCTGGCCGAGAGTTACCACCTGCGCCTGGGCGGCATCGAGCGCGTCGCGGGCAAGGATTGCCAGTGGGTGATCCTCGAGCCGAGGGATGACCTTCGCTTCGCGCATCGGCTCTGCGCGCACCTGGGCTCTGGCTTGCCCCTGCGCTCGGCAATGCTGGGGCCGCTGCCGCGACGCCAGGTTCTCGAGCAATACAGCTTCACCGACCTGAGGCTGGGCCGCGACGTTCCGGCAGCGGAAGTCCGGGGCACCTACGAGCCGCTTGCTGCCGACTGGCGCCGCGACCATCAGGCTGACGAGGAAGCCAAGCCCGCCGCGACCGGCTGGACGGTGCAGTCCCCGCCTCGCGGCTTCCGGCTCGTGCATGAGCTGCAGCGGAAGTTTCCAGGCCGTCCCCACGCGGTGTCCCAACTCGTCTATTCCGACGGGCTGGCGGCGCTGAGCGTCTTCGTCGAGCCCGCCGCCAGCCCGGCTGAATTGCGGGAGACGCTGACGCAGGACGGCGGGCTGTCGATCTACACGCGCCCGCTAGGCGACCTTCGGGTCACCGTTCTGGGCGAGGTTCCTGCTTCTGCCGTCCGGCAAGTGGGCCGCGGCGTCGTCCGGGCTGCCGTCAGCAGCCGTTGAAGTTCCCCGCGCCTCGCGCGGGGCTAGTCCAACCCGAGAAAGCATCGCCATGAAAATTCTCCTGTCATTTTTCGTCGCCGTCACCCTGGCCCTTGGGGTTGCCAGCGAGCCACACGCGCAGCCGGCTTCGTTCCCCAACTTTGCCGACCTGGTGGACAAGCACGGCCCCGCGGTGGTGAACATCAACACGCAGGCGCGAGCCGGGCGCCCGAACCTGCCACCGGGCCTGTCGGAAGACGACCCCATGTACGAGTTCTTCCGCCGCTTCATGCCGCCGGGCCAGCCTGGCCCTCGCGGCCGGAATGACCGCTCGGAAAAGGGGGAGCCCCGCCGCGGCCCCCTGCGCCCGCAAGGCCTGGGCTCGGGCTTCCTGATCTCGGCGGATGGCTTCATCGTCACCAACGCTCACGTGATCGAAGGGGCGGAGGAAATCAACGTCCGCTTCACGGACAAGCGGGAGATGAAGGCAAAGGTCATCGGCGCCGACAAGCGCTCCGACGTCGCCGTGCTCAAGGTGGAAGGCAAGAACCTGCCCTTCCTGAAGCTGGGCGACTCCAACTCGTCCCGTGTGGGAGAGTGGGTCGTTGCCATTGGCTCGCCCTTCGGCTTTGCCAACACGGTGACCGCGGGAATCCTCTCAGCCAAGAGCCGGGACCTTCCTGCCGACTCCACCGCGAGCGACGCGGTTCCCTTTCTGCAGACGGATGTCGCGGTGAACCCCGGCAACTCGGGAGGCCCGCTCTTCAACCTGAAGGGCGAGGTGATCGGGATCAATTCGCAGATCTTTTCCCGCACCGGCGCGTACGCCGGCATCTCGTTTGCCATCCCGATCGATTACGCCGCCAACGTCATCGACCAACTGCGCAACTCCGGGCGCGTGACCCGCGGCCGAATTGGCGTGGCCATCTCCAACGTGAGCAAGGACCTTGCCGATTCCCTGGGCCTGCCCCGAACGGACGGCGCAGTGATCGGCAACATCGAGGACGACTCGCCGGCTGCGAAGGCGGGCCTCGAGGTGGGCGACGTCGTGCTCAAGATCGATGGCCGCAGCATTGAGGGGTCGTCGGACCTTTCCCGCACGATCCGGGCCGTGCGCCCCGGCCAGAGGGTCACCCTTGGCATCTGGCGTGCCGGCAAGGCCCGCGATGTGGTGATTACGGTTGGCGAGTTCAAGGACGAGGAAGCGCCCAAGTCCGGGGCCTCGCGCAAGGAGGTCGCCAAGCCCGGAAAGCTCGGGATCGCCGTCGCGGAGGTGAGCCCCGAGTTGCGAAAGAAGCTCAAGGTGCAGGGCGGCGTGGCGGTCGAGGCAGTCGATGGCGTGGCACTCGCCGCCGGCATACAGCCGGGCGAGGTCATCGTGCGGGTCAACAACCAGGACGTGAAGGACGTGAAGACGTTCAACGAGGCCGTGGCGAAGCTCGACCCGAAAAAGCCGGTGGCGCTGCTGGTGCGCGATGAGAACGGCACCCGATTCGTGACCCTGCGGGCGGAGGAGTGAGCCCCCGGCTGACGCTCATCAGCCGGGAGTACTGCCACCTCTGCGACGAAATGCGGGCGGCCCTGGAGCAGTTCCGGGGCCGCTACGACTTCGAGGTGGACGTGGTCGACGTCGACCGGGACCCGGCCCTCGAGGAGCGCTGGGGTGACAAGGTGCCCGTCCTGCTCGATGGCGAGCGGGAAATCTGCCGCTATTTTCTCGACCACGCCGCCGTCGAGGCGCGCCTGGGGCGGATGAAGTAAAATTCGGCTTTCCGGGAGGGCACGTTCGGCGTGCCCTTTTCGTTGATGGGTGCCCCCGCACCCGCACCGGCCGCCGCCAGACCATGCAGCGCATCCGCAACTTCTCCATCATTGCCCACATCGACCACGGCAAGTCGACGCTCGCCGATCGACTGATCGAGCGCACGGGTGGGCTTTCCTCGCGCGAGATGGAGAGCCAAGTGCTCGACTCCATGGACCTCGAGCGCGAGCGCGGCATCACCATCAAGGCGCAGACGGCGGCGCTGCATTACAAGGCGCGCGATGGGCAGGAATACCTGCTGAACCTGATCGACACCCCGGGCCATGTGGATTTCAGCTACGAGGTGAGCCGATCGCTCTCGGCTTGCGAGGGCGCCCTGCTGGTGGTGGATGCCTCGCAGGGCGTGGAGGCCCAGACGGTAGCCAACTGCTACACCGCCATCGAGCTGGGCGTGGAGGTGGTGCCGGTGCTCAACAAGATCGACCTGCCCTCGGCCCAGCCGGAGCGTGTGATCCAGGAAATCGGCGACGTGATCGGCATCGATGCCACGGAGGCCGTGCGCTGCAGCGCCAAGACCGGCGAGGGCATCGACGAGGTGCTGGAGGCCGTCATCGCGCGCATCCCACCGCCGCGGGGTGCTGTCGATGCCCCGCTCAAGGCGCTGGTGGTGGACTCCTGGTTCGACAATTACGTGGGCGTCGTGATGCTGGTGCGCGTGGTCGATGGCGAAATTCGCCCGAAGGACAAGGTCAGATTGATGGCCACCGGTGCCCTGCATCAGGTGGAGCAGGTCGGCGTCTTCGCCCCGAAGTCGGTGCAGAAGGAATCTCTGTCCGCGGGTGAGGTGGGCTTTCTCATCGCCGGCATCAAGGAGCTCAAGGATGCGAAGGTCGGGGACACGGTCACGCGCGTGGACCGGCCGGCCTCGGAGCCCTTGCCCGGCTTCAAGGAAATCAAGCCGCAGGTGTTCGCGGGCCTCTACCCGGTCGAATCGAACCAGTACGAGGCCCTGCGCGAGGCGCTCACCAAGCTGCAGCTGAACGATTCCAGCCTCAAGTTCGAGCCGGAAACCTCGCAGGCGCTCGGCTTTGGCTTTCGTTGTGGCTTCCTCGGCCTGCTGCACATGGACGTGGTGCAGGAGCGGCTCGAGCGCGAGTACGACATGGACCTCATCACCACGGCCCCCACCGTGGTCTATCAGGTGGTCCTCAAGGACGGCACGGCGATCGACATCGACAACCCGGCGAAGCTCCCGGACCCGTCGAAGATCGAGGAGATTCGCGAGCCGGTCATCCGCGCGACGATGCTCATGCCGCAGGAGTACGTAGGCCCGGTGATCACGCTGTGCACGCAAAAGCGGGGCGCGCAGGTGAACATGCAGTACGTCGGGCGCCAGGTCATCCTCACCTACGACATGCCCCTGAATGAAGTGGTGATGGATTTTTTCGACAAGCTGAAAAGCGTCTCGCGCGGCTACGCGTCCCTCGACTACGAGTTCAAGGAATTCCGGGGCGGAGACCTGGTGAAGCTCGACATCCTCATCAATGGCGACCGCGTCGACGCCCTGTCGCTCATCGTTCACCGCGAGAACGCCGTCTACCGCGGCCGGGACCTCGCCAGTCGCATGCGAAAGCTCATCCCGCGCCAGATGTTCGACGTTGCAGTCCAGGCGGCGATCGGGGCCAATGTCATCGCCCGGGAAAACATCTCGGCGTTGCGCAAGAACGTGCTCGCCAAGTGTTATGGCGGCGACATCACCCGCAAGAAAAAGCTGCTGGAGAAACAGAAGGCGGGCAAGAAGCGCATGAAGCAGGTGGGCTCGGTGGAAATTCCCCAGGAGGCGTTCCTCGCCATCCTGCAAGTGGAGGATCGCTGAATGCAGGGCGGGCTGGACTGGGAGCTGGTTGCCATGGTCGCTGGGGCGGTTTCGGCGGCGTTCATTGTCTGGGACGGGGCGCTGCGCAAGGGCGAGCGCTCCGACGCCGTGCGCGGCATTCTCGAGGTGGCGTGGCCGGTGCTCTTCATCGCCGCCATGGGGATGCTGCTCAAGTTCACGGATTTCGCGGGCGTCTTGCTGGCGGCGGGCCTCATCACCGGGGCGATCTGGGCCTACGACCGCGCGATGCTCGCGCCCAAGCGCGCCGAGGCCGACGCGGAGCCTGCGGTAGTCGACATGGCGCGGGCTTTCTTTCCCGTGATCGTCGTGGTGTTTCTCGCCCGTTCGTTCTGGGTAGAGCCGTTCAAGATCCCGTCGGGGTCGATGAAGCCCACCCTGCTGGTGGGCGATTTCATCCTCGTCAACAAGTACACGTATGGCATCCGCCTGCCCGTGGTCAATCGCAAGGTGATGGACGTCGGGGAAGTCAAGCGCGGGGATGTGGTGGTGTTCCGCTACCCCGTCGATCCCAGCCTCGATTACATCAAGCGCGTCGTCGGGCTTCCGGGCGACGTGGTCGCCTACAACGGGCGGCAGATCTCGATCAATGGCACCCCCGTCCCATTCCAGCAAACTGGCACCTATGCAGATGCGGACACGGGCTACATGAGGCTTCCGGTTTTCTCGGAGAAATTGGGCGAGAAGACCCACGCCGTCATGGTGGTTCCGCCCGAGCCGCCGGTGAACCTGGCCGGCGTTCGCCAATTCCCGTCCCGGAACAACTGTGAATACAATGATTCCGGGTTCACCTGCCGCGTTCCTGCCGGCCATTACTTCGTGATGGGCGATAACCGGGATCAGAGCCTCGACAGCCGCTACTGGGGCTTCGTTCCGGACGATCACCTGAAGGGCCGCGCCTTCCTCGTATGGATGAATTTCGGTGACTTCAAGCGGATCGGCAATGGCATCCAATGAGGGCGCCCCTTCCCGCCGCCAGCGTCAGGGCCTCCCGCGGGAGCAGGGGGCCTCGCTGGTGCTCACCTTGCTGGGTTGGGGGATCGTTGCCATCGTGGGTGTTACCGCCGCCCGCGCCATACCCGCCTACGTTGAAGCAGCCTCCGTCAGGAAGCTGCTGAAGTCGATGGAACAGGCCGGCGAGACCAAGGGCTCCGTCCTCGAGATCCGGCGGGCGTTCGAGCGGCGAAACGTGATCGAGGGCATCACTTCCGTGACGGCCGACGACCTGGACATCACCAAGGAAGGCCGCGAGGTCGTCATCACGGCGTCGTGGTCGCGCAAGATTCCAA
>Ga0208783_10002169_pt1:10000-11383 | contig 11383 bp, 2 predicted proteins | sample DEB19_08_DNA_2_FD_184529 | JGI IMG/M metagenome (GOLD analysis project Ga0208783, IMG submission 184529) | Aqueous microbial communities from the Delaware River and Bay under freshwater to marine salinity gradient to study organic matter... | ecosystem: Environmental > Aquatic >... | reverse complement strand
ATTGAATCTACTAGAAGTAAATTCGATACATTGCCGGTCTCACTATTTTTGGTATGCTTTTGGTTGCATTCAATTTTTTGGAATGGTTTTCTCTCCATGTGTTTTTTCGTATGCTCTGTCTTGCATAACGATGTATCTACCTACTAGACTAAGCTCTTTCGATTTGTATGCAATATGTATCAAACAGCCTGAAACTAGGCTTAAGGTCGTAACACTGATAAATCAACATATAAATATGTATCAAGCAGCCTGAAACTAACTTAAGCTTTCGTAACACTATTAAATCAACACACTACAACGGTTCGCGCAGAGACTGACTAAAATAGCAGATTCGTAACATCATACAATGATTGAATCTACTAGAAGTAAATTCGATACATTGCCGGTCTCACTATTTTTGGTATGCTTTTGGTTGCATTCAATTTTTTGGAATGGTTTTCTCTCCATGTGTTTTTTCGTATGCTCTGTCTTGCATAACGATGTATCTACCTACTAGACTAAGCTCTTTCGATTTGTATGCAATATGTATCAAACAGCCTGAAACTAGGCTTAAGGTCGTAACACTGATAAATCAACATATAAATATGTATCAAGCAGCCTGAAACTAACTTAAGCTTTCGTAACACTATTAAATCAACACACTACAACGGTTCGCGCAGAGACTGACTAAAATAGCAGATTCGTAACATCATACAATGATTGAATCTAATAGAAGTAAATTCGATACATTGCCGGTCTCACTATTTTTTAGAATGCTTTGGTTGCATTAATGTCAGATTACTTCTGCTAGTTCCGCTGCGATATTAAAAAATATCCACGCTACTTCCAGCTTTTTCGCTGCGACATTCGAAAATATCCACGCTACTTCCGGCTTTTTCGCTGCGACATTCGAAAATATCCACGCTACTTCCAGCCGATCCAACGGAATTTCTTCCAAAAGTAAATCCGATCACCGTTCACAGATTTTTTGATCAACCTGTAAGCCGATCAAAAAAATACCCGTAAAAAATTAAACTGATAGAAAATCTAGACTAAGAATAGTGTGTAGTTTGCAAAAAAAATATTTTAACTATGTATAATAAAATATTTTTAGTAGTAATAAATATTAAGATTTTTAATGACTATATTATAAATTTTTAAATAATTAAAATTACAAAAATTAAATATAAAGATAGTTAAATAGCTAAAAAAAACAACAAATTAAGACTTTTACCTAATATTTGTACTTAATAATTTTTTTTTCTAAAATAAAACTTAATAAATAATTACTAGAGGTACCATTAGAAGCTTTTATTGATTTAAATCACAAAAATAAAATGCAAAGCTAGTTAAATATATAAAAAATATTAGTAAATTAAAGATTTTAGCTGATATTTAATCTTA
>Ga0208783_10002167_pt1 | contig 11392 bp, 9 predicted proteins | sample DEB19_08_DNA_2_FD_184529 | JGI IMG/M metagenome (GOLD analysis project Ga0208783, IMG submission 184529) | Aqueous microbial communities from the Delaware River and Bay under freshwater to marine salinity gradient to study organic matter... | ecosystem: Environmental > Aquatic > Marine > Coastal... | reverse complement strand
CGCGCAGGGGCTGATCCCGGCGCCCGGGCGGGAAGGAGCCGGTACCCGCTATCCCGGCTCCACGCTCGACCGCCTGCAGCTCATCCGGCGCTTCCGGGAGGAGCACCTGCCGCTCGCGGAGATCCGGCGGCGGATCGTCGTCCTCTCGGATGCGGAGGTGGCGAGCATCGTCGGCGAAGACGTGCCCCGGCCGCTCGCCCTTCCCACGGGGATCGGGCGCTACGACGCGTCGTCCGCCGGCCGGTATCTCGTCGCGGACCGGGCGCCGCTCCGCCTGATGTACGACCCGCGCGCCGCGGCGGGGATCCCCCGGGAGGGGATCGGCGAGCGCACCACGTGGGAGCGGGTCGTCCTCGGGCCGGAGATCGAGCTCCATGTCCGCGGCCCGCTCGCCGGGCGCCGGCGCCGCATCGTGGAGCGGATCATCGCGTCCGCCGCACAGATCCAGTCGGGGGAGGAGCCATGAGCGCAGCGAGCGGCTGACCGCGGTCGGCGCTCACCTCCCCGATCCCGAGCGGGCGAGAGACCTGGCTCCCCGACCCCGCAGCGACCGACCGGTCCCTCGACCTCGCCGGCACGGTGCTCCTGCCAGACGCAACGATCGGAGATGGCCATGACGAACGAGAGCGAGAGCGAGACGACGACCCCGGCGGCCGCCGTCCCGGATATCGGCCCGATGGTCCTTGCGCAGCTCCTGGAGCGCCTCGGGATCGAGCCGGAGTGGCGGACCGCCACGGCGACCGAGGCCACGCTCTGGGAGCACCGGGTCCACCTGCGGGTCCGGGTGGACGGCCCGGTCGGCGAGGGTGAGGACGCGCTGTGGCAGCTGCGCGGCGAGATCCCGTTCCTCACCGGGGTCCCGGACGCTCCCGAGGCGTGGGCGATGATCGACCGGCTGAACCGGGAGGGCGGTGCCGGGGCCTGGACGTTCGATCCGGAGGTGGGCGCGATCTCGTGCCTGCTCCGGATGGACTTCACGGCCTCGATCGCCTGGTGGGTGCCGATCGGGTGCGGCCACGCCCTGGGGCTCGCGCTCGCGCGGGCATGGGTCGCCGCCGGGGAGGACCACGGGTCGCTCCGGCGCGTGAGCGAGCCGCACCCGGTCGCCGGGTCGCGGCCGGGACCCGGCCCGGTCGTCCGGCGGATCCCCTTCCCCGGCCGTGACCGTTCCATCTCCATCTTCGAGGGCGGGGTGATCGAAGGCTTCGCCGAGCACCTCCGGACGTCCGGGATCCCGGCCGTGGCCGGCCCGGAGACCTCGGCGATCGCCACGCTCGGAGAGCCCTCCGCGCCGCGTGCCTTCTGGATGATCGGGACGAGCGACGACCGCTGGACCGGACCCGGGGTCCTGACGAACCTCGCCCTCGCCGGTGAGCACGGGCCGCGGAGCGCCGCGTGGATCGCGAACGAGCTGAACCTCCGGACCCAGCGGGACGTGCGCGCTCCCCGGATGCCCAACCCCTTCGGTGCCTGGATCGCGCAGGGCGGCACGGTCGTCCACCGCAGCGTCATCCCGGCCTCGGTCGCCCGCGACATCTCGCCGGCGGGCCCGTCACGGTTCGTGGACGCCCAGTTCCAGATCGGCCTCGCACGCCACGCGTGGCTGGAGGCGATCCACGAGGAGATCATCACCGAGGCGGCCGGCCGGTTCCCGGAGGAGGCGATGGCGCTCCCCCCGTCGGAGAGCCTCGCGGCGATGTTCGTCGCCGTCACCCAGGGCCTGGCAACGAACGAGGACCGTCCGCGGGTCGGCGGCCCGCGCAAGGAGGGCGAGGAGCCCGGCTCGATCGCGCTCGCCCGCGAGGGCCGGATCGCCGAGGCGGAGGTGCGCGCCGGGGAGGAGATCGAGCAGGGCCGGGCCGGGATGCGCCGGGCCCTCCGCTGGCGGAGCGGGCTGCGTTCCCGGCTCGAGCGTTGGGAGGAGGCGCTCGCCGACGCGGACGCCTCGCTCGCGCTCGAGCCGGAGGCCGAGGAGCGGGCGATCATCCTCGGGGACCGCGCGTGGTACGCGTGCCGCCTCGGCCGCTACCTGGAGGGCCTTGCGAACGCCGACACGGCGCTCGCCCTCCATGCCGTGGATCCCTCCGCGGAGGCGGTCCTCCTCGTGAACCGGGGCATCAACCTGACCGGGCTGGGACGGCGCGCGGAGGCCGTCGCCGGCTATCGACGCGCCCTGGAGCTGGACCCGGAGTGCGCCATGGCTGTCTACAACATCGCCTGCGACGAGGCGGTCACGGGGGCCTTCCCGGCCGCGCTCGCCACGCTCCGTCGCGCTGTGGGGATCGATGCAGGCCTGCGGCTCCTCGCCCGCGGCGATGACGACTTCCGGGCGCTCGCCGCGGACCCGGTCCATGGTCCGCAGCTCCGGGCGCTGATCGGGGCGAACGACTGATGGGAACGGTCGCAGCGGAGCCCGGCGGCCTCGAGCGGTTCGTCATCGCCCAGGGTCCGGTCTGGGAGACGGTGATGGCCGAGCTCCGGGCGGGCCGGAAGGAGAGCCATTGGAGCTGGTTCGTCTTCCCTCAGCTCGCCGGGCTTGGCACGAGCGAGATGAGTCGCCGGTTCGCGATCGCGTCCCTCGCCGAGGCACAGGCCTACCTCGCCCACCCGGTGCTCGGGGATCGGCTCCGGACCGTTGCCCGGATCCTCCTCGCGGTCGCGGGCCGGACTGCGGTGGAGATCCTCGGAGAGACGGACGCGAAGAAGCTCCGCTCGTGCATGACGCTCTTCCACCACGCGGACCCGGACGAGCCGCTCTTCCCCGCGGTCATGGACCGCTTCTTCGCGGGGGAGACGGACGCTCTCACGGAGGCGATCCTCCGCGAGGAGCCGGATCCCGGTCCCTGAGCCGATCGCGGGCGGATCCGGCCGGGAGCCGTCATCATTGGGGGACCCCACCCGACGCGCCGGCCCGCGCGCCTCCCCTGGTACCCCATGTCACCCACCGACCTTCCCGATCCGGACGCGACCGCGTCTCCTGACCCCGCTGACCTCGCGGACCTCATTCCTGCGGCCCCCGCCCCGGATCCCGGCGCGACCGCGGAGACCGGACCTGCCGCGGCCCCCGCCCCGGATCGCGTCACGGCCGAGCATGACCCCGCCCCGATCGCGGCCCCCACGCAGGCACCGGACGGCTTCGCCGCGCTCGGCCTCGCGCCCGGGATCCTTGCCACCCTGGAATCCCTCGGATACGAGGAGCCCACCCCGATCCAGCGGGCGGCGATCCCGCCGATCCTCGCGGGACGGGACATCCTCGGCGAGGCGCCCACGGGGACGGGGAAGACGGCCGCCTTCTCGCTTCCGCTCCTCCAGCGGCTCTTCGGCGCGCGGCCGGGCCCCGCCCCGCGCGGCCAGGTCCGCGGCCTCGTCATCGTCCCCACCCGCGAGCTCGCGATGCAGGTCGCGGAAGCGCTCCACCGCTACGGCGCCTCGCTGGGCGTGCGGATCCTTGCGATCTACGGCGGCGCGCCGATCGGCCGCCAGCTCCATGCGCTGGAACGGGGCGTGGAGATCGTCGTCGCCACGCCCGGTCGCGCGGTGGACCATCTCCGCCGCGGCAGCCTGAGGCTCGGCTCCGTGGAGCTCGTCGTCCTGGACGAGGCGGACGAGATGCTCGACCTCGGCTTCGCGGAAGACCTGGAGGCGATCCTCGGCGAGCTCCCGGACGGCCACGGGACGGCGCTCTTCTCGGCGACCGTCTCCCCCGAGATCGGCGCCATCGCCCGCCGCCACCTGACGGACCCGGTCATGGTCCGCGTCGGGATGCCCGGCGCCGGCAAGTCAGCGCCCGCGGCCACGATCCGCCAGGTCGCCTATGTCGTGCGCGGCGTGGACAAGCTCGCCGCGCTGTGCCGGATCCTGGACGTGGAGGACCCCACCTCCGCGCTCGTCTTCGGGCGCACCCGCGGCGAGGTGGACGAGCTCGCGGAACGGCTCGCGGACCGCGGACACGAGGTCGCGGCCCTCCACGGCGGGATGGCCCAGGACCAGCGCGACCGGGTGATGGGCCGCTTCCGCGAAGGGGGCCTCGAGATCCTCGTGGCCACGGACGTGGCGGCGCGTGGCCTGGACGTGGAGCACGTCTCCCACGTCGTGAACTACGACATCCCCACGGATACGGACGCCTACACCCACCGGATCGGACGGACCGGGCGCGCGGGCCGGAGCGGGGTCGCGATCACGCTCCTGGAGCCGCGGGAGCACCGGCTCCTCCGCCAGATCGAGCGGGCCACCGGTGGCCGCGTGGAGCTCGGCGTGGTGCCCACGGTCGCGGACGTCCGGGAGCGCCGCCTCGAGCTCCTCCGCGGGAGCCTCCGCGAGGCGCTGCTCCGGGAGGGATCGGACCGCTACCGCGCGGTCGTGGAGCCGCTCGCGGAGGAGTTCGACATCGTGGAGATCGCGCTCGCCGCGGTCGCGCTCGCGGCCCAGGCCGCGGGTGGCGAGACCGACGAGCGGGAGATCCCCACCCTGCGGATCGACGAGGCCTCGCCCCGGGGCGCCGCACGCAAGCCGCCTCCCTTCCCCGCACCGCGCCCCGGTGGCGCGCCCCGCCCCACCGGCCCGCGCCCACCCGGGCCGGGTTGGGAGCGCTCGGGGCTCGGTCATCCGGGCTGGACACGGCTGCGCTTCGGTGGAGGCCGCCGGATCGGGATGCGTCCGAGCGATCTCGTGGGCGCGATCGCGAACGGCGCCGGGGTCCCGGCCGCCGCGATCGGCGCGATCGTCATCGAGGATGCGTGGTCGCTCGTGGACGTCCGGGAGGATGTCGCCGAGCTCGTCATCGGCGCGCTGGCCGGCGCGAAGATCCGCGGCCGGGTCCTGCCCATCGAACGGATCGCCGCGGGTGGGGACCATCGGCCGCCCAACGGACCCGCTCCGCGCCGTCCCCCGCCACCCCGCCGGACCCCGCCCCCGTGGACGGGCCCGAAGCCACGGCGCCCCGCATCCGGGCCGCCTCCGCGCGAGGGCGGTCCGCGCCCCTGAGGGCCGATCGGGCACGGTTCAGCGGAGGCTCACGGCGCGCCGCCGTTCAGCCGACCGGCTAGGCTGCCCGCAGCCGCGGGCGATGCGCGTGGGAGCGCGACACGTTCCAGGTGAGGCGCGGACGAGGTGACGGACCGGGATGGGGACGCTGCGGCTTGCCCTCGCGCTCGTCGTCGTCGTCTTCCACCTTCGGCTCCTCGCCGGAGGCCCACTGGAGACGGCGGGCGGCGGGGCGGTCCAGGTCTTCTTCCTCCTCTCGGGCTTCACGATGGCGCTCGTCCTCGGGACGCGACACCAGGCCGGCGGCCTGCGCGCCTTCTATGCCGGCCGTCTCCTCCGCCTCCTCCCGGCCTTCCTCGCCGTCCAGGCGCTGATCGTCCTCCTCGATCCCCGGAGGATCCCGGGTCTCCTCTCCCTGCTCCCGCCGCAGTCGGTCGCCTACGTCGCCGTCGCGAACCTGACGATGCTCGGCGGGGACCTCTCGCGGGCGATCTGCTTCCCCACCCGCCGGGACGCCTGCCTCCTCCCGGTCGAGGGGAACCTGAACGGACCTGCCTGGTCCCTGGGGCCGGAGCTCCTCTTCTACCTCGTGGCACCGTTCCTCATCCGGACGGTCCGCGGTGCCTTCCTCCTCACGATCATCGGCGCGATCTACCTCCATCTCACGGGGCTGGTCGAGCAACCGGCAGCGGCCATCCCGTTCGTGGCGCCGTGGCGGGAGACCGCGCTGTCCTATGCCTTCTTCGGGGCGTCCTTCGTCTTCTTCGGGCTGGGGGCGCTCGCGTGGCACGTGGCGCGCGGTGGCGTACGGATCCGGCCGCTGCCGGCGATCGTCGTCATCCTCCTCGTCATCCCGATCCCCACCCTCCTCCCGGGATGGCTCGCGCTGGTCATCGCCGCGCTCGTCCCCCCGCTCTCCGCCCGCACGCGGCGCTCCCGGGTGGACCGCTTCGCGGGCGCCCTCTCCTACCCGCTCTACCTGGTCCACGTGCCGCTCATCGCGGTCGTGGGCGTGTGGGCGGCCGGCGGTGCCCCCTTCGGCGGGGTCATCCCGCCCGCCGCATGGACGATCGGCGCCGCGTTGGCTGCTGCCCTGGCCCTCCATCTCGTCGTCGAGCGTCCGATCGACCGCCTCCGTCACGCGCCCGGCTTCCTCCGCCGGCTCGGCGGGGACGCGACGCCGGACGGGGCAGTGGAGGGAGCGCGGCCGTCCGGGACCCGTCCGCCCACGCCTCGATGGGCCCCCATCGCGGTGGGTGCCTACCTCGCCTTCCCCTTCCTTCTCGTCGCCGGGATCGCGTTCGCCCAGTCCCGCCAGACGGAGGTGAGCACCGAGCTCGCGCTCGTGGAGATCACGGATGCGCGCTGGGATCGCGGGGTGGGACGGACGGCACCCGAGGTCCTCGTGGCATGGTCGGAGGGGGTCGAGACGTGGCTCCCCTACTTCGCCCGGGTGACGATCGGCCCGAACGAGCGGTGGGTCCACGTCACCGAGCGGGCGGACGAGGGACTCGTGGTCCGACTCCTCTGGGACCCGATCCCGGCGGGGGCACCCGGCCCGTCCGTCACCGTGACACGGAAGGTCCCGGCGCCCTGAGGGGGAGAGAAGCTCGCAGCCCGACCGTCAGGTGAGCGCGATCCGCGCCCGGAGGGTCGTTCCGCCGTCGCGCCGCTCATGCGACCAGGCGTCGCACAGCTCATCGAAGAGACGGCTCCCCATGCCGCCGCCGCGTTCCCCCTGCCAGCCCCGGCCGTCATCGTCCACCCGTGCCTCCACGGCGCTCCCTGCCATGGAGATCGCGATCGTCACCGCGCTCGCGCCCCCATGGCGGACCGCGTTGCCCACGGCCTCGCGGACGACCTCGATGACGGCGGCCCGGGCGTCGGTCCGGGGCGCGAGCGCAGGACCCACCTCCCCGTCGACGCGCGTGTCGATCGCGCAGGTTCCATCCCAGAGCGCCGTGATGTCGTCCAGCGCCGCCGCGAGGTCGGGGACGGCATCGCTCGTGGTGGTCAACGTCTCGAGCGCTGCCGCGATCTCCCGGCGGATCGTCGCCGCAAGCTCGGCGTCCACCGTGCCCGCGCTCGCGATCCGGATCGCCGCCACGTGGAGCGTCCCCTGGATCGTGCCGTGGAGGACGGTGGCGATCCGGCGCCGCGTGAGCCAGGTCCGGCGGCGCAGGTCCGCCACGGTCTCCGCAAGCGCCAGGACGGTCTCGCGCAGGTCGGCTTCCGTGGCGGTCCGGCGCGCACCGACCGCACCCGCGATCGCGGCCACCACGCCCACGAAGGCGCTCGTCGCGATCGCTGCGGCAGTGACGTTCGGCGGGACGGCGAGCCCGATCGTCCGGAGGATCGGGATCACGAGGACCCCGATGATCGCGTGGACCACCACGACGGCGGCGAGCTGGAGCGGTGTGGGGAGCTCGACGCGGCCGGCGATCCGGCGCGTGAGCCACAGGAGGCCGCCTGCGGTGAGCGCGACGCCCACGGACCACGCGATCGCCTCCGGCGCGGGGAGCGTGCGCAGGCCGGAAGGAGCGGAGATGACCAGGTAGAGGACCGCGAGGAAGGCCGGGCGCAGTCCGGACGCGAGGGGGAGCCGCGGTGGGATCGGGACCTGCGGACGCGCCCGGACCGGGTCGATGGGGACGCCCGACTCGCCCGGCTCCGCATCCGCGACGATCCGGTGGCTGAACCCGCGGACCTCGCGCTCGATGAACGTCCGGAGCGCCGGAACGACGCTCCCTGCGGATGCTCCTCCGTCCGGCCCGAGTGCCGCGTCCAGCTCCCGCAGGCCGGGGTCGATCGTCTCGTGGACCCGCGCCACGAGCTCCCGGCGCGCACGCTCGAGGAGGAAGTCCACGGAGCGGCGCAGAGCGAGGAGGCGGGCACGCTCGGCCTCCAGGCGGGCGACGATCGCCTGGTGCTCATCGTGGAGGACCACGGCGGTCGCGGCGAGGAGGAGGAGGGCGATGATGAAGGGCGGCCCGATGACGAGACGGAAGAGGACCTCGAAGTCCGGGGCGATCCCGAGCACCGCCTCCGTCGTCCCGATCGCAGCCCCGCGGACGACCCCCGCCGTGACGAAGGTGGCGAGGACGAACGCGGACCGTGCCCCTCCCGTGCCGACCCGCGCGAGGAGCGGCCGTGCGCCCACGAGGATCGCGATCAGGACCACCTCGGCGATCCCGGCAACGACGATCCATGCAGACCAGGGACCGCCGTAGAGCGCATGGTCCGCGAGGACGGGCGAGAAGATGACCGCCGGGAGCATGAGGAAGATGACCCGCCACGAGAGCGCCGCGGGATCGCCGATCCGGAGCCACGCGGTGCGGACCCGGCCGGCCGGCGGCGCTGCGCCCGGATCCGATCGATCGCCAGGCGCGGCCTGCATGCTCAGCGTGGGCCGGCAGTCGTCACGGCGGGCAGCGTCAGGGGCTGCCCGCCTTCCTCGAGGAACCGGCCGATCGCCACGACGCGCTGGTTCATCGCCGGGTCGGCGGGGATGCCGAGCGCTTCGTAGACGTACTGGAGGATCCGCTCCACGGTCCGAGCGTTCGTGCCGCGGACGCCTGCGATCCCCGCATTCGAGAGCCCGCCCGCGGCGAGCGCGAGGACCTCGAGCTGCGCGGGTGTGAGGCGGGCGAAGGGGCGCGTCCCGGCCCGATCGTCCCGGTAGCGCGCATTCGAGGCGTCCGTGAGCGTCGCCTCCACGGCGCCGATGAGGCGGTCCAGATCCGTCATCCCGCTCTTGCCCAGATAGGCGATCGTCGCCCCCTCCGGCAACGGGTCCGTGCGGGCGATCCGCGGGTCGCCGGCATCCGTGAGGAAGGTGATCGCGAGGTAGGGATGCGCGCGGAGGAGCGCGTGGGCCAGGTCCACGCCGTTCTGCCCGTCTCCCAGGTCGATATCGAGGATGGCCGCATCCGGATCGAACGTCTTCGCGACCCGCCGGGCCTCCGCGGCGCTTCCCACCGCGGCGACCTCGAACCCGTGACCCCGGAAGACCGTGGCGATCAGGTCGCGCATCAGGGCGAGGTCCTCCACCACGAGGAGCCGCCGGACGAAGGAGTCGTCCGGCCGCGATCGCGGGTCGAGGGTGCTCCCCGGGAGCGCGGGGTTCGTCATCACCGGACGATGCCACGTTCCCGCACGGCCGTCAGTCGCGATGACGGATTCCCGTCATCGCGGGCGGCCCCGCGGGCAGGGTCCCGTAGCGTTCCTGCGTACGGGCGCGCCGGTCCACGGCACCGGCGTGCCCGCCTCCCGTGCCGTGACCGCCACCTGTGCCGTGCAGGAGGATCGAGGATCGCCGTCCATGCGTGACCGTCATCACCGGCCCGCTCCCGGGCCGGATCTCCGGAACAGGATCGTCGCCGTGGTCACTGCAGGCGCCCTGGTCGCCGCAGGCGCGCTCACCCTCTCGCCCTCCAGGTCCGTACAGGCCGCGACCACGGTCACCTACGGCGAGTCCGCATCGCTTGTCTTCTTCACTGTGCCCGCGGGGATCACGTCGATCGAGGTGACCGCCAAGGGCGGCGCAGGCGGCAACGCCACCAACGGCGGCGCGACGGGCGGCAAGGGTGCGATCGTCGTCGCGACGATCCCGGTCACTCCCGCCGAGAGCCTCCTGATCGACATCCGTGGCGGTGGCGGCGGAGGCGGGAGCGGCGCCGGGACCGGGGGGCGGCGGCCGATCATCAAGCGCAGCACGACCGTCCTCCTCGTGGCCGGCGGGGGCGGCGGCGCCGGTGGTGGCACCTGTGCCGGCTCGATCGGCGGGAACGGCGGGGATGCCGGTTCGACACCACAGGACGGCGGCTCGGGGAGCGACTCGGGCGGGACGCCGGGCGCCACCGGCGGTACGGCCGGAACCCAGGTGGCGGGCGGCACCGGCGGGAGCGGGAACGGCGGAACCGGAACGAGCGGCAGCTCGCTCCAGGGCGGGACTGGCAGCTCCGGGGGCTGCAACACCGGCGGCGGCGGAGGTGGCGGCTACTTCGGCGGTGGCGGTGGTGGTGCGGGTGGATCGCCCGGTGGCGGCGGAGGCGGTGGCGGTTCGTCGTACACCGGGGCGACGCTGACGAACGTCACGGTCACCACGAACACCGTGGCGGAGGCCGCATCGATCGACATCACCTACACGCTGGCGACACCCACACCGATCCCGACGCCGACACCGACGCCGAGCCCGAGCCCATCACCGAGCCCGAGCCCATCACCGAGCCCGAGCCCGAGTCCGAGCCCGAGCCCGAGTCCGAGCCCGAGCCCGAGTCCGAGCCCGAGCCCCTCGCCGAGTCCGAGTCCGAGCCCGTCGCCGAGTCCGAGCCCGTCGCCGAGCCCGACCCCGACGATCGCGCCGAGTCCGAGTCCGAGCCCGTCGCCGAGCCCGACCCCGACCATCGCGCCGAGCCCGACCCCGACGATCGCGCCGAGTCCGATCCCGTCGCCGAGCCCGACCCCGACGATCGCGCCGAGCCCATCGCCGAGCCCGACGCCCGCCCCGACACCGACGCCGGCTCCGACAGCCACCCCGCGGCCGACCGCCACCCCGCGGCCGACCGCCACCCCGCGGCCGACCGGGACGCCCAGGCCCACGGCCACGCCAAGGCCCACGGCCACACCGATCCCGACGCTCCCGCCGTCCCCCTACACCTCGTCCGGCTTCATGAACGTCTACGCCCCGCCACGGCTGAACTCGGTCTACGCGGGACGAGAGAAGGAGCTCCGGTTCCAGGTGATGGCGGGCCCCACGATCGTGTCCAACCCCACGGTCGTCTCGAGCCTCACGACGGAACCCGGCTGCGTGAGCCCGAGCGGGCTTCCCACGGCGATCCGGCCGGCGGACTACGGGCTTGTCTCGCTCAAGTGGAGCAGCCGCTACCAGCGGTTCTCCATCCACTGGCTCGCTCCGTCATCCAAGGGGACCACGGTCACGTCGGTCGTCACCCTCGCAGACGGGACGCGGATCGTGGCCTGCTTCCTCACGAAGTAGGGCTCCGCAACCCCGTACGGAAGCCCCCGGGATGCACCCCCGGGGGCTTCCGCGTTCCACACGTGCGCGCTCGGGGCCCTACCCGGGCGTCCGCAGGGTGACGATCAGCTCCGCGCCCGGACCATCCGTCCGGTTCCGGGCCTCCACCTCGCCCCCCATCGCCTCCACGAGCGTCTTCACCACGTGGAGCCCGAGACCGTGCCCGGACGCGCTCCCGGCAGCGAAGGCGACGAAGAGCTCCGCGCCGGGGGCGATCCCCGGGCCGTCATCGCGGACGGCGATCCGGACGCGGCCATCCTCCGTCGTCTCGGATCGGACCTCCACCGAGCCCGACGGGCCCGCGTAACGGACCGCGTTCTCCAGGAGATGACGGAGGACGGTCTCCAGCTCCGGGCGCGTCGCGAGCGCGAT